>Ga0315543_1003942_pt1 | contig 12900 bp, 9 predicted proteins | sample SalMarSW160210MG_2_FD_203098 | JGI IMG/M metagenome (GOLD analysis project Ga0315543, IMG submission 203098) | Salt marsh sediment microbial communities from the Plum Island Ecosystem LTER, Massachusetts, United States - Salt Marsh Sediment SW1601-210 ...
CCAGAGTTCAACTGCGCATCCTTCTGGCAAGACCGCGTCAAAATCTATAAAGCCTCGGGCGTATTCCTCTGCTGTCAAAATCAAACTCTCATATTCCTCCGAGACCAATTATACCCTATGCTAGGCAATAGACAATCTGACGGACTGTTCCGAGGAAATGTGTTGGTTTCTTGAGGACTTCAGCCTGGATATGTGGGTGCGGGACTTCCGAGTTCGTTCAGCGCAGTCCCCGGCCTGTCGGTACGCCCGGATTAGGGCGTTCACTAGAATTGTGGCAAAGGTGGCGGTTTGTACTCCACTGTAAGCTCTTTAAACGCCTTATTCTGTAATTTCTCCAGGCATGACCTTAGTTGCTGGCGCTCTTCTTCAGACAACGAAGACATTATCTTGCGGATGGACTTTCTCCTGGTTGACTTATCGTAAGCTTGCTGTCCCTTCTCCGTTATACTCACCCGCACCAGGTTCTTTCTGTCCAGATCTTGGGTCTTTCTCAGCAGCCCCCTCTTTTCCATCCTGTTCAAGAGTGCGGAAACCGAGTGGGGCTCTCTAAATATCCGCCGGGAAATCTCGGAAGGCGTTGCCTTTTCACCAATGGCCTGGATGACCACCAAAACCCCGACCTCTATAAATGAGATACCGAATTGATCAAGTTCTTTCTGTCTCGCCCTGAGTACCGCATCCGTAGTCTGGTGTAGCAGCACCCAGAGGTTGTAATCTCCGTCCACAGATAACCGATTTTTCATAGTTCCTCCATATCCGTAATTGGCTAGAGTTGCCACTGAGCTGGTCCTGTAACTTCCACGGGTTAATCACCAAACTCTTGAGGAGCAACCAGCCTGCTAAAGCAGTCATGATACCACAGTCTCTGAAGAGGAATCAACATGGGGTTGCCAGACCTCACCCGTCCTTCCCCAGGTCGGCTCCAAAAAAACTGATGGAAATATTGACAAAGTTGAAGTAGGGTATGGTATAATCTCTAGCGCCCACGAATAGCTAATACAAGATTCATAGACGCTTTTCTGACATGTACATAAGCTTGGGAGTTGGGAGTGAAAGAAGGACACCGGAATCGTTTCAAAGCGATAATCCTAGCTGTGCAACTGCCACAATTACCATGACTATGAGGGCTGCGCCTTTGCCTGATGAATAGGTAAGCCAAGTCGTAGGTAAGGAGGACTAAGAAAATGATGGGCAAAAAGTTTGGGATCACCTGGCTGCTTGTGACGTTTCTTCTAGCGGGCTCTTTGTTTGCCTTTGCCGGCGTCGTTTATGCCTTCGCCCCGGACACCGACCTGTCAGATGCCGATGCCTCATTCTGGGGTGAGGATTCGGGTGATTGGTCCGGTTGGTCAGTTGCCTGTGCCGGGGATGTCAATGGCGATGGCTATGATGACTTCCTCATCGGTGCCCCCAATAATGAGGACGGCGGAGCTGATGCTGGTCAGACCTATCTCATCCTGGGCTCTGCTGCTGCCGACTGGGGGATGGACTTCAACCTGTCAAGTGCCAATGCCTCATTCATTGGCGAGGATTCGTATGATTGGTCCGGTTGGTCAGTTGCCTCTGCCGGGGATGTCAATGGCGATGGCTATGATGACTTCCTCATCGGTGCCTACCAAGATGAGGACGGCGGAATCTATGCTGGTCAGACCTATCTCATCCTGGGCTCTGCTGCTGCCGACTGGGGGATGGACTTCAACCTGTCAAATGCCAATGCCTCATTCATTGGCGAGGATTCGGGTGATTGGTCCGGTGGTTCAGTTGCCTGTGCCGGGGATGTCAATGGTGATGGCTATGATGACTTCCTCATCGGTGCCTCCGATGATGAGGACGGCGGATCTGGTGCTGGTCAGAGCTATCTCATTCTGGGCTCTGCTGCTGCCGACTGGGGGATGGACTTCGACCTGTCAGATGCCAATGCCTCATTCTGGGGCGAGGATGCGGGTGATCATTCTGGTTGGCCAGTTGCCTCTGCCGGGGATGTCAATGGCGATGGCTATGATGACTTCCTCATCGGTGCCTCCAATGATGAGGACGGCGGAGCTGATGCTGGTCAGACCTATCTCATCCTCGGGCGTGCTGCTGCCGACTGGGGGATGGACTTCGACCTGTCAAATGCCAATGCCTCATTCTGGGGCGAGGATTCGAATGATTACTCTGGTTATTCAGTTGCCTGTGCCGGGGATGTCAATAACGATACGTATGATGACTTCCTCATCGGTGCCGTCGGTGATGAGGAAGGCGGAGATCAGGCTGGTCAGACCTATCTCCTCCTGGGAGATGATCCTCTCCCCTGGGGGATGGACTTCGACCTGTCAAATGCCAATGCCTCATTCTGGGGCGAGGATGCGGGTGATTGCTCTGGTTGTTCAGTTGCCTGTGCCGGGGATGTCAATGGTGATGGCTTGAATGACTTCCTCATCGGTGCCGAGGGTGATGAGGACGGCGGAACTGATGCTGGTCAGACCTATCTCACCCTGGGGCGTGCTGCTGCCGACTGGGGGATGGACTTCGATCTGTCAGATGCCAATGCCTCATTCTGGGGCGAGGATGCGGGTGATCATTCTGGTGGTTCAGTTGCCTCTGCCGGGGATGTCAATGGCGATGGCTATGATGACTTCCTCATCGGTGCCTCCAATGATGAGGACGGCGGAACTGATGCTGGTCAGACCTATCTCTGGTTGGGCACCTCACCAGCTACCCTGGAAGGGCATGCTAGTTACCTAAGGGGCTTTCTGGTGAGAGGCTTCGAGCCTGGTAATCTCACTAATGAGCTATGGAACGGCACTGCCACCACCAACAATACCGGAGTTTTCACCATCACCAATCTTACTCCGGGGACCTATGATATCGGAATTAAGAACTGGACAAGCTTGAGCGAGCTGGAGACTAATGTAACATTGACTGCGGGCAATACCACTGTGGTTGATTTTGACACGACACGAGAGGGAGATGCCAATAATGATGATTGGGTTACCTGTAAGGACTTTGACCTGCTTGTTCCGAGCTATGGTACGTGGGAAGGTGGTCCTGGATGGGATCCTCACTGCGATTTCAATCGTAATGGATGGATTGACGCTGCCGACTTTGCAATAATGATTTTTAACTGGGGTCAAAGGGGAGATTTACCGTCTGAAGGGGAGCACCCTGGCGGGGATGGTTGGGGCTTCGAAATCCAGCCCAATATGAGCAGTGTGGAACCTGGTGAAAACTTTACTGTCAATATCACAGCGGTTCATTATTCAGGTGATGCTGATTGCTGGGCAATGTACTTACTATTCAACACTACATACCTTGAGGTCACTGGCATAGATACGCCGAGCGCCTCGCCTTTTGTGAACGAGTCGAGTAATACCGCAGGCTGGGCTCAAATTGGGTACGGTTTGTTTAGCTATATTAACGAGACTTTTGTCCATTGCACCATACACTTTCGCGCCAAGAGCGTTAATGGTACCAGCTATCTGAACTTTACCTGGCTTAACCCAAGACGTGGTACAGAGATTACACGCGATACAATTGACCACCTCAACTGGAGCTATGTGGTCAATGGGACGGTGGAGGTTGGTCATCCTGCATTGACAGTGGATGTAAGCCCTGCTGGTGGTGGTAATGTGACGGTGAATGGGGCAACGCCACCCGGCTATCCCAACACCACGACGTGGAATTGCAGTGAAAACGTGACTCTCAATGCTGTAGCGGCAAGTGGGTATACCTTTGAAAGTTGTTGGAGTGGAAACCTGAGCGGCAACACAACCCCGGTGGATATAACCATGGATTCCGATAAGAGTGTAACTGCCCACTTCACCCCACTCTACAACCTGACAGTTATCTCAGATGGCTGCTGCCCGATAGATGTTAGTGGAGCAGTGAACGGCACGATATCAGGTGGTGAAAACCAGACGTTCACGGGGATTGTTGAAGGAGATAATGTAACGGTCAGCGCTGATGACAGTGATGTGTGCTGTGAATTTGATAGCTGGTCGGATGCCGGGGAGAAAACGCACACGATAACCATGGATTCTGATGAGAGCGTAACCGCTTATTGTTCTGTGCCAGGTCATAACCTGACGGTAAACGTTAGCCCCGTTGGTGATGGTAATGTGATGGTGAATGGAGCAACGCCACCCAGCTATCCCAGCACGACGATGTGGGTCTGTGGTGATAACGTAACTCTCAATGCCACAGCGGCAAGCGGGTATTGCTTTGTCAACTGGAGTGGAGACCTGAGTGGAAGCACCAATCCCACCGATATAACCATGGATTCCGATAAGGATGTAACCGCGCACTTCACCCCATGCTATAAGCTGACAGTGACCTCAGATAGCTGCTGTCCGATAAATGTTAGTGGGGCGGTGAGCGGCACGGTGCCATCTGGTGGAAGCGAGGCATTCACAGGGATTGTTGAAGGAGAGAGTGTAACGGTCAGCGCTGATGACAGTGCTGTGTGCTGTAAGTTTGATAGCTGGTCGGATGCCGGGGCGCAAACGCACGTGATAACCATGGATTCTGATAAGAGCATAACCGCTTATTGTTCTGTGCTAAATTATAACTTGACGGTAAACTTGACGGTAAATGTTAGCCCCGTTGGTGGTGGTAATGTGACGGTGAACGGAACAACGCCACCCGGCTATCCCAACACCACGACGTGGAATTGTAGTGAGAGCGTGACTCTCAATGCCACAGCGGTAGGTAATTATAGCTTTGTCAGTTGGAGTGGAGACTTGAGTGGGAATACCAATCCGACCAACATCACCATGTATGGTAATTACACCATCGTGGCTAACTTCGCTGAGGCTGCTACCCTAGAAGGGCATGTTAATTTGTCTGAGTCAAGGGGTGCCCCTGGCAGTGATGGATGGATAGAGCGGTATGAGGTGCACCTCTTCGAGTATGGTGGTGCTGAGTGGGCCTGCTCGCCGATAAATGCCACCACCAACAATACCGGGGTTTTCTTTGTCTACGATATTCCCCCTGGCACCTACAATATATCCATTAAGAACTGGACTTGCTTGAGGGAGGTGAAGATTGGAGAAACATTCACTGCTGGTCAGACCACTGTGGTTGATTTTGGCGTGATTTGGGAGGGCGACGCCGATAACAACAACTACATTATGATAACCGACCTGGGCTGTCTTTTACTGGCCTGGAACGCGGGTCCAGGTAACCCTGACTATCGTTGGTATTACGACATGGATCGGAACGGATATAATATGATAACCGACTTGGGGGTAATGCTTCTCCACTGGAACAAGGAAGGAGCGAAAGCGTTAAGTTAATCTTAGGATTGGTACAGTGGCAGTGATGGCAGTTCTCGTCCTACCTCTGGGGGTAGCTCTGGCGCAGGAAGCCAATCCAGACAGGGCTTAGCCCACACCAATCCTGCGATAAAGCTTCAGGCTATCGTCAAACTTACCATGTCTTCCATGCGAGGTTGTTCCGGAGCCAGGATAAGCATCGGTTTGTTAGACCGTTGTGCTCAGTTGCGGGCGGTGCGCTTTGTTGCTACAATTACCTTTGATGAAAGCTGTAGGGTTAGGTAGTTAAGCTAAAAGCCAGTTTAAAAGTTCTGTCTGTTGTAACCCCAGCTCCACCAGGCCAGCAAGTCAAGGCAAACAGGATAGAAGAAATTTCCCTCAAGTTTGAGCACTGCATGATGTTTTGGGTCTGGACCTGCCACGTTCATGGTGCTGAGGTTTTGAAGGAGTTTTGGCTGCCGATGTTGAAGAATCTTCGTGCATTCTGGCTTGTTATCTCATCGACCTCACTTGGGGACAGCTCTTGAAGCTCAGCTAACTTATCAACAACCAGGCTAACATTCTGCGGAGCGTTCCTCTTTCTGTGGGGCCCAAGATAGGGCGAATCAGTTTCAGTCACTATTCGCTGCAGCGGCACTTTGCTTACCACATTCTGTATGTTCTCGCTTCTCAAGATGTTTGTCGCGATGGAGACGTAATAGTTGTTCTTGGTGATTTCCTCAGCTTGTCTCGTCGTGCCATTAAAGCAGTGAAACACAACTTCCCTCATTTTGTTTTTCATCACCATATCCAATCCCTCATCAATGGCGTTCCGCAAGTGCAGCACGACAGGTAAGTCCAGTTCCCTCGCGAGTTTCAGGAAATCAATAAAGACCTTCTTCATTTTCCCGATTCTTATGCTATCGCTAATCCAGTGATAATCAAGCCCTGTCTCACCAATGCCAACGATTTTTGACCTGTTGCGCCTTATCAAGTTCAAGTACGCTTCAAGCTCCTCATCCGTCAGCTCAGCAGCATATACAGGATGGAGGCCTAGAGTGGCATGGACGAATGATGGATACTTCTCACACAACCTGAGTGCCTTCTCAGCCTCATTTGGATGTATCGCACTTGTGATAACAGCTTCTAGCCGCCGGCTTGCTTGTTGAATGACTGCATCCCTGTCATGTTTAAATCGCGCCGATGTCAGGTGACAGTGAATATCAATCACTTCTATATAACCGCTAATAGCAGTATCGCCGTTCGCCTAATTTTGGATGAGATTGTCCACTTCGCGCAAGAGGGTTAAGCCCCAAGAGCCTTCCAATTTCTACCATGCCAGCCTCTTACTAACTGCATTGTAAAGAATAGGTCACTCACCTAATGCCTTGAGGATAACACGTTTTCTACGCTGACCGTCGAACTCTGCATAGTAGATTTGCTGCCACGGCCCCAGGTCTAACTTTCCCTCGGTTATGGGCACGATAACCTCGTGGTGGATGAGCAGGCTCTTCAGGTGAGCATCTCCATTGGTTTCACCTGTCAGGTGATGCCTGTAGTCTCGTTTGTAAGGTGCCAGTTTCTCCAGCCACTCCTCTATGTCTGCGATTAATCCAGACTCAGCATCATTGACATATACTCCAGCCGTAATATGCATGGCTGATACCAGGGTGAAGCCCTCTTTAATACCGCTGCGACCTACTAGGTCCTCTACCTTGTCTGTGATATTGATGAATTCCCGGTGCTCCTCTGTGTTGACCCACAGGTATTCCGTTAGTGATTTCATCCTGTTCCTCCTGCTAAACTACTAAACTTTGTCTCTGTAACAATGTTAGCTTACTTGACCTTGGGCAACAACCCACAAAACGGCTGTTACTGTGGCAACCAGCAAAATGGCTTTCTGTTATCGCCCCTTGCTTTGCCACGAAAGTTTGAATGGCAATCATGCTTTTGCAAGCCTGACTTGGCGAGCCTTGTAAATCCAAATGTTACCTCAGCTAGACAAGTCAGACTTGAACATTGGTCAAATATTGGATTAGACCGTGAACATTCTTACTAAAGTGGCGAAACAATTGTAAGATGTCGTATGCTACCTCGCGGGGAATCTCTTTTCCAGTGGGATGACCAGCGTCATTCCGATAATTTCGGATGACATTAAAAATGCCGTCCAAGTAAGTTTCAAGGTCCTTTGACAACTCCTTCGGCAATTGGTTCTTTAAGGGATACAGTTGCTTAGTCAACTCCTCAAACTGTGTTTTGATCATGGTATTCTGTGTATTACGCCTGAATGCGATTGCCTTGGAATGGTCTTTAATAGCAGCCGCGAATGTATCAACCAGATTCAGTATCACTTTTTCGGCAGCTACGCCTACCATCACTACAGAGGCCATGTAATTAGACCGTAGAAAGCATTGCAAGCCTTCCGTCAAGTAAAGCAGAACTACATCATCCACGTTAGGGCTATCATTTTTGATAGACATCAGGTATCCCTCGGGGTCGTATGGGGCGTTGCCCTCAGCTTTTAAGTAATCTTTGCCATGTTCAGTAATAAAGAAGGATGGCCAGCCGCTTTGTTCATCTCCCGGAACACCTGGGACTAATACCCCTTGTACAATGAGTTGCCACAGAATAGCCTTCATTGTGTCACTGTCTTCTTTCGGCACCATCTCTCCAGCATCTTCAGGTCTCCGCGGCGGCTTTGGTGGAGACCATAGTTGTCGACTATAGGCAACGCGTCCGACTTGAGTTAAGATATTTCTGGGGTTAAGATAGCCCTGAGTTCTTTCAGTCTCTAGGTTATCAAGTTGACGGCGGAGTTCCTCTAGAACTAGCTGCCTAATGAGTTCGTATTCCATGGTTGCCTACGCTTCCTTTTTCCAACCTAAGAGTTCTGGGTCTTCAAAAGCCATACTCTTGTTCATCACCGCAATGGCGATTATTTGCATTATAGCATTTCTCTTTTTCGCATTGTCTAGATATTGCTGTTATTGCTCCTGAAGCCCGAAACGAATTCACTATGCGAGAGGGAAGGGAGTGGACACAACTTGACGAAGTGTTCAAAGGAAATGTCTTGGTTTCTTGAGGACTTCAGCCTGGATATGTGGGTTCGGGACTTCTGAGCTCGTTCAGCGCGGTCTTCGGCCTGTCGCTACGCCCGGGTTAGGGCGTTCACTAGAATTTTGGCAAAGGTGGTGGTTTGTACTCCACTATAAGCTCTTTAAACGCATTATTCTGTAATTTCTCCAGGCCTTACCAGGTCGGCTCCAAAAAAACTGACGGAAATATTGACAAAGTTGAAGTAGGGTATGATATAATCAGCGAGCCCACACGTATAGCTAGCACGAAGTATGTAGACGTTTTTCGAACAACTACATAAGCTTGGGAGTTGGGGGTGAAAGAAGGACACTGGAATCGTTGTCTGATAGCGGCTACTGGAGCCTCTTTGCTTGAGAACATGCTTCTGGGAAAGAAGAAGCTAATCCTCTTAGCTATTCTTGTGGTAGTCTTGAGAATAGAAAGGAAATCCTCAGAATTGAGGAGTAGAACTCTAACAACTGAATAGGGATAGAAAAACAGCCCGAAAAGGAGACAGATGACTACTGGTGGAAATTGTTGAAAAACCGAAAAACAAAAAGGAGGAACAAGAATTGAAGAAAAAGACTCTTTTGATGGCTATTCTGTCGATTGTCTTGACATCAGTGATGTTGTTCAGCGCAATTCCAATTAAAATCATGCCTGTATCAGCTCAGTGTCCTGATTTGCTAGCGGAAGCCGAGACCTATGCGAGCGCTGGAAATCCTGACCACGATTTCACACAAGCTTATAATTGGGCTTACAACCGCTCCGGCGACTCATGGAATTGGGGCACATCCAAAGGTGCTATCATTGCAGAAAGTTCCGTATACGTGTGGAGGGATGCTCAGGGAAACGTTTGGGGACCATATCCTCAAAATTGGAATGGATGGAGAGAAATTGGCATCTATGCTAGCGTAATATATCTCCCCCCTCTTACTCACCCAAATCTAAACGCTTATAGCGTAGGTCGATATTACTCAGACGGTTCACCACTTTACTTGGATTGCAGACGCGGAGGCTCGATAGCTTTTGGAGGCAGAAGCAACATGCACTTTATTGGCGGCATCATGGTTCAGGATGACACTGGCATAATCTATGACGTCGCAATCGAATGCTGGTCTAACGCGACGGTACCCAGCTTCACAATAATCGAGAATGTTGGAACTTGGCCAAACCCTTGGAATGTGACCAATTTCACCGGTCCCTCTGGAAAAGGGTTTATATATGCAACAATGGACCCTTTCGAATACCCAGTGAGTGTCACAGGGTGTGCTAATGCCACGTGGTACCTAAATGTGACAATATCACAACCAAGTATTGGAGGTAGTTCACAGGTCATTGATGCCGCTGAAATCACAAGTAGTGAAGAGGAGGATTCTTTCGAAGCAACATTTAAAATCGCGCCTGTCGGTGGCATTGCCGAATTCCCCCAGATAGAGGAACCAGGGACTGTTACCCCTGATTTATCAGATCACAATTATGGTGCTCTGGCGGGAATAATTGTTGGTGCAATAGTCGGCACAATTATGCTAATCAGTGCAGTCTGGTATATCAGGCGACGACGAACTAAAGCCATCTGATAAGAGCTGTTAAAAGTCCCAGAGAGGACTCGCTAACTTGCGAACTCCCGACTGGGACTTTTCTTTTTCTATTGACAACTATTTTCCCGAAATTATAATGAAAGTACAGTTCAAAAGCGGTGCCTTAACAAATAGGTAGGGATAAACAAAAACAGCCCGAAGGGAGAAGAAGTTGTGAGTGGGGAAAAGTATAAGAAGCCTTTCAAGAAGGAAGTATCTCCAGGTGGTCATTTTAGCCAGGCGAAACAGAGTCGTGGCCTTTGGAAAATTGCAATTTACCTTCTGGTAGCCATTGTAGTTTGCTCAGTAGCTGTTGCAATCTTCCTTAATTTCCCTCGGCCAGGTGAACTAGAAGTCTATAAAGCTGCTTTGGTGGATCAGTTAAGCCTGACTTTTCCCAACCAGGGTTTCATCAACAAAACAACTGAAATCTTAGAGCAGGCAGGATATACGGTAGACTACTATCCTGGCGAAGAAGTTACGGTAGAGTTTTACCGCAATCTTCCCACCCATCATTATGACTTGGTTATCCTGCGGGTTCACTCCGGACGAATTAGAACACCTGATGGAACACTTGGAGATGACGTCGGCCTTTTTACCGATGAACCATATAATCCAGAGAAGTATGTTGAGGAAGAAAAGGCAGGATTGGTGGGCAGCTTTCACTACTCCAACACCAGTTCATCCTACTTTGGGATAACACCGAGCTTCGTTGCGTGGGCAATGGAGGGCAAGTTCGAGGATAGCACAGTGATACTAATGGGTTGCGATGGAGTCAGGTCCGACACGATGGCTAAAGCTTTTATTTATAAAGGAGCAAACGCCTTCGTAAGTTGGACTAAACCCATCTTAGCCAGCTACACCGATGCAGTCACCGAATCCCTGCTTAAACATCTCCTCATTGAAAAACTTCCATTGAAAGAAGCTATGGAAAAGGCTATAGCAGAGGTTGGCTTCGACCAAATCTACGGAAGCAGACTAAGGGTAGTGTTCAAGCAGGAGGAAGATTAGGTTAGGTTTGCTTGATGACTGGGGCACTATCTAAAAGAATGAAGCTAATCAGTTGTATGCCGTATAAAAAGTATACATGCATAAAGCAAAAAGCCAAAAAAGCGAACATGCCCATGTATTCTACGAGAACACTTAATGGCTGGCTGTTCAGAGGAAGTGTGTTGGTTTCTTGAGGACTTCAGCCTGGATATGTGGGTTCGGGACTTCTGAGCTCGTTCAGCGTGGTCCCCGGCCCTGTCGGTACGCCCGGATTAGGGCGTTTACTAGAATTGTGGCAAAGGTGGCGGTTTGTACTCCACTATAAGCTCTTTAAACGCATTATTCTGTAATTTCTCCAGGCTTTACGTAGGTCGGCTCCAAAAAAACTAATGGGAATATTGACAAAGTTGAAGTAGGGTATGGTATAATCTCTAGCGCCCACGAATAGCCAATACGAGATTTGTAGAGGCTTTCCTCACAACTACACAAGTAGGCTATGCCCAAAAATTGGCGATCTAAGTCTTGAACTGCCAAGATATGTAGCGAGGTCATACCAAGTGAGCCTTCGCTTAAATAAGGGTCTTTTGAACTTATTAGTTTCATAGGAGGAGGTGTATTTTCAATGAAAATCTTGGAATTGGCGCCACTTTCGGAAACTGTTCCCCCTCCTGCTTATGGAGGAACGGAGGCAATCGTTAGCCTTCTTACTGATGGTCTTGTTCTGGCTGGTCACGATGTTACTCTTTTCGCTTCGGGTGACTCTAGGACTCTGGCTATGCTGCATTCAGTCTCCCCACACAGTTTACGCACGGCCTATGACCTAAAAAATCGTGCTCCTTACGATTATTTGCATAATGCTATTGCACTCTGTGAAGCTGAGGGTTTTGACATCATACATAATCATGCCGGCGAACTTGCAATGGTAATGAGCCACCTTATAAAGACTCCTATGCTTACCACTGCACATGGCAATATCACGGCGGATAGTGAGATAATTTGGGATTATTATCCCTGGTTTTACAATACTATTAGCTATGCTCAGCGAAAGGCTATGCCAAAGATAGAAAACAAGAATTTTGTTGGGGTAGTCCACAACTCTATTGATGTTGAAACTTTCCCGTTTAGCGAGGAAAAGGATGATTATCTTCTCTTTTTGGCGCGCATTTCACCTGAGAAGGGGACTCACCATGCTATTGAGGTAGCTAAGAAACTGGGCAAGAAACTGCTTATTGCTGGCAAGGTAGATGAGGTAGATAGAGTCTACTTTGAGAAGGAAATAAAACCAAGGATAGATGGGAAGCAGATTCAATTCTTTGGTGAGGCCGATGCTAAGCAGAAACGCGTGCTGTACGCCAAGGCATACTGTCTCCTGGCTCCGATTAGCTGGGAGGAGCCTTTTGGGCTGTTTCTGGTTGAAGCCATGGCCTGCGGGACGCCGGTTGTAGCCTTTGCCAGAGGCGCAGCTCCAGAGATCATCGTCCATGGGAGAACCGGCTATTTAGTACACGATACGGAGCAGATGGCAAAAGCAGTCTATCTTGTGGAACAAATTGATCCCCTTGATTGCCGTGAACATGTGAAGCATAATTTTGATAAGCATCAAATGGTCAGAGATTATATTACAACTTACGAGAAGGTGCTCAGCCTCAGTGCAGTTATGGCTGAGAGTCACCACATTTTTAGTCTACCTCCACATGATGCATCCCAAAAACTAGATGTCGTTAAGAGCATGTCCACGGGTTCTTTGCTGTCTTCTCCGGCTCAGAATACACTCTCTGCTATTTCAAGGAATGACTCGATAAGGTCAGATAGCGTCATGAAGCACCCTGATAAAGATGTAAAGACAGGGCAAGAGGGTTTACCTTCAACATAAATGAATAACAATCAAAGATCATTGTCATTGAAGCTCAGAGGCGATTAGGCTATGTCTGGAGACCTTGTTCTTAAGGAGGGGGAGTTGGTGATGGTTAGTGATGAGGTAGGTGACATGCCGGAAGGGCGCCGTCATCTTGGCCTCTACC
>Ga0315543_1003948_pt1 | contig 12883 bp, 10 predicted proteins | sample SalMarSW160210MG_2_FD_203098 | JGI IMG/M metagenome (GOLD analysis project Ga0315543, IMG submission 203098) | Salt marsh sediment microbial communities from the Plum Island Ecosystem LTER, Massachusetts, United States - Salt Marsh Sediment SW1601-210 ...
TGTTATGGTTATGGCAGTGTACGAACGGATAAGAGAAATCGGTACTATTGCCGCCATAGGTACACTGCCTGGGAAAATAGTGGCAATGTTTCTGATAGAGGGTTTATCCTTAGGGCTATTTGGTGCAGTAATTGGAGATATTCTGGGGATTGCAGTTATCTCTGCACTCAACGTTGCCAAACTCACCTTTAATTTCGGCAGGCAAAAAGGGCTTTTGCTTACCCCAGGTATAAGTTTACAGGATATTCTTACGATCTCAATAATAGTGATAATAATTTCAGTATTAGCAAGTCTTCAGCCGGCCTATAAAGCATCAAGGATGAACCCGATTGACGCGTTGAGACATGTTTAGGAGGTAATTCAAAATGAAAAAGACACTTTTCTCAATTTTGGTCATTCTTTCTATAGTACCGGTTATAGCTTACGCTGCTCAGAAGGATGCGGCGAAAATTGCAGTCGCATCGAATAGCAAAGATGCTACATCCTCTATAAGCAACAAGGCAGGCAAATGTCCCTATTATCTAATATTCAGCAGTGCTGGAAAACTAATGGAAATTATCGATAATCCTTACAAAGATGCAGAACGCGGAGCAGGGCCACAAGCGGCAGATTTTCTTGCCAACAAAGGCGTGACTGTAGTAATTGCTGAAACCTTTGGTGAAAAAATGATTGAGGCCATGAGGAGTAATAGTACGGATTATTTCCAACTCCAGGGCGCGGTTCTCGATGCCGTCAAGACAGTTTTGAGGCCCGGCAACCAGATCCTAATGAAGTTGGATAGGAATCTCAACCCGGAGTCCTATGAGTCGTATAGAAAACTGATAAACATCGAACCTGGCGGCAGAAAAAGGGAGTATGTACTTTTTACCATCAAGAAGGGAGCCGATAAAGTTGCAGCACTATTTCTTTCACCCGCAAGCGAAAAAGGCAGAAGCACCTTAAGACTTGACGAAAATATGTGGCTTTACATTCCTAATGTAGGTAAACCCGTTCGCATAACAAGCCTTCAGTCTGTGGTAGGGGGTGTATTTAATAACTCCGACATATTGCGCCTTGATTATGCAGCGGAATATTTTGTCGAGAAAATGGAAAAGTTGAGCGATAAGGAGGAGTTGAGCGATAAGTATGTTTTGCACCTTAAGGCAAAAACAAAAACTGTAGCATACGACAAATTGAAAATGTGGGTAGATAAAGACACAATTTTGCCTACCAGGATTGAGTGTCTCACCGAAGCTTCTATGCTCATAAAAACAATCTATTACAAAAAAACCGAGGACTTTGGGGACAAGATGGTAAGGCCATCGGTTATTGAGACGGACAGCCCTTTATATAAAGGCTATAAATCTGTGATGATATTCGCAAAGATAAAGAAAAGAACATTCGAAGATGAAGTCTTTACACTCACATTTATGCCAAATCTGGAATCTTTGAGACAATGAGATTATGGGCGATACTTGCGATTTTGTTAACACTTTCTTATGGAATGGCTTTAGCCGAGGAAGAGTATTCCTTTGACCTGTCAGAAATAGAAGAAAAACCACTGCATATCGGGGGATATCTTGAATTTCGTCCCGTTCTTTTCAGGTTGGATAAGAACTCTGCATTACACAAGCTCAAATTGTATAACCGCGGCAAAAAAAATACTCGTGAAGAATATAATTTTACGGCGTTGTTAGATGGCAGCTATAAGAAAGGAGCTACAGAATTTCATGCAATAGTCAACACTGACTTTAATAAATCCTATCTCGGATGGTCAGAAGAAACAACACTTTACGAGGGCTATATGTCGTTAAGACCATCGTCAACGTTTAATTTTAATATAGGTAAAAAAACATTAAAATGGGGCAAGGGATACGCATGGAACCCTGTGGCATTCTTGGACAGACCGAAAGACCCCGAAGACCCTGAACTTGCTCGTGAAGGATTTGTAGTAGTGTCCGCGGATTACATTAAGAGTTTTGACGGCCCATTGAAAACGTTTTCTTTCACACCGGTTTTGATGCCCGTTTATGACCATATAAATGATGATTTTGGAAAGATTAACCGCTTGAATTTCGCAGGAAAAATGTACTTTCTACTTTATGACACAGATATTGATTTTATTTTTCTTACAGGTGGAAGCAAAACAAACCGATACGGGATGGATTTTTCCAGGAACATCACTTCTAATTTTGAGATACACGGAGAGCTTTCATTCATCAATGATCACAAAAAAAGATTTATCAACAGTGATGGTGCAGTTTTTAATAAGCAATATGACGCAACAAGCTATCTGCTTGGCCTGCGATACCTGACTAAATCAGATACAACATATATCTTTGAGTATTTTCATGATGCGACAGGGTTTGCGGAGAGCGAAATGGAAGACTACTTTTCGTTCATAGACAAGGGGTACGATACGTATCTTACTTCAGGCGATGATTCTCTTTTAAAAAAAGCATCAAACGTGGCTGGAGGAAACTACAACAGAAAAAATCTCATGAGAGACTATCTCTATCTACGCGTCAGTCAGAAAGAGCCGTTTGATATACTATATTTTACGCCTTCGCTAACGGGAATATTTAACATTAACGACAAAAGCTTTTCCATTGGCCCAGAATTGTTATACACCGGCATCAAAAATCTGGAACTTCGATTGAAAACAACTTTTCTGGTGGGGGACTCATATACCGAGTTCGGAGAAAAACAAAATGATTGCAGGATAGAATTGCGGGTAAGGTATTATTTCTAAGTCGCGCAGATATCTAATTGAGGCTGAGTTGATACAAGAAAACCAAAAAGTAAGTTCCGGTTGGGGTTTTAAGAGTTTTATCCCTGCAATTCTAACTCGCCGCTTTTTTCCATTTGTCGTTGCGATATTAACTATCATACTGACTCTGCCATCTCTAAAGACAGGACTGGTTGTTGATGACTACCACCATAAGCTCTTGATGGATGGCTCCGACAGTCCAATCAAACTGCTTGACTCACCAATTGATATGTTTCGGTTTTTTTGACGGCGGCAAGAAGGGGTTTGTGATTTACCATTATCTCAACCCGTTTAATCTGTTCAATCTGGATTTTGACCATTGGTTGATTTTGGTCACAGTTGTTGTGTCTCTCGCTCTGGCATTTTTTACATACCGGCCGTTTTGTCATCTTATCTGCCCTTTTGGTTTTGTTTCGTGGATTGCAGAACAGGTCAGCTTAACGAGGGTGAAGGTCGATCATGAGAAGTGCACGGGCTGTGGGGCGTGCATCCAGGCCTGCCCAACAGAAGCTGCTAAAGGAAGAGTATCGGATAAGCTATTTGGTGCTGATTGCTTCAGTTGCGCCCGTTGCCTGAATGTATGCCCCCAGGATGCTATCCGATATGGTTCTGTGTTTTCCAAAGTCGTCAAAGAATAGGGAAATAAACCCAAGACAACCATTGAACAAAGCTTGGCAGAGTTCGTTAAATGGTTAAGGAGGGGTGAGTAAATATACCTGCCTATTTTTTCCGCCATTTTCTGGTTAAATTTGGTATAATACTACAGACAGGGGATGGGTGGTTTTAAGGAGGATGGTCACTTTTGAATCCCCATAAATAATTTTAGTGCCGTAAAGTATATGGCTGCAAAAAGTTTGGTATATGTATTGGTTTTGACGGCGGTTTTATTTTGGTCGGCAGCTCCGGCCTCGGCTGTTGTTTTGCATCCTGCCGGTGAGCCGAACCTTGTAACCTGGACGGACAGACCCGCTGACGATGTAGTTGGACGCTGGAGTACTAACGCCACTTGTGTTGCTGTGTCATCGAACTGTGTGCTCACGGTGCGGCATGCCGGCGGCGGTACTGGTACGTCGGTTACAATTGGCGGCAGGGCATATACTATCGCGCAGATATGGAACCATAGTACGGCGGACCTGCGAATAATAAAGCTCAATGGAGCGAATCTGGCAAACTTTGTTGATATCTACGAAGACACCAACGAGGTTGGAGAAGATACCGTTATGGGCGGCTATGGCAAAGGAAGGGGCGCAATACTCCAAACTTCAGGTGTAACCTACGGCTATGGGTGGGGTAGTGCATCGTTGCGTTTCGGTACCAATAGAATTATTGGTACTCAGAATAATAGCACCCTTGGAGCTTATACTTCGGATATAGTCATCGCTGATTTCGATGGCCTGGGTGAGGGCCAGTCAACTACTTATGAATGTGCTATCGCCGGCTATGATTCCGGCGGCGGATGGTTTATCAAGGTGGGTGACGCCTGGCAGGTGGCGGGCTTGGCGCGAGCCGTAGAATCACACTATGAGCAGGGGCATGAAGGCGACCCAAATTATATACTAAATGAGTCCTGGTTCCGAAATAGAGATAACCCGCATGTGCCGCATCCTGATTATTTAGATGCGGTTCGGCTTAGCTCCTATGCCCAATGGCTCTATGATACACTTCCGGATGTCTTACCCGGTGATTTAAATGGCGATGACTACGTTGACTTTAGGGACTTCGCGGTCTTCGCATCATTCTGGCTGGATACTGATTGTCACGCCCCTGACTGGTGTTTGGGCACCGACTTCGAGCCGGATGGCGATGTCGATTGGAATGACTTGGCCGAATTTGCCTACCACTGGCTCCAAACAGTACCGTAGCCAAACAGCGGATGATTCACTCAAGGTAGCGAGAGACTGCGGAGAATAAATCAAAACTAAACTCCATGAAACTTGTCCCGCCATAGTTTTAACGACGGCGGATCTGTGGTTAATCTTTTTCCTTTTTGAGGGTCTCGTATAATTCTAAAGCTTCGGTAGGTTTTATATTTTCATGAACAACCTTGCGAATTGCCTGCATCATGGCCTTTGGGGCATCACTCTGGAATATATTACGGCCCATATCAACTCCTGCGGCCCCTTCCTGAATAGCATTGTAGGCCATTGTCAGCGCATCGAGCTCCGGGATTTTTTTGCCGCCGGCCATCACAATCGGAACCGGACACGATGCGGTAACCGTCTCAAAACCATCGGGAACATAATACGTCTTGATAATATTGGCCCCAAGCTCTGCACACATACGGCAGGCCAGGCGGAAATACCTGGCGTCTCTGACCATATCTTTACCGACCGCCGTTACCGCCATCGTGGGAATACCATATCGCATGCCCATATCCACCAGCCGGGTCATATTATGAACCGAGCGGGTCTCGAATTCGCCGCCAATAAATACCTGCAGAGTAATCGCCGCTACATTCATACGAATCGCATCCTCAATATCAACTGCCAACTCCTCGTTGGAAAGCTCCTTGAGTATGCTGGGCCCGCCGCTGCACCGCATCACAACCGGCTTGGTCAGCGTGGGAGGCACGCACGTACGCAGGATTCCCCGCGTCAGCATTATAGCATCGCAGTACTGCATCAAAGGTACAATCGTCAGGTCAATACGCTCCAGTCCCGTAGTTGGGCCTTGAAAATAACCGTGGTCGATAGCAAACATTATCGTCCGGCCGGTCTTGGGATTAAATATCCGTGACAAGCGATTCTTCATCCCCCAGTCAAGGGCATTCGCTCCTTTGAGGAAAAACGCATCGGCCTTCATCGGAACATCTTCATAATACTGCTTTTCTTTTTTTGAGGTATCAACTTCTGGCATAGCATTATCCTCTCTTGTAATCAGGTATATCTGTTAGCAATGGCCATATTTTACGAACTTTTGTACACTTCCAAAAGAGTTTTTTCGGCTTGCCTGGTCCACAGGCCGTTATCGAGACATTCAGCAACTTCCGGCATTTTTTCGTTTAATTCCTCCAGCCGTACCAGCCCCAAACCTCGGCAAGCCGGATAAACTATAATCTTACCCGCTATTGACCGATTTTCAACCGCACGAATACCTTCCGCCGCCGCATCGAGCCCGCAAACAGCCGCTACAGAGACATTGGTATCAAGCCCACCGGATTGGACCTTCGCCAGTATCCGTCTCATATCTTCCAAAACTGACCCGCTCGTCCCAATAAAATATAACTGTTTTTCTATGTAAGTATCTAAGTCAATCTTTCCCGTAACCGTTGCCGGTATGCCGGCAAAAATATTTATGATACCCCGCTCACAACTGCTGCGCACCGAGGCAGCAACCAAATCAGGGACCGGCGCCATCAAAATCGTATAGTCGTATTCCGGCACAATTTCCGCTTTGGCTGGATTATACGTCCTGTATTCAACACCATTTTTATTAGCTAATGGTCCTGCAATTTTCGTAAGCTTAGCCAATCGAACACTATCTATATCACCCGCAAAAACGCTTACATCATCGACGCCCTGACAGATATTTCGTATCACGTGCATCGTACCCATAGGTCCAGCCGCCCCGACGACGTTAACCTTGTCACCAGGACGAATCTCGCCACTATCAGGGATTATTTCCATAGACTCAGCCGGGTCAAAACCAACAGTGCCAACAATACGAATGCCGCCGTAGTGAACCCGTCCGACCGGAGTAACAACATCCCTGCCGAACCTGCCGCCGCAGAGAACGATATTCAATAAACCGTTCACAGCCACCTTTGCAAATATCGCCTCGACAGTGCCCGGTTCAGAACCGAAATAAATTACATCGTCAAAGACAGCTTCATCAAACTCTGATACACTCGCAACTCTTTGTATCTTATCTACCAACTCTACCGGAGGTTGATACGGAGAAATCCATATTATATGAGCCGGTTTTCCACAGCGGTCAAATAAATCTCGAAAAACATCGCCTGATACTTCTATATCCGCAACAACAAGCATCCGCCCATCGGCTTTTATATTCGTGCGTTCTTTGGAGGCGTAGGCATCTTCGACACACGCCCACGGCTCGACCAAAGCAATCGCTGAAGCAGACAAATTTTCACCGACAGGTATAAGCAATGATTCGCCTTCTGGTGAAGTGATAATCCTTTCATCCATTAGCACATATTCCTGAAGTGCTCCTTCGAAGTTATATCCGAAGGCGGCATTAGACCTGGCTGTGCGCAGCCAGCGGTAATCGGTCTGGACAAGATAACGTTCGCTTGTTTTAAAGTCTTCCACGCCGGCCCCGACCGCCTCAATCCTGACAACGGCTTCGTGTCCCGGGACCGTTGGTTTCTGGTTGGGAACATAACTCGGTATCTCTTTGAGCACATCCGGCTCAATGCCGGAAACTATCTCGCTTTTACGAACATGGCTGGAAAACTGCTTGAGCAATTTCAAATCAGAAAAGCAAAGCCCTACCGCCTCTACCCTGCAAAGAATCTGGTGCCGGCCGGGTCTGAAAACCTCTTTGGTTTTATTCAAAACCAATTTATCCGGCCCAACTAATTGAACCGCATATTGTGTTTCCGGCAATTTTGCCATCATCGTCCTTCATCTCAAGAGGCCACTTTTTCTATTATCTGCCCAGCGGTTGAATCCTCATTTAAGCCACAAAGTTTTACCTCCTCTTCCGGCTCAAGCATGCTTCCAAACCGCTCGAAGAATTCGTTCTTCTTTGCACCGGTCGCAAAATTCCTCTTCGCCCATTCACTGGTATATCCCAGCCCACATCTTTGCTGGAGAACCGAGTGGGCGTAAACGATATGCGCACCCTTCAGAAATATTGGGACTAATTGTGCCAGCTCCTCACTATCGAAATCATCTACAAACTTTTGCCCCGGACTATTCATTTCGGTCCCGACCACAACAGGAAAATTCAGCTTCTCAGCAATCTTTACCATACCGTAGAGGTTCCGGAGCTTTTCGCCTTTTTGTCCCACCGTATAATTGCGGTCAGGGATAATATTAACAGCCGCTGCGCCTGTGCTCATGGCAATTTCCAGCAGCTCTACAATACGCTTTTCACCTTCGCTGGTGCCATCAAGCCAGGTTGCAACAGGGATGCCCCCAGCCGCCAGAACGAATCGGTTCATATCGGCCATTAACGGGAACGAGCCTTTATCCGGCATCACATAACCGACGCCTCCACGTTTCATAGTCTTGGCCCGAATCGTATTCAGCAGGTCTCTGCCTTCAGGTAATTGCGACTGCTCGACCTTCACACCAAGTTTCTCCGACCAAAACTCAGAAAGAGCACTACCTTCTCCAAATTTTTCTTTGGCTTTACGGGCGTATGCAAGACATATATGCCGTTCTGTCGGATTGCCGGAAGGCGTCAGGACCATCACGTCACGCTCATAATCTAATTCTACAGGCCGAAGGTATTTATTCACTCGCTCTATCAAGTCCCTGTTCCGCTGCTGTGCAGTTTCACGAAGATTTGATAAAAACTTCTTTTGCTGCCCTGTAAGCTTGGCACTGGGAAATCCTATCCCCATATAGTAAGAGATACCCGGCTCTCCCGGCGAGTTAATCACCACATCGGAAAATTCAGGCACAAAAACCCGTGTCTCCAGCCCTGCACATGCTTTCAGGCCTAACATCCTCGCTGCTTCAAGGAATTCCTGCAGCGCATCCAGCACATCGAAATCCACTACGCCGGCAACAGCTAATCCTGCTCTGCGAGCTAACCAGGCGAATTTGCTCGGCGAATAGCCGTAAGTATTATAGGAGAAAAAAGTATGACAGTGCAGATTGACGTTTGTACCCGGCTTCGGTAAAACTATCTCGCCCGCCTCAGCTTTCTTACACAGTGCTAAGAGGGCTTCTTTTCTCTCCGCAAAATCGAAACTATCCAGCTTTCGTTCAAGCTCTTCAACCAAACTACTTTTTCCTCTGTATTTTTTTGTATTCTTTTTCCCAAAGCGATGTCTCTTGCGGCTGATATTCTTTCAGTTCAAATGAATTGCGGACAATCTCTCTAAGCTCTGCCAGTGTTTTTATCTGCCCCGTCGCCTTGGCCTGCATAAGGATATTGCCGCTGGCCGTCGCCTCAATAGGTCCGGTAATTACCTTTTTCCCAGTGGCGTTAGCCGCAAATTGACAGAGCAGCTCATTTTGTATGCCGCCGCCGACAATATGGAGCACCTCAATATCCTTTCCTGTAATATCCTCGAGAGCTTCCATCACATAGCGGTATTTGAATGCCAGGCCCTCCAGTATGATTCTTATTAACTGCCCTTTGTCATCGGTGGTTTTCTGTCCGGTTTTAGCCAAATGCTCATTGATTCGCTTGGGCATGTCACCCGGTGCCAGAAACGAGCTATTATCAGCATCGATATAACCGGCAAAAGGCGCTGCTTTTTCCGCCATAGCCGACATTTCCGGATAAGACAGCTCAATTCCCTCACGCTGCCATTGTCTTTTGCACTCCTGCATCAGCCACAGCCCCATTATATTTCGCAAAAGTCGAATCGTATTTTCAACTCCACCCTCGTTCGTAAATTCATATTCGAATGTTTTATCATTAACAATTGCCTCCGGCACCTCAGCCCCCATCACGCTCCACGTCCCCGATGAAAGAAACGCCCAACTGCTATCCTCAGCAGCCGGTATTGCAGCCACCGCGGAGGCAGTATCGTGCGAGCCAATTGCAACAACCGCGATAGGCCCACAGCCGATTTCCTCTCCAACCTTCGCTGTCAACTGTCCCACAACCGTTCCCGGCTGAACTATTTTTGGCATAATATCAATTGGCAAAGACAATCTATCCAAAACTTCTTTTGACCATTGCCCTGTCTTCATATCCATAAATTGTGACGTACTTGCAAGTGTATATTCCACAAAAACCTTACCGCATAAATAATAGCTGAACAAATTTGCCATAAAGAGCAGGTTCTTCGCCTTGGCAAGTGACACCGAATTACTCAGGCGCATCGCAAGAAGCTGGTAAACGCTGTTTAGCTGCATAAATTGCAGGCCGGTATTCTCATAAATTTCCCGCTTGCTCATCAGCTCGAACGCCTTTTCCATCATCCCGTTGGTTCGGCTGTCGCGATAGTGATAAGGATTCTCAACCAATTTGCCATCGGCATCGAGCAGGCCGAAATCAACTCCCCAGCTGTCCACGCCGATACCGCCGACTTGAGTACCTGCTGCTTTTACTGCTGCACTTATTCCCGTCTTAATCTCGGATAGCAGCCGGTCAAAATCCCAGTGCAGCGAGCCATTCTCTTCAACCGGCCCATTGTTAAAACGGTGAATCTCCTCAAGGGTAAGTTTTTTATCTGACACCGAACCAAGCATCGCCCTGCCGCTATCAGCGCCAAGGTCAACCCCAATATATTTTTTCACTTCCGCCATCACAAGCTCCTTATAAGCAAATGATTAAGGATAAATGATTAGTGATATTATGAGGTTGATGTGTATAAAAATCAAATCTTAATTTTTTATAAGTTATCCGCCCATTGCCGCCTTAAATAGTGAGCCGTTCCACTTTTCAAAGAATTTTTGTAATTTTCCGCTTCGCTCCATCGTTTCGCAAGAACTTAGAGCTTAAATCAAAAAGCTCAAAACCAAAGCTAAAAACATAAAAAGTTTTTGGTTTTACACTATGGTTTTACACTTCAACTTTTAAACTTTACGTTTTTTCCGCAGGAAAATCCCGCCCAGTCCAAGTAATATCACGGAGGCGGGTTCCGGTACCGTCGCTACCCAACCCTCTGTAGCCCACATATCCAGGCCTACGTAGTAGGAACCCCAACCAACAATCGTCAAGCCATCGGCAGATATATCCGTAGCAGCTCCAAGTTTCCAACCAGTCAGGTCAAGGCCACAGTCGTTTACGAAGACATCTTGGAGGTTTCGCATGCCGTTTTCCGCATCCCAGATAAACGCCTCGTAGCCTAAGGCCGAGGCGCTTTCTCCCACGACGACCGAGCCATCAGCTGAAACACCCAACGCCCCGCTGTAGAAGTCCCCTCCCAGCAGGTCGCCCAGGCCGACCATGCCAGTTTCCTCGGTCCAGTGAAAGGCCTCTCTGCCAGAGGCGGATGTGCCAAATCCCACGACGGTTGAGCCATCGGCAGAAACATCAAAAGCACCACTCTTAAAGTCGCCACCGGGCAAATCACGGAGGCCGACCATTTCACCATCTTCCCAGCGAAACGCCTCCTCTTCAGGACTATAACCTGAGAAACACTGACCCACGACGACCGAACCATCTGCCGAGCAGGCCCGAGCACTGCTTGCGCTCTCGCTGCCGCCCCCGCCCCATAAGACGCCCAGTCCGACCATCTGGCCGTTTTCCCAGCGGAAGGCCTCATCTCCAAAGGCAGAAGAGCAACTTCCGACCACAACCGACCCATCAGCAGAGGCAGCATTTGCAGAGCTCCAGAAGTCTCCACCAGGTAGGTCGCCTATACCGACCATTCCTGTTTCTTGTGTCCAGCGAAATGCCTCCCAGGTCAAGGCCGATCGGCTGCTTCCTACAACAACTGAGCCGTCGGCTGAGACGCCCCAGGCACCGCTTTCGAAGTCGCCGCCAGGCAGGTCACCCAGGCCAGTCATTACGCCATTTTCCCAGCGGAAGGCCTGGTTTCCCGATGCCGAATCGCTTTCTCCCACGACGACCGAGCCATCAGCTGAAACGCCAGAGGCGTAGCTACCGTATTCGCCACCTGGCAGATAGCCCAGGCCCTGAAAACTGGCCGTTACTGCATAACTACTACTGGAAACAAAAAATAAAATAACTATTACCAAAAGATTTGTTTTGCTTTTTATCACTATTCTCCTCGCTCAGTAAGCCTTTTAGAGACTATTCACCGCCGTGTGAAATTAAGATATGCCGCTCCTCCGTTGAACAAGCACCAAAAATTACCGCGAATCTTGTATTTATTATAGGATGTTTTTAAGAAATGTCAAGAAAAAAAATTCTACTTTGACGGGGTCTGCGGCGAATTTTGCTCCGTCATCTTTCGTCCGTCGTCTGGGTGCTACGCAATTGGAACCGGCTGGCTTGACTGAAAACGCATCTTGGCCTCGCCAATGAGATAAAAACTGCCGGTAATACAAATCAGGTCCCCTTTACTGATGGCGCTTTTCGCAATTCGCAATGCCTCGCCCAAACTGTTGGCTGCCTGGCACATCTTGCCGCACATCTCCGTATACATATCAGCCAAATCCTGCGGAGACATCGCCTTGGCAGTGTTGCTGCGCGTAAATACCACCTTGTCAGCCCCATATTGCAGCTTATGCAACATTCCTCTGACGTCTTTATCCTTGTTACACCCGAATATCACCACCATAGAATCGTAAGGAATATGCTGACCTATCGCATGTATCAAGGCCTCGATGCTTGCGGCATTATGAGCAGCGTCAATTATAATTCTCGGGTCATCGCAAATCATTTCCATTCGGCCGGACAATGACACATTATCAAGCCCATTAGTCGCTTTTCCATTGTCTATTTCGTAGCCACCGACCTTGAGTTTATCCAATATAGCCAGAGCCAAACCGCAGTTGATTGCCTGATGTCTGCCGTATAACGGCACCCGCAGATGCTCGAATTTACTCGTTTGCGTTGTCAGGCAGATTCTCGTATGCGGACCGTGCTCCAGTGACGTTTCAAAACGATGCGAAAAATCAATATCATCACCCGTTACACTCAACGGCGCCCTGACAGCAATAGCATGCGATTTTAGAACACGCATCGCTTCCGGCTCCTGCTGAACTGTAACAGCCGGCACACCACGTTTAAAAATCCCGGCTTTCTCCCTGGCAATTTTGTCAATTGTATCCCCAAGCTGGTCCTGATGGTCAATACTCAAGCTGGTTATCCCGACAACCTTAGGCAAGACAACGTTGGTGCTGTCCAACCTGCCGCCCATACCGGTTTCAATCACACCAATATCAACCTTCGTATCAACGAAGTGCATAAACGCCAGAGCAGTCATAATCTCGAAAAAAGTAGGAGGGTCGCTCTTTGACATTTTCTCAATCGGAGCGTAAATACGATTCAACAAGCCGTACATTTCCGACTCTCGAATCATTTTTGAATTAACCACAATCCGCTCGTGCAAGCTTACCACGTGCGGTAAGG
>Ga0315543_1003949_pt1 | contig 12875 bp, 13 predicted proteins | sample SalMarSW160210MG_2_FD_203098 | JGI IMG/M metagenome (GOLD analysis project Ga0315543, IMG submission 203098) | Salt marsh sediment microbial communities from the Plum Island Ecosystem LTER, Massachusetts, United States - Salt Marsh Sediment SW1601-210 ...
TGCCCACATAGCTCAGTAGGTAGAGCACGTTCTTGGTAAGAACGGGGTCACCAGTTCGAATCTGGTTGTGGGCTTTGATATAAAAGGAGGTTAAAATGGCAAAGAAAGTTTATGAGCGTGTTAAACAACATATCAATGTGGGCACTATAGGACATGTTGACCATGGGAAAACCACACTGACTGCAGCCATGACTCAGGTGTTAGCTAAAGCAGGTTCTACACAATTCCGAACCTTTGATTCCATAGATAATGCTCCTGAAGAAAAAGCTCGTGGTCTAACGATTGCCATTTCCCATATTGAGTATGAGACTGAGAAGCGCCATTATTGCCATGTTGACTGTCCCGGGCATGCTGACTATATCAAGAACATGATAACTGGAGCTGCTCAGATGGATGGAGCTATTTTGGTGGTCGCTGCCGATGATGGTCCAATGCCACAAACCAGGGAACACATCCTTCTAGCCCGGCAGGTGGAAGTTCCCCGTATAATGGTGGCTCTCAATAAGGTAGATCTGGTAGATGACCCAGAGTTGTTAGATTTGGTAGAGATGGAAGTTAGAGACTTGCTTAAAAAGTATAACTTTCCTGGAGATGATATCCCCATTGTGCGATTAAGTGCTCTTAAGTCCCTGGAATGTGGCTGTGGAAAAAGAGAGTGCCCCTGGTGTGGGGCAATATGGAAGTTGTTGGATGCTATAGATGATTATATTCCGCTGCCACAGAGAGAAAAAGATAAACCCTTCCTGATGCCGATAGAAGATGTGTTCAGTATTAAAGGACGGGGGACTGTGCCCACAGGCAGAGTAGAACGCGGGATAATCAAATCAGGTGATGAAGTAGAGATAATTGGGTTGAAAGATACAAGAAAAGTAGTGGCGGTTAGCTTAGAGATGTTCCATAAGACCATGCAGGAAGCGGAGGCAGGCGATGCTGTCGGAGTGCTATTGCGGGGCATAGACCGAGAGGAAATAGAGCGAGGACAGGTGCTGGCTAAACCAAATACGGTCAAGCCTCATACTGAAGCTGAGGTTGAAGTATATATTTTGACCAAGGAGGAAGGCGGCAGACACACACCTTTCTTCAATGGTTATAAGCCCCAGTTTTATATCAGAACTCTGGATGTTACGGGCGAAATAACTCTTCCTGATGGTGTGGAGATGGCTATGCCCGGTGACAGCCTGACTCACATGAAGATTAAGACCATTTACCCCGTAGCTATGGAGGAAGGATTACGCTTTGCTATCAGGGAGGGTGGCAGGACAGTAGGTGCTGGCGTGATTAGCAAGATTATCGCATGAATATCGACTCCTACGCACTTTGTAAATTTTTAAATAGACGTGGCTAAAAAGAAGGGTGATTTACGCGTAATTATCCACCTGGCTTGTAGTCAATGTTTGCGGAGAACCTATACTACGACGAAGAACAACAAGAATGATCCGCAACGGCTGGAGTTGAATAAGTATTGCCCTCATTGTCGTGGCCATACTATTCATCGAGAAGCAAAGTAACTTATGACAACTCGCACTAAGAAAGCAAGTACTAAGTCCGCTCCGGCTAAAAAATCGAGGTTCAGTTTCTTTATCGAGACAGTAGCTGAACTGCGGAAAGCACACTGGCCAACAAGGCAGGAAGCTTTGAGGTTGAGTATTATGGTGCTCGTTGTGTGTGCTATTGTGGGAGGCATTTTAGGTGCTTTGGATTTAGCCTTTACAAAACTGTTTTTGCTTCTAGGTGGTTAGTATTAATGGTTAATGGAGAATGGTACTTATTATATGTCTCTTCGGGTCACGAGGAGCAGGCCAGGAGAAATTTAGAACAGCGTATCAAATATATGGATATAGGTGACAAGATATTTGATGTGGTAATACCCACAGCTAAAGAGATTGAAATCAAAGCTGGAAAGCGTCGTACGATAAGTAAAAAGGCTTTCCCAGGCTATATCATGGTAAATATGAAATTAGACGAGCATAGCTGGGATATGGTACGCAACACCCCTGGTGTCGCTGGCTTTGTGAGCGCTGGTGCCAAACCTGTTCCTTTACCTACACAAGAGGCGAATGCCATCCTGCAGCGCATGGAGGAAGCTCCTACCGATGTTAAAATGACTTTTAAGGAGGGAGATAGTGTACGTGTAACGAGTGGGCCCTTTATTGACTTCATCGGCAAAGTGGATCAAGTTAACTTGAGCAAAGGTAAGGCAGTAGTTTTACTATCGCTCTTCGGCCGGGAAACGCCCGTGGAATTAGACCTCTTAGGGGTAGAAAGGATATGACCTGCCCTGAGTAGGAGTCCAGAACGCAATGAAAGAGAGAATCAGTAATGGCAAAGAAGGTTAAAGCGGTCATTAAGTTGCAGATACCTGCGGGTAAAGCTACTCCGGCACCACCTGTGGGGCCTGCTTTAGGACAGCATGGTCTTAATATCATGGCTTTTTGTAAGGACTATAATGAGCGAACTGCTTCTCAAGAAGGTTTCATCATTCCTGCTGAGATAACTGTATATGAGGATCGCTCCTTTAGTTTCGTGACCAAGATGCCACCTGTTTCTGATCTATTACGGCGCGCTTTAGGAGTAGAAAAGGGTAGTGGTAATCCCGTAAGCGAAAAAATAGGCAAGATAAGCAGAGATACACTTTATGAGATCGCGCGAAATAAAATGAAGGACCTTAATACTACTGATATTGATAGGGCGGCAAATATTGTTGCCGGCACGGCTCGGAGCATGGGAGTTGATGTGGAATAAACTTAGGTTCTTGAAGGTTCGTAGAATTTTGAGGATATAAGTAAGTGGCAAAATATGGTAAGAAATATCAGGAAGCTAGTAAACTTATAGATAAATCGAAGACTTATTCCCCTGAGGAAGCAATCGAGTTAGCTAAGAAGGCTTCCTACGCTAAATTTGATGAGACTGTTGAGCTCCATTTGAAGATGGGAGTCAATCCCCGCAGTGCTGACCAACAAGTGCGTGGTGTAATTCTACTGCCTAATGGACTGGGGAAGAAGACACGAGTGCTCGTCTTTACCCAAGGTGAGGGGATAAAGTTGGCGGAGGAGGCAGGTGCTGACTATGCTGGAGCAGACGAGCTTATTAAACAAATTGAAGGTGGCTGGCTTGAATTTGATGTATCTGTTGCCACCCCTGATATGATGCCTAAAGTAGCCAAGCTCGGTCGTATTTTAGGGCGGCGAGGTTTGATGCCCAATCCTAAGTCTGGCACCGTAGTACCGCCTCAAGATCTAGCCCGCGTTGTGAATGAAGCTCGTAAAGGTAGAACTGAATTTCGTTTAGATAGAACAGCTATTATCCATTTGCCCATTGGCAAAATCAGTTTTGATAAGGACAAGCTCTTAGAAAACTTGGCAGCGGCGGTCGAAGCTATTGCTAAAGCAAAGCCCAGTGGGGCTAAAGGCCAATATATCAGAAGTGCGTTCCTGTCCACCAGCATGGGGCCGGGATTTAAACTGGATATTACATCTGTACTTGCTGTCTCAAGTCTTTTGAGCCGATAATCCAACCAAAGGCTGCAATGCTCCTATATGTAACAAGCCTGTTGTGTTGTGTGCCTATATTGGAAACCTGAGAATAAGCCATCGCTGGTTATATGCAATAATTAGTTGGTTCCAGCCCGGAAGAATTTTTACCGTTAAGCTTAAACTTGAAATAGGGAAGACAATAACTAATGAGAGCTCTAATAATCTATATCTCCGTGCACCATGGCAATACTGGAAAGGTTGCTAAGGTAATGGCAGATATTCTTGATGCCGACTTGCTACAGGTGAAGCAAGTGGATGCAAATATGCTTGAGCAGTATGACTTAATCGGTTTTGGCTCAGGGATTTATTTTGGCAAACATCATGAAAGTCTATTAGATTTTGTCGATAAACTGCCCCTGATAAGAAACAAAAAAGCGTTCATTTTTTCCACAAGCGGACTAAGGAAAATGCCGTTTGTTCATAATTTCGATAAACAACTGAGGAAAAAACTGCAACGGAAAGGCTTCGATATTATCGGCGAGTTTTCTTGCAGGGGATTTGATACATCTAGGGCAGCCATGATTGTAGGCGGAATAAACAAGGACAGGCCCAATGTGAAGGACTTAAAAAAAGCAGAAGATTTCGCCAGAGGCCTCAAAAATTCTGGCAAATCATACCTTTAGACAGTGTTGTCCAATCAACGGCTCACCAGCAGTTTCCCCAACTCTTCAGATTCCCGCATCAATGCTTCATTATTTTCAATCTCACCGGCCTTCATAGCACTGCCGTACACCATGCCAACGATCTTTGATCTTGTGTAACGGAAAGCATCTTGAAATGTTCTCAACGCATTCACACACCCGGATTTGACCGGATCAACATCCCCGTAACTCATTGCGATGGCGATCCGTTTGCCCATAAAAGGATTTTTTGTATAAGCAGAGAGTGCGTAACAGCGATCCATAAATATCTTTGTCTGAGCGGACATTGTAAACCAATAGACCGGGCTGGCAATGACCCAGGCGTCTGCTCTTATTAACTTCGGGTATATTTTCTGCATGTCGTCTTTGATCGCACATCCTTTGCTATCATGCTTTTGGCAAGTGTAACAAGCCCGGCAGGGACTGATTTTCAGGTCTTGAAGAAACAAAGTTTCTACTTCTGCGCCAGCGGATTTTGCCCCTCGAGAAATCCGGGCTGCTAAGGTGGAGCTATTTCCATTTTTCCTCGGACTACCTAAAATGATCAATACGTGCTTAGTCTCTGCTTTGTTTTCCAACGTACTTGCCTCCTAAGGGATATTCAGGAAACTATTCCTTGCTCCCGATGGTGATTTCTGTTCCTGTGGCCACCTTTTTGAATACAGTGGTGTCGCCGATAAGCCTCCCGAACACAGTAACTTGACTCGCCGGGCGAATTTCACCTCTCTGGCTTACAGGAGTGGGACCGAAGAAGATACAAAACGCATTGCCGTCAGGCCAGTAACCTAAATCTCCTATGCTTACCACTTCTTGTCCAGCCTCTAGCTTAAAGCTAAGAGGAATTGAGAAATATATTTCGTCTCCCCAGAGATTGGCGCGGCTTTTAATAGGCAACGTTTCCCAGATTGCCTGCGCCGTTCTGGTATCATTTAGCTCAGCCTCTGCTTCAATCTCTCCTGCTCTTATCCGAATTTTCTTCCCCATGTTGGCCAATCCTATGAATAGGTGTAGTATACTATCGGTAAGTGTCAGCCGCCAGTTTTCAGCCTGTAGAATTCTACCGAACTGCTGCGCTAGCCGTCAGGATGACATATCTCAGACTGTCGAGATAGCTCAAAGCAATAAGGGCACGTGTTTGAGGACGGTGATATGTCCGCTGGATTGTATGTTATCCTTGTGCTTTCTCTCAAGGGTAAGGTACCATTATATTTGGGTACTCTATGGCATACTTGAACATGAACTTGGAGTCAATTTATGACAACGGGGGTGAAAATGAAAGTAGCTAAAGTGGATGAAATGAGAGACCTGGACAGGCGTGCTACGGAGGAATTTGGCATCTCGCAAGACCTTTTGATGGAGAACGCCGGGCAGGCAATCTACTTTGTCATGTTGCAGGAATTCGGAATAAAGAATAACAAATTCATTGTCTTTTGTGGCGGTGGCAACAATGGTGGGGATGGCTTGGTTGTCGCCAGAAAGATTCACTCCAGTGGTGGGGAGGTAAAGGTCTTTCTTTTAGACGACGAAGCCAAATTTAGAGGGGCGGCAAAAAGGAACTTTGAAATTGTATCCCGAATGCCAATAGAGATGTCAAGGGTTGATTCAATTGACTCCATAATATCCGAAGTTCTTGATTCCGATGCCATCGTGGATGCCATATTTGGCACAGGTCTTGTCCGAGAAGTCAGCGGGATATACAAGGATGTGATTCAACTAATAAATGGGAGCCAAAGTACAGTATTTAGCGTTGACATCCCTTCGGGCATCAATGGCAATACCGGAGAGGTGATGGGTGTGGCAGTACAGGCAGATTATACTGTGACATTTGGGCTTCCTAAGCTGGGGAATATGCTTTATCCCGGGTATGACCACTGCGGAAAGTTGTATGTTTCACACATATCTTTTCCACCTGCACTATATAATTCCGATTCCATAGAGGTAGCAATCAATAATCCAGTAGAGCTTCCGGAAAGAGCCAGAGATACCCATAAGGGCAACTATGGAAAGGCTCTCTTTATTGCCGGCTCCTCAAGTTATCTTGGTGCGCCATACTTCTCCGCTCTTTCTTTCCTCAAAGCCGGAGGCGGGCTTTCCTACCTGGCAACAACAAAATCCATTTCACCATTCCTGGCAAGCAAGGGAAGTGAAATTGTCTTTCTTCCTCAAAAAGAGACGCCTTCAGGAAGCATAGCCCTTGAAAACAAGGATGAACTCTTAGAATTTTGCCAAGTGGTGGATATGGTGGTCCTGGGTCCCGGTCTTTCCTTAGCCAGGGAGACACAAGAGCTGGTGAGGGAGCTAACCCCCAAAATTAACAAGCCTCTGCTCATAGATGGCGATGGAATTACTGCTATTGCTGAGGACTTAGGAAAGATAAAAAAGAAGGAAGCACCAACGATACTCACGCCTCATCTGGGCGAGATGTCCCGGATTACCAAAATGGAGATCAGCGAAATAAATAAAAACAAGATAGGTGTTTTGCAACGCACAGCAAGGGAGCTCAATGCCATAATTATCTTAAAAGGAGCCCATTCTCTCATAGGCTATCCCGATGGGACTGTTTTTATCAACGTAAGCAGCAACTCCGGCATGGCCACAGCTGGGAGCGGCGACGTCCTGACGGGAACCATTACCGCCATGTACGGTCTGGGACTAGCCCTTGAGGACGCGGTGAGGATGGGCGTGTTTATCCATGGATTTTCCGGCGATGTTGCTGCTGTAGATAAAGGTGAGGACGGGATAACGGCACAGGATATACTGGACTATCTCCCTGAAACGATGAAGCTTTATAGAGATAACTTTGCCGAAATTTCGGAAAATTTTTATGAAAGCATCTTCGTGGTATGAAGGAGTATCAGAGCTTTGGTGTGCACTGTAGGTATAGCGCAAGGGTAGCTTGATGTTTGCTGCCCAAGGGAAAGGAAGGTAGAAAAATGAAAGCGATGATACTTAAGAAAATCTCTTCAGTCGAAGAAAGCCCCCTGGAACTGGTGGATTTGCCCGAACCAGCTCCCGGGCGAGGCCAAATTTTGGTTAGGGTTTCAGCCTGCGGAGTCTGCCACACCGAGCTTGACGAAATTGAGGGCCGGGCTTCTCCTTCAATATTTCCCATGATTTTAGGTCACGAAATTGTTGGTAGGGTGGAAGCCCTGGGGCCGGGGGCAGGCAAATTCAAAAAAGGCGATAGAGTGGGAATTGCCTGGATTAATTGGGCTTGTGGTCGTTGTTCATTTTGTCTCAAAGGCGAGGAAAATCTCTGTGACACGGCAAAATGGACAGGGAAAGATGCCCACGGAGGCTATGCCCAATATACTGTAGTATCAGAGGATTTTGCCTATCCAATTCCGGAAAGATTTACCGATTTGAAAGCCGCCCCACTTTTATGTGCCGGAGTGATTGGCTACCGGGCCTTAAGACTCTCTGGGATGGAAGATGGCAGAGTACTTGGACTTTATGGCTTTGGAGCCTCCGCTCATATTGTCATTCAGGTGGCCAAATATAAATATCCCGAGGGCAAGGTTTTCGTCTTTACTCGACCCAATCAGAAAGAGCACCAAAATTTAGCTAGGAAATTGGGAGCGGACTGGATTGGAGCGACGGGTGATACTCCCCCGGAAAAGCTCAATTGTGCCATTGACTTTACACCTGTGGGAGAGCCAGTGCGTGAGGCTTTGAGGAATTTGCAAAAAGGGGGAAGGGTGGTCATAAATGCCATTCGCAAGAGAACGCCTATTCCGGAATTAGACTACACCGAGCATCTCTGGTATGAGAAGGAAGCGAAAAGTGTGGCTAATGTAACCAGAAGGGATGCTCAAGAATTCCTGCCCTTGGCTGCCGAAATTCCCATTGTCCCTGAAACCCAGGAATTCAAGTTGGAAGAGGCAAACGAAGCCTTAATTCTGCTCAAGGAAGGGAAAATGCATGGGGCAGGAGTCTTGAAAATGCTCTAATAAAAAATGCATTTTCACCCTCAGGTATACTCTGGACCTCTGCCTCGCCGCCTTGTCACCCATATAGCCACTGCCACTGAAGCGAGTGCCAGCAAGCCTACTATGGCTGTCTTCTCGGCCGGAGTAGTGTTGACGACTACGGCGCTTATGGCCACAGCAGGCAATAGCCCAACCCTCACTATTGGTTTCAGGCTGGGATGTTCAGTTATGAACTCGGCCATTGGTGGGCTGACCTTGTAATAGAAGTCTACTAGGGCTTTTCCCACTGGTGTGATGAGCAGATATTCATCTCTGAACTCACGGAGAATCTGTATTTCCTCGGCCATGGGGGTGCCGTAAGCGGCGGTGGCGATGAAACAGTAACCTGCGGGTGCGGGTGGCATCTGTGCAAAATTGGCTATGATGTAGTAGTTGCCGTTCATAATGACGGTCGTTGAGTGGCATTGACATTCAAGGGTAGCAATATCGCCAGTCCAGTTGACAAAGCGATAGCCTGCGTCAGCCTTGATGGCAATACGAACCACTGTTCCTGCATCATAGGTAAAAGTACCCTCGCCAGGGGTGGTTACGGAACCTCCTTCGGTGCTGCCGATGGTAAGCTGATACTGCACTGCTGCGTCACCCAGTGTCCATTTATCATTCTCGGCCTCCGCGCCCACGGCGACCATGGGCGTTACCCGCCCTTGAGGCGTATTTAGTGCCATTATGGAAGCAAGTCTGGAGCAATCCGCCGTCGAATGACTAATATAATAGTCACCTGGCAGGTGTATGGTTGCTGAAGCTCCCACTGCCGACGCAGGAAGAATCAGGCTAAAGGCCAGAGCTATAGAGAGTAGAGCAGGCAAGAAGATTTTTCTATTTTTCATTGCCACCTCACGTTGTCGTCATCTGAGAACTGAAACACCTTCCGTGCGTATGAAAGTCTCCCGTTTGTAAAGTTTGGTTTTTCCAAAATCTCTAGCTTGCAGTATTATTATATCACCCTCAACACGGTCAAGGGTTCTTTGAGATTTTTCCAGAATTTCATGGGCATTCGGTAAGAAGTTTGTAAGCCGAAGCAATCTCGGAAATGGTAATGAGATTGCCACGCTTCGCTCGCAATGACAGGAAGGGGAGGGCTCAGAATGACAAAAGGTGAAGGTCTCGCGATGACAGATAAAATTGTGTCAGGATTTATGTGGTTGACTAATGGTGATTTTAGGAACTCAGGATGATACGAGATTTAATTCGGCTCCGTCTTTTTGACCGTTATCTCAATCCTGGATGACATCTTTTTTCCTTTCTTCCGTTGGAGTGAATCGTAATTGGAATATGCGAACACAAGCTAACAGATGCTCCGTTGCGTGTCAACCTGCGTCACCCGGGTGCCCTGCCCTGAAAAAATCAAGCCCTACCCTGAGTCACTTTTTGTATTTCTTTTCTTCTGCAGCTGCGCCAGCCACTGGCATCTCTAATACAGGCACAGACCAAACGGTTGCCCCGGCAAGTGCCAACGGGTATTGGCTAGCAGCTATGGCTTCGTTGCTTTCGGCTTCTGCGACGGAGATGGTTACCATCGTGTTTGGCGGAACGCCGGCAAATGCTATTCCCTGACAGACATACTGAGCTATGGTCTTTTGCCCTGGCGTTTTAGCTACCTTATCGGCAATCTGTGCTACCTCCGCCGCCTTGGCGGCATCAAACATTCCGAACATGAGAAACTTCATTTTACTCCTCCTTTCTTACTTTTGTTGCTGGAAAGGCAGGGCACCCGGAAGCATGCTGTGGCTGTTGTCAAAACTATCAAACTCGACCTCACCCAGCGAAATTAACCACCGTGTCTAAATCAGTATGCCAGACTATATCCTAACAACCTCCTGGCATAAGTACCCAAAATACAGAACCGACCCTGTTGGGTCGGTTTCACTATTGCCTACACACTAGCCAAGTGACCAACTTAGAGCCAGTGCCTCAACAGCCCCCAAACGATATCCGACTTATAGCCACACGGGTCATCCCAAGCTGCCAATGCCACAATTTGCCAGTTCGGCAACGTTGCTGGTGGACTGACTGCCTGACTAATTCATTCTAGCTCCAATTCACAGCTAATGTCAATACCTTGTGCTGGCTGACTACATGGGTAACACTGGGCAACATATTTTAGCAAGTTCCTTTTCAATATACTCTATGGGGGTGAGATAGCCAAGGGATTGGTGTGGATGATTGAATTATTAACAGTTAGCCAGAAGGTTAAGTTCACACATTCCGTCTTAGTATGCGACTAAGTAACAAAACAAGCTAATGTGTAATTTGATCCTCAGGTATGCTCTGGACCTCGGCTTCGCCGCCTCGTTGCCCAGACAGCTAGCGCCACTGAAACTAGCGCCAGCAAGCCTACAGTAGCTGTCTTCTCGGCCGGAGTAGTGTTGACGACTACGGCGCTTATGGCCACAGCAGGCAATAGCCCAACCCTCACTATTGGTTTCAGGCTGGGATGTTCAGTTATGAACTCGGCCATTGGTGGGCTGACCTTGTAATAGAAGTCTACTAGGGCTTTTCCCACTGGTGTGATGAGCAGATATTCATCTCTGAACTTACGCAGAATTTCTATCTCCTTGGCTATGGGCGTGCCGTAGGCCGCGGTGGCTATGAAACACCGCGAAATAGCCTTAAAGTTGGCCGTTATAGAATAGTCGTCGTGCATGGTAATAGTGGTTGTGGCAGCATTGACATCAGTAATGGTGTCCACATCGCCAGTCCAGTTAAGAATTAAGAGATAGCCTTCCTCAGGCTTGGCAACCAGGTCAACGACCGTGCCAGCGTCATATGTAAAAGTCCCCTCTCCAGGTTTGGCTACCGAACCTCTAGGGGTGCTGGAAATGGTGAGGGTATACGTTTCTATGATGAAGTAGAGATTCCATGTGTCGAGTTCGGTCTTGGGTCCCGCGGCGACCAGCGTGCCGTCGTCCTTAAGCCCCACTGTGTGAAAGTTGCCGGCGGCGGCCTGGATGATGTCTTTCCAGCCGCCGACATTGCACTGCCCGTAGTCGTTCCATCCCACGGCAACAATAGTGCCGTCGTCCTTAACCCCCACCGTATGAACACGGCCGGCGGCAATCTGGGTGATGTCCCTCCAGCCACCGACATTGCACTGCCCGTAGTCGTTCCATCCCACGGCAACAACAGTGCCGTCGTCCTTAAGCCCCACCGTGTGAAAGTAGCCTGCAGCGACCTGTGCGATATTCGTCCAGCCATCAACATTGCACTGCCCGTTGCTGTTCCCTCCCACGGCGAGCACGGTGCCATTCGACTTAACCCCCACTGTGTGCCAGTAGCCGGCAGCAACCTGGACGATGTCCCTCCAGCCGCCGACATTGCACTCCTCGTCTTCATTATATCCCACGGCGACCACGGTGCCATCCGACTTAACCCCCACCGTGTGACCACAGCCTGCAGCGACCTGAGCGATATTCGTCCAGCCATCAACATTGCACTGCCCGTTGCTGTTCCCTCCCACGGCGACTACGGTGCCGTCGGACTTAAGCCCCACCGTGTGACCACAGCCTGCAGCGACCTGTGTAATGTTCATCCAGCCGCCAAAATTGCACTGCCCGTACGAGTTGGCTCCCGCGGCAACTACGGTGCTGTCGTCCTTGAGTCCCACAGTGTGTCCATAACCTGCGGCGACCTGGTCGACTTCCCTCCAGCCACCGATATCGCATTGCCCACTATGGTTCCATCCCACGGCGACCACGGTGCCGTCCTCCTTAAGCCCAACTGTGTGCCAGCGTCCTGCAGCAACTTGGACGATGTCCATCCAGCCGCCAACATCGCACTGCCCGCGGTCGTTATTTCCCACGGCGACCACGGTGCCGTCGGATTTAACCCCCACCGTGTACCCGCAGCCTGCGGCGACCTGGACAATGTCCGTCCAGCCGCCAACATTGCACTGACCGCTTTCGTTGCCTCCTACAGCGACCACGGTGCCGTCTTCCTTAAGCCCCACCGTGTGCCCTCCATAGTAATACCCACCGCCTGCGGCGACCTGGGTGATTTCTCTCCAGCCGTCGATATTGCGCTGACCCGAGCCGTTCCATCCCACGGCGAGCACGGTGCCGTCCTCCTTAAGCCCCACCGTGTGAAAGTAGCCTGCGGCGACCTGGACGATGTCCGTCCAGCCGCCGACATTGCACTGACCGTAGCCGTTCCATCCCACGGAGACCACGGTGCCCTCAGACTTAACCCCCACAGTGTGAACGCCGCCTGCGGTAACCTGCACGATGTTCGTCCACCCGCCGACATTGCACTGACCGTAGGCGTTCCATCCCACGGAGACCACGGTGCCGTTGGACCTAACCCCTACAGTTTGCCAGTAGCCTGCAGCTACCTGGACGATGTCTGTCCAGCTGCCAACATTGCACTGACCGTAGCCGTTCCATCCCTGGGCGACCAGGGTGCCGTTGTCCTTAAGCCCCACCGTATGATGCCAGCCTGCGGCGACCATGGGCGTTACTTCGCCTTCAGGCGTATTCACTGTCATTGCCGAAGCAAGTCTGGAGCCTTCTACCGTCGAATGAACAATAGGATGGTCATCTGGCCAAGCCATGGTTGCTGAAGCTCCCGCTACCGACGCAGGAAGAATAAGGCTGAAGACGAGAGCGATAGAGAGCAGAACTGGTAAGAGCATTTTTCTATTTTCTATTGCCACCCCCTATTATCCGTCAGGACCCTTCTTAGAGAGAAAGGCCACCGTCATTGGCTCTGGCGCTCAT
>Ga0315543_1003952_pt1 | contig 12871 bp, 11 predicted proteins | sample SalMarSW160210MG_2_FD_203098 | JGI IMG/M metagenome (GOLD analysis project Ga0315543, IMG submission 203098) | Salt marsh sediment microbial communities from the Plum Island Ecosystem LTER, Massachusetts, United States - Salt Marsh Sediment SW1601-210 ...
GAAGGACACGCGGCCAAGATTGCGGAAACCAAGGGCGTCGAGATCAGACTCTACAGCATCATATACCGCATAACCGAAGATTTGCAAAAATCAATGGTCGGTTTGCTTGAGCCGGAAGAGACAGAAAGCACGCTTGGCAGAGTTGTCGTAAGAAGTACGTTTAAGATTTCACGAATTGGAACGGTGGCCGGCTGCTATGTTAGCAGTGGACACGCGAGTAACCACGCCAAGATAAGGCTGATACGCGATAATATTGTGCTCAAAGACAATCTGAGCATTGAGTCGCTAAAGCATTTCAAGGATGACGTTCGTGAAGTCAAAGCTGGCCTGGAGTGTGGCGTTAAAATAGCTGGATTCGACGATGTTAAAGTCGATGATGTGCTTGAGTTTTATGAGATCGTGAAAGTAGCAAGGACCCTTTAGATTAACAATATATATTGACAATTGACTATTAATGCAGGATGTGGGAGTTATAGCTCCCAAATAATTGTCAATATCTGATAATAAACAGTAAGTGTTCGGATGGCAACTCGAAGGCAGGAAAAAGTGGCTCGCATTGTAAAAGAGGCAGTCAGCGATGCTATTGCACACCATCTTAATGATCCGCGTATCAGTGGATTCGTGAGCGTTACGAGGGTTGATATGACTGCTGATTTACGTAATGCCAATGTATATATCAGCGTTTTTGGCAGTGACGAGGCGGGTCAAAGCAAGGCTTTTGCAGCAATAACACATGCAAAAAGCCGGATACAATCTCTGTTAGCAAGTCAGGTACGGAGCAAATTCTGCCCTGTTTTGCATTTTTACAAAGATGAGAAATTCAAAAAAACACTGGAAATTTTGAATCTGATCGACCAGGCTGCTAAAGAGTTTAAGGATAAGGATTCGGACGAGGAAGATGAGTTGATGAGTGAATAAGTCAGCGTGTATACGCATTTAAGCATATAGATATTAACGTGATCATTCCGGCAGAGGTTGGTATGAAGAACAGTAAAGATTATTCCAAAAAAATACAAAAGCTATATCGCTCATTGAGTCGTAAATCTCCGAAGGTGCAAAAGGTCAGCCACGAGACAGTAATAGACTCGATTATCTACGCTGTCATAAGCGCTGAGATGAGCGAAAGGATGACAGATTCTGTTATCAGGAAATTCGCCGACTATTTCGTTGATTGGAATGATTTGCGAGTTTCCCGATCGGAAGAGATTGTTGAAGTTCTGGGCAAGGACAACCATGTAACAATGGATATAGCTTCGGCAATCACCAGGATTTTGAATGGCATATTCAACGAATATCACAAAGTCAGCTTAGAGGCATTGAAAAAGATCGGCAAGCGTCCGGCCAAGCAGGCTCTTGAGAAAATTGATGGAACCAGCCGTTTCGTCGTCGATTATTGTTTGCTCACAGCCCTGGGGGGGCACGCTATGCCCCTTACGGACAAGATGATAAAATATCTCAGAACCAACGAGCTGGTTAATCCGGATGCTGATGAGCAGCAAATAGGAGGATTTTTGGCAAAGCAGATTTCAGCTAAAAACGGATACGAATTTTATGCCCTCTTGAGGCACGAGAGCGAATCCGCCAAGGCCAAAAAGAAAACGAAGGCCAAAACGACACGTAAAAAGACAAGTGGAACAAAAACTAAGAGCAAGAAAAAAACAAAAACCAAGAAAAAAACAAAAACGAAGAAGAAAAAAACCAGAAGGAAAAAAGCCTGAAACGCAAATTTCGAAACGTGGCGCATAAAATTATGACTGAAAAGATATTAAAATTGGGCATACCGGCAGGCAGCCTGCAAAAGGCAACGATCGAACTTTTTAACAAAGCCGGATTCCATATCCTTGATTCCAAACGGAGCTACCTGCCTCGTATAGATGATGGGCAAATCCAGCTTATAATGCTGCGGGCGCAGGAAATGAGCAGATATGTCGAAGATGGCGTTATTGATGCCGGTATTACCGGTTATGACTGGATAATGGAAAACGGTTCAGAAGTGGACGAGATATGTGAACTTGCATACAGCAAAGCCACGAGCAATCCGGCCAGATGGGTGTTGGTAGTGCCTGATGAGTCGCATGTCAAGAATGTGAAGGATTTGGCCGGGGGGATAATCGCTACAGAACTTGTGAACGTAACGAAGAAATATTTTGCAGACAAAAACATCAACGTAAAGGTCGAATTTAGCTGGGGTGCCACCGAGGTCAAAGCGCGACTGGTGGATGCAATCGTGGAACTTACCGAGACCGGCACTTCTCTGCAGGCGAATAACCTGCGTATCATAGACACCGTTATAAGCTCTACAACAAGGTTTATAGCGAATAAGCAGACCTGGGACGATAAATTCAAGCGAGAGAAAATAGAGAACATTTCCATCCTGCTCAACGCGGCAATCGAAGCCCGCAGCAAAGTCGGCTTGAAGATGAACATCAAAAAAGATGCTTTGGAAACCATCCTGCAGATACTACCGGCCGAGAAGAGTCCGACGGTTTCCTCCCTGGCTGATTCGGATTATATAGCAATTGAAGTAATTATTGAGGGCGAAATCGAGCGATCCCTGGTTCCTGCTCTCAAACGAGCGGGTGCTTCTGGCATAATTACATATCCTCTCAATAAAGTTATTCATTAGTAATTGCCGCAATATAAGCCACAGTTTTCTTGCCTTCTGCGTCAGATCCGGTATACTTACCCTAAATGTCTCTATAATTGGATTTAAAGCACCGTAGAATTACTGGAAATTTTATTTGTGACGAAACGAATTGCTATTTTGGGTTCGACCGGTTCGATCGGCAAAAATGCACTGCGGGTAATAGATTCGCTCGGGCCTCAGTACGAAGTAGTTGCCTTGAGCGCTCATAGCAGCGTGGAGCTTTTAGCTGAACAGGCCAGGCGGTATAAGCCGGGATTTGTTGCTATTACAAACTCTGACTATGCAGAGCAGCTTCACGGACTTATCGGCGATTTGGAAATTGAGATTCTGGCGGGGCCGGATGGTTTAATAAAGATCGCCGAACTTCAGGAGGTGGATGTTGTCCTTACCGCAGTTGTGGGTGCGGCGGGTTTGCCTGCGGTTTTTGCCGCCGGGCGAAAAGGCAAGAGGCTTGCAATCGCCAATAAAGAACCCCTTGTTATTGCCGGAGAGTTGCTCAAGAAGGAAATAGAGAAAAACAGCGGCGTTATTATACCCGTGGACAGCGAACATTCGGCGGTTTTTCAGGCTATGCAGTCAGGCAGCAAAGAAGAAGTCAATAAAATCATCCTGACAGCTTCGGGCGGACCTTTCAGGCAGGCAACCGCAGAGGATATCCAAAACGTAACTTTAGAGCAGGCTCTTGCACATCCTGTCTGGAATATGGGCCCGAAAATCACCATTGACTCGGCGACCATGATGAATAAGGCGTTTGAGATTATCGAGGCCCGCTGGCTTTTTGATATACCTGTAGAAAAAATTGAAGTTTTAATTCATCCTGAGTCGATAGTTCACTCGATTGTAGAATTTGTGGACGGCTCGATGATAGCCCAACTCGGCGAGCCGGATATGTGTCTTCCTATTCAATATGCCCTGACGTATCCGGCACGTGTTGCCGGGATTGCCAGGGCACTGCGTCTTGAGGAAATTGGTACACTGACGTTTGAAAAACCCAATCTGGAGACGTTTCGTGCTCTGTCGTTAGGTTATGAGGTAGCGCGAACAGGAGGCACGGCTCCGGTTGTTTTTAATGCTGCAAATGAGGCTGCTGTCGAAGAGTTCTTGGCGGGTAGAATCAAATTTGTTAATATAATCGAAATTATTGAAAATTGCCTGAATAGGCATAATATTAAAACAACGGTTTCTCTCGAAGAGGTCCTTGAGGCAGACGCCTGGGCCAGAAGAGAGGTTGCGGAATTGGCATATAGCGTGTAAGTTCTGGTCGGTCCGTTGATTTTGGAGATTTTTTAATGTCGAAAGAAACAATTTTATCCGGCAAGTATTTTCGGGTGTTTTTGATGGCTATCGTTGTCGTCCCTGTGATTCTTTTAATTGCCCGGAATATCAGCTTTTTTGGTAATGCGCTGCTGGTTTTGCTCGGATTTGGGGCGGTAGTCATAGTCCACGAATTCGGGCACTTCATTGTTGCCAAATTATCCGGTATAAAAGTCGAAGCCTTTTCGCTTTTCATGCCGCCAATATTATTGGGCGTCCTAAAAACAGAAGAAGGTATTCGGATTCGTATATTGCCGGAGATTTTGCGTAAAAAAGACGATGAGTCCGGTAATGGCTCGTTGTGTTTTACATTCGGCCGCAGGTGTAATCCCAGTGAAACCGAATATCGTGTCGGCCTCATTCCTTTCGGCGGTTTTGTTAAAATGCTTGGTCAGGAAGATACCGGGTCGGTCAAATCCAGTGACGATCCCCGTTCGTATGCCAACAAGCCGCCTCATATTCGTGCGGCCGTTTTGGCGGCGGGTGTTACTTTTAACGTTATTAGTGCCGTTATCGTTTTTATGATTGTTTTCCTCGTCGGCATAAATTTACGACCTGCCGTAGTTGGTGATGTGATGCCGGATTCGCCGGCGCAGCGCGCTGGTTTGAAAGCCGGCGACGAAATTATTGAGATTGCAGGTGAAAGAGATGATCTTGACTTTGGTAATATCGCGATAGCTGCGGCTCTGTCCGGCAGGAATGAAAAAGTTCAGATGAGAGTGAAACATGAGGACGGCTCCGAAGAAGATTTAACACTTGTCGCCGAGCAGATACCGGACGAGCCGCTCCGGGGTTTTGGTATTTCATCGCCGTGGAGTCTGACTATTGGAAAACTCACGAAGGATGATGCCGATGATTTGTTCACTAAAACCGGCTTGCTTCCCGGTGACACCGTCCAGTCTGTTAATGGCAGGCCCGTGGCATTCGGCTGGGAACTGGATCGGATAATCCGGAAAGCTTTTGTTCCGAAGGTGACACTAACAGTCGAGAGGACAGATTCGGTATCAAAGGAAGTTAGCTTAGTAAAAAAAGAGGTTCGTCTGACTTTGACGGCTCCAAGAAGACCGGGCGTCTCAGATTCGGGCCTTAACGGAGACATTTATTCCCTTGTGCCGCCCTTGCGAATTACAGAAGTTTCAGACCGGGAAGACAGCGATGATACCAAGCATTCGCTGCAACCGGATGATGTTATTCTTGCAATCGCCGATTTTGACAATCCCACATACAAACAATTGCGCGAAACTACAGAAGAATACGAAGGTAAAGAGCTGCCTGTTAAGGTGTTGCGTACGGCGGGTGATGGTGCCGAACGTATCGTGACAGTTACTGTGGTTCCCAAACGACCGGCAGGTGGTGACAGGGTTCTGATTGGTGTTGGCATCGTCTATGATCTCGAACGTGCAGTTGTTGCCAGTACTATTACTCCGGAAGAAGGCTCGGCCGCTCTGGAAATTCCAGCCGGTGCTGCAATAACGGCAGTCGATGGAGTCCCCGTCTCGAACTTCTTTGACATTGCCAGGGAAATAAATAAATATGCGGGCCAGCGGATTACGATTGATTACCGCCTTAATGAGCAGGTCGCAGGCGCTGTTTCTATGGATGTTCCCGGCGGGGAAGATTCATATGTAGTCAAGTCCGGTTTTGCCGATGTGATTCCATTCAAGGCTTACGAGAGAACTTATAAAGCCGAGGGGCCCGTTGATGCTGTGGTGATGGGATACAGAAAGACCGTCATGTTTATTGCCCAGACTTATGTGACATTAAGGCGTCTCATCGGGGGACTTGTCAGTCCGAAGGATCTTATGGGTCCTGTTGGCATTATCACGCTTAGCTATCGAATTGTTGCCGACCAGCCGTTTGTTTACTATGTTTATTTTCTCGGCCTGATCAGCGCGGCGATCGCAGTGTTTAACTTCCTGCCGCTGCCGCCTCTTGATGGAGGTCTGGTCGTGCTTTTGCTTATCGAGAAGATCAAGGGCTCGGCATTAAGCGAGCGAGTGCAGGCGATTATCGCCTATACCGGCTGGACGCTAATAGGGACACTTATCCTTTATGTCACGTTTAACGATATAGTCAGGAATTTTTTCAGTTGAGTTTTGGGATTATAAGCAGGGATATGGAATCACTTTATTCCGACTGATGAAAGGATTCGAAAGTGTTTGGTTTGCTGGAGAAAGTATCTTCGCAGGAGTATCACGAAGGTATACTTGGTGCTCTTAAAGAGCAGGATAAACAAGTCTATGACCTGATAACAAGGGAGTACGAAAGGCTTCAAAACAGCCTGCAGCTTATTGCAGCGGAGAATCAGTGCTCCAGGGCGGTTCTGGCGGCTCTCGGTTCGATTGTTCAGAACAAAACGACAGAGGGTTTCCCCGGTGCCCGGTTCCATGGGGGCTGCGAGTTTGTTGACGATATGGAGAAGCTGGCTGCAGCCAGAGCCAGAGAGACCTTCGGCGCCCGCTACGCAAATGTGCAGCCGCACTCCGGTACTAACGCCAACCAGATTGTCCTGACCGCAATGCTGGAAAGAGACGATAAGGTGTTGAGTCTAGGGATGGACCAGGGGGGGCATGTCTCGCATGGGGCAAGCGTTTCATTCACCGGCAAGTTCTTCGATGTTGAAAACTATCATGTCGATCGGGAGACTTTTGTCCTCGACTATCATGCCATTCGGGACAAGGTGGCGGCGTTTAAGCCGAAGCTGATTATTTGCGGGGCCACCGCATATTCGCGCGTGATCGATTTTCACGAATTCCGCCGGATTGCCGATGAAGTAGGGGCGTATCTTCTGGCCGACATTTCGCACATTTCCGGGCTGGTTATTGCCGGTGCGCATCCGTCGCCGGTTAACGAGGCGCATTTCACCACGACAAGCACGTATAAGCCCGGCGGCCCCCGGGGTGGATTGATATTGATGGGCAGAGACTACGACAAAACAATCAGCGTCTCCGGCAAACAAAAGCCCCTGTGGGAGCATATTCAGAAAACGACTTTCCCGGGCGTTCAGGGAACGCCTTATCTGAATAACGTGGCGGCAAAAGCGGTTTTCTTCAAAGAAACACTTTCCGACGAGTATCGAGACAGACAATTCAAGATCGTAGAAAATGCCAGGAGACTTTCAGATGATCTGACAAGACTGGGATATGACGTGCTCACCGGCGGGACGGACAACCATATGGTGCTGGTCAATGTGGCGAATTTTCGAGAAGGCATAACGGGTGTCATCGCACAAAAATGTCTCGAAGACTGCGGCATCATCGTCAATATGAACAGGCTGCCTTACGACACGAAAAGCATGGCGGTCGCCAGCGGCGTCAGATTGGGCACCCCGATTGTCACGAAAAACGGGATGGGTGCCGTGGAGATGCACAGCATATCTGAGTTGATAGATGCGGTATTGAAGGGGGTAAGGGTAGTAACGAATAGTGAATACCGGATAGATGAATCCCTCAGCAGCGAAATCAAACATAAAGTCGGAGAACTATGCCGCAAGTTTCCGTTGCGTTAAACACCGGATGCGATAAAGCACTATTTTTTTACGATCCGGGCTTCCAGCTTATCCCCCAAACCAAAAGGCATACCAGACCAATAGTAGATATTTATCAGGGCCTTTTTTAAGAAGGTTCGTTTGGATTTATGGCTTTGACTGGTGTGTGCCGTTGTTGTGAGTTTTTTTGAAAAACACCTGTAAACGGCATGGATTTCAGGAATGCCGTAACTGCGAACTCGTATTTTAGATATTTCCTCTTTAAGTCCTTGCTGCATGAACAGATTTTTCAAAGTCTTAGCGGTGAAGTAATTGCAATGTCCGGGCGGGTCGACCAGCCTACCCTGTACTATGCGAAGTCGAATAGGTAACGAACCGTAGTTGGGAACGGTTAAATACATTATGCCGCCATGCTTGACGGCCGCTATTATATGCTTTAAGTGCTCTAAAGGTCTGGCTACGTGTTCCAGGGTCGATGTGGCCGTAATAATGTCAAAAAAGTTCGGAGCAAGGCCTGCCTCCTCTATACGGGGAAGTAGTGTATATCCGTATTGCTTTGCGTACTCAAACGCCCAGGGCGAAGGATCACTACCGAAACAAACGCAGCCCTTTTTTTGGAATTGCCGTAAAAGCACGCCGTTGCCACAGCCTATATCCAGGATCTTAAGCCCTTCTTTGCCTCGTGTAAGACTCGTACTTATACGGTCAAACCACAGAGCATCAATACTGCTCTGAACTTCACGGTAATGGCTTTTTACAAGATCGCCGAAGTTGAAATTTACCTGCTCTATTTCCTCGTCTGTCACATTAGCGTAAATAAAGTTGCAGAGCCGGCACTTTAACAGGGAGTATTTTCCAACCTGGCGTTCTTTGTCGCCTGACCCGTTACAAATAGGACATTTTTTCATCATCATTTGACTTTGTATATTTTTTTGAACTTGCAGCCCAGGATATCTGGTACATTGCCCCGATAATGGCCATGAAGACTAATGCGGAGAATAATATCATCGACATTAAAAACGCCTGCGATTTCTCAACGCCGTAGATGCCTAAAAGTCCTACCAGCGTGACCTCTCTGACACCAAGATTGGCCACGGATATAGGAACTCTCCCCAGGACGCATATAGCTGCACATATCCACACCAATACACCTGCAGGGGCGTCAACATTTGCGGCTCGGGCAGACAGGACATAAACGATAACGCCGCCTATCAGGGTATCGATGGTTGTAACCGAAGCAATCTTCAGATGAAATCCGGTTCCGGCAGCTTGAAAGATTGCGATCTGATCGAGTATCTCCCGGCCTTTTTGGCGTATTTTTAGAGGAAAGGGCCTTAGCAAAAATCCGAAACCGTCGATGATTTTGCCGCCGGTTCGACTGCTTAACAGGAGCAAAGAAATAAGTATTATAACTGTAAGTAAAATTCCGCAAATTAAAGGCAGTAACCACCGATTTTGCACATCTGTCTTCAAGATTAGTACGGGATTCGTAATCATTAACGCGGCAAGCCCGAATACTATCATGACGAACAATGTTACCAGTTGATTGTATACCATACTGCTAAGAACATTGCTTCCCTTTCCGGAATCTTTTGTGAGAATGTACCACTTTGCTCCCGTACTCAGCAGTCCGGGTAGAATCATGCTGTAAAGAGAGGTGACCGCACTTGCCCTGAATATTGTGGCGATACCGACTTTACAATCCTGCTTTTTCAAAATGAGCTGCATCTTTATAGAGCGAATCCAGAAAAAAAATACGGTCAGCACCCAAACAGCTATCAGCAACTGCCACCTTGCCGTCTTGACAGCCTGCCGGAATTGCCCCAAATCTATCTGGCTGAAAACCCATACGAGCAGTCCCGTTGTAATCAGGACTCTGATAAGGAGTTTGGCTAATTGTTTGCTGCGAGTCGTCATATCAGGCTTCGGATTCCGGGAGAGTAGGTCATGCTCTTTCGGTCAGTCTTGCTTTTCTCCGAGAATCAGGACCTTTCTTGAGAGGGTCAGTTGCATTTTGTATAGCTTGTGAAAGACTTTACTGTTCGGAAACACCCCGTTCAGAAATCCGAAAGGCATACGGGAGACTATAGCAGAGATGAGCATGCCCGTGACTCCGGATATCGGGCCGGATAGATAGCAGTGCCTTATATTATTGAAACCGCCGCTAATCAAAAGCTGATGGAGACGGCGCCTGGTCGTTATATAGCTGTGGGAAAAATCGCAGTTGAAAAAGTTGTGCCGGTAACTTAAATAGTCCGGCGAGCATATTACGAACTTTCCTTTTGGCTTTAGAACTTCCCTTATCTGTTGTGTAATCTTCAGAGCATCCTGCATACTGTTCATATGCTCCATTACATTTATCATCACGGCAAAATCGAACTGCCTGTCCATCTCAGGTAGCGGCGGCACCATCGCACAAACGACATTGGCTCCTCTTTTTTCGAGCGACTCAGCCATCCGCCGGTTCGGCTCGACGGCGAAGTATTCGATTCGGGCTTTAAGACAGGTATCGGCAAAAACGCCTCGTCCCGGCCCCGTTTCCAGAACGCTGTGGCCCGCTTCTATCCCGGCGTATTTGAAGATTTTCCCGGCAAAGGCCTTCGAAATCCAGTTACCCGCGCTGGTAGCTTTGTCCTGCTGAAAATGGTCGTAAAAATATTCCTTTGTCATAAGAATACGCCTCTAACTGCCCTTACGTAACCGCAGCCTGTTCGTCCATAGTTTTTTTCGCGTAAACCACGATTATATCTGATTTTTTCAGCAATGATACTAATATCGTCCACGGCAACAAAAGCATCCACAACAGCAGGGACTGTCTTATCCTGTTGCGGTGTTTCGGGTTGATGTTATCGCCGAACAGTGAATATTGCAGCGAACCCCGCAGGCCCCACGGCGTTTTGTCGTATATGATTCTTGTCACCGTCAGGCCGTGCTGCCCCAGGAGCCTTTTCATCGCCGATGGCGTCCAGATGCACAAATGACGCGGGCAATCGAGATGATACCATTTGTCTTTGAAGCTTTTTGCATTGAAGCTCTCGAAATTTGGAACGCCTATAATGCAGTGCCCGTTCTGTTTCAAAAGGCTGCTGATTCTTGCTGCCGTTGCATTTGGGTCGGGAACATGCTCCAGGTACCACCATGCGGTGATAACATCGAAAGAACTATCCTCGAACGGTGCTTCGGTAATCGTGCCTTTGAAGATGTCGAGGCCGAAAGAATTCTTTGCCGTCTCGATAGCGGCCTCGGATATATCTACTCCATGGACTTCGCAGCCCTTCTCGATTTTGACACGGTTGAGGAACGCCCCGGCGCCGCAGCCTATGTCCAGGATTCGGCTCTTTTGATCGAGACAGCGATAGATTTCGTTTACAATTTTTACATTGGTTATCCACTTGATAAACTGTGCTATCATGGGCGTCTTTATCAGCCTGTTGTACAAAGAACGGATTCCAGCCGCTACGCCTTTTGCCGCCGTCGTGTGTGGAGCATAATCCGAAGGGTAGAGTTTCCCGATGTCTTCCGGCACGACCTGCGGATTCATATAGACAAGGCCGCACTCAGAGCAGCGAACATAGCTGAATGTCCCACCAATTCCGTGCAGCCGATCCCTCGCCTCGAAGAGAAACGCCGAGTCTTTACCGCCACACAAATTGCAGGCTATTTTTTCCGTTCTAATCATAACCACTCACCACGGCAGCTTTTTCGCCCTCACATAACGATGCAGCTTAGTGACGAGATTCCTCGCCGGAAAACAAGTCAAAATCAATCCGCCCCAGTTCTCCAAAGAACGGGGATACAATTTCACCGCCTTGCAATAGTATTTTCGTGCCCGCCTGACATTGCCGTCTGCGGCCAGCCAGAACGCGGTCAGAAAATACGATCGTGAATACCGCTTTACTATTTTCTTTCCGATTTCGGCCTGCAGCCTGGGATATTTTCGCAGAATCCGCTTTAACGCCGCCCTGGTTTTGGCGTAGCTTTTGACCTTGTTGGCCTGTTTCGACGTGCTGGCCCGGTGCCGTCGCCAGCAGCCCAGCGGTTCGGGGTCGTAATGAACCTTGCTGATATGAGCGACCTCGATCCACTTCATGTAGTCACTGATCGGGCCCGGCTTTTCGAAAGGCCCCGTCTTTCGAAGGACGTCCGCGCGAACCATCACTGTAATCATCGGCGTAAAACAGTAGTGCATTGCGAGCATTTGGGCTACGTCACCCGCCACGACGGGATAAACATCGCTGAATTTTCCGATTTCTGCGCCTTGCGAGTCGATAATCAGAGCATCGGCAAAGACCAGCCCCAGCTCCGTATCGCCGTCAAGCAGGGCAACTTGTTTTGCGAACCGTTCGGGCAGAACCACATCGTCACTATCGACGAAACATATGTACTTGCCTTTCGCCAGGCTCACGCCGCGATTGCGGGCGGCTACTACACCCTGATTTTCCTGCGCATGAATCTGCGCCCGTGATTGCGCACTTTTCGCGACCTCGACGGTTTTGTCAGTGCTGCCGTCATCGACTATGATGATTTCAAAACCTTCGAAAGTCTGCTCCTCAAGACTTCTCAGGGTCTCGGCGATATAGTCCTGATGATTATAAGATGCGATTATCACCGACAGTTTCGGCTGCACTGTTAAGTCTCCGTCACGTTATAATTTTGCGATACTGCTCTATGTAGCCTGAAGCCACATTCGCCCAGTCGAATTTCTCCGCCTGTTTTCTCGCCGCCGTTGACATTTGCTTATAAAGCTCCGGGTTGTCGGCCAGCCGTTTTACCGCTTTGGCGATTTCTTCGACTTTATCCTGCTCGACGATAAGGCCGTTGCCGTCAATCAGTTCGGCCAGGCCCTCACAGCGAGTTGTCACGATCGGCAGACCTGATGACATTGCTTCGAGCATTGCGTTGCTCATGCCTTCCTGCATGCTGGCGCTGATAAAGATATCGTTTTGCCGGTACACTTCCGGCATTTTTTCCGAGTCCATTCTGCCGGTTATCTCGATAATGTCGCTCAACTCCCTTTCGGTGACAATTTTCCTGAGCTGCCGTTCCGTTTGCCCGCCGCCAACAACCGTCAGACGGAGTTTACAGGCGGTCCTGTGCAATATCTCGACGGCATCGATGAGCATCTCGATTCGCTTTGTAACAGATAATCTGCCGACGGTCAGCAGCCTGAGCACTTTGGATTTTTCGGCAGTCTCGGCAGGGAAAAACCTGTCCAACTCCACGCCGTTCGGAATCACGTCAATCGAGACCGACGGTATAAATCGCAGTGCTCGTTCCTTTAGTCCTTCGCTGCAGGCCACCAGCGCCGAAGCCTTCTTCCAGATTGCGCCGAATACGGGAGCGAGAATTTTATAGTCGAGCTGGAGCCGTACGTGCTGTCCAGGCACATCCGAGCCTCGAAGCGATATAATATACGGCAATTT
>Ga0315543_1003955_pt1 | contig 12863 bp, 17 predicted proteins | sample SalMarSW160210MG_2_FD_203098 | JGI IMG/M metagenome (GOLD analysis project Ga0315543, IMG submission 203098) | Salt marsh sediment microbial communities from the Plum Island Ecosystem LTER, Massachusetts, United States - Salt Marsh Sediment SW1601-210 ...
GTCGTTCCAGTGCACCCAGAGGCCAATTTCCTGAAAGTGGAGGTGGTAAATAATCGTGAGAATTAGGGTGGTAAATTACCGTGAGAATTTTGCCTCAAAAGTGGCCATTTACTGTGAGAATTGACATTGCCCCTACTGTCCATACGAGGCGTGGTCGGAGAAAGACCTGGATGACCATAAGCGGTTCGCCCACGGGGACACGGGTGAGGCGAAGGGAGAGGAGAAGTCCGAACCCCAAGAGCCTGTCCCGGAGACACCGCCGATTGAGGCAGTAGCGGAACAACCCTCCATAGAAGAAGTCTCCCCACAGGTGGAGATGGCAAAGCCAGAGAAGCCCGAAGGGGACACAGAATTCCCCCCGGGCATTTTTGTGCCTTCTCCCCAGCCCGACTTTTGGGTGTCCGAGCGGGTGGCCAGGGAACTCTACATTATCGGGAAACTCTCCGATAAAGGGGAGGCCGTCAATGTGAAAGTCCTCGGCCCCGCTGGTGTGGGAAAGACCTCGCTGGGATGGGAGTTCGCCGCTTCCTTCAAACGGCCTTGCTTTGAGGTTCATTGGGGAATGTATCAGGAGCCATCCGAGGTCTGGGGTAAAGACAGGCTGTCCATGGAGACAGGCACTTACTACGAGCAGGCTCGGTATGTGGACGCCCTGCAAACCCCGAACTGCGTCATCATCCTGGATGAGCCTAACCGCTGTCATCCCGAAGTCCTCAACACGAACTTTGCCCTCTGGGACTGGCGGAGAGCGGCTTGGGTTCCCGACTTACGGCAGATGATACGAGTGGCTCCCGGAGTCGTTTTCTTTGCCTGTATGAACGAGGGAGCCGAATACATCGGGACTAACCCCATGGATAGAGCCATCAGGGAACGGTTCGGTCGCACTATCCGACTGTCGTGGCCTCCCATGCGTGTAGAGGCCAAAATACTTCAGAAGCGGACAGGGGTGGACAAGGAAATTGCCGAAAAGCTGGCACGGTTTGCCCGGGACGTCAGGCGTAACCCGAAAGTGGGATGCGCACCCTCCACCAGACAACTTCTGGTGGCTGCTCAGGACGTGCAAGAGGGGCTTCCCATTCAGGAAGCGGTTATGTATGCCATCATCAACGACCTGGATGAGAATACTGACCGCCAAGCCCTTCTCCAGCATCTCCAGATAATCGGCTCCATTGACGAAGCCTTCGTTGAAGGCAGAGAGGAGGATAGCGATGACAGCGACACTTAGCCCAAGTATCGTGGACAAGGCTCTCGAAGAGGGAAAGAACGTTGACAGGCAAGCCCGGATAGAAGCCCTGCAAAAGCAACTGGCCAAGGTTCAGAAGGATGTCGCTGAGCAGGAGAGGCTGGAGAAGCGGTGGCAGCTTGTCCAGAGCGCCTTCACCAAGCTGAAGAGGGAACTGGGGAAGACACTCACAACAGAGGAATATCAGGCCATAGACGGGATTTACCTGTTTCTTCACAGTGGGTGTGTGGATATGGTCAGGAACATTCCCTCAGCCACCAGCCAGGGAGAGGACAAGCGGTTGGAGAGAGACCTGGACATGGCGGAAGCCCTCAAGGAACTGGCATCCCTTACAGAAAAGGCGAAATAGCGGGAGACTTCCCTCCCGCTATCGTGGGGAGTTGGCCTACCCCACTTGATAATGTCAGGCCGGAAAGGGGGGATAGAGATGGCTCGCCGAGGAAGCTTTAGCGACTTCTGGCGACAGGATGCCTCGGACGACCGAGTGAGGGAACTTACCTCCGTTCTGCGTGGCTCGGACAGTCTCATCGGCGTGATGGGAAGCGGTGTCCGTGCTGTGTGGTCAACCAACGGTGAGTCCCAGACCTGGTGGGTTCGCACCAAGCAGGGAAAGCCCCATGAAATGCGTGTCTTCCTGGACTACTCGCCACTTCGGGAATTAACTGCTCCCTTCCAGGGTGAGGCAGTTGACGAGGTTATTGGATATGCGTCGCATGAGGGTGGGCACTGTCTATGGTCGTCTGCGGATAGCAAGACCGATGTGGAAAACCAGCTTGCCCAACGGCTCGCTGGGAAGCGAAGGCAGAATGGCATCCAAGCGGTGGAAGAAGTCCTGCGGGTGGCCAATATCCTGGAAGATGCCTTCATTGACTACCACGTTGGAGATGAGTGGCCAGTCCTGGGAGAGTACATCCGCATATCTCGCCAGAAGGTATCGGAACGGCGTCCCATAGACCTTGATGTTATTGCTCGGGACCCGCGTCCCACCTACAACCAGATGTGTAACCTCTGGATAGCCTGCTCACTCTACGACCACGACCTTCCCAAGAAGATGAGTGTCAGAGTCCACAGGGCTATGACCTTCCTGATGAGCAAATCTATCCAGGCGGTTCAGACCTCACAGCCTAGCCTCCGCCTCCAGCTCTCTATTGACTGCTGGGATTACCTGACGGCTAACTTCCCCAAGCGGGATGACCCACTACCCAGACAGCAACTGCCATCCCAGCCACAGCCAAAGCAGGAGAAGCAAGAGCAGGAAGCCGGCGGGGAAGCATCCGGGGATCAGGGAGAAGGTGAAGGCAAGGAGACCGGTGGGGATGCGTCCCAGGGCAAAGGTAAAGCCAAGGGTCAGGATGAAGGTGAGGAAGAAGAGGAAGACGCCGAAGGCGAGGGACAAAGTGAAGCTGGGGAAGCTGAAGAAGAAGAGGCCGAGATTGAAGAGGCTGGCGGTTCTGATGCTGGTGAGGCTGGCGAAGAGGATATAGATAAGGAAGGCGAAGGCGAGGCGGAAGCTGAAACAGAGCCAGAGGCCGAGCAAACCGAGCCAGAGCAGAAGCTAGACCACTTTAGCGGTGAAGCTGGAGAGAAACAAGAGGAAGGTGAGGCCGAGGAAAGCAGTCAGCAGGGTGGTGATGAGCAGGGTGCGCCGGGAAATCTGGACGAGTTTGACATTCGGGACATTGAGGAAATACCAGAAGAGCTACTGAATGAAGTATTGGACGCCGTAGCTCACGAACTGGAAGACCTGACCAAATCGGTGGCGGAAGTCATTAACAGACCACTGGCGGATGTCAATGCCCAGACCAGGAGAGCGGATTACGATGGGCCAGCAGCGGAGAGAGTCCGACAGCAGGTTGAGGCTGAGATACAGGAAATGCGGAGAGTCTTTGACCGTCAAGCACAAGTCCAGTCCAGATACCTCAAGGGGCTGACCATTGGGAAGCTAGACCGCCGTTCACTGGCCAGAGTTGGTGCTGGTAACTTCAGGGTATTCAAGCGGAGAGAGGTATTGGAGACTCCCGACCTGGCCATTGGCCTATTGCTTGACGTGTCGGGTTCAATGTATAGCAGGATGGACTATGTATGGGCTACGGGAGCCGTCTTTGCCGAGGGACTGATACGGAAGCGTGGCGTCAACTTCCTTGCCCTGACCTACACAGGCGGGATGTTCGAGGTTCAGACCACGAGAATATGCGACAGGGAAATGGGTCGCCTCTGCCTGGGAAACGTTGAGCAGGGCGGTGGCACTCCGTCTGGGGTAGCCATAGCCTCAATGAAGGTGCTGATGGACAGGATGCCGGAAAGACAGAAGATACTGTTCCATTTCACCGATGGTGCTCCCGATGACCAATACTCAGTCCAGACGGCGGTTGAGGCCTGTCGGAAGGCAGGCTATCAGGTGTGGGCCATATCCCTACACGGCTACGAGAGGATGCTACAACAGCAATATGGTGATGGGGCTTGGGAAACTATTGGCTCCATCCGTGATTTGCCAGCCAAGGTAGCTCACCTTGTTGAGAAGCTGGTGGCTACCCGATAGGAAATAACGGATGACTTTTCGTAGTGCTGGCCATTTCGCCCTTGTGGCCTCGGGGGAAACCTCAAGGCCACACAGCGGAGTGGCCAGCTCCGAATTTTAGAGAAAGGGGGATAACTATGAGCGGGACAAAAAGGCTGATGGAAGAGGTGGCTGAGAGGATGGAGATTGATGACCCTAACGACCCGAAGGTGCTGGCGGAAGTCGGCAGACTGCTTTCCATTAACGAGAGGCGGTTAGTGGTTATGGAGACCCATCCCAATTCCGGCGGGTGCTGGGTCGGCAAGATGGGCACGGAGACCGAAATCCTGCAATACCTAGCCCAGCTTGCCAAGGACGGCACTCTGGACTATGTGGGGGATATCCTTGAACTGAAGGAGGGTGCTCAGGCTGAGCTTCTGTCATGGATAGAGCTTGAGGACTGGCAGCCCGTCAGGGTTCATATCCAACCACCGAAGCCACACAGCGGGCCGACTCCGCCTCTCCCTGGCCTTGAGAAAAGGCTGGCGGGCATTGAGGCGGAAGCCTACGGTGTCAAGAAGTCGGTCTGGAGTATCCTTCAAGGAATGTCTGACGAGGAGATAGGTGACTATTTCTCCGATTGCCTTGAGGGGATGCTTCAGTCGGGTCGCCTGCTACCGCCCTGGGAGAAAGACGGCCAGAACAAAACTCACAATTATACTCCAGACCCTAGAGATTAACAGAAGGACGGTGAGGCTAAATGTTTGACTTAAAGGACGCCATGCAGACCGAGGCCGACCAGATAGCCGAGCAACGCTATGGAAGGGAGTTTTACGACCTTCCCAATCATATCCAGCATGAGGTCTGGTGTGAGGCCGAGAGCATTGTCCAGGACAAGGTGGCTGACCAAGCCGATGCCATTTATGAACGCATGAGGGACAGGCGTAATGGCACAGGCGAGACTCACTGGGACAGACTTGAGCTGGACAGGAGGCTAGGCAAGTAATTGTTTGTCCATCCGCTATCGGGGTCTCAGGAATTTTCCGTTTTTCACACACACATCCTGAGACCTCGCAGCGGGGTGATGAACTCCGAATATAAGCGAAAGGGGGATGAGCCTATGAAGCGAAAATTGGGGTGGCGGTGGCGGATTGAAATCTAATGAAAGGAGAGATAATCAAAATGGCACCTAGAACTATGTGGAAAGGACAAGTAGGTTTTGGCCTTGTCAGTATCCCAGTCAAGCTCTACTCGGCCACCGAAGAGCGGACAGTCCACTTTAACCAGCTACACAAGGACTGCCAGACCAGGATTCAAATGCCAAGGTATTGCCCAACCTGCCAGAAGAATCTGGAGGCTTCGGAAATCGTCAAGGGCTATCCTGTCGGTGATAACCAGTATGTCTTGATGGAAGAGGCCGACTTTACCTCCCTGCCTGTTAAGTCCCTAAAGAGCATTGATGTTGTAGCGTTTGTGGAGGGCGACCAGATAGACCCACGGCACTACAACAAGCCTTACTTCTTGGCTCCAGAGGATGCGGGAGTAAAGGCGTTCAGCCTATTCCTTCAGGCGATGGCCAAGGTCAATATGGTCGGGATATGCAAGCTCGGCTACCGGGAAAGGGAACACCTCGCCACGATACGAGCCTTCGGCGGAGTAATCCTGTTACAGACCCTCTACTATGCCGATGAGTTACGCAATCCCGATGAGATGGCTCCGAAGCTGGCTGATGTGTCAGATAAAGAGATGGAGATGGCAATAACTCTACTCCAGACCCTCCAGACTCCCAATGCCAACCTCGGCCAGTATGAGGATGAGTACCGGACAGCCCTGCTTGACCGTATCCAGGCCAAGCTGAACGGTCAGCCCATCACCGTAGCGGAGACCGCCAAAGAAGAGCCTCAGATGGACTTGGTGGATGCGCTTATGGCCTCCATCAATGCCGAGAAGAAGGCGAAAGAGGCCAATGGCACGCTATCCGAGAGGATAGAGGACTTGAAGACGGCGGAGGTCGGGACATGAACAAACTTGAGCCTATGCTAGCTCAGACGGGGGAAGAACCGTTTGAGAGCAAGGAATACCTATGGGATTTGAAATATAACGGTATGCGGATTGTTAGTCATAAGGACGGTGGTTCAGCCATGCTTCAGGGACGGAGCGGGCTGGACTACACCGCCCAGTTCCCAGAGCTGTTTGGTCTGGCCAAGAACATCAAATCTCAGATAGCCAGCATTGATGGGGAGGTAGTTTGCCTGGGAGCCGATGGGCTTCCCGACTTTAACGCTCTCCAGCAACGCATTGGCCAGACCAATCCCATAACCGTCAAGTCTCTGATGGAACGATATCCTGCCATCTATCAGGTCTTTGAAGTTGCCCGAGTGGATGAGTATGACCTGACGGCCGGCGGGAAAGCGAAGGCCAACCAGATGCAGCGGCGGGAGATCCTGGAGAAGATTCTTATTCCCGATGACAAGGTAAGGCTCTCTCCCTACGTTGACGGAAGCGGTATCGAGCTAATGGAGCAGGTGAAAGCTATCAACGAAAAGGCTGGACGCCAAGTCTTTGATGGAGTCATGGCCAAGACCAAGAGTGGCCTCTATACTCCGGGAGGACGTGGCTCCGTCTGGACAAAGTTCAAGATTCCTCACTATGCCAACTACGTCATCTGCGGGTTCACCAAGGGGACTGGCTGGCGTGAGGACTTGATGGGTGCTATGGTTCTCGGTAAGCCTGAAAATGGCGGGCTGCGCTGGGTCGGGTGCGCTGGGTCGGGTTTCCAGTATAAGCAACTCCAAGACCTCTACGCTACCCTTCTCCGGCTGAGAACGGAGGTAAACCCCTTCGGCAACGGGACTAAAGTCCCCAAGCTGGCCTCCTGGGTGAAGCCTGTCCTGGTATGCTATGTCAAATTTTACGATACCACCAAGACTGGCCAGCTCATCTGGCCTATCTTCCAGCACCTACAACCAATGTTTACACCGGAGGACTTAAAATGAATGAACAAAAGCTGATGACTGCGGTAGGCTATTTCCTTCAGTGCAAGCAGAAATGTCAGACCTGTCCTCTGAACAAGCCCATCAACGAGTGGGACGAGCATCCGACATTCTGCGAGTCGCTGAGCGAGGTAGCCGAGAAATTTCCGGAGGGAGGTGAAGGAGGTGAGATATGTCAAGTAGCAGAATAGGCGGGACACTCATTCCGCCTAGCAGCCATCCGAGCAACCAGGTGGGAGGTAAGGTCTATATCCCGGCAGCCAGCTATCCGAGCAAGTCGGACCCGACCAAGGGATATAACGTCTGTGAGGTAAGCGATGGGACTACATCCTGTGACTGCATGGGGTGGACTCGTCGAAACCCACCAGGCGGACGAACCTGCAGGCACACCCAGGATTACGAACAGACCCTCCGTGCTGACTGGAACGCCCTGAATAATGGCCTTCCTGTCCCTCATGCGACATTGGCACCTGAGCCTGTTGTGCAGGCTGGTGTTCGAGAGAAAGGTGGCTCCCTGCCAGACCTACTCAAGAAGCTGGGCGAGGACGGGCTGAAATGATGAGGAAAGAAATCATCGTCGCGGACAAGGTGTTCGACCTTGGCCTAAAGGGGCTGGAGAAAGCCACGGAGTCCTGCCGTGTAGTCGGTCAGGAGATGGAGCTTGAGGTCGCCGGCAGGATATTTCAGTTGGGTGTGAGCTTTCAGGATAAAGCCCTGGTCTTCCATGAGATCGGGGAGACCTGCCTGCGAAACATCGTCTGGATGCGCTTCGTGGCCGTCCGTCCCTGGTGGCCACCCGTCAAGGTTCTCAGCTGCTTTACTTACTTTTAAGGAGGTGAGCGTGAATCCGTTTAAGCTAACACACAGGGACGGTAGGCTCTTCTTCCCGAGGCTTCGTGGGCTATTGGGTCACCAGGGAAGGATTTGACGAAATAAGGAGGGGAAACTGATGACAGGCTTTAAGTTGGGAGAAGGCCCCTTGGAAGGGGAAACCGACGAAGAGTGGCAGGAGCGGGAGAGAATAGAGAAGGTTATTGACGAAGTGGCTGCCTGGATTGATACGAGGGTAATTGCGGAAATGGTCGCCGAGCACCTTAAGGACGAAGGTGATGAGGTGACCGTGGAGAGCTGTAAAGATGCCTGGTATGGGACTCTCGAAAATCTGGGCGGTGGGATTGGCCTGGACAGAGCCTCCCGGGAGGCTGCGAAGCTATGAAGATTAGGAGAAATAGCAAGGAGATCCCGGAGATATTCGCCAAGGCCAAGAACATCAAGGTGTACTCCCTCGATAACTACTTCGTGGGGAAGCCTCTGGCAGAAGACCCGATTGACCCTGAAGCCTGGCCGAAGGAAGTCAAGCATACCAAACAACAGGACTACTTGGCCAAAACCTTCAGGGAGACTCACTTCGCTGAGCTTACCCGCAATAACGGGACGTTCACCCTGCACATCCACTCGAACCTGTGGTATGAGTTTGAAAACTGAATAGAAAGGAGGTGAGTCCGATGGCAGAGGTAGCAGTCGGACAAAGCTACACCGGGGACGAACTGATAAAGCTCGTTGGCGTTGACCCCGACTCTTTCCATGAGGAGAGAGAGCATATCGTGGTCGAGAACAAGGAACAGGTAGTCGTTGCGGTTGATGTTGGCAACGATAACTGGGAGATCACTCACGTCTTCTCAAAGGACAAGGTATTTTACTCGCTTTGTGAGGACGATATTCTGGAAGTGGCCAATGCCCTGGGAGAGAAGCTGACGCCTGATGAGATGACCCAGGCGAAATCTGCGGTCGCAGACGGGGTTGGTGAACACTGGTGGGATGTGACCGAGGATGTCATAGGCGATATATTGAGAGAAAGGAGGGAATCCGATGTCAGTAGTGAAAGTAGTGATTGACGGTGAGGAGGTTACCCTTGAGCAGAACGGGTGGAAGCCATCAAACGACCAGTAAGCTTCCGACGCCGGGCCCACGAATTATCGTTGGTATTCAACGGGAAAACCGTTGGGAAACAGTGGTTCGTGGGTCCGGGAGGACACGGCGAAATTTAGTTCCCCACGTCGGTTCTGTGAGTAGTTAGCTCCCGGAGCTAGGTGGGCAACTTAGTTGCCCAAATACATATAAGGAGGTGCTGTCATGACAGGACAGACAGCGACGGCCAGCGTCAAGGTCGATGGTGATAAACTGGCCGAGGCTATCAGGAGGGTAACTCCCTTCATGGGAGATGGAAGCCGACCCAACCTGGCGTGCGTTTACGCCGAGTCTCAAGATGGCGTTCTCCAGCTCACGGCAACGGACGGGTACCGCATGGCACATCTAAGTGTGCCTCTGCCCTTCCCGCAGGGAAACTGGCTGTTGAAAGGCGCCGGCTGCAAGGACTTCTCATCCAGGCACTATAACGGACAAGAGGTGGAGGTCAAGGTAAACGATGCTCTTCCAGACGGGTCGCTGCAGATGGGTGAAGTCACCGTCGAGCTGGGACCGCTGCCCTACATCGACTATCCCGCCGCGGTGCCGGAGGACTTCGATCTGGAGGCCATCATTGACACGAGGGCCTGGATAAAGGTCATTCGCCAGCACAAGCCTTGGATTGTCGGGGTGGTCTTCAGCTCCGCCGGCTGCCGGATGTTTCTTCAGAGTGCTGCGGGGGAAACGGTGGCCTGCGAGTCCCTGCCGGTTCAGATGATTTCTGGACCGGACAAGAAGGTCGCCTACCATGCCGAGTACTTCAGGAGAGCCCTGATCAGCTGCGGTCCCAGTGCCACTATTCAGGTGGGAGATCCAGTGAAGGCTACTCTCCTTGAAGCCGAGGATTACTGGCATATCCTGATGCCCCGAGAGGGCTTCCCGCCAGAGGTAAGCATGTCAAAAGCCGAGCGAGAGTCTATCAGCTGGGCGATGGAGGCACTAGAGGCCGTGAGAAAAGGCGAAGTCCCAGGAATAGTCCTCATCGGTGGCGGGAAATTCTACCTTGAGCTGAGCCCGGAGCTGACCCAGACCGAGATTCGAGTGCAAGAACCCACGCTCGCCAGCGCTGCAGCGGCTGTAGAGCCCACCGAAGCCCCAGAGCAGGAGGACTAGAGAGCTGGAGGACAGAAATAAATAGCGAAACGACCCAACCTGAACCCCAGCATGAGCGTAGTTTTACCGAAGGGGCGGGTGGCGGAGAGGTTGTTGTAGCTGTTGTAGACGGAAAAAGGGGCAGCTGTAAAACCGCCATCAAGGAATGGTAATATGCAGAGGATAATCGAGAAAATTGAGGAGCTGGTCAATGAAAGTTAAGCTTGTTATAAATGTCAAGGAAACCACCAAAGACGACATTAGAGACTTCGTCCAGATGATCAGGGAGTGGGAGTTGAGAACTCCCAAGGCCACCATCTGCGGTGTCCTCTTTGAGACCGACCCGGAAATAACCAGTGAGGAGGCCAAGGAGATATTTGAGGACATTTTCCCTGAATTTAAGCATCTGGTGGAGATTCCAGCCTCTAAAGCTCAACTGCTACGCCTTGGCGCCCGGGGTGTAGCTGTCGGTGGCAAGCTCGTTGGCACCTGCGATGAGTTAAGCCTGAGTATTGGCGAGGCCAGTGAGGAGGATATCAAGGGGCTCCAGGAAGCCGAAGCTATTGCGCTGGTCAGAATCCGCAAGGGCTAGGTATGAAGGTAGAGTTCACGAACTGCCGAGAAGGCAAGGTGATGGTGAACTAAGTAAGGAGGTGAACTGATGGTTGACGTAATCGAGCGGGAAGTAATCTTCAGGACCCTAGCCGGCAACCCGACTGCCAAGCGCGTCGCTGAGAGAGCTCTGCAAATCGAAGATGAAGAGGAGGCCAAACGTCGGGAAAATCCCGAAATGTATCCCTGGTCGGGCTTTGAGTGGACAGACATCCCGGCTCAGACAGCAGTCCTTAATCAGTTCGTCATTGATGAGCTCCTGGTCACCGGTGGCCCCAGAGGTACCTACCGCAGCCGGTCGACAACAGCCTACAAGCTTAAAGACCCCGAGCTGGTGAGGGAGTGCCTGGAGAAGCTAGATGAGATCGAGGAGGGCGCTGAAGAGGACGATATCCCACCGGATCTGTTTGACTTCATCCTCGGCCATGACCAGGTGAAGGATCTGCTCTGGAAGAGCATCAATGCCGAGCGACCGGTGCACATTCTCCTGATAGGACATCCGGCCACAGCCAAGTCCATGTTCCTGGGTGAGCTGGCTCGGCTGCCGTTCTCTCGCTTCGCCCTGGGAGGTAGCACACGTAAGGGCGGGCTGGAGGACTACCTGCTAGAGTTTCGCCCGCGGTACCTCATCATAGACGAGATCGACAAGATGGATATGCGGGATATGAGCGTGCTCCTGTCTCTTATGGAAAGCGGGGTCGTGGCCAGACTGAAGAAGCGCATGAGGGAAATCGAGAAAATAACCACTACCGTCTATGCAGCCGCCAATCGGGATAACAATATCTGGCCCGAGTTGAAGAGCCGATTCTTCACGGTTCACCTTCCCGAGTACAGTGAGGCTGACTTCATCCAGGTCTGCCGTGGGGTCTTGGTAAGCAGGGAGGGTGTAGACTCCAAACTGGCCAATTGCATTGTGAAATCTATAGCTAGTCATACCCGGGATGTTCGAGAGGCAGTACATCTAGGGCGTCTTTGTAAGACCAGTGAAGATGTGGATAAGCTGGTGACGATACGCTGGCCAAGCTCGAGACTATTCTAAGGGACAAAAGCAGTATCAGCAAAGTTGGGTTGGCCCTGCTGCGGAACAATCTGGCTAGCTTCCCACCACCAAAGAGCTGGACTCCTCATTCAAGGAGTAGTAACTTTAACATGGGAGAGGTCGAGGGGAACCCCACTGAGATTCGCCTAAGGTTATCCCCCTTGGTCTGAACGTAGTGCACCCTTGCCTCTCCCGCCAAACGAAAGGTGAGCCCTGGCAATATGGTGAAAGTCTCGGTCTTTCCATGAACCATCTGTGGATAATCCCCAACCGTCACGCCTGAACTATCCATGAAGGACATATCCATGGACTGGGCAGAGGAGGGTTATTGAGTACGCTTTGGATGCTAACAATGCACTGGTGTGGACAATGCCGGGCTTCGGATACCAGCAAGGCGAGGGATTTGTCTGTCTCTGACTTCATCAACGGATACAGACGTGGCAGGCCGAGAAGCAATTGAAAATGAGATTAAGTCGTGCCTGACAATGCCTACCCCCCCTCTCTTTGTCCCCGAACCCCTTGGACTGATTAGCGGATATGCCTCTTGATAAATACATTATTGGTTGTTATAATACAAAGGAGCAGAAGAGGGCTTGGGGCAGGGTAAGCACAGAATTTACGAGGTAGAGATAATTGAGTAATATTGACAAACTGAACGCCCTTTTGAGAACGGATGAGGCGGGAGAAGAACTTGCCAGCTTGCTCAGCGAGCTATTGTTTGACACTCGAAGAAGGAATGTACTTCTCGTTAAACTTAACGAGATACGAAAGGAGATTTCTACCCTGAGAGAAGCAAGGCTCACCAGAGCAGAGGAGATGCTAAGAAACATAGCCCTCGGTGCCAGGAAACCTCTCACTGCTCAGGAGATTACTGCCAAAGTGGGGGATGAATTCCGGAGTTTAAAGCATACCTCGCATGCCTCAGTGGTGCTGAATTCTCTGGTCGGGAAGGGCATACTTGGAAAGTTCAAGTTTGGGTATAATTACCAGTTTACTAGTCCAAAGGAAGCGGTGAACGAACAACTCAAGCGAAGAGATGAAATCCCACAGGAATGCTCACCTGCTGAAATAGCCGAGGAAACAGGGATGCCCCTGCCTGTGGTACTGGATGCCATTGAAGAACTACTGGCGTAAGGAGCAAGAGGGTAAGAGCGATACTGCGCCTTTAGGCAAGTGGCGGAAACTCCGTCCGCTCCCGAAACCGAACAGCCTCAAGCCGCCAGTCTATCTAGGAGCTCCGGTATCAGCCTGTGGATAATCCCCAACCGTCAGCTTCAACACATCCATGAAGGAGATGAACTGTGCCAATAACCCTTTTCCAATACACTGGAGAGGGTAACACCAATACATTGTGGACAATCTCGGGCCACGGTAGCAGCAAGGCAAGGGACTGTCTGTCTCCAGCTCCATCAGCGATACAGA
>Ga0315543_1003956_pt1 | contig 12861 bp, 7 predicted proteins | sample SalMarSW160210MG_2_FD_203098 | JGI IMG/M metagenome (GOLD analysis project Ga0315543, IMG submission 203098) | Salt marsh sediment microbial communities from the Plum Island Ecosystem LTER, Massachusetts, United States - Salt Marsh Sediment SW1601-210 ...
ATCCGGCGGGTTTTCGCCCGGAAAACAGCATTTTATGGCTTTGACACATGATTCATACATAAAATGCAACGTCCTCTATGATAACCGATTTCACAAATCAGATAGGACACCAGCCTATATATTTGAAACATTCTACTCGAAAGTGCCAGGGGAGTCAAGGCCTTTTGTTCCTGAATTTTATCATTTTTGGAACTCAGATTGGGATCAAGGTTAGAGACTCTGCCCAAGAAAGGTATAACGAAAATCCGTGGCACGGATGGCAGCATCTATCAGGTGTCTGATTTCCTAACGCTTGACAATCGCAATGTGTCTTGATTGGCAAATAATGGTTTATGTGTGGGTGTCTGCTGATACGAAAGCTGGGAGAATATGACCGAAGAGGTGAGGAAAGAGGCCAGCGAAAGAATGCGGGGCCGATTCGAAGAGTGGCGGCAGAGCGGCCGGGCAGAGCTTCCCGAACTCAGTCTTGATTGAGGCTTGCGGATTTTGTGGTGATTTGCAGATGTGTGGACGTTATTCGTTACGGGGAGCAGTTTTGGATAAGTGGGGCGGCGGGGTAACCTTTCAACCCACTCGGAGATGCAACGTACACCCTGGACGATAAGGCGCTTTTTGCCCAGTTCTGCGCAAAAGCACTCGACAGCGACCCTATCAATGCGATGAGGGTTGATTGACCATAAAGCGTGTGTAGACCACCCGGATACAGCTTCGTGTTAATCCTGGCATTGATGAGGGTGGGCGGGATTGACGGCCTCCTGAAAGTCAGGAGATGGTTCTTCAGAGACTTCCGTGCTTTCGGTACTATCTTCAGGCGAGGGCTGTGATGTTTGGTCTATCTGTAATTCCGGAGGCCAGGGTTCTGACGTATCGGATGGCTGCTCGGATTCTCTACCAGGCCTGATGGCGTTGATAATTCTTTCAAATAAGTTACAGGACATATTCAAACTCCTTAATCAACCGAGTTTTGTGTTTATCCCTTCTATGACGTTCTTGTTCGTCCAACGGTTTATTTTCGGCGATTTGTAACAATGACTTTATTGCATAAAATGGGCCTTTTAGTACCAATCACGACCACGCTGAGGGATTGCAATTATGCTCGGCTGTGAGGCCATATATGCCTGGATGCCTGGTGAAATCCGTATAATCCTTGACTTATTTGCGGATTTTTGATATATATGTTATATCGTCTTTCTGAATGGGGGGTCAATTCGATAACAGGACGGTGGAATGAAATCTCATGGTTACTGGACCATAAGACCGTTTTCATGGTTCTTAATGGGTGTTACAATGGTTGTCGTTGAGCTTGTTTGGGCAGACAGTAACCAAGGAACATTAGCTGTTCAATCTTATCGACAGCCATCTGCTTTTGCCGGCAGGGACGAAGTAGTTATTATAGGTGAGACGGTCGAGTTTTTCGGGCAGGGCGCTTCTGCGGATGACGAGATTATCGAGTACACCTGGGACTTCGAGGCCGATGGAGTGCCTGATTTTGTTTCCGCACAAACAGCGAAGACAACATATCGATTCAGAACTCAGGGAGATTATCAATGTGTTCTGACGGTTAAAGATTCTCTTGGTCGGACCGCACGGGACAGCCGGCGCATCTTAGTCGTTGCTGAAACGGCTGATTTACAAACAGCCCAACAGATGCTCCAGCCTTCCTTAGATGCTGTAAGCAATCCACCGGATGGAATAATAAGCCGGTATGCAGTGATGATTAACGGCGGCTCCGAAACCCGTTTTTGGACGGATGTCGAACTGGCCTATGATATGCTTACTGATGGTTATGGCTTCTCGCCGCCGGATATCTATTTGCTTAACCATAACGGGAAGGATCCCACAGGAGGCAATCCAGATGGAATGATAGACTATTCGGCTACATACGAAAATTTACAGATAGTTTTCAATAAGCTTGCATCCAATGTTGATGAAGATGATGAGGTTTTTATCTGGATTACCGACCACGGCCGCGGCTATAACGGGCCTTTGAGTCAGGGGGGACAGTACCTGGGGTATATGGACGGCAGGGCGTCGGTTGACCCAGGTGATGAGCCGGACTTTAACGAGGCCGATTTTCAACTACGCAGCCTCTTCACGGGTGGTGACTACCGCTGCAACCATGGAATGAATGTATGGAAGGTACGCAGAAAGTACTACTCTGGCAGAGGATATCATTTCTACCGGAACAAGTTTGTCTCTACATTAGACAACGTGTATATCGAAGACATCAACAGCACAGTATCGGATGATGACATCTATATTGAGTATCTCTTAGACTATGCCCTCGGAGATGCAAATCAGGATGGATACATTAACACAGCTATTGGTGAGGTATTCGATTTTGACAACGACGGCAATCTACCATATAACCAAACTACCGGTGAATTCGATGAGGACGATTGGGGAAAAATCGACAAGCTGGAAGACAACTACAACAACATGAACACACAGCTTCCCGTTGACGGACGCCCGTTTCAGCTCTTCGACGAAGGAAACCAGGGCAAGTTGTGCATTGACCTTGGATATACGGGAGGGGACTTGGAGATTGACGGCTGCGACGAAGATAACGCCGGTCTTTTCGACTGGATGGATGTAAACCAGGACGGCGATTCGAATGATGTGGTCAGCGTGGACGAGGCAATATGTTTATACGCGGGAAATCTCTACGACGATGACCTGGCCGACCTTGTTAACTTATTATCGGCAGCACGAATTACGATAGTTGCTGAGCCTTGTTTTTCCGGCGGCATGGTTGAGGACCTTACTGCGCCCAATCGCGTTATTTGTACCGCAACGATAGAGGAAGCCGTCTCCTGGGGCAATGTTTTTATTCGCGGCTTCGTTGCCGCTCTTCATGGGCAGAACGAATATGGCAATCCGGTGGACGCAGATTATAATGCGAACGGCTATGTCAGTATGCGGGAAGCATTCAATTATGCAGCCGGCAATGACCACCTTGATGAAATCCCTCAATACGATGACAACGGTGATGGTTTCTCACACACGGACCCTGTTCCCGATGGAGAGGACGGAACTCTCGGCTGCAAAACATACCTGACCAACGTCATTGTCGGTAATGTTGACGGCGACAATGGTGTGGACTTCGCTGACTATTCGACGTTAGCTGCATACTGGATGGAAACCGGGTGCAATAGTTGCGCTGCCGACCTTAACTGCGACACGAATGTTGACTTCTTAGATTTGCAAGACTTTACCGAAAACTGGCTGGCTATTGTTGAATAGACATCTTGCAAAACTCATATCAATAAAGACCTGTTAATTGCACTTGTGCGGTAGTTTTGATCGTTATCTTTTGTTCTGCTTACTATCTGAGGAATAATCGCATTCGCAATAACATCATTTTGGGTCGAAAAAACTGAATATATTTCAAAAAACCAGTAGTTGCCACAGTTGTTTTTGTGGCTGGGAAAGTTAGTACAATCAATTAGTGATTCAAAGAGCTATATTACTTGATTTTATGGACTACTTTTTGGTATAATGAGTAATGTTAATGATGTGTTTCAGTTAGGTGCTCTCGATTTTAGCATATTTGATTTGTATGGGGGAACGATGGATAATCTTCTTGTGCGTCATAACAGCCTTGTAAATCTTCATGGCGGCGATAAGTATACTTTCCCTGATTACTTTTGCAGCCAGGATAATAAACATAGACCGTCCTTAAGAAGATGAAATAATATTCTTTTTGATAGAGTGAGCTTTCTTCTCTATGTCACTTTAAGCGAATCATCATTCGAGCAAGAAAATCACTTAATTCTCATCGGCATTCTGATGTCCAAGCAAAGAAAAAACGACTTTTGCGATGGATGTGTTGTCGAGATAAAAACTACGGACAGTATCACGATTTTGTGCCCTCCGCTTGAAAAGCTGCGAACCGGCCCCTCTGGCATAGAACGGAATAAGCGCGTTCGTATGCTTTGTGCTGTGCCATTCCACATCCGGAACCTTTCCAATACCTCTACCAATGAGAGGATTCCAGACAGGCCCATTTTGAGATATACCGGATTTCGGCCCGGTCAGATAACCACATTCATGGTCCGCTGTAACGATTAGAAGTGTCTGACTCCAACTGCTGTTCAATACTATCCACTGGAGTACCGCTTCCACAGCCTTGTTGAAATCGATTTGCTCTTCAATGAGCCGGCCAATCTGATTATTATGGCTTGCCCAATCAATTGCACCGCCCTCAATCATCAGGAAAAAACCGTCGGTGTCGTTATCCAGCACATTTAGTGCCGCTTTCGTCATTTCTGCAAGTGTTGGTACATCCCCATTATAAGGAACAGCAAAAGGCTCGGCCTTTTTGTCACCACCCCGCGCATGCTGCAAAGTGGTGTGCTTCCTGGGAATTCCTATGACCCTTTTGGGAGTAGGGCCAACCATCATAGCCTGAAAATCAACGCGACTGTCTATAACCACCCATTCATCGGGCTTGCCATCACCATCAGCATCGGAGCCGGTAACAGAGCCATCCTTAAGGTCATCCCAGATACTCTCGCCGCCCACATATTTATATTCTTTCTTCTTATTCGTAATCGGCATTCCGTCATCATCGTAGTAAGGATGTCCACAGCCCATTATAACTTCAAGGCAGCTTTTGTAGATCATTTGTTTGGCAATTTGCTCATAGTTATTGCGGCTCTCATTGTGAGCAACGAAGCCGGCAGGTGTGGCATGGCTGAGCTGTACGGATGTTATTACACCTGTCGCCTTTCCTTTCTGCTCAGCAACCTCAACGATATGTGTAAGCAGGTGTCTGTCAAGGTCAACTCCGATTGCTTCTTTGTATGTCTTGACGCCTGTCGACATTGCAGTCGCGGCAGCCGCAGAATCTGTGTAGCCCGTGCTGTCAGATACATAGTTGAAGTACTTCCAAGCAAGACCAGGCTTATAGGTTTGTCCGGCAGCGTACGTGCTCATTCCTAACCTTACGGGGAACTGTTCATAAACCTGGACGCCGGTTCGCCCATATTGATAAAGGCTTGCAGCATCAACATGGTTATAGCCACAGCCATCTGAAATCATAACGATGATATTCTTAACCCTATGGCACGACTTACGTCCATAGATTGGCTGGCCGCTAAAAATAAGGATAACAACTGCCGCAAGTAAACAAATAACTTTCTTTAACCCACCTGCAAAAGGCATGTTGCCAAATTCAAATTGTAGTTTTCGATGATTCATTGTACTGATCCAAACAACCTTATGACTTAATTATACACATAACAGCCTGCAAATACAAGAACTATCTCGTTATTTGGTGCATGTCGAGATTGTAGGTAGATTTTTGGACCGTTAGCTGTGGTTTCTCTGTTAATAACGTCTACTACACCTTTGTCATTTCCGCGAAAGGTCCTGTTGCCAAATCCGCCATAGGCGGACTTCGTTGTCCTGATAAATCGGGACGGCCCGAAATGACATAAGGCACGTTTATATGTCATTGCGAGGCCGCCGAAGGTGGCCGCGGAAATCTCAAACGCAACGATTCGTGTTAGGCAACAGACCCGAAAGCGGTATTCCACAGTTCCCATGAACTACCCGCGTAATCCTGCAAGCAAAAGAAGCAGGTTTTTACCTACTAAATAGGACATGTACCCTACCTCCCTTTGACCTCCGGCTTGCGCAGGTACTTCGGCTGTAATGTTATAGGGTCGGCAAATTGGTCGGCGCAGGCCATCTTCCAGCCGAGCATGTGAACCTTTTCCGCTCTTGGATTCCAGTATCGCTTGTCCAGAAAGTAAATGCCCTCGGCCTTGAATTTATCTGTATAGTAAACCAGGCCCTCCCCAAGCAGCCATACGGGTTTGGCTTTGCCGGCGAATCGGTCAAGGAATTGAGAAGAAGTCATCAGTGAATCCGGAAAAACCTTTTTCCAAGTTCCTTCACTCGTGAATTTGTATCCGGCGGTATAAAATTGGCCGCGCTTCGCATCGAGAATGACGGCAATATGCTCAACTTCGGTCTTTTCCTGCCTTATATAATCGTCTGCATTGGCTGCAATAACGTCCAATGTGTCAACCGCTTCGATCTTCACATTGTTCGCCAAGTGCATTATTTTTGCGATACTTACAGCGATTCTCAGCCCTGTGAAACTGCCCGGCCCGACAGATATATAGATATGCTCGATCTGTTTTGGGTTTTTTCCGAAACGTTTTAGCAGGCTACAGATAGCAGGGAAAATCTCTGAACTATGCCTCATTGGGCCGGAGAATACGGTTTCAGCCAGAATTTGCCGACCAACTGCGATAGCGACAGAACCGAGCCTGCCGGACGTTTCAACTGCCAAAATCAATGGATTTAGTGCCATAATTTTTTACGTATTTGTATTTTTTGCATCTTTTTGGCCACTTTTTTCAGAAAGCCCAATTGTGCCAAAAAAAGACGGTTTTTTTGCCATCTATTTTTCCCAGGTTTCCTATTTATACTTTTCAGTTTGGCGAAATAAATCTAATATATTATCGGCCAAACGCTCATAAATCAAATTTTCGCTTGCAAAAACACACATTTCTTTATAAACTGGTGTTGTTAGTCTAACCTCTCTTAATTGGAGGCTGTATAACTTTTGTTGGACTGAAGTTAACTTGAAATGTTTTCCGGAGGAAGGTATTTCTTTTCCCGGGCAGGAGGTCTTTATGTTCAAAGCAAAATATTTGACAGAGCATCTCGTTGAAAGGTCCCCCATTATCATTTTGGCATTGGTGCTGTTAATGACAACATTTCTGCCAAAGGCCGCTCTCTCTCAGGCTAATAACAATGAGGAGCAGAAGAAGGTAGTCCGCCAGGTTGCTCAAAAGTGGATTCAAGTAGGGACGGAACAATACAAAAGAAGCTTCTTCAAGGCTGCAGAGCAATCCTTCCTTCGGGCAAAGGACTACCAGGGATATTTAACTGCCGAGGAGCAAAAGAAACTCAATAAACTCATAGAAGAAACACACGTTGCTGTGCTTGAGAGGCAACGCATCTTACAGCATATTCAAACGGCTGATAAATTGATTGAGCAGGGCGAACTAACAAAGGCCAAAACACATCTTGAAAACGTCAAGGACAATAAGTTCCTGACGGAGGCAGAGCGCAAACAAATCACAGAAGGGCTTGGGAAGTTAGATAAGACACCGACAGAAAAGCCGAGAGAACAGGGTCAGGAAATCGTTAATCTGTATACACACAGCGTGGAATTGTATAATGCCGGTCGGCTTGATGAGGCACGTAAAGGCTTCATTAAAGTAGCACAGAGCGGTCTATTAATAGCACCGGCGGGGCAAACACCCCAGGATTATCTAAGATTGATTTCTGAAAAATCAAAAACAAGCCCCGAATCCGAGAAACCTCCCACGGTGACTGTTACAGTTCAACAACAAAACAAACCTGTTGTTTCCGCCCAGTCGACGACAGATACGGGACTTAGCTATATTCAAAAAGTCAATCGCAAAAGAGATGTTCGGAGAAGTTATACTAATATAGTCGTTAATGATGCTGCAGCTAAAGCACAAAACTACTTGGTTCAAAACGAATTCGACAAGGCCCGGGAAGTGGTTGAGTCGGCCAAGAGGACCGTCTATGGAAACCAAATGGACCTCGGAGAAATCCTCTTCAAGCAATACGACTCAAAACTGCAGGAGCTTAGCGATGATATAGTCCTCAGAAAAGAACAGAGAGACAAGCTCCTGGACCAGGAGAAGCGCATAGCGGCAATGGAGGCGGCAAAAGAGCGGAAAACGCAAATGGAAACTGACCGAAATAGAAGAATAGCCGAGCTGATGGAGAATGCGATGTCCTGTCAGGCACAGATGCGCTATGAGGAAGCCCTTGGTCAGTTGGACAGTTTACTTGCGCTGGACCCAATGAATAACAACGCGCTGTTATTAAAACAGACGCTTGAGGATACAATTAACATCCGTAAACAACTGGAGGTGGAGAGGGAAAGAAATAAAGCAAGAGCTGATCTTTTGCGCAAAACCGACGAGGCCGGAATACCACATCCTGAAGAAATGACTTACCCAAAGAATTGGCGGGAAATTATCGCCAAACCAACGCGCAAACCGGAAGAGCCACTCGGCCTGGAAGAGGCTGATAAAGAAGCCTACACACAGTTAGATGAGGTTGTCGACCTTTCAGCACTAACACCGGTAATGACTTTAAGCGAAGCCATAGAAGAATTAAAGAATTCTGTTGAACCACCCTTGAAGATAGTTGTCCTCTGGCGTGACTTGTCTGAGTCAGCCACTATTGAGCCGGATACACCGATAAATATGGATGGGATACCGGCAATTCGGCTCGGTACCGGACTGGAGAATTTGTTAAAAGCGGTTTCGGGCGGCTTCGTAGATCTCGACTATGTCGTCCAGAATGGAGTAATCACTATAGCAACAGTAGATTCTCTGCCAAGCAAAATGGTAACAAGGGTTTATGATGTAACCGACTTGCTTGGCCAGCCGGCTCAGTTCCGGATGGGCATGCTTGGCATGGGTATGATGGGCGGCGGAATGGGCGGCGGCTATGGCGGCGGTGGCATGGGCGGCTACGGCGGTGGCATGGGCGGCTACGGGGGTGGTGGCATGGGCGGGGGCGGTTACGGCGGCGGTGGCATGGGCGGCTACGGCGGCGGTGGCATGGGCGGCTACGGCGGCGGCGGCTACGGCGGCGGCGGATACGGCGGTATGAGCGGCGGTGGCTACGGCGGCGGCGGCTACGGCGGCGGCTACGGCGGCGGCATGGGCGGCGGCATGGGCGGCTACGGCGGCGGCATGGGCGGCGGCATGGGCGGCTACGGCGGAGGCATGGGCGGAGGCATGGGGGGTATGATGGGTATATATGATTACGACAGAGAATACCGGGCAGATAATCTCATCACACTTGTCCAGGACACAGTCGACCCGGACAGTTGGTGGGACGCCGGTGGTGAGGGTACGATAACAATTTATGAAAACAAAAAACTTATAATACTGCAGTCACGTGACATTCATAAAGAGATCGAAACATTGCTCAATGAGATGCGCAAGTCCCTTGGGCATCAGGTTGCAATCGAGACCAGATTCCTGGTGGTCACCGAGAACTTCCTCGAGGATATCGGTCTTGATTTAGACTTTACATACGACTTTGGTGGTAAGTTGACGCCGATAAATTTCAGACAAGGCTCCTTAGGTGCGGTTGTCCCGGAAGTGACAAAGGTGCCGGGCAGTTTATCCGGTATTCAATCCGGATTGGAGATAGGCGGCGCCGGTCTTAGTGGGTATGCCGGCTATGGCACCTGGCTTGATGACCTACAGGTCGAATTTCTTGTCAGAGCTACACAGGCCCATACCGATGCGGCGACACTTACTGCTCCGAAAATTACTGTTCTCAGTGGAGAGTCTGCGACGTTCCAGATTCAAAGAGACATCTCCTACGCGCTGCCGCCGACCGTTCTTGGTAGTAGTGGTGTGGGTGGTGCCGGCTATAGTCCCTACGGTACAACCGGTGGTAACTATGGCGGCTCCTCCAGTGTATTACAGAACGTGCAGCGTATTCCGGCCGGCACTACACTTACTATTACACCTACTATCAGTCCGGATAAAAAGTACGTTTTGCTTAATATAATTACTTACCTGCAGGATTTACTCCGTTTGAAAACCCATGAGGTTGAAGCGGTTATACCAGGACAAGCAGGAACAGCTACGGAACGGGTTCAGTATCGTATAGAAGTTCCCGAGACAGAAATGTCAAGTGTCCAAACCCGTGTAAGTATACCGGACGGAGGAACGTTACTTTTGGGTGGTCAGAAAATATCAGCCGAAATCATAAAAGAAGCCGGTGTACCGATATTGAGCAAGATACCTATACTCGGAAGGGCATTTACTAATCGCACCAAGGTCAAGGACCATAAGATACTGCTGATACTTGTCAAACCGACCATTATTTTGCAGGAGGAACGTGAACAGGAAGCCATTGCCGCATTAGAAGGTAAAATCTAAATTCGTCGTGATGTGAGAAATGTGACGCGTATTGCGACAACACAGCGCAATACGATAAATATACGAAACTCAATGTAACGCATTTCCGAGGAATATAAAGTGAAGCCACAGATTTCTACAGGACCTGGAACCAAAAGGTTTCGGGTTTGGTTATTAAGGGGGCTCAGAGCTTATTTATTCGCTTTCGGAGTCCTAATCTTTGTATGTGCACAACTAACTTCTGCCCAGGCGTCTGATTTGCCCGGTGAACTTTTTGCACAAGGCCGTGATTGGTTACCTCCTTGCAGGCAGGGAGAGTTAATCGTTCGTTTCGTCGACACAGGACCTCAGTCACCGGTTCGCAGGAAGATACTCGGTCCGCTGACGAATCGTGCAGTAAAAAATATAATTTCGAATTCAGCCGTTCCCGGCGCTGCTGTGCATAAAGAGTTTGACCGTATTGTTCCCGGCCTGACTTTGATAAAACTGCCTGAGCACGTCACAGTTTTGGATGCTCTTTCACATTTCAGATGGTCCGCTGACATCCTGTATGCTGAGCCGAACTACAAACTTAAGTTCTTCGCAATTCCTAATGACCCCTATTTCATGTTTTTGTGGGGTCTGCACAACGAAGGATATATGGGTGGAATTATTGATGCCGACATCGACGCTCCTGAAGCCTGGGATATAGAAACGGGCGACCCCAATATCATTGTAGCAGTTATTGATTCCGGCGTTGACTATAATCACCCCGACCTAACGGATAATATGTGGATAAATCCCGGTGAGGACAAGCCGCCATTAGGTGTTGTGGACGTGAATGATTTTGACGCCACAGACGACGATGGCAATGGCTATATAGACGACATCTATGGCTATGACTTTGCCGGTGCTGACATAAACGACACAGATGATGGCGATAATGACCCTATGGATTCCTTTGGTCATGGTACCGCCATCGCAGGTACTATCGGCGCTGTTGGTAATAACAATTTAGGCATCACAGGCGTCTGCTGGGATGTCAGTATTATGAGCCTGAAAGCCGTCGCCGATAACACGGAAGAGCTTTTGTTAAGTGATGCTATTGCAGGTATTGAGTATGCCGCACGCAATGGTGCCAATATCATAAATTCATCTTGGGGAAGTCCTGAATTTTCACAGGCTCTTTATGATGCGATTGACGCTGCTGATGCAAACGGTATACTTTTTGTAGCCGCTGCAGGTAACGACAGCAATGATAATGACATCACTGATGTGTACCCTGCAAGCTACGACCTGGATAACATCATTTCCGTAATGGCCACAGACGGCGAAGACAAAATCGCCTACTATTCTAATTATGGTGAAAATTCGGTCGATATCGCTGCCCCGGGAGGGGCACAGGAATATCCATGGGATTATAGGGGTATCTATTCTTGTGGCCTGAATGGCGAATACCAATTCCTTCAGGGGACATCAATGGCCGCCTCTCACGTAGCCGGTGCTGCTGCGCTGCTCTGGTCGACTGACCCGAATTTGACACATAACGAAGTCAGGAATATGCTCCTTCATCCAATGGCTGTTGATTGGCTTGCTGATTTACAGGATTTTTGTGTTACCGGCGGCCGGCTGAACATCTTCAATGCGTTAAACCTGCCGGAAATCGGCGACCTGGTAGTGAATACGTCGATACCATACGACTCCAACGACCCAAATACATTCTGGACAACCATTCAGGCAGCAATAGATGATGCCGCAAACAGCGACGAACTAATAGCCGATACCGGTATGTACTCTGAAAATATTGATTTCCTCGGCAAGAAAATAACACTTCGCAGCGGCAACGTTTACAACTACAACGACCCGAATATCAACCGTGACAGTACTATTATATTTGGTAACAAAGCCGGCTCAGTTGTAACTTTCCGCAGCGGAGAAGTTAACAATACCGTATTAAAAGGATTCACAATCACCGGAGGCTATGCTCCGTACGGCGGGGGTATCGAATGCGATGGTTCGTCACCGGCAATTTCAGACTGTAATATTATTAATAATACCGCAGTGTACTACGGCGGCGGAATCGATTGCTATTACGCTTCGCCTAATATCACAAACTGCATCATTACCAACAACCAAACCTTCGACCAGACCGGTATCGGAGGCGGTATCAATTGTGAGCAGGCTTCTCCCACGATTTCCAACTCTACTATCACCAACAATTTTGCAAATAATGTCGGCGGCGGGATAGCATGCTATTATTCATCCCCGACCATCTTTAATTGTTTCATTATCAACAATTCGGCAATCTACCAGAGCGGCGGAATCGATTGCGAGATATCCTCACCGACTATTACGAACTGCACCATTGTATACAACGAGGCAGCAGCCGGCGGCGGCATTCTTGCCGACCAAAGCTCTTTGCCTACAATTAAAAACTGTATCATCTGGGGCAATGGTGATGACCTTTCCGGATGCAGCGCCACGTACTCCTGCATTCAGGATAATGACCCCGGAACAGGCAATTCCCATTCGAATCCATTATTTGTAACCGGACCGAGAGGCGACTTCTATCTCAGCCAAATCGCCGCTGGACAGTTATTTGACAGTCCCTGTGTGGATGCCGGTGACCCCAATACGAATTTTATCATGAAACTGCTATTGTCGAAATATACCACAAGGACGGATGGTGATGTCAACGACGCCAACACATTGGATGTTAATGGCATTGATATGGGTGCTCACTATCCGCCTGCAGAAATCGAATGGCTCCAGCTAAACTCCAGCGTCGTCGGCGGTAATGGTTCTCTCTATCATAAAAGCGGGCCCCATCCGAAATACTCAGAAATACAACTCACAGCAATCCCTGACCCGAACTATCGAGTTAAGGCCTGGACCGGCACCGACGATGACTCATCTACCGATGTAAACAATACTA
>Ga0315543_1003957_pt1 | contig 12861 bp, 10 predicted proteins | sample SalMarSW160210MG_2_FD_203098 | JGI IMG/M metagenome (GOLD analysis project Ga0315543, IMG submission 203098) | Salt marsh sediment microbial communities from the Plum Island Ecosystem LTER, Massachusetts, United States - Salt Marsh Sediment SW1601-210 ...
CATTGATCTTTTCTTTCAAAAATACAATGGCACAATGATAGTTCCTGAACGTGCTATAGTCAAATGTTACACTGCGAAGTTCTCTTAAATGGAGAATATAGAAGTGTATTGGCGAAAGCTGCTAAATGTTTAGCCCCGAGTTTTATACACGCCGTTTGCCGTTAGCGAATGCCGGCCAGCCAGTACTGTGAAAAAACGGAAAAGTCCAGAAAATTAATAATACCATCCGTATTCAGGATGGGAGCTATATCGGCCTTTTCGTTCCATTTGGGAGACTGAGAATCAGCGAGCCAGGCCTCGGCAAAGACCGAAAGGTCCAAGTAATCGACTTTATCGTCGCCACCCTTGGGAGCAATATCAGCAACAAGAGCGGTTACAGGTTCAAAATAGAGAGCAGGATCCTCATCAAGGAACATGCCGCCACCTCGCAGCACTAAATTAAAATCGACAAAGAGATTCATGCCGATTACGCCATCAAGGGTGCCTCCTTCAGGAGAAAAGACATCAAGTAAAATCACAGGGACATTTGTGTAGCTGAGCCACTCACCGATTGCCGGTATCTGGATTGAATCGATGTAAAAGCCGGGCACAAAGACGACTTCACCGGTGACGTCTTCTATCTCAACCTCAAATTCCGGCTCTTTTGGATTTAACTTAAGGCGGGCTGCGATGCGAGAGCCGATAACTGTTACCTGAGCGCCGGTATCGAGCATGAACCGGTCCTTGTCGATAGCACTGTTTTCACCCTCAACAAGGTCCACACTGTGAATGAAAATGAGGCTCTGGGATAAGTTCCCAATAATCACGGATGGACTCATCGGCGGAAATTCAAAGAAGCTTGTAAGGGTAGGAATATATTGAACACTCATAGCTCCGCCCGGCCGCAATTCAAGCGGCACAATGTTGGAATATGACGGAATACATGGGTCTTCATGCTCATAAAGACGGATGTCCGGGGCGGTGAATTCTTCGCCACCCCGGCTGACAGTTACCTCCTGGTCATTGTTGATGACAGTTGTGTAAAATACACTTAAGGGTGTACCAACAGCGGTTGTAAGATCGGATCCGCTGCCGGGGTCTTGACCAACAACTATTGACACGTTACTCTCTCCAAGCATTCTGGATGTATCCAGCAGTAACCCATTGGGGTCCAAGGAACCGAGTCCATCGACAAAAATAGCGAGCGGTTGGCTTATCCATGCATCAACCGATCCAATTACGCCTGCGATCATGCTCGTATTTGAGGTAATGAGATTAGGGAATCCATTGAAAAGTCCTACCTGAACAGCGGCTGCGAAACTTATCACATTGGCGCTTGCGCCTGTATCGAGGATGCCGATGGCATAATCGGTCTTGGGACTAATTCCGAGCGGATAACGGCCCACGATGGATGTCTCCGGAACAGCATCCAGCTCAAGATCGTCGAGCCGTTTGTTGGTCACGGAAATGATTATCCATGGAACGAAGCCATCAATAGGCGGCGAGTCAATGGCGTAAGCAAGCACGGGGGCAACCATGCCGAAGTTTTCAACCTGAGCCGAATCGTCTTGGGAAAGTGCTGATTTAAATACCGGCTGTCTCAGTCCTAGGGACTCCTCACGGAGGACGATTTTCTTTTGAAGAGGGGCACCACGGCTGGTTTGACTATCTTTGAGAGGCACAGGTTTTTCCTTTGGATAGTGTATCGCTTTTGAGTTTTTGCCTCCTGTAATACGCCAGTTTACTTCATATCGTTGCCATTCTGGTTGGTTAGCTGAAACTGCAGGAATCCACCATAAAAAGGCAGCCAGCAGCACGATGAGCCACACACGAGTTAGAGTATGCACGGTTGCTCCTTTCATCTCTCCTACGGTAATAAGTATATATTCATTGTAGCAGATACGAACGAGATATTTATGTAAAAAACAGAAAAAAGGCGAATCTTACCTCCGCCCTCTGCGAGAACACTTGACTTGTTCAGCGTTTTAGCATAATAAAAGATATTCATTTTCGTCCCCGTAGCTCAATAGGATAGAGCGTTGGCCTCCGAAGCCAGAGGTTGTGCGTTCGAATCGCACCGGGGATAATCAGATATTCCGCTCACAATCGCAGTTTTTAAGGCCGTCTGCATGGTTTCTCCGGCCTGTGCTTTAGGCGTGTTCAATCCAGAACAGTCCAAATTAGTCCGGTTTAATACGCACTGTTTGGACAATGTATTGTCCAAGCGCACGTCAAAGATGCTTTGACCATCCGTTCCGGTCTTGATTGCTCTCTGTGTCTCTATGCTCGGCAGCGTTAAGTCTGGTAAATTCTCAATAGCCGCTCTCTGGTTCTCAGCTATGCCGTGCGTGTAGACGCCTAAAGTTAGTCGCGGGTCACTGTGACGTAATAGGTCTTGTGCCGTCTTTACATTCGCAGTCGATACGGATAATGCCGTTGCGAAATTGTGTCTCTGAGCGTGAAAGTGTGCTGTGCCTTCATCGGTCTTGTAGGCTATCCCCGCCGCTTCCAGATCGTGCTTAATCATCAGGTGTGGCTTTGCAGGTACATTAAAAGCCCGTGCGGTCGGCAGCTTATCTTTGCAATATCGCTGGATAAGCTCTGCGGTCGTTCTCTTTATAGGTAATATTGCCTCTTTTCTGTTTTTGGCAACCGCCGAGCGGATTGTAACTGTCGCCCTGCTAAAATCAAAATCGCCCACCGATAATTGTCGAACTTCGTTCGCTCGTAGCCCTGTTTCATTGCAAAGCAGATATATCAAGCTGCGCTCATGTCCCGATATACCATGCCAAGCCGGTGCGTTTGCTGTAGTGCTAATTAAGGCTCTAACCTCATCTATTGAAAGTATCCTTGCCGGTCGTTTCTGGTCAGCCTTTGTGAAGGTAGTCTTTTTGAGCATACCAAAAGGATTTCGTCCGGTTCTGCCGACATCTACGAGCCATTTTCCAAATTGTCGCAACGAACGGACATAGCCGTTAAAAGTCGATTTGCCGATTGTCCCTGTGTCCCGAAGCCGCAAAAGAAAACGCTCTGCTTTTACAGTGTCAATATCGCTTATCATCTTAAAGCTACATTCACGGATAACTTTTTCAACACGTGGGACGACCGCTTGCAAATGCTTTTTAGTGCAGCCGCCAGCAACCAGGCTATTTTCCCAGTCTTGTATGTGTTCAATTAGCGGCTTTGAACCCTCTACCCGCGCACTATCGAGCAGACCGAAATTAGATAATCTTTGCAGTATCCTTGTCGGCAATACATCAAGTTTTCTTTGTAGTTCCGGTTCAAAGACAAAACCAACAACTTTGCAGCTTATACACTCGGCGATTGTATTTCTCACACCCTCGCTGGCTCGTTTATCCGTAAAGAGCGGTAATCTGTAACGCCGTCTATCCTGTGTGAAAAAATCTAAATACCATTTTTGAGTACGTTTCTTTTGGCCCTCACGGTCTTTGTATTTAGGTTTGAACAATCTCATTTTTTCTCACCTTGCCTTTTGTAAAAAAGGCCAGGGATTAATGACGCTCAATAAAGAAAGCGCAGACTCCCTTACGGTAAGCCTTGCCCTGGCCGTGTATTTCGGATTATTTAACAGACTCGACTTTATTGATTCCATACTTGTATTCTACAATTACAAACGCTGACTTGCAAGCCTTTTTTCTTACCACCTAAAAAACGCAGCTTTAGACCAAAATTTGCTCTGCCTTTTTGATACTTAACCATTGGTGACGCGGCGGGCAATCAGCAGCGATCCACGATTCCAGCTCAACTCTTTTCCAAAGCACGCGGCGTCCCAGGTAAATTGGCTCCGGCCCGATACGTCCGCTTGAAAGCAGACCATAGAAATTTGAGCGTGATATCGAGAGCAAAGCCGCTACCCTCTCCGTTGATAGAAGCAAATTATCTGCGTTACTATTTCTCATGCCTCTATATACTCACTTTTCAAAAAACTTTTCTAACTGCCGAACGTTCCGGCAGAGTTTCTTTCGCAATGCCGCAAGTTGACTCCGATATTCACGCTCCGCTATTTGTTTATAAAATTCCCGAAGCCAACAAACGACTTGCTGCAAGCTATAGGAACCGTCCTGATTTCTCGGCAGTCCAGTCCTTCCCCAATTTACAATCGTTTGTCGCGATACATTAAAGAGCCTCGCTAAATCCTGCTGTGTCACCCTGGATAATAAAACCTTTTGCCGAGCCTGCTCTCTAAAATAGTTTTCTCTCCACCTCAAAACTTTTGTGAGCATAAATTGAGCGTCCAATTCGCAAGGCAGACCGGCTTTTATCCAACGCTCCAACACAATCCGACTAATTCCAAACAACTGAATCAAATCCGATCGCCTAATTTTTTGATATGTCACCGAGTACATTTCAGTTTTTGACCTCAAAATCTCATTTCACAGCTTCTATAACTCTTTACTACATAATAACTAATGTAAGTAAGCACAAAAAAATTTATTTTCATGCCCGTTTTTCGCAATCATTATTTAACCGCCTGGCGGGTATGGTCTGGGAAGGACCCATTGCAAACCCTTGCCACTTAATGATTTACAATCTATTTTTCTGGGATTTTTATCCATCATTTTAACCCGACACATCATATCCATTTTTTATCTTCAGACTTTACACGACTTTACAACTTATCCGACTTTTTTTGTTAGTGAGCATCCCGTTAAAAATCTTACGAAATACCGTTGCGGGCTTTTGCCAACTTCTTTTTGAAAATTGTATTCCATACCTTTGCCGCCGAACTATAACCGCCATTCTTGCTATAAAATTTTGACAACCGCTCACCCTCTTGTTTAAGCGATTCCCACAGTGAAAGTATCACCGGAGGTGACAAACCAGAGCCAATAATCCGCTCAAACTGCGAAGCGAAACAAGTAATCTCTCTTACTGATTCCGGTGTGCCTTGGACCCAGGGAGAGCCAAGAGCCTTATAAATTTCATGTCCTGCCTGCATAGCTGGTTGATTACAGCGTCGCCGAACTGCGTTAAGAGAATGGCTGATGTGCGTTGGTTCTTTTATCCGCCCCGAAGGGGCTTTAGCATTTATTGCCTTTGCCCCTTCAAGGTCGGCTTCCTTCGGCTTAATCGGCGGGGTGGTGGTCGGGGCATTGTCAGCATTGCTGACAATGGTGGTGGTTTCTCGGCCTTGCTCTTTCGCCTGTGGCTTAGCTACTTGCTCTTGCCCTTCTAGCGCGCTTGAGGTTTCTTTAGCTTCTTGCCGATTATTATTTATCTCTCTATCATTGTCGGCGCCGTTAATCTTATCTTTAGCTTTGGTCTTATCTTTAACTTTAGTCTTAGCCTTTTTATTTAAAGCAACACGAGAGCGCTCGTGCTTTCTCGAGCGCGCACGAGAAATATTCTTTTTGTGTCCAGATTGTTTTTTATTTCCTGAATCCTTGAAGTCCGGTATTGTGACCTGCTCAATCAAACCTACTGAGGACAGTTCCTTCAATACGTGCTTAATCTGTCCGTTCTGTAGGCCGAGCCAGCAACCTATCTGCTCGTCACTGGCAGGCTTAAAGTCACTGTCTAAGAGATAACCGCGATAAACCTTGCTGTAGTTAGCAGCGATTCTCTTTAGCTCGGCAAATGCTCCTTGCAACATGAGCCAATCAGTCTTTGTTCGTAGGCTCATAATCGACCGGAAATACGAGCAGCTCTCATCATCTTGCCCTGAGCAAAAGTCCTTCGTATATTGCAGCGGGCTTTTACGATCGAAGCGAACATCGTCCGGCAGTTCATATCTCTGTTGAAAACGGCTGATGTGCCAGACCTTCTTTATCCCACGTTTCTTTACAGCTCGGCCTTTCCGCCGGCTCGGTAACGAGCTGCTACCTTTCCGCTTAACCGCGGTACTGGTTTTTTCTTTCTTTGTTTTGCCCGTCATTGTTTCCTCAATACTTTCGGTTTGAACCAGGCCACCAAGTAAGACACCGGCTATGTGTCACACGGCATACTCGCTCCGCTCCTCGATAAACCAGTCCACGCCGTGCTAACTCCGGCAATCTGCGAGCTGTGGCGTGTCTATCCACCTGCAAAATCGCGGCAATTTCCGCTGACGTATTCCCAGGATATTGCTGGACTGTTCTTAGAATCGCCTTCATTAGATTTTTGTAGCGGCTTGTTTTGTGTGCCCGCTCACCCGCTTGATATGAGCTTAGCGGATCGGACGTCCTTGCAACCGGATCGAAAAGTGTCGGCTCATGTGCTTCAGCGATCATTAACTTGCCCTCCGCTGCTTGCGCGATCTACGAGCAGAGGCTCGACAATTTCTGGATTAAACAAAAGCTGCTGGTCAGCTTTCAGATGAGGTATGCGTCCGGCTTCAGCTTCACGCCTAAGCCACTTTGACGGGACGTGAACCCGTCTGGCCATTGCGCCCAAAGGCAACAGATTTTGTTTTTCGTTATTCATACCGCTTTAATTATCAGCGGTATAAATTTTCAGTCAAACCCGTATAACTGGGCGTTTAACTGGGCGCATCGCTGGATTTTTCTTCTTTTTCTATCCAGTAGCCTACACGTGGTTTGTTTTTTAGACCCCAGGGTTTTAACTGTGGGAACACGCGGTTGTATAATTCCTTTTCGTCCCATTCCTTCCTATAAATTTTAGATACTTGATCTAAAATATCCGACACTATCAGGGCTTCAGTCGGCTGCAATTTAATAAGAATATTATAGACGATTTGAGCATTTTTAGATAGCGGTTCGCGTTTTATTTTATCGCCACGGTCCTCTGTTGGCTCTTTGGCTGTTATATCTGCTGTGCCACCGGCAGCCGCACGTTCACCTTTCGCTGGTTTGAGCATATTCGAGAAATCCTTGTATCGTTTAATAGGTGGGCATTTGTCAAGATCGTTTGCAAGGCCTTGAAGACGGTCTGGGCAATCAGCAGACCACGTCCGCTTAATTACAATGTTGTCTAAAATCTCATGAGCCTCATTCAAACAAATCACAATATCCCTCTCACTATCTGTGAGTATCCGTTCTCCTACCGTCCTTGTAGAGGATTTACGATTAGGGATATACTCGGTTTCAAATTTCAAATCAGACCATAAGGCCAAGCAGCACCAAGAGAGTTCATTCGCCCGCCTCAAAATATCCATATTAACATTAGAAGAATCAGCGTGTTTTAGATAACCGGCTAATTTCCGCAATTCGTCTGTTAGCGTCTCAAAAGGTTGGTAATCTGGAAATTGAACGGCATATTGACGGAGACTTTCGGCCTGTTTTCTTAGTTTGCTGGCCGTCTCTATTGGTATTGGTATTGGTTTGGTTTCACTTAAAGGGTCGCAGACCATAATTTCTTTAAGAATGGTTTCCAGCAAATCCTGCAATTTAGATTCCCTGACTGAAAGCTCTCGCATTACCGCCCTTGCCCCTCCAGGCCTACCCTCTGCCGGTTTGAGAACTGTCAAATCATTCAAAGTATCCGTTATCCTCTGTCGCAAAATGTCTATTTGGTTAAACGTAGAGTTTTTCAGCCCAACGATTTCCAAAGATTCGGCAAGCTCAAAAACAGACTGTGTGATTAATCCTGCGAACCGCTGAATAAAAACAGTCAGCACCATGAGATGTTTATTTTTCTGACTTAATTCCTTCTCTATAAGAGAAATGAGCTCGTTGATAGTGAGTTTTTTAATATCTTCGAAAAGATATCGATCTGAATCGACCAGCGTTTCTTTTGCTATTGTCTTTAAATATTCCAGATCGAGACTATCTTTCAAACCGTAACGATATGCTATATATGATGTCTTATTTTTCCAATCGACCTCAACGGTTTCCGTGCGGTTTTCATCGAGAGGATATTTTTCTACCTCGATGTATTCCGATAGATTGCTCGATAACTCAATGACTTCTACTTCTGGTTCAATGGGCTGATTAGTGATCTGTTTATTTTGCGGTTTGATTTTTGATTTCTGTTTTGCCATATATCGACTGTCCTTTCTATCAGGCCGGTCTGAGCAGTAGCAGGTTAGACAGTCGAGTGAAAAACCTTACCACTGCTCAAACCGCTTGGTTAGTTGCAAGCTAACCGTCCCGATTTTTTATAGCTTACGGCCAAAATCCCTGGCCGTCAAGGTTCTGTCTAAAGTCAACGTTCAGCAGGGGGTTTGATACCCGCCCATACCGATACGCAGCCCAGTGGCCAGCGTAGCCCCTAAAAGCTACCCTGTATTGTCCGGCTCAAACATTGTTCACGTATTTCTTGCCGGCGAGCTGCAAAAATCCTCTTTTAACGATATTTTAGCTTTCCGGCCAAAATTAGTCTTATCGACATTCACCAGGACAGGCGATCTCACTTTGGCCTATATCAAACTACCCCCCGAAAATTAGACCAGCTCAGCTATATGATGCACACTGCCGCTATCGGCCTTGTTCAGTATTCGCATCAAAGCTCGTAAAATTTCTTTTGCAATCACGGCACTTATGGTAGCAGTAAGGAACGTGGTTGCTATTTGTGACTTTCGTTTTCGGTGAATTGCAATATGGACATCTTACTCGATACCATACGACACAAGCAATTTTCTCTTTATTCCGCTCCAGCGGCTTAGACCCATTGACCGGCTGCAGGTCGTTAAGAAATCCGCTCATGCCGGTATTATAGCACGGGACCTTCCTTCGTTGAATCGCTGAGCGAGCCTGGTGTTAAAATCCGAACCATGTCTCGTTTGACAGTTCCCTTTGCGGTTCTTGGACCCTCGATCTGTTCGCACACAGCGACCTTGTAGAAAGATTGTCGCAATTTCTTAAAATACCCATTAGCAGCAAGGTATGGGACGCTGGCAAGTGGAATAAACTCGTTACCTTTGCTTCGGCTGTTCAGAGCCAGACCACAGACCCGCGAGCATATTTCTGCATCTTCGTAAAAGCTCTCGTAGAAATCGCCCATGCGAAAGAACAGAATACAATCCATGTACTTATCTTTGAATCTTTGATATTGCTTCCTTACCGCCGTCTGTTTTTCCGTATCTTTAGGCATTATATGCGTTTCAATTAGAGCTTTGATCGCAGCTTTGATATGCTCCGGCAAACTTGTCCAGGTCTCAATTATATGGCAAAGTTCGGGATTTTTCTGCAAGCAAATGGCCAAGCTGGTGGACAAGACAGGATTTTGGTTTTTTGTAAGTGATTGATTTTTCTGACGATAAGATTTTTGAGCGTTGGCCTCCGAAGCCAGAGGTTGTGCGTTCGAATCGCACCGGGGATAATCATTGAGCCCTTATTGGTTAGTAATTCACGCTTATACCTCACCTTTTTGCCTTAGAGGGGGTATATATCATCGAAAATGTAATACCTTCTGTCGGCTTTCTTTGCTGCATATAAAAATTTTTTGAAAATGTCCCATAAAAAATCGTCTCTGCTGCCTCTATATTATAAAGTGCCTTGTTACACGGCTTTTACGTTGAATTGAAGCTCTTTATTTGTTATCATAAGATAACAATTCAAAAAGGGGTGATGACATGAGAATTCTTCGATTTATGTGGAAATGGTGGTGCCAAACCTGGTATCGCTGCGAAAATAACTCATCCGTGATCGATTCCCACAAGTGGGAAAGTAAAATCGAGATTTTTCGGCATTTATCAGACAAACACTATTGAGTTTATCATCCGAATATTCATCCTGCACGGGGATTTGCCCTTTTATACTTCTGCCGGTTGTCTTTGGTAAATATAGACTTAGGATGATGCTTGCTGCTCTGCGTAGCCGCTACGCAGCACAAGTGCCAACCAATCTTGACTGTCGTCAGATGAGTTCTTCTATAGCCTTCTACAAAAATCTGAGTTGGCTTGCTTTTTTGGTTTGCGCTTTTAATGACACAGTGTCTATACGCCGTACTTGCCCAAAAACGCTCACCTTGATACGCATTATTTTCAGTTTGACTATGTCACCTTCGTTGACTTTTTCCATTTCCAGGGAAAATTCTTTAAGGTTACGCACCGCAGTATTATTTACCTCTAAGATGAGGTCACCGCCGGTAAGCCCTGCCTGTGCTGCCACACCCTGCCGTTCCGCATCGGTTATAATTAGTATTGGATAAGCCTTATCGTAACCAAACTTTCTTGCTACAGAATCGGTTAGCCCTGAGATTTCCATTTGAAAGAATTCTTTTGCAAGTTTACTGCCGTCAGGCAACGGCTTAGCCTCCATTGTCAATCGGACCGTCTGAGTTTCTGGCCGTAATCCTTGAAGTCTTACGTACTTGATTTCTATAGGCTCTTCAATCTCTTTGTGCATCATTTTTACATAAAAGTCGATAACTCCGTTTAGCTTTCGTCCGTCAATTTCCAGAACCAAATCTCCCTTGGCCATTCCATTTTTTTCAGCCGGGCTTTCTTTCACTACGGAGTCAACCTCCAGGCCGGTAAATTCACCGACTGTTTTCAACCTGCCCATTATCAATCCCAATTGAACGCGACGCAGCTTTTCCGGCATGAGCATCTGGGTCAGATTGTCGGCTAAAGTATCTACGGGTATCGCGAAGCCAATATTCTGGGCATCGGGTCTGATAGCGGTTGTAATTCCTATAAGCTCGCCGTTTACGTTCAAAAGTGGCCCGCCGCTATTGCCGGGGTTGATCGGAGCATCTGTTTGAATTAGTCCACGCAGCCAGAATTCTTCCGATACTTCAATATCCCGTCCCACAGCACTCACTACACCGCTTGTAACCGTATTCGAATAGCCGTAAGGATTGCCGATTGCTATCACAGTTTCGCCTATCATTAAGTCATTACTTTTTCCAGGATGGATGAAAGGCAGCTTGTCTTGCGTTTCTATTGTCAGAACAGCTAAGTCTTTGCTTTGGTCCGCACTTATCACTGTGATCGGGAATTCACGGCCATCGCCTAACATTACTTTGATATTTTTAGCGGCTTCTACGACATGTGCATTGGTAATGATGTAGCCATCCTCGTGAACAATAACGCCTGAACCGAGCACCTTGACCTGTCTTTGAAATCTCGGTCCCCAAAAGTCGAACATGCCCGGCAAGTCGAACTTGGGCCATATAGAGGTTGATACTGTTCGCTCGCCGGAAATATTTACTACCGCATCATGTGTTTTCTCATAAACTTCCACAACAGGTGTTCTTCTACTGAAAGTCTGCTGCTGAGCTGATGAGTACTCTGCAGGTCCCACCGAAAAAACACCAACTATTATTACCAACAGCAAGTTTTTCATTCTCACGGCTCTAACCTCCAAAATCCAGGTTCTTGATATTAAACAGAGTTATTTAGGTAATTTTTTCACATACAATATACTTAAGCTTGTAGCCCAATGTTCTGGCTATTGCATGGATTTGTCAGACACGGGATTCAATTTTTTTAGCTCTTCGACAATCTCATCCGACACGGTGAAAATGGTACCGTGTCTTGCTCCATTTGGAAAAGACAGCTTATCGGTGATAGGCTCCCATTCGAGAAGGTCTTTAGAACGTGCGCCTTCGTATCGGTGCCGCCTGTAAGCATCATAGTACACATACCAGTAATCACCGATTTTCATAGCGGTCGGGCCTTCCACCCAGTCGGGCGAAAACGGCGGCGTAGCACGACTATATGGCCCTGTTGCCTTTTCAGCAAATGCTATGCGGATGTTCTTCTTGAGGTCGGGCTTCAGTGTCTCGTCTTTGAGGAACATTATATATCGCTGGCCGTCTCTGGCGATGGTAGCATCAATCACACTGAAGCCATCGTTATAGAACAGCTCCGCCTGCGAATAGGTCTTAAAATCGGCTGTGGTGACACAATAGATGCGATGATTGCACAGGCCGTCTTTACCACGGTCACCGGTGTTGTCGGTTTCGGGAAATCTGCCGGGGATGGTTGTAGCCCAGAAGATAAGGTACTGCTTTTGTGTCTCGTCATAAAAAATCTCCGGAGCCCAGCAGTTCATGGCGTTCGGCTCATGTGTCATAACACCCAGCCACTGTTGCTCCGACCAGTTGATCAGGTCAGGTGAATGGGCAATGCCGATACCCTTGTCCCACCAGCCGCTCGTCCAGACCATGTGGAATATTCCGTCCGTCCCTTTGCAGATACAGGGATCACGCATAAGTTTTCCGCCGACCTGCGGCTGCAGAAACGAGCGGTCGTTGTTTAGCGAGTGCCATTTTAGACCGTCGTCGCCCCAAGCCAAATGCAGGCCGTCCTCGCCGTTTCCTTTGAAATACGAAAAGACATATTTGGAGCCGGTGGCAGGATTCTCCTGTGCGACGGCATAACCACATATCGTCATACCTGCGATAATTATGCTCAACATCAATTTGTGTGACATATTCCTTAACTCCTCTCTATTTTGGTAATTGGTAAATGGTTACTGGTAATTACCAATTTCCAATCACCAATTACAAATTTCTTATTTTGGGGAATATTGTAGTCAGAATTCATGGAAACAGCAAAAGAAAAGGAAAAAGTGAAAAGTAAAGAGAAGAATTACTCAAATAGTCAAAATCCCAATCTTGACATCTCTTATCGAAGCTGTTAGATTCCTGCCCTCAAAGTTAAACATATTTCAATATAAATCTAAAGTATTTTGCAGGAGGAAGCAATGGACTGCAAAAAATTCGTCGAAGAGCAAATCGCTGATATTAGAAAGACCGTGGGCAAAGAAAAGGCAATTACTGCTTTAAGCGGCGGCGTGGATAGCTCGCTGGTCACAGTGCTTGGACACCGTGCCCTGGGCAACCAGCTAAAAGTGGTTTTTATTGATAGCGCGCTAATGCGCGAAGGCGAGCCACAACAGGTTATGAAAACTTTCGCCTCGTTGGGCATTAAAGTGGAATTAATCGATGCCCAGGATGAATTTCTCTCCGCTCTGGCAGGCTTAACAGACCCGGAGGAAAAACGACAGGCCGTCACGGACACATTTTATTCAA
>Ga0315543_1003959_pt1 | contig 12858 bp, 6 predicted proteins | sample SalMarSW160210MG_2_FD_203098 | JGI IMG/M metagenome (GOLD analysis project Ga0315543, IMG submission 203098) | Salt marsh sediment microbial communities from the Plum Island Ecosystem LTER, Massachusetts, United States - Salt Marsh Sediment SW1601-210 ...
TTTTCCTTAGTTGGCTCGGGATATTGGTCAGCTATTAATTCCCCGAGTGCAACAATCGGAGCTTGCACTTTATCAATTAAAAATCTCTGTATTTTTCCATGCGTAAAAGGTTGCATGATATCCCGGGGGCCGGGTTATCCCGGCCCCCGTTATTCCCCTTTCTTTTAGTCCTCGTGATACCGATAGCCGAAGACAAAGACATCGACTACGGCAGCAGTAGTTTGTGTGCCGCTCTGTTCAATCTTGAGTGTTTTGCCTGCCGATTTGTATAGCTTGTGCGTTCCCTGGCAGGTGGCGATAGTGGTGCCGGTAAGATACACCCCGCGTTCCTCGGCAACATCGCCGTAGACAGTATCTACGGCAACAACGCAGTCTCCGGCCAGGATGTAACCGTTATCGTCATCATCGTCACCGATAATGAGGTTAGAGGCACCAACACCCGCCGTCTTGATTTTTGCCAGTACCAGCGTAATCATCGTGCCGGCGGGGATTTCCCAGATGTCAACAGCTTCATCTTGGACTTTGCTACAAGTTATCTCGAACATTTCTGCGAATGGGTATATCGTTTTCTTTGGAGTTGTTCCAGCCATTTTTATTTACCTCGCTTTTTACTCTTATTTACCTCGACCTTTATGCTGTAACTGTGCCGTCCGGGTCTACGCCAGTGACCTTGGAGCAGGTGATGACCTTCTGGAGCATGATGGAGACATACCACCGGATTCTCACCCTCTCGGCATCCTTGGTTTCCAACTGCCCGACAGGAACGGTGGTGATAGGTTCCTGCTGCAAGCCACAGAAGGCGTCATCGGCAAACTTTAGGACGAAGATAGAGGTACTGTTGTCATCATCTCCGAGAGCCGTTCCATCGGTATATTGATGACCATAGACGGTGGTGCCGGATTCATCGGTGCCGTAAGCCAGGTCGCAAGCCTCATCGTTGGAGAGCTTGTCATCAACGGCAATCGGAACATCAAGAACTGACTGAACCGATTTACCCTGAACATCGACGCTGGTGATGCCGCCCACGCCCTTCAGGTACTTGTTGATGTACCGGCGCATGATCTTGGTCATAACAATAAGGTCGGCGCCGTCCTTACACTGGTCAACCGCCTTCTCCAGCCTCTCAAGAGATAATGCGTTAGGCGTGCCTGATGTGGCGGATACGGCCACCACATTATCGTAAGGAGAGGTTGAGCTGCGGATGAGATAGTGCAGTCCGTCAAAGTAATTCGGTTCTCCGGTGTTGTAGCCGTACCACATGGCCAGGTGGAACTTGTCCTTCACGGCCTTGACCTTGGCGTTTATCTGCTCCTTCATCTGGTCGTTGGTATCGGAGTAGACTTTCTGGATAAAGTTGTCCACGTCGGCATCGCCGCCCAGGATGCGGAGTACTGCCGTGGTCTGGTCAACTTCAGAGGTTGACTCTTCCCATGTATCTCCCACCTTGTAGAAGTTGGCACCAGACATCGTTTTTTCCACGTTATAGGTCAGACCAGTGCCTTTGATGTCTTTGAACCCGAGTCTTTGAAAGACGGGGTCGGCATAAACCAGCTTCTCAATAATGCCCTGCTGGAGAATATCGTTTGAGAGCTTGGCTGCCTCTACTAATGTCATAGACATTTTAATTTACCTCCGGATTATTATTTTTTCTTTGCTTGTCGTAAGCCCTCCGCGATTTTGTCGTCAGGGCTTAGGTTGGAAAGGTCCCTACCTCCGATACCTCTATTGGAGTCAACTTTCAGAGTGTCTGGCTTTGCAGCTTTGCCCATGATTTCAGCTTGGCGGTTTATCTGTGCTTCTGTTTTGAGGCCAAGTTCCGCACAAACATCCTTGAGTTCGCTGGCATCAATACCTTTGGACTGAGCAGCCTTCCAGACATTTACCTCCAGCTCCAGCTCGTCGGCGCGGGTTAATTTCTCGGCATGGGCGGCTTTATCGGCATCCAATGCTTCCCTCTCTTGCTTTTGCCTTCGCTTCTCCTGGAGGGATTTCATCCCCTCCGGGTCATCGCGGTACTTCTCGGCCTCAGCCTCTTCCTGCTCGCGCTGCCATTGCTGGTGTTTCTTTTCCTGCTCCGCAATGGAAACCTCTCTTGCTTCTAGTGCTTTAGCATCCCGGCCAGCCTTAGCCAGAGCATCGCTCCGCGCTTTAACAACTGCCTCGTCCAGTTGAGCCTTCGTATAGGTCTCGCTTGAAGTATTCCCTCCGGCGTCGCCAGAAGTGTCCCCATTCAGGGAAGAGTCCTGTGCATTCTTTCCTTCGGTTTCGTCCATTTTGGTGTTTAATCCTCCTTAATAGAAAAAGCCCCACGTTAATATTCCGTGAGGCTTCGGTGAATACTGTGTGGCGCACTGTAGCGCAATTCCTGGCGTTTTCTAACCGTTTTCTAACCTTTCCCCTACCCTACTGTTGACAAGAGGGTGTAGAATGAAAGGGTGAAAACGTTTCTAAGGATTTTGGCAACTTTGGTGCTTATATTTGCCCTCTTCTTAGGATATGGAGCTATAAAACTTTATACAGGCTTTAATGGTGGGATTATTGCGTTCGTGCTTTTTGCTCTTTATTTTCTGGCCATCTGGTTAATGTGGCGGAGGCGGAAGGTAAAGATATGAGAGTATTTTGGGAACAAAAATTAGGTGGATGGTTAGGATTCCTGTTGATTCTTTTCGTAATTTACTTCATCGCCAGCGTTATAGGCTTGATACCCGAGCAATTTGCTTATCTGCCAACAGCAGTTCCATTCCCTTGATACTACCTCTTGATTCTCTCCCTCAACTCCGCTATCTGCTCCCGCCTACTTTTTCCGTCACTGGTCTTATCTTCAGTCTCAGTTTTCTTCTTTTCTGTTTCCAGCGCCGTTCCCTTCTCTATGTGCAGGAGCATGTCAAGGTCAGGGTGGTCATATTCGAAGTTCCGGCGTTCCGTCCCTTGAGGCAACCCTTTCCAGGTCTCATAGAGGTTAAAGACTTCCTCGGTGTAATACTTCCGATATTCATCTTTTAGATTTTCAAAGTTGCGCTCTTTCAACCCCATGTGAGTAACGTAGATATTCTCATAAAATGCAGGATGGTCAATGAGATACCAGTCCTCGCCTCGCCAGGTAATATCGTCCGGCCAGTAATCAGGCTTACCCTTATCCTGAAGGCTCTCAAACTCCACGTACCTTTCTACGTACTCATCAGGCACATAGTCCTTATAAGCCTCCATCCTGATTAAATCTTCCGGGGTCTTGTTTTCCTTTTCGAGCAACTCATCATACTTGCCAGATGGCACTTTTTCGGGCATTTTAAGCCCCATCGCTTCGGTAAATTCTGGATTGTCCTTTAAATAGCGCTCCCGCCTGTACCCCGTGTCCGGGAGGTCATAATATTCAACATACTGGTCAACCATTTCAGCCGACACTCTGGAATAGGCGCTTTTCTTCAATTCAAGGGCTTTGTATTTCTCGGATTCAGGGTCTAACTGCGCCATTTCTACATTGAGTCTGAGTATATCTTCATTCCAATCAGAGCCGTCATCGGTAAGTATCCCCTGCTCAATCGCCCACTGGTGAATATCGGGATTGTCCAGTAGCCAGACCTTAGCCTCGGAACTACCGGCACCGTACTGGTCTATCAACTTCCCGCGTTCCACCCATTTATCGGCATCGCCGTCTTTACTGATTGCCTCGATGCGCCTATCGTTATCCTTATACTCTGGTGATTCCGGGTCGAGTTCTCTATTGGCTATCTTCAGGTCAAGGACTTCAACAGGGGTGTCTATCGGCTCTCTACCTAAGAATTCCAGGAGGTCGTTATCCTCAATAAGCAGTTTTTGAATCTCCCAACTATTCCAGCCATATTCTTCACCTATCTCTTGATACTTAAAGTAGTTTTCTTCTGAACCTTTGGGAGGAAACACGCCTTCCGGTATGGCGCTATCGGGTATGTCGAGCTCCTTAATCAAGTTCTCGGCCTGATTGAAGGCATCCATCGTCTGTATCTTGGCCTGCCCTCCTAGAGCTAACAAGGCGTTACTGGTCGGGTTTGCCTTCATCCACTCGGTACGGGGATTTACTTTTAATTCAGGGTGAGCCTCAAGGAAAGCATCTTTGTCTTCCGCTTCCAGATATTTCTTAATAAGGTCATACTGCTGCCGGGTGACGTTGCCCAAGTTGGCATTGGGGTAAAGCTGGTCAAATTCCTTTAGCTTCTCCAGGCTGTCTATCCTCTGCCGAGCCTGCCATTGCTGGTATAGTTCAATAATCGTATCGGCATTATCCTCGGTGTTTATCTTGTAGAGAGGGGCATCGGGGAGAATATCGGCCTCGGCTCTCGCCATTTCGTATTTCGCCCATGCCTTGCTTTCTGCAGGAGACTTCTTATCCTTCAAGACATCGCTTGGGAGATTCTTACTATAGGCATCGCCTATTTCCCTGAACCAATCCACGGTCGTATAGGTCTTTAATTCTCTTTCGGTGAGTGGTAAGTCCTCTTGCCCCTCTTTTACCTCTCCAAGTTTAAGGTTGGCATCTTCCACCTTCTGTGCGGAGTTCTTGGATGGTGGTTCCATAGACCACTGACTGAAAATAAAGTCCTTGACCTCAATGTCCTCGTCTTCGCCTACTTTAGTTCTCAGTGATTTTTCCACCTGGACAAAGTAAGGGGTCGGCAATCCTATAACTTGCCCACCTGCTTTCGCCAGATATTCTACCAGCACGGCCACATCATCAATCTGGATGTCTTTGAAGGGGTCTTGCCCCTGCTCGTAGAGCTTCTTGGACTTCATAAAGATGTTGCGTAAATCTTCGGTGGTCTGTACTACTGGGCTGACCTGGTAGTCGAACGGCTCGTTGGTCAGCCATCCCCAAGCTGATTGAACCATTTGACCGCCTATCAAGATAAAGTTAAGTGGGCCGAGCAAACCAGCTCGTAATTGCCTTTCCTTTTTCCACTGGAAAGCATCGGCGATGAATTGAAAAAGCATCGGCAAAACTACCCATGTTAAGAGTATGGTGGAAGCCGCCTTAGCCTTGCTCCCGCGTCCATATTTGAAATTCCTGGCATTATCACCTACCATCCTGAAGTATTTGTTGGGCTGGTTCTGGAACATGGTCATCAGTTTTAACCACGACCCGCCATTCTGGATAGCAGACAGCGTGTCGATACCGAAAGACGGCTGTGTTCTGTTAGTGGTATCCTCGGCGAAGGTATCCATCATCCTGATTTGCAGTAGAAACCAGTCAAGGAAACCCGTCTTGCCAGAGAGCTTATTATTGCCGTGTTTGGCAACAGCAGCCCTTATATCCCTCTCAAAGCCCTGCGATACCCTAGCCCTGTAGCCTTCAGAATTGGCATAAAGGAACTTGAAGTTATCAATCGGGGACTTCCAGAAGTCCGCTATGCCTCCAAAGAACTCGGTTACTTTCATCTCGGAAACATACCCAAAGAGTGAAGGTATCTGCTTTAAGCCTACCACTGGCTTGATCGCCAGGATGGACTTGGTGAAGTTTCTCCGCAGATAATCGGCTGCCTGATTAGTGGCTGCCGTCTCCACGCCGTCCCTCGCCATTTGATTGGTGAACTTATCTATCAGGTCTATTATCCCTTTGCCGTGATACTGCTCTATAGATTGCCTGACCTGTGTATTACCGAACACCCTCCGCATATCGCTGATAGTCTTGGCGAAAGCCTTGAAGTGCTCCATCTGGTCGATGTGGTTAGAAAGTATCTGAGTAGCCCCGTTGAATTTAAGGGGCCGGATATTCTTCTGCCTTGCCTTCAGGCTACCGTTGATAACCGAAGCGTATTGTGAAGCATCCTGGAAGGTAAGAATCTGCTCTGTCACCGACCCCTCAAAGTCCCGCCTGATGGGGGAATATCTCGGATTATGGGGCATATTCACGTTGTAAAGCTCTTTGTAGATGTCATTGACCGAATTATAATATTCCTCATAAAAGGTAAAGATTGAATCGGCCAACTGCTTTTCCTGCGGAGTGAGGCTATTCTCGACCGCATCTCTGACCTTTTGCGACCATCCCATGCCAGTGGTAAAGGTGTTATCGAGCGTAGGGTCTTGCATCTGCAAATACTTAGCTATCATCTCATCTCGGGTCAACAACAAACCAAAGGTTGCAGATTCAGGATGATTGGCCTTGTATTCTGTGGTCAGGTCAAATGTCCCTAGGTTTACTTCTTCTTGTAATCCGTTAAGCACTTGGTTGATGTCATGTGTGGACTTGACATTATAGATTGCCTTAACTGAATCCTTGAATTTAGCGTAAGCCTCTTTCACGCCTATTGCCTGACGCGCCGTTGCCCGGTGCGCATCAGCCACGAACTTATTGATAAGGCTCTGGTAGGGCTTGGAGGTCGGGTCGAGCTTGCTCAATTTGTCAGCCAAGTTATCCAGCGAATACTGCCAGTTTGTAAATTTATCCCATCCAGCGGCTATCTTTCCCCGTTCTACCGCCATCTGCTTGCGTGATACGGCTCCCACGCCGGTTTTTAGTCCCTTACCGCCGGTCAGAATGTTAATGAAGCCGGTAACAGTGGTTTTGATTTTCTCTTTATGGGCTTCCTGCTTGGCCTGTCTTTCAGACCTGCCGACATTTTCAAGCAGTTTGATGTAATCCAGTGTATCGGCAAGCTCTTCGGATGTCATGCCGTCTATACCGGCGAAGTTGTAAACCTCATTCGCCTTGAGCATATCCTCATAAGACAGCTCTCCGTCTTCGTACTTCTGAATATTCTCGGCCATCTTCTCCCGGGCCATGTCCCTATCCATGTTCAGATTATGGGTGATAACGTTAAGGCGCTCTTGCACTTCCGGCGTGAACTTACCCTTGAGAATATGGTCTTTTATCTTGGCCGTGGCCTTCTTGAGTTCCTTTGCAATTTCTGCTTTTAATACCTTCTGGGCGTTCTGCTCCGCAAACTCTTGAACTCTAGTTATCTGTGTCTGAAGCTGCGCATCAGTCTTAATTTTGGCTACGGCGGTTATAAACTTTCCTCTAACATCGGGGGGCAGATTCTCCCTGACGAATTTAGCCAGTGCGACCTTTGTTTCCTCGGAGGTAGCAAGTTTCTGTCTCCAGATGTCGCTCATATTGGAGAGTTCGTCTAATTGTCGCATTACTTCAACATCAGCAGGTTCAACCACTTCTGGCTGTGTCGCTGGTATCTCTCCCTTTACCTCTTCCAAGCCCTCTGTTACCGATTCTGGTGCGACTGGTGGGGGTTGAGTTGGGGTTTTACCTCTTGCTAATTGTCTTTTCTCTTTTAAGAGTTTCCCTTTAGCTCTTTGTACGTCTATCTTGGCAATATCTTCAGCATATTCAATCTTTACATTTTCAGGTATATCTTGACCTCTTTTATAGGCTTCTATCACCATCTGCTTATGTGTTCGGTCAAAAATACCACCTGTTTCCCTATCAAACGATAAATCGGAAAAATCTTTCAGGAATGTTTTAAATCCCATTCCTTCTTCCCCAGTAATATCTAAGTTCTCCTGAGTGATGATGTCATAGATTTTCTGTTGTTCAGGCTTCGTCAATGACTTTAATTCAGGGTATTTAGAATTAAACTCTTTGCTTGTCATTTCCCAAGGTTCTTTTACTAGTCCCGCATCAGCCTCACCGAAAGCGGCCTCGGCCTTTGGTGCTACTGGCTGGACTTGCTTGATAAGTTCTGGAGAGTTTTTTGCTACAGGTATAACCCCGCCAACATCACGCTGAATATCCCACGCAGGCAAACCTTTATAAATTGTTTCCCCAACAATCTCACCAGTTAAAGGTTCACCACTAGGTTGCATTTTCCCTGCTTGCACTTTATCGCCAATTTGCAATTCAGGTTTCAGTTCTGCCCGTCCCGCCTGTACCACTTCGGTAGTAGGGATTGGTTGAGATAATTTATCAATCTCATTGTTTATTTCGGCAATTCTTTTCTCCGCTGGTGTAGTACCGAATTTCTGCTTACTTTTATTTACTGTTTGAATTAGTTTTGCTTTTTCAACCTCTAATGCTTTGATTTTATCTAGGTTTCCACCCGGTAATCCTATAAATCCCTCTTCACCTTTTGTCGTGAACTCTTTAACGAAATCCTTTACCTTCTGGCTAACGGGCGTTGCCTTTGTTATCTCATCAACGGCGGCTATAACTTCCGACATATGATTCTCCGCCTCCAACTTTTCCTCAGCTCGCACTTCATCAACAGCAGCCTGTATCGCATCCTTAGCACCTGGCGTTTCAGAAAACTTATCCCAAGCCTTCTCCTCGGCCTCTTTACGAGTCATACCCTGTCCTATCAGTCCAACAATATCTTTACGCAAATTGTCGTATTGATCGGGGTTCATCTTCTCCACTATCTTGTCTTGGATAAGGGTATGCACCGTAGTAGCACCACCAAAAGCAAAACCTCCCACGCCTCCCAGAACAACATTGTCCAACATTTCTTGGTCGAATACCTGCGGGTCGTCAAGCGCAGCACGGGTAAGATACAGTTGACCAGCTTCCTCAACGCTTTGTGTGGCAACCTCAAAACCAAATGTAAATGCTTTAGCCATGAATGATGCAGTTTTCCCTCCAGGAACGAAAAACAAGGCGTATTGAAGAGTGTTAGATAATGACAATCCTCCAAGATTCCCTAGCGCAACCTTATTGAATACGGCGGTCGCCTCTTCATCGGTGAACCCACGCCTCTTTGCTTCGTTGTAGGCTTCACCCGCTTCAAGCATGCTCTCTCCAAGCGTGCCACCAATGTTAGAGGCTACCGAAGTTGTAACCCATGTAAGGAATTTACCAGCTCCAGCAGACTGTGCGACAGCTCCACCAACTCCACCAGTTATGATAGATAAACCCATCATTGAAAGCATCATTGGAGCCATACGAGATAAATTCTGTGCAAACCAACCGGGAGAATATCTTGCTGCATAAGGTATATCTTTACCGTAAACATTACTGTATGCGCCTGCCAGTTTAAGTTCATTGGCTAACGCATCATTTCCGAACCTTTCGAATGTACCACCAGTGGCACTTAATATTCCACCTACACCCTGCATGGCCGGGTCCCAAATATAATCTTGTAAGGTCTGCGGTAGCCAATTCCCCTGAACGAACTTATCGGCCACTGTCTCTTCAAAATACTTTTTCAAGAAGTTCTCAGTTACTATCTCTTCAGTGTAAAGAGACTTGAGCATAGCCTCTGTGTCAGCGTTCCGCCCCTCGTAGCGCATCGCCATCCTCAGTCCTTCGGGATCCTTTAAGCCATAGTTATAAACATCCTCCATCGGTTGCTCGGATACCTTGTAAATGGCAAGGGACAACTGTTCCAGGGGGATGACGTTCTCACCAAAGATAATCTTTATGTCACGCTCGGTAATACCAGGCATCAGGACTCGGAGAAGTGACTCCGTTTCAGCCCTGCGTCCGAAGCTACTTATTTTCTCAAAAAATAGTTGCTGTGCGGCCTCGTTTTCCTGGAGCTGTTGCACGAAGCTCATGGCAGTAGCGGTCTTCTGCTCCGGCGTGAAGTTCTCAAATAGAGACGGCATGATCGCTTCCAAGTTATATGCTATGTTGGACTTCTGCTCTTCCCTCCAAGTCTCCAGCAACCCGGCAAAGTCTTCATCCGGGACTGTGCCGTAAACCCGCTGTAGTTCCTGGGGCAGGTTAGGGAGCACCATTATCTCCCACATCCTGCGGCTAAGTTGCGCCTCCATATCCTGCTGGATTAATACCTGCTCATCAAGTTCCGGGGCTATTTCAGAAATAACCGGCGGTGCTTCATAACGCAACTGCGGCCCGGCCAGTTTCTCCACAGGAAGCAATTCCGGTATCGTCTCCCAATCAGGGGAAGTTTCCAATTGCGGCCGCTCCAATTGCCCGACAACATCTTCAGGGAATAGCTGCTTAAGCAGGTCTATTGAAATGCCGGCCTCGTAAGCGGCATTAATGTTGTAATTTCTCTCATCTACCTTAAACGGTTCAATAGACTCCAAAGCCAGTTCGTAGGGAGTCTTGCGCTTGAGTTTCTTTCTTGAATTGGTGAGGTTGGTCGGCATCGTCATTATTTAATCTCCGGTGGCTTCAATGGCGATATTGTACCCCTGCGCCCCATACCCTTAAGGTTAGCTATCAGAGGCCGAGCAACAGTGCCAGTACCCCTCGGCCTGTTTATCCTGTCCCTTATCTGTTTCTTCCAGTTATCGTATATGAACTTATCAACCATTATTCACCTTCCTGCGGTGTAGCCTGTAATTGTGCCGCCTTCCTTGCGCTTCCTGCCGCACTACCTTCATTCATCAATGGGAGTAACGGCTGACCGGCTTCCTTCGGTTGCTCTGGCTGCTGTAGTGTAGTCATTTCACCAGCCAGCACCTTCTCCACCTGTAATCCCATGTCCGCCGCCAGTATTTCAGCATCAAGTAGGGCATCATCATCATCCATATCTGAAAGGGACTTGATAATGCGCCTGGCCTGCACCAGCGGACTTAATTTAGCCGCAAGGTCATAATGCTTGCGCCGTAGCACGCCGTCAGGGTCTTCAAGTTGCAACACGTCCTTCAAAATGCTTTCTTCATCCAAATATCTCTCGGCCACCTGCGCCACACTGTACCGCGCTATGTCTATCTTGGGGGACTTGACGAAGTAGTTGAACTCTACCTCGTAAGCACCCTGTAATTTAACTACATTGAATGTCCTCTGCCTACCCTTAGTACCTAGTAGTACCGTGCTTTCCCCTGAGTTCATTATCTGACGCAGGAACATATCAGCTATCTGCTGATTGAGTAACCCCCTGGACGCCAGACGTGGAAGAAACACCTGGTCTCGTCCTTCACCTATCTGAATTAGGGCAACCGCCGACATGGGACCAGGGAGATTCCCCACATCCACTATCTCCAGACTCCCCTGTTTGATGGCATTATCTATTACATTCAGGGCATAGATAGTAGCATTCTTGAGGTCTCCGAAGTCAATATTGGAAACACCACCGCCTATCTCATGCGTCGTAATGCTTCCGGGAGCAATCACATCATTGTATTCCGGTGCCTCTTGTAGACCCTCCTTGCTCGCCCATCCCTTCGGAGGTTTAATAGCGATCATGTTGAGCGTCTGCATGATAGATAAAAGCCGGTTTAACTCAGGTATGCAGTCCCGTATCAGGAAAAAGATCGACTCTCCTTGATACTTGAGTGCATCAGAATCGGCCAGCATCGAGCCAAGCGTCACTATTTGAGTACATATTGGCGGGTATCCAAAGGGATTAGGCTGTTCGAAAACCTGCTTCCCCCCGATATAAACCACATTAGCCTCATTGTTCCAATAGTCAACCACTTCGGCTGATTTACCGCTGACTTTAACGCCTGGGTATTCTTCAGGAGGCCATTCCTTCTCTATATCCCCCTTTGACCTGATAGTGCGATAGGAACCCCATCCCCCCTCTTCTCCAATATCTGAGGCCACGAACCGGCTATCCCATAGTGATATATCGGGCTTGACTCCCCTGACCGTCTTACCTTTATCGTCTTTGGTATCGACTGTCTGGAAGACGACACGTGCAGCACCTCTACCACGCCGGCACATCTGCTGGTCTATGAACGGGTTAATGGGAAACTTACCCTGTGCCCTTAATCTACTGTTGGCAGAAGCAAACCCGGCCCTCACACAGTCAGCGATATGGTCCTTATCTACCTTGTTGTCCTCGGTTACAATGCTCACCTGCTCGATAGCGTTATTCAGGGCAGACTCCACGTTGGCCAGGAAGACAGCGGGTTTATTAAGGGTGACGTTAACCACATCCGGCACGGGCTTATCCTTAGCGTTTATCATGACGTACTTAGCAAGTTGCGCTAATTCCTTGTCAGTGTCCATGCGGTTATAAAGTTCCTGGAGTTCGCCCTCTTTGTCCCTGACTTGCTGTAAATACTCTGCCATTATAATCTCCTATATCGCTACGGAGTGCTTTGATTTAGGCTTGTTGCCTGCCCCCTGCCTGGCAGTTGCCGCTGCGTACATCCTGGCTCTCATGCCATGGCTCCACTGATGAGTTGTGTCCTCTGTCAATATCTCCCGGCCTTGAACAATACGTTTGATGTACCGGAAGTTGCGCTGCTCCTTAATACAATCCAAGCTGTCTTTCGTCCAATACTGGTAGAACTGGTTGACCCGCTGCGTACCAAACTCCACGCTGCCCGGCCCTTTGACGGCTTCCATGATATTGAAGCCCTTATCTTTTATCTCGGCTATTGACTTCGGCTCATTAGCATCAGCGTATATCGGCTCCTGCCGGACTCTAAGCAGTTCCATGCGCTGCGCAATCTGCGGATTAGTCAGGCCGGGTTCAAATATCATCTGCTTACTATAGAGCTTGTCGCCGATGATAACATTCTTCACCAAGGCGGTCGGGTCAGATGAAAATCCCCAGTCCAGGCCGTAGACTGTAAAGCCCTCCGGTAGCTCATCCACCTGTTCAAAGTAGGGATGCACCAGCCCCTCTATTTTACCGATTAGTCCCAAGCCGTAAACACGCCACCAGTTCGGGTCCTTGTCCCGGTATGATTCGATGTCATTGACTATCTGTTGAGGTAGTACATCTCTAACATCAAGATATGTACTGTGACAGTAGGCGTTCTCCGGCTGGTTGATCCAGAACTCATGTGCCCAAAATTCGGAGACCGGATTCCAGTCCACGATGGTGAAGCGTGAAGTGCGGATGTCCAGACCTCGCGCCGTCTCCCAGGGTATGTTATTACCCTCATTCATAAAGAGGATGTCACGCCGCGGGCCTCTCACCTTAGCTGAGTCATCAGCGCCGAAGAACTCTATCCGCCCTTTCCAGCTCGGGCGGGAATATACACACTCCGTCTTGTTGTAGTACTGGT
>Ga0315543_1003965_pt1 | contig 12851 bp, 8 predicted proteins | sample SalMarSW160210MG_2_FD_203098 | JGI IMG/M metagenome (GOLD analysis project Ga0315543, IMG submission 203098) | Salt marsh sediment microbial communities from the Plum Island Ecosystem LTER, Massachusetts, United States - Salt Marsh Sediment SW1601-210 ...
GAAGGGGACGTGGATCGGGTCTTTGCCGAGGCGGCCGTCATCGTCGAGGGCACGTTCAGGACGCCCAAGATCTACCACATGCAACTGGAGCCCAAGTCCGTCGTCTGCCGCCCGGAAAGCGACGGCGGCCTCACCGTCTGGCCGACGACGCAGTCCATCCATAATGTGCGCATCCTGCTAGGCGAGATCTTCGACATCCCGCTGAGTAAGGTCAACGTCAAGCGCGTGTCCATCGGCGGCACCTTCGGGTCCAGCATCCAGGTGAACCCGCCGATCCCCATCTGCGCAGCGCTGGCGCTCAAGGCCCACCGTCCGGTCAGACTGACCCTGACGCGGGAAGAGGATATGCACGACCATACTCGCTACCACACCCAGATTCACCTGCGGTTGGCCGCCAGGAAGGACGGCACGCTGACCGGCGCGGAGATGGAACTCATCACCGATATCGGGGCACACAACATCCAGCCCTACTCCTTCCTGGGTGTGTGCGTCGGCTGGCTGGTCTCACTCTACAGGCTGCCCAACGTGCGCTATCACGGCACAGCCGTCTACACGAACAAAGCGCCTTCCTGCGCGATGCAGGGGTTCGGCAACCCGCAGGTCACCTTCGCCACCGAGTCGCTGATGGACGAACTGGCCGAGCGGCTGGATATGGATCCGATTGAACTGCGGCTCAAGAACTACGTCGGCCTGGGGGATACTTTCTGGGGGCAGGGGCCGCTGGTGCGCTCCATCGTCCAGAGCGACGGGGTGCCGGAGTTGCTCCGCCGGGGCGCTGAAATAATCGGCTGGGAGAGGCGAGTCAGCGACTCAGCGAGTCAGCGAAGCAGCGAAGCAGCGAATCGGCGGATCGCCGACTCGCTGACTCGCCGATTCGTCCGGGGCATTGGGGTGGGGCGCGGCTTCCACACCTCCGGCGCCGGCGCACCCCAGCCAGGGGACGTAATTGACTTCTCCGGCGCGATAGTTAAAATTAACACCGACGGGTCAGTGGACGTCGTAACGGCCCTGATGGACCACGGCGGAGGTACACTGGACGCGTTGGCCAAACTGGTGGCCGAGGCGCTATGCGTGCCGCTGGAGAAAGTCAACCTCGCCCCCGCCGAGACCCGTTCGACGGTCTACGACGTCTGCACGCACGCCACGCGGGGCGTCTACGTTGGCGGCGGTGCCGCTGTGAAGGCCGCGAAGAAGGTGCGGCAGGAACTGCTCGAGACGGCGGCCTACTATCTAAACGTGAGACCCGAGGCGCTGACGCTCAGGCTGGACGAGGAACTGGGCCAGGGTGTGGTCTACGCCCCGGCGATACCGGATCGGCGGATGACCATCGGAGAGATCGCCACCCGCTGCTGGACTGAGAGTTGGAAGACCATCGCTGCTGTGGAGAGTTATCGAGCGGTCAACTGCCCGCCGGCCTACGTCACTGTCTTCGTCGAGGTCGAGGTGGACACGTGGACCGGCCTGGTGCGCACGGTGCGGGCCGCGATGGGCAGCGACTGCGGCACGGTCGTTAACCCGGATATGGCCGCCGGCCAACTGGAAGGGGGGCTCTCAAAAGGCGCGGGCTTCGCGCTCTACGAAGACGGCCGGTGGGACTCCCAGGGCCAGGTGTTGTGCAAGGGCTACATAATTGACGCCAAGACACCCGGCGTCGGTGAGAGCCCGCACCTGGATAACCTGCAAGCGTATTTCGCGCACACCTACGAGCCCAGCGGGCCTTTCGGCGCCAAGGGGGTCGGCGAGGCGGCGACCAACCCGGTCGCGGCGGCCTACGCCAACGCGATTTACAACGCGATTGGGGTACGTTTCTACGAGTTGCCGATCACGCCGGAGAAGATCTTGCGGCGAATCAGCGAGTCGGCGAGTCAGCGAATCAGCGAGGGAGCGAATGAGTGACCAATTTACCAATCTACCAGTTTCCCAATCTACTTATCATTCTCACCAGATGACCAACTCGCATATCTTGGTGAACGAGTTTGAATACCTGGAGCCCGTGTCGGTGGGGGAGGCGATTTCGCTGCTGAACCAGTACGGGGACCGCGCCCGCGTGCTGGCGGGCGGCACTGACCTGATCGTCCAGATGAAGATGGAGCGCCTGGCCCCTGAATACTTGATCAGTGTCCGCAAGGTACCCGGCCTGGAGGGGATTGCATTTCAAGATGGCGGTATGCGCATCGGTGCACGTACATCCATCCGGGCGATCCGCAACAGTCCGCAAGTTCGGACCTACTACCCGGCTCTGGCGGAGGCGTGCGCTTCCTTCAGCACCACGCAGGTCCAGATGATGGGTACCGTCGGAGGGAACCTGTGTAACGGCTCGCCGGCGTCCGATTCCGCCCCGGCGCTGATCGTCTTTGGCGCGGAGACGGTGATCGAGGGTCCCGGTGGGGAGAGACGCCTGCCGGTCGAGGAGTTCTTCCTGGAGCCGGGCAAGACAGCCCTGCGAAAGGGCGAATTGCTCACCGCAGTTGTGTTGCCGACCCCTCCCCGCGCCGGGGAAGGGAGTGCTGGGAGCGCGTTCCTGAAGGTCTCCCGCGTGACCGCTGACCTCGCCAAGGTCAATGCTGCCGTGGTGCTGGTGCGGGACGGGGACCGCATCGTAGATTGCCGGCTGGCCTTCGGCTCCGTCGCGTCCACTCCCATACGTGCCCGGAAGGCCGAGGCCCTGCTGGCCGGGCAGGCGTTCAGCGCGGACCTCGTCGCCGAGGCAGCCCGGATGGCATCGGAAGAGGTATCGCCCATTGACGACGTGCGCTCGACCGCGTGGTACCGGCGCGAGATCGTCCGCGTGCTCGCTCACGACGGCCTGCACAAGGCGTGGAAGCGGGCGGGGGAGACAGGGGGACAAGGGGACAGGGAGATAGGGGGACAAGGAGACAAGGAGACAGGGAGACAGGGGGACGAGGGGACAAGGAGCGCCACGCATCACGTTTCACGTTTCACGCATCACGCAACACGCAACACGCAACACGAGGTCGAACTGACGGTGAACGGCGTAAAACGCCAACTCCGAGTGGCGCCCAACGAACTCCTGCTGAATGTACTCCGGGAGAGACTGCAACTGACCGGCGCCAAGTACGGCTGCGGCATCGGCGAGTGCGGGGCATGCACCGTTTTGATGGATGGCAAACCAGTGCTCGCGTGCCTGGTGTTGGCGGTTTCGGCCCACGGGAGTGAGATCGTGACCGTGGAGGGGTTGCAGGGGCCGGATGGAGAACTTGACCCGCTGCAGGAGGCGTTCATTGAGCACGCGGCTTTCCAGTGCGGTTATTGCACCCCGGGCATGTTGATGACGGCTAAGAGTTTGCTGAGCGAGAACCCGCATCCTACTGAAGATGAAGTGCGGGATTATATGAAAGGCAATCTCTGTCGCTGCACCGGTTACGCCAGCATCGTGCGGGCAGTGAAGCGAGTCAGCGAGTGAGCGAGTAGGCGGGAGGAGACAGCGGTGTCCAGACCCAGGGAGGCGATAAGTCGGGCGCTTCTGGCGAGAGAGGTCGCAGTACCCACCTACGAGAAAGACATCGTCGGCGAGATCAAACGGTGGGACGAGCGCGACATCGTGTTCACACGGAAGGATCTCTTCCGCTATTTCGGCACGGATTCTCCACAGTACAAGGCGTACTACGAGGCGCACCCCGAGCATCTGGCATACGATACCAGGGTTGGCCATACGTCCGGTCTGGGGAGAACAGGCGGCGTAGACAGCCCGATGTTCGAGGCCCAGTTCGCCGCGATCTCGAAAATCGGCCTGGAATCCCACGTAGACGGAGAACCTGCCCCGGAGAAGGTTAAGATTCCACCGGAACGCGCGGCTCAGAAGGTGAAAGCACTGGCCCGCTTCCTGGGAGCCGACATGGTAAAGATCGGCCCCTTGCGCCAGGAGTGGGTCTACACCCATGTGGGGCGGTCGGTTGGCAATCAGGAAGGTTACGTCCCGTGGGGCACGCCGATTGACCTCAGTCACCATACCCACGCCATCGCAATGGGCTTTCAGATGGATTACCGCCTGTCCCAGACCGGGCCGGACTTTCCGACTCTGCTGGCGACGGCCAAAGGGTATGCCACCGGCGCGTGGGTCTCCATTCAACTGGCGGAATACATTCGTATGCTGGGCTATTCCGCGCGGGCGCATCACCTGAACAACTACCGGGTGATTGCGGTGCCAGTCGCCGTGGACTGTGGCTTAGGGGAACTCTCCCGCGCCGGATACCTGATCACCAGGGAGTTCGGGTTGGCGGTTCGCCTGGTCTTCGTCACCACCGATATGCCCCTGGCGCACGACAAGCCGGTTGACCTGGGCGTCCAATCCTTCTGCGAGACGTGCAAAATCTGCGCGGAAGAATGCCCCAGCCGCTCTATCCCGATGGGCGACAAGGTCGAGTACAACGGCATCAAGAAGTGGAAGATAAATGAAGAGACGTGCTATCACTACTGGCACTCGGTGGGGACAGATTGCAGTATCTGTATGATGTCCTGCCCCTGGACGAAACCCAGGACATGGTTTCACAAAACGCTGTTTGTGCCAGCCACTATCAAAGGCCCACACCAGTCGCTGATGGTGTGGGCAGATAAGCTGTTCTACGGCAAATACAAGAGCGCGCCTGGCCCTGAGTTCATTGATCCCTATAAGCGGTACAGGCATTGAAGTTTGATGAGGGAAAGCATCAAACCCGGTCTGAAGCAGATGATGTCTGAAGCAGCGAAGGGGCAGTCGGGCACAAGGTCCATTTACCGAGAGTTGGAGCAATAAGGAGGTATAATGTTACCAGAATTCAATCTACTGATGCCACAGACATTGCCGGAGGCCCTCGATATGTTGGCCGCAGGCGTGCCTGACGCCGTGCCGCTGGCCGGTGGTACGAACCTGCTCGTGGATATGCGCGGAGGCAGCCGCCGTCCCAGCGTGTTGGTGAACGTAGCAGGGCTGGACGAATTGCGCGGTATCCGGCAGGAGGACGGACATCTGGTCGTGGGAGGCGGGGTGACCGTCGCCGAGTTACTAGATGATCCTCTCATCGCCCGGCATGCTCCCGTTTTGAGGGGGGCCGCCGCCGTCTTCGCCAACCCGTTGGTGCGCAACCGGGCCACGGTGGGGGGCAACCTGGTGGACGCATTGCCGGCGGCGGACATGGTCCCTCCGCTGCTCGTCCTGAACGCGGAGGTCGAATTGGTGAGCAAAGATGGAACTCGTCGCGTGCCGCTGGAGGAGTTCATTGTCGGTGCGCGCAAGACGCTCCTCCAGCCGCAAGAGTTGCTGGTGGCGGTTCGCTGGCCGGTGTCACCGCCCCATAGCGCGGGGGCCTTCCGCAAAGTAGGGCTGCGCAAGGCTGCTTGCATGGCCAAGGTGGACGTCGCCGTGATGGTGGAGGGCGACGAGGGCGGGTGCTGCCGGCAGGCGCGTATCGCGCTGGGTGCCGTGGCTCCCCGACACTTTCGTGTGCACGCCGCCGAGGATCTATTGCGCGACCAGCCGCTGACGGCTGAGGGCATCGCCGAGGCCGCTCGCCTGGCCGCCGAGGCGGCGTGTCCCCGAAGCGGGTCCGAGTATAAACGGCAGGTGGTGGAGGCGCTCGTGCGCCGTCTGCTGACCGGGGTCGCCGATGATATCTGGAAGTAGGAGGGAAATGATGCAACCAAGAATTGTGACACTCAACATCAACGGACGGAGATACCAGGTCGCGCTGGATCCCAACGTGACTCTGCTCCACGCCCTGCGCGACCTGGGCTATACCGATGTCAAGAACGGCTGTGAGAAAGGGGACTGCGGCGCCTGCGCTGTGCTGTTGAACGGCAAGGCCGTCAACAGTTGCCTCGTCCTGGCCTGGCAGGCCGACGGTGCGGAGATCGTCACCAACGCTGGCCTGGGGACGATGGACAATCCCCACCCGTTGCAGGAAGCCTTTGCCGACACCGGCGCGGTGCAATGCGGCTATTGCACGCCGGGGATGATCATTGCAGCCAAGGCACTGCTGGACCGGAACCCACATCCCACCGAGGACGAGATACGCGAGGCGATATCGGGCAATCTATGCCGCTGCACCGGCTACGGACAGATCATCGAGGCGGTCCAGATGGCAGCAAAAACAATGGACAATGAAACAATGAACAATGAACAACTGGGAGGTGGGCGATGAAGTACAAGGCTAAACTATTACCCCCCGTAGAACTGCCCGAGTTGCGCACGGTGGGCAAGCCATTGCGCCGGGTGGATGCGCTGGGCAAGGCGGTGGGCGCCACCGTGTACGCCGGCGATTTCACGATGCCGAATATGCTCCACGCTAAGGTGCTTCGCAGCACTGTCCCTTCGGCGCGCATCAAGCGGCTGGACGTGAGCAAAGCGCGCGCCCTGCCCGGCGTCGTCTGCATCCTGACCGCCGAGGACCTGCCGGATGCCAAACTCGTCACGGACATTCCCGGCCAGACGGGGCAGAAGATACGCGCTGGTTCGGAGGCGCAGGTATTGGCCTCCGACCGGGTGCGCTTCGTGGGCGAACCCATCGCGCTGGTAGCGGCGGAGACGCTGGACATCGCCGGGCGCGCGTTGGAGTCCATTGAGGTCGAGTACGAGGTGCTGCCGGGTGTGTTCGATCCTCGGGAGGCACTGAAGCCCGGTGCACCCATCGTCAACGAGCCGGACAACGTCGTGGCCCGCTGGAAGATCCGCAAGGGCGACGTGGAAGCCGGGTTCACCGCCGCCGATCTGATCGTGGAGAACACCTTCCGCGTGCCCTTCATTGACCACGCCTACATTGAGCCGGAGGCCGGTGTGGCCTGGGTGGATGAGCGGGACGTGATCAACATCCGCGTCTGCACCCAGGTGGTGGAGCACTTCCGCAGCATCGCCAGGGCCATGGGCGTCCCCCACAACAAAATCCACATCCAGGGCACCATGCTGGGCGGTGGCTTTGGTGGCAAAGAGGACATCACGGTCGAAATCTTCCTGGCGCTGTTGGCCAGGCACACGCGTCGCCCCGTGCGATTGGCGTACACCCGCGAGGAATCCATCCAGGCGCATTGCAAGCGCCATCCGTTTATCATCACCCATCGTACTGGCGTCAAGAAAAACGGCCGCGTCACCGCCGCCGAGATCAAGATGATCTCCAACTCGGGGGCTTATCCCTACCTGAGCCCCTACGTGTTGCTCTACGCTACAATCATGGCCGCCGGCCCCTACCGCGTGGATAATCTCTACGTGGACAGCGTGTCGGTCGCCACCAACAACCCCTTCACCAGCGCCTTCCGGGGATTTGGCGGCGCCCAGGCCGCTGTGGCCTACGAGCAGCAGATGGACGAGATTGCCAAAGCGCTGAACCTGGACCCGCTGGAGGTCCGGCGCGTCAATTACCTCAAGACGGGCGACCGGAACGCGACCGGGCAGGTCATCAAGAGCGCCGTCTGGCTGGAGGAGACGGCTACACGGGCACTGGAGGCGTTGGGCGAAAAGGTGGTTTCTCCTGGCTCGATCAAGGTGGGGCAGGGTTTTGCCTCCTATATGCAGAGTTATGGCCGTATCACCTGGCTCCACGATACCTCCCGTGCCTGGGTCAGCCTCGAACTGGATGGCAGCGTGGTGATTCGCTGCGGCGTGCCCGACCTGGGGGCTGGGCAGGTGAACAGCCTATGCCAGATCGCCGCCGAGGTGTTGGGGGTGGGGCTGGAGGACATGACGATTTACAGCACCGACTCGGCGCTGACGCCGCTGGCGGGCACGACGACTGCTACCCGCCAGTTATACATGTCGGGCAACGCCGTCCTCCAGGCCGCGGGCAGAGTGCGCGAGGTGCTGCTGGATCGCGCCTCCAAGTACTTCGAGGAGGCGCCCGAAGATCTGGACATAGCGGACGGAGTGGTGTTTGTCAAGGAGGCGGCGAGTCGGCGAGGCGGCGAACCATCATCGCTGAATCGCTCTATCGCTGATTCGCTGCCATTGGCCGAACTGGCTGCGATGTGTGCCGCCGAAGGTTTGCCGCTTTCGAACCTGGCCCTGTTCAGAGCGCCCTTCACCGCGAAACTCGATCCGGAAGATCTCCAGGGAGACGTCTTTCCGGACTTCACCTTTGGCGCGCACGCTGTCGAGGTGGCGGTGGACACGGAGACGGGCGAGATCACGCTGCTCAAGAGCGTCGCCTGCCACGATGTGGGACGGGCAATCAACCCTGCCGCGGTCGTGGGGCAGATCCAGGGTGGCGGCACGCAAGGGCTGGGTTACGCGCTGACGGAGGAGGTGGTAGTCAAGGACGGCGTGATCCAGACGCCATCGTTTGCCGAGTACCTGATCCCCACGTCACGTGACTTCCCCACGACGGAGGCGATTATCCTGGAGTCGGGGACGGGGGTGGGGCCGTTCGGTGCCAAGGGCATCGGCGAACCGTCGCTGACGCCGGCCGCCCCGGCCGTCGCCAATGCCGTCGCCGACGCCATCGGGGTGCGTATCCACGAGTTGCCGCTGACGCCGAAGAGGGTGCTGGCGGCGGTGGGCCGGGCCAGGGGGATTGGAGATTAGAGATCGGCGCATCACCAGCATTTACATCACACGAGGAGAGCGGTTTATGGACAAACAGTTTGATCTGCTATTGACCGGAGGCACGGTCGTCACCGGCGAGGGGATGCGCCGGGCTGACGTGGGCGTGCGGGGCGAGGTGATCGCCGCAGTCGAGGCCGGCCTGCCACGCGAGGCCGCCCCTGAGAACGGGGTGGTGGACGTTACTGGCAAGTACGTCTTCCCCGGCGTCATTGACGTGCACGTCCATCCCGTCTACCTGGACAGCGTGGAGGGCTGCTCCCGCGTCGCTGCCTACGGCGGCACGACGACGCTGCTGCACTTCGCCTACGCTCGCACCGGGGATAGCCTGGTGCAGAAAGTGGACGAGATGCTGGAGGATGGCTTGGCCCACTCCCGGCTCGACTTTGGCCTGCACGGTGGGCTGTTCGAGGCCCCCAAACAGGTGCCGGAAATTCCCCGCGTGATGGAGATGGGTGTCCGCACTCTCAAGTTCTTCCTCACCTATCTCAAGCAGGGCTGGTATACCGACGACTACCAGTTAATCAAGGCGATGGACATCCTGGCAGAGCTCGGGGGCATGGCCATGGTGCACTGCGAGAACGGTGGCGGCATTGACTACCTGGAGGACAAGTATCTCAAGGGGCCGCAGGCCTCGGCGAAGTACTTCAACATCTCCCGCCCGGCTGCATTGGAAGAGGAGGCGGCCTTTCGGGCCATCTGCATGGCTGAGGTGACGGGATGCCCACTGTACATCGTTCACAACACCTCTGCCCGCGTACTGCGACCCATCCGTCGCGCTCAGGCGGAGGGACGGCGGGTCTTTGCCGAGACCTGCCCCCAGTACCTCACGCTGACGCAGGAGATAATCGAGGAGCGCGGCGCGCTGGCCAAGATCGGGCCGCCCATCCGCACTGCCGACGACCGGGCCGCGCTGTGGGAGGCGCTGCGCGACGGCACGCTGCAAGTGGTGGCTTCCGACCACGCGCCCAAGAGGAAGGATGTTCACGGCGACTTCCTGGAGCAGCCCTTCGGCTCCCCCCAGATTGAGACGCTTCTCCCGCTGACCTATGATGGTGGCGTCAACCGGGGGCGCATCAGCGTCGTGCGGCTGGTGCAGGTCTTGTGCGAGAACCCCGCACGTATCTTCGGGCTTTACCCGCGCAAGGGCACCATCGCCGCCGGCTCCGACGCGGACCTGGTGGTCTTCGACCCGACCCGCGAGTTCACCATCCGCGCGGACAACCAGCACACCGACGCCCGCTACACGCTCTACGAGGGGCGCACGGTGCTGGGCTGGCCGGAGATGTCCTTCCAGCGAGGGCACCGCGTTCTGTGGCAGGGGGAGATCGTGGCCGAGCCAGGGCAAGGGCAATTCTTACCCACTCTCGAACCATAGGATAGATTGGCCCCCGAACCTACGAATTTACGAATCTACGGAGGAGAGGTTGGAGACAAGACTCATCACTGGAAACGAAGCCCTGGCGCTGGGCGCTTTGCACGCGGGCGTCAGGGTGGTGACCGGCTACCCGGGCACGCCATCAACAGGGGCTTTGGCCAGTCTCCTGGCGATGGAACCGGACGGCGTGCACGTAGAGTGGAGCACCAACGAAAAGGTCGCGCTGGAGGTGGCGGCGGGCGCTTCGTGGGCCGGACAGCGGGCTTTGTGCACAATGAAGATGTCGGGGCTGAATGTGGCCTACGATTCCTTGATCTCCCTCGCCTACTCAGGCTGCATCGGCGGCCTGGTGATCTACGTGGCCGACGACCCAGGCGTTCACGCAGGGATGGCGGAGCAAGATTCGCGCGGTTATGCCTGCATGTCAGATCTGCCCATGCTGGAGCCGGCGTCGGTGGCGGAGGCATACCAACTGATCCAGAGCGCCTTTGAACTCTCCGAACAGGTCGGTTCCCCCGTCTTCGTCAGGCTGGTGACGGCGGTCGCCAACTCCAAAGCGCCGGTGGAGGTGGTTCGACCTGACCCCCCGGCCCCCTTCCCTGCGAGGGAAGGGGGAGTCCCCCTCTCCGCTTCGGGGAGGGGACGGGGGAGGGGTCGAGAGGCGAAACTGGTGCGGGACATCACCCGCTTCACCAAAGCCGGCTCCGCCATCTGCATAGCCCAGCATCGTGACCTGCTCGCCCGGCTGGAGAAGGCGGGGCAGATTATCGGCGAGATGGGGTTGGACCGCCTGCAACTGGCTCCTCCCCATCCCTCCCCAATGGGGGGGGAGAGAGAGGGGGGAGCGGGAGGGCTGGGCATCGTGACGTCGGGAGTGACGGCTTCCTACCTGGAGGAGGGGTTCGAGATCGCGGCCCATCTCTGGGGAAGAAACCAGGTTTTTTCAAGAAACCTGGTCTCTGTGTTGAAGGTAGTGGCGGTCAATCCCTTCCCGGCCGAGGAAGTGCGAGTCCTCCTGCACCATTGCAGCACCGTCCTGGTTCTGGAGGAACTGGAGCCGTACATCGAGAGGGGCATCTACGTGGAGGCCCGGAGGATGGGCTTTGCGGGCAGGATCGTGGGCAAACTGGATGGCCCCTTTGAGCGGGTGGGTGAGTACGGCGTGGAACAGGTGGTGCGGGGCATCGGCGCGGCGTTGGACCTGCCCGTCCCGGAGGGCCTGTTCCAGGGGGATGAGGCGGCGGAGCATCTTGCAGCCAAGAGGCCCATCACCGTCTGCGCGGGCTGCCCCCACCGGGGGACGTTTATGGCCATCAACCGGGCCATCAGGAAATCGGGGTACAAGAAGGACGAAGTGATGGTGACGGGGGACATCGGCTGCACGATCCTGGGGATGAATCCCCCGTTCCACGCCATCTGGACCGAGGTCTCAATGGGCGCCAGCGTCAGCCTGGCGCAAGGGTACGTCCACGGTGGAATCGAAACGCCGGTCATCGCCACCATCGGCGATTCCACCTTCTTCCATGCCGGCATCCCCGGCCTGATCAATGCCATCCAGCACCAGGTTCCCTTGACGCTGATAATTCTGGACAACGGCTGGACCAGCATGACCGGGATGCAGGTGAACCCGGGCACGGACGAGGCTTTCCAGCAGCCCGGCAACCGGCGGGTGGACATTGCCGGGCTCATCCCCACGCTGGGGGTGGAACACTTCTTCGTCATTGACCCCTTCGACCTGGATGAGGCCACAGAGACCATCCAGAAGGCGCTGGCGCTGCCGGGGGTCAAGGTCGTGCTCGCCCGCCAGGAGTGCGCTATCCAGGCTATGCGCCAGGGTATTCGGGCCGGAAAGGTCCGGGTGGTCACTGAGAATTGCAACCTGTGCAAACTGTGTATCACTCTCACCGGATGTCCGGCCCTCGGCATTGACGTCGAGGGGGACACAATCACCATTGACCCCGTGTTGTGCTATGGCTGCGGCCTGTGTGCCCAGGTTTGTAACCGTGAAGCGATAGAGCGAGTCAGCGAGTCAGCGAGTGAGCGACTCAGCGATAAAGTGAGCGAGTGAAATGAACCCTGAATCACGAATCACGAATCACGTTTCCCGCATCACGTTTGACGTTTACCTCGTGGGCGTCGGCGGTCAGGGTGTTCTGTCCATAGGGGAGATCATAACAGAAGCGGCCTGCCAAAAACGAATTCCGGTGAATTTCTATCCTATCAAGGGGATGGCCCAGCGGGGCGGGTTCGTCCAGGCCCAGATTCGGCTGGGGCGCGAGGTGACCGGGGCGAACATCCCGGAAAGGGGCGCCGACCTGGTGATTGCGATGGAGAGGTCGGAAGCGCTCAAGGCGGTGCGATTCGTCAAGCCCGGCGGGGACTTCCTTCTGTTCGGCCACGTCTGGGCGCCGACTGCGGTGATGCTGGGCAAGGCCGATTATCCTACGCCGGAGCAGGTGTTGGAGCAGGTGCAAGAGGCAGGAGGCAGGATGCACTACCTTGACCCTGAGAGATTACCCCTTTATGAGGGCGTGCCTGTTCCAGCAAACATTTTTGTGCTCGGTGCGGCTGTAGGCCATACTGGGCTGCGTGAAGTGTTGGGCCCATCCGATGTGGCACAGATCGTGCAAACGAAGTGGACCAGGGGCACAGAGCGCAACGTCTTTGCCTTCCAAACAGGGCTTGAGGCCCACCCGAGCGAAGGCCAGGTGACACGATGAGCACTCCAAACCCCCTACTCCCTACTCCCTACTCCCTACTCCACAGCCTCTTCTACCCCAGAGGGGTGGTCGTCGTCGGCTCCACCTCGAAAGGCAAACTCGGCTACGAACTCATCCGCCAGATATTGGACGGCGGCTTCCGGGAGGTTTACGCAGTTAACCCCAAGGGGCAGGGCATCGTTCTCCCCCCCGCTTCGGGGGGGCCGGGGGGGGGTATCGTCCCCGGCTA
>Ga0315543_1003966_pt1 | contig 12849 bp, 10 predicted proteins | sample SalMarSW160210MG_2_FD_203098 | JGI IMG/M metagenome (GOLD analysis project Ga0315543, IMG submission 203098) | Salt marsh sediment microbial communities from the Plum Island Ecosystem LTER, Massachusetts, United States - Salt Marsh Sediment SW1601-210 ...
CAAGTTTCAACAAACAAAAAAGGGAACTTAATAAAGGGGGTTGATTATGGCTAACAGGCATATTCTTGGTATTTATTTGGTTTTGTTGTTGGCCGGCCCAGCGATGTCTGCATCGAGCGAAACTGAATATTTCGCTGTGTTTATGGAAGGTAAGAAGGTAGGTTTCGCTATACAGAGTCGGGTCGTAGCGGATTCGACAAGCTCACCGCGGGCTGAAGGAAAGGTAACTACCACCGTGAAAGTCAGCATTACGATAAGCCGAGCCGATGTTCCAGTAACTCTCGATTGGAGCAAAACCAGTATCGAGACGACCGATGGCGAGCCGTTAGGCTTTGAGACCGTGCAGAAACTCGGTACGATGGCAATGAAAATAACCGGCACAGTGAATAAGCAGGGTAAGGTGTATGTGACTACTCACTCCATGGGAAGCGAGAAAAAAAACGAAGTTGAATGGCCGAGCGGTGCGGTGATGGCTGAGGGCGTGCGCTTGCTGACGCTCAAAAAGGGACTGAAGGAAGGTACGCAGTACTCAGTCAAGATATTCGACCCGGTAGAATTACAGGCCATTGATGCCCAAATTCGTATCGGGCCGAAACAAAACGTTGACCTGTTAGGACGTGTGGTAACTTTAACAAAGGTTACAACGGCCTATAATATACCGGATGCTGGTGAGATTATAAGCACCAGCTATGTTGATAACGACCTTCGCGATCAGAAAGCACTCATGTTCCTGGCAAGGTTGCACATCGAACTGGTCGCCTGCACAAAGGAGTTCGCTCTTGGTGAGAACGACGTTTTTGAAGTGCTCGATAAGATGTTTTTAGCCAGCCCGAAGCCATTGGGGGATGTTCAAACAGCGAAATCGATTACCTATCACATCAGTCCTAAACCAAGAGCGGAAAATCTGGCAGTACCATCCGGAGATAATCAAAAAGTACAACGATTCAAAGACGGCAGAATAATCGTTACGGTCGAGCCAGTTGTGACACCGACAGGGGTAAAATTTCCCTATAAAGGCACCGACCCAACGATACTACAGGCAACGAAACCCACAAGGTTTGTACAGAGCGACCGCAAAGAGATAATCGACCTTGCCCGTCAGGCGGTTGGTAGAACTGGCGATGCAGGTGAGGCGGTTCGAAAAATCGAAGCTTTTGTCGCCAGATACGTCGAGAATAAGAGCTTGTCGGTTGGTTATGCATCGGCGGCAGAGGTTGCGGCCAGCAGGCAAGGTGACTGCACGGAGTTCGCGGTATTGACAGCAGCGATGTGTCGGGCCGTCGGAATTCCGTCCCAGGTGGTTACGGGGGTTGCGTACGTGAAGGATTTTGCCGGCTTCCAGGGTTTTGGCGGACATGCATGGACACAGGCATACATAGGTGATAGGTGGGTCGGCATAGATGCGGCTTTTAACAGCGCTGGGCGGGGCGGTTACGGACCTGGACACATTGCTCTGGCTGTCGGCAACGGTGACCCGGAGGGTTTCTTCAAATTAGTCAATACTATGGGCCAGTTCAAAATCGACATGGTAATTGTGAATAAATGAGTCGATGCGTAATTTTGGTGACTCATTCATCATCCACTAATCTCACTCGAATTGGATGTCGGAGAGGACGAACTCGATATTGCTGATGCCATTGAAGGTATTAATCTGCGGCTGATAGGCAACGTTGAAGAACTCATTATCAAGCAGCTTCTTTTCTAATTTTCCGAACCTAAAGCCGATACAACGTACTGCGTTCACATTGTCGGTAATGGTAAGCTGCAGATGCTCGCCGCCTGAGCCGACCCTTCTTGGCACAGAGGCAAGACGCACACCTTTTGTTGCGAAAATCGGTTCGTGATTGCCCTGCCCAAAAGGCCCAAGCATACGTAGCTCGCTGACCGCTTCCCTACTAAAATCGCCCAATGAGGCCATCGCATCAATGTGTAACTTGGCGACTATATCACTTTCACTCAGGTTTTGTCTTGTATAGGCCTCGAAATCGGCTGCGAATTTGCCTATCTTGTCTGGCTCTATCTTGAGGCCGGCTGCCATCTTGTGGCCGCCATACCTGACCAAATGCTTTGAGCAGGCCTTGATTGCGCTTAGCAGACAAAAACCCGGAATCGACCGGCCGGAACCTTGGGCGACGCCATCTTCGGCGGCCCCGGTGCTAATCAGAATTGCAGGACGATAGAATTTTTCCGCAATCCTCGACGCTACAATACCTATTACACCACCATGCCAGCTCTCATCCGCCAGCACGATGCTTTTTTGGTCGGGATGGTTCAGGCCATATTCTGCTACCATTGCACAGGCCTGTTTGAATATCTTTCTCTCGCACTGCTGACGCTTACTGTTTTGCTCTTTGAGGTATTGGGCTATTTGCATCGAGCGAATATGGCTATCGCTTGTCAACAGCTCCACCGCTAATCTTGCATGCCCCATTCTGCCTGCTGCATTGAGCATCGGTGCAAGCCGGAACCCGATGTGGTAGCTGTCAAGTCCCTGACCAGTCAATCCGGCCGACTCAATCAGGGCCTGTATGCCGGAAAGTTTACATTCCGGCAGGGCCTTCAGGCCATAGCTTGTCAAAATTCTGTTCTCGCCTCGCAAATCCACAACGTCAGCGATTGTTCCCATTGCCGCCAGGCTCGTTGCATTTATCATAAAATCGCGTAATTTCGGTTCGAGCTTAGCGCCGGCCTTGAATTCGTTGGCGATTGCCCAGCTGAGCTTAAAGGCGACCATAGAACCGGACGAATTCTGGTTAGGGTAGGATTCTTCCAATGCAGGATGAATAATGGCGACTGCTTTCGGCAGCTCATCTTCAAACTGATGATGGTCGGTTATTATCAGCTCAAGACCCAATTGTTCGGCAAGCTCGGCTGAGCTAAATGCCGTGATGCCGCAGTCAACGGTTATTAAGAGTTTGCTGCCGGAGTTTGCCACTGACCGGACTGCTTCAGCGTTCAGGCCATAACCCTCATCAATGCGATGAGGAATATAGTAATCAACATCAGCGCCAAGTAATCTCAGAATCTGCCATAGAATTGCAACGCCTGTAATGCCGTCCACATCATAGTCGCCGTAAATGGTGATTTTTTCCTTATTTTTAATCGCCTGTTTTAATCGGCTGACCGCCGCTTCAACCCCCGGCATTTGCTGCGGCTCGATGAGATGTGTTAGTTTAGGCCTTAGGAAAACGGAGCCGGAGCGAGCATCAGTTATTTCGCGGTTAATTAGGACCTGTGCTAAAAGGGGAGAAACCTTCAGCGACCTGGCAAGCCGCTCAGAACGGCTGTCTGCAGGATGAATCACCCATTGTTTTTTTTGCGTCCGTGCTGAAAGTACCATTTATATTCTGCCTTTCTACTATGCTGTCGATTGCAGTATCAGCATAATCTTATATACCAAAAAAGATGTGCAATCTGCAAGAGAATATTAGCCACGAAGTCATCCCCGCTTTCGCGGGGACAAGCTTGCCCCTGCGAAGGCAGGGGACACAAAGAACTTTAATCCGCTGTGCGTCTGGCGGATAAATATCCTGGTGTCAAAAATTATCTGTTTTGGGCAGTCTTGCTGTGAAAAGCACCCGGCTCACAAGAAAGATTGATATGTTGGGTATGGAAAGTGATTCTCCATCGCTTTAGAGTAGCTCGTCGATTGCGGCGGTGATGTTTTTTTTGCTGGTTAAACCGACCCACTTTTTCTGTACTTGGCCGTCCTTAAATAAAATAAGTGTCGGTATCGCCTGTATGCCGAATTCTATAGCGCTATCTCTGGCATCATCAGTATTGAGCCTGCAGATTTTGGCCTTGTCGGCATGTTCGTTCGCGATTTCTTGTAAAATGGGGGCCATCATTACACAGGGCCCGCACCACGGCGCCCAGAAATCAACCAGCACGGGTACATCTGAATTGTGAACGGTCTGGTCAAAAGCAGCATCTGTCAGCTCAATTACGTTACCAGCCATTAATTTATCCTTTCTACCAAGATTTTCCCCGTAAAAAAGGGTTTATCTAAATCGCTATAACAATAAACTAATTTTGCTCACAATACCAGCTAATTTTCAAAAGATTTTATGCTCCTTTTTGCTGGTTTACCATCCGCCCGGCTGCAGCAGGTCGCTAACCGGCTCGTTCCACCAGTTCGGGTCTCTGAAATACTGCTTTAGCATCATAGCGGCGACAACGCCATCACCAACGGCTGTAGCTAATTGCATAGCAGCGCCGATTCTGCAATCGCCGGCAACAAAGACGCCCGGCACTTTTGTTCGTAGATATGCGCAGTCGCACTTGATAAAACCCCTATCAGTCAAATCTACAAAACCTTTTAGAAATTCCGTATTCGGCACCATACCAATAAATATAAATACGCCATCGCAGGGATAATCTTCTTCTTTGTTAGTTTTGACGTTTTTCAACCTTACCGACTGGACTTTGCCGTCGCCCTGGATGGCGGTTGCAACGGTGCTGTATTTGATAATCAAGTTTGAATTCTGCTCGTTGGCTTTTGCCAAAAGCTCCTCGGTGAGTACTCTGGATGCCCTGAATTCGTCTCTGCGGTGAATTATAGTTACCTTGGCAGCGTATTTTGTCAGGTGCAGTGTTTCTTCTACTGCGGTATTGCCTCCACCGACGCTAACGACATTTTTACCCTTGAAAAACGGAGCATCGCAGGTGCCGCAATAGCTGACACCTGAGCCGGCAAATTCCTCTTCGCCGGGAACGCCGAGCTTGCGATAGATACTGCCTGGCGCAAGGATAACGACTCTGGCGGTGAACCCCGCCCCTTTTTTGAGGGGCTGGGTGAATTTATCTTTATCGCAATAAACAGTGATATTGCCGTCTTTCAGTTTTTCCAGTTTTGTAACTTCACAGCCGGTCTTAAGCTCCGCGCCGAAGCTCTCGACCTGCTTTTGCATTTGGGTAACCAGTCCGGCACCATCGATTCTTTCTACGGCCGGATAGTTTTCGATTCTATCGGTAGTTATGATTTGTCCGCCGGGCATAAATTTTTCCAGTATCAACGTTTTTAATCTATCGCGTGCGGTATAGAGCGCTGCACCTAATCCCGCCGGCCCAGCACCAATAATGATAACGTCGTAAACATCGCTCATTTTTTGAAACCTCAGTGTCTAAACATAGCGTTTTATGTGGAATTTTCTATTTCATTTTCACTTTGTATCTGGCTTAGCTGCAGGCCGAAGCGGTCGAGTTTTTTGTGGCCTTTAAGGCATTATAAATCGGCTTTATCTGCCCCAGATAAAACATGTCCTTTCATGCTATATTTTGGTTTCGGCTAATGCTTGATTGAATTCGTCTGCTTCGACCATTTTTATTTCTACCTCATTGAAAAGGTGGTGAGTTTCCTTTTGCAATCTGTGCAAAGCCATTTTGCAATAATAAGGGTCTATCTCAACGCCTATGCTATTTCTGCCGGATTTGACAGCAGCCAGCATCGTGGTGCCTGTCCCACAGAAGGGGTCGATAACAATATCCCCATAGAAAGAAAACATTCTCACAAGACGATACGCAAGTTCTAATGGAAATGGTGCAGGGTGTTCTTTAGTGGAAGCACCGGTAATATTCCAGAATTGCTGGAACCACTTGTTATATTCCTCCTTCGATATTTTGCTGAGTTCCCTCTGTTTTTGTGTTGGTCGACGGTATCCCCCCGGTTTTCTTTGCATCAGAATAAATTCTATATCGTTTTTGATGATGGCATTGGGTTCGTATGGTTTGCCTAAAAACTTTGTGCCGTTATTCACCTCATAGTTTGCATTTGCAATCTTGTGCCAGATAATCGGATTGAGATTATCGAAACCAATTCTCTGACAGGACACAGCGATATTAGCGTGCAATGGCACTACTACGTGGCGGCCATTTTTTCGACGTGACAGGCAAACATCGCCAACAACACACACAAGACGACCACCCGGAACAAGGATACGATAACATTGTTTCCAGACTTTCACCAATTCAGTTACGAATGTTTCGTAATCCTCAATATGCCCCAACTGCATAGGGTGCTCTTTATAGCGTTTGAGCGACCAGTAAGGTGGAGAAGTAACAACCAGGTGGACGCTTTCATTCCCGATGAAGGAAAGATTCCGAGCATCTCCATGAACCAAAATATGACTCTTGTTTTGGTCTTTCATTCCGACATCCCTAATATTGACAAAAGCAATCTTACCGCATTTTCTACAGAATCTTTCGCTTCAGAAGCGAAAACCACGCCGTCTATATTATCGGAACGCAGTCGACTTTGAATATTGACGTGTTCATCTATGAAAGGATAGTAAACGACAGCCCCAAACTTGCTTTTCGGACAAACTGATTTTATTTTTGCCGCTTTATTTACAATCTCATCACACCTTTTATGAATATCACGCCTTGCCTCAATTCGCTTAACGTCTATTCCTACATTTATTTCGCCCACTTCAGGAGTAGCTGCATCCAACTCAAACTCCTCTTTCCCAGCACAAAAATTCCTTTTTTTATATAGGGTCTTTCCGTGTCTGTTTAGACATTCAACGACAAGTCTTTCCCATCGCCCTTTTCTCTTCCTTACTTCTTTGTCGATAAAGGCAACCTTATCTATCTGACTGAGAGCTGGAATTTCCATATATTCAGGAAGAAACGGCTTGATATATCCTGCTATAACTTTAGCTTTGTCTTTATCCAGTCTGGGATTATATGTGTCAATATTTTTGATTGACAAGTCCCTTTCTATAGCACGTCCGGCAATGTTACAAACGGCCAAAAGAGATTTTAAAATCAGTGGATGGTTAATAATAGCCTCTGCAAGGTCAAAGGCGGACATGCCCGAAAATACAATTACCTCGACTTCGCGTTTGTCTATGAAACGAGAAAAAGCCTTGCGCAAAGCTGCTTCTACGGTTTTTAGTCTTATTTCTGCATCCTTTTTCACCCATCCGATGTAATCAGCATGGCTTCCGTACCTATCAGACAATGGTCAATCCTCCTTGCTCAATTAGTCATAAGTCGAAGACAAACAACTAAAATGCTTATACTCCCAATCCGGCTTTTTTGCAATTATGTTTTTTCTTCTCCTTCGCTTTGTATTTGGTCGAGTTGCAGGCCGAAGCGGTCAAGTTTTTTGTGGCCTTCGTCGTATTGGCTATAAGCATTGCGAATGTGTTTGCCAAGTATATCCCAGTTGTTGATAAAATCAGCAAAAGAGGCATTTAACCGTTTTAAGTTCTGGCGGATTTCGGCTGCCTGTTTTTCGATTTGCAGGCCATGCAGGCCCATCACAACCGTCATAAGATACGCATATAAAAGATTCGGCGATACGGGGATTACCTTTTTATCAAGTGCGTACTGTAAAATATCCTGCGCCTCGCCTGCGTATTTGACAATCGTTTCGTAATAGATATTCTCTGCTGGTATATACATTATGGCAAAATCAAGAGTGCCTTCAGCAGGTCTTATATAATTATCAGCAATCTTATCGATATGAGTAGTTACATCTTTCAGAAATTGCCTGCGAAGTTTTGTTTTTTCCTCGTCGGTTTCCGCCGTTACTACTTTTTCAAAGCTCGGCAGCGGGAACTTTGCATCAATGGAAACTGAAAAGTCGGCTAATTGAACCAAAGCATCGACCACTTTGCCGTCTTTGAAAGTATATTGGAGTTTGTAACTATCTTTCGGCAGAACATTAGCCAGCAGATTTTCAAGCGACCATTCGCCCATCTGGCCTCGCAGCTTGGGCGAGCTTAAAATATCTTGGAGCCGTCTAACTTCAGAACCGACCTGGAGCATTTGCTTGTTGGTACCCTGCAATTCGCCAATCTGGCTGTGCAGCTCGCCAAGCACCTTCTGGCTAAATTGTAAGCTTTGAGTAAGAGTGGTTTGTTCTTGCTGAAGAGAATTTTGCAGGCTTTCGGTAGTTTTATCCTGAGCTGCTCTAAGCGCTTCGAGCTGCTGCTGCAAAAGGCCGATTCCTGTGGCCTGGCTGGCTATCTCTCTTCTGGCTGCGAAACCGGAGCTTATAAGCCAAATCAACAGCACCACGACAGCCAAAGCCAAAACAATCCCTACGGCAATGAAAATCTGTTCCATCCTTTTAATCCTCAAAAAACCAGCTTGATTATAGGCATTGCTGAGCCATTAGTCAAAGTAGTTGCCATTTATCGGCTAAGTTTTTATTATAAATGCCTGACTCTTATGGCAAATTATCATCTGGTAATCTTAAAGAAGCCGTATTTGGATGCGATTTTTTCCGGCCGAAAACGCATCGAATCGCGTTTAACCAAGACAAGGCGTTACGCCTTCGGGCGTGTTCTGGCCGGCGATAAGTTGTTTTTGAAACTAAGCTCCGGGCCGGTCTGCGCAACGGCAACCGTCGCAGTGGCTAAAAACTTCCAGAACCTCACACCAAAACAAATAATCAAAATAAAACAGCAATATAACTGCTATATCATCGGCAGTGATGAATACTGGCGAAGCAAGAGCAATTGCAGGTTCGGCTTTTTAATCTGGCTTAAGGACGTAAAATCAATCGAGCCGGTGCGAATTAGCAAAAAAGACTGGCGGGCGTGGGTGGTGCTGACAGAAAAGGAAAACTTCGGCCTATTGAAAATAGACGCTATAAAAAAAGATTAAACCGCAAAAAGTACTATGCAATTAGCACCTAAAAAAGAATTGTCGCTTTTTGACTCCACGTGCATTATCGTGGGTATCATTATCGGCGTCGGTATCTACCAGATGTCGCCGGACATTGCCAAGGGGGCATTCTGCTGGTGGGGTGTCTTGGCGATTTGGCTAGTAGGAGGATTGCTCTCGCTTTTCGGCGCTCTGGGCTATGCTGAACTTGCTACAGCATATCCTCAGGAAGGGGGCGATTATGTGTATCTCAGCCGGGCGTACGGCCGATGGGCGGGCTATATGTTCGGCTGGATTCAGCTTGCAATTGTCCGGCCCGGTGACATCGCCGTGATGGCATTTGCATTTGCGATGTATGCACGCACAATTTACGACCCGCTGGCTAACTATCACTTCTCATATAGTCAACGTATTTATGCAGCTATAGCTACCGTAATTTTGACCGTGATAAATGTTCTGGGCGTTAAAGAGGGCAAGTGGACGCAGAATATCCTTACAACAGTCAAGGCGTTAGGGCTGTTAGCTATCGTCGGTGTTGCGGTCGCAGGGCCGCAGGCTTCGCCAACAACCGAGCCGTTTGAACCATTTCCGATAAGTTTAGCGCTGATATTTGTGCTGTTTACCTTCGGCGGGTGGAACGAAATGGCTTATGTTGCAGCCGAAGTAAAAAACCCACGTCGCAACATTGTCCGCGCACTGGTGCTTGGCTCTGTTGCCGTCACCGTGCTTTACCTGCTGGTTAATGGAGCGTTTCTCTATACGCTTGGCTACACAGGTCTGGCAACTTCCAAAGCAGTAGCTACCGACTGTGTTTCGACGGTGTTTCCGAAGATTGGCGGTGGTCTAATCAGCGCTCTGGTTTGCATTTCCGCTTTAGGAGCTCTCAACGGTCTAATCTTTACCGGTGCACGGATTTCCTATGCGCTTGGCGCAGAACATCGGGCATTTGGAATCCTGGGCAGGTGGCACGGACGCACAGGAACGCCCATCTGGGCACTATCTATGCAAGGGGTAATAGCGGTAGCTCTTATTATAATTTTCGGCTCGTTTGTGGATACTATTCTCTATACCGCTACTGCGGTTTACACATTTTATCTCGCAACCAGTCTGTCAGTCATCGTTCTGCGCTTCAAGGAGCCACAAACCGAACGTCCTTATCGTGTAACCGGCTATCCGGTTACAACACTCATCTTTTGCGCTGTGTGCGCCTTTCTGATTTATAGCGCTGCTTCATACGCCTGGTACGAAAAGCGAGGAAGCATCATTCTGCTGTTGGCGGTTCTATCGGTTGGAGTTTTCTTATACTTGCTGACCAACCAAAAGAGCCGGCAGCAATAAAAAACACTTAAATCGAGCTTCCAGCCGGATTTCCTGTGAATTTCCCCGAAACTGAAATAAAACTCCCTTTGAATTCGTCTTTACTTGTAACACGGGCTTCCAGCCAGTGTTTTTGAAAAACACGGCCAAGCCTGTCCCGAGCGAAGTCGAGGGGATGGCCGTGGTACAGGATAACCTTCAATGAAAGGAACGAAAGATGAAAAAGACAAGACTCAAAACAATAGCAGTTTTTGTTTTGGTGCTGACGGCTCTGGTGGGCCTGGTGCTTGCCGGTCCCGGCCGCGGTGGTCGTGGGTCAAGAGACGGCCACAAATTTGGCCATGAAAGACCAGATAGATTCGGCATGGGCAGGCCGAGAGGCTGCTCCGAATTCGGCCCTGAGGAGCCTGGCAGATTCGGTATGGGCAGGCCGAGAGGCCGCTCCGAATTCGGCCCTGAGGAGCTTGGCAGATTCGGTATGGGCAGGTCAAGAGGCGGCCACAAATTTGGCCATGAAAGACAAGATAGATTCGGCATGGGCATGGAACGGCTCGGCAGAGCCTGCGAGCCGGGAATGCAGGGCATGCTCGGCGAATTGGAACTGACCGATGAGCAAAAAGAGTCCGTCAAGCAGATTAACAAAGCAGCAAAGGAAAGAAACAAGACCGCTGCCGAAGCGGTTGGCGAGGCGAGAAAGGTGCTACGGGAAGCGGTCGTCAAAGGCGACGAGACCGCCGTCCGAAAGGCCGCAACGAACCTCGGCAAGGTGCTCGGCGACCAGGCTGTCCTGAAAGTCCAAACAACGGCCTCCATCAAAGCAGTACTGACCCCCGAACAGCTCAAGAAACTGGAGGAGCTAAAGACGACAATGAAAGAACGGGCTGGAAAATTCCGCGAGAAGATGGATTCCCCTTGTTTCCATAAGAGGTTCCGGGGCCATAGACATAAGGGAGACGAGGGGGAGACCCGAGGTGGACACCGTGGATTCGGCCCCTATGGCAGAAACCAAAACGTTGGGGCATCGAACGAACCTTAGAGTTATAGCTTGAAAACGGGGTCTGTTGCAAAACGACCAAAGAGAGAAATGGGACTGGTAATGACGACTGACTGGCCCTGCGGCTATCGCCAATCGTTAGGATAGAAGATAGATTCCGCTTGAATGTCAAACTTTCGGCATAGGCCTTCTACAAGCATCTCTACCCGTTTTATCTGGCAATCAGTCGGGTAAGCCCGCAGCGGCGGGTCAGCTATAACACAAATGCGGATAGTCTGATTGGTTCCGTACCAGGTTCGTCCCGGTATAATAGACCATTGCCTTTGCCATTTTTCAGTTGGCTGTATCTGGCCATCGCCCCCTCCGAGACCGTTGCAAATAACAAAATGGCAGTTGATATCCTCGGCGCCGGGTAGGCCACTAAGCGAAGCCAGCTGTCCTATATTGCCGGCTTTCGTGCCGCTATAATAAACCTCTACACTCCTCCAGCGGTCAGGTGATTGAGAAGACCGAGAGCGCGTGGCCTCTTTAACGGGGTCGAGGCGCAAATAAGTCGAAAGGCAAAATGGACCAGCGGAGGGAGGGTTATTGCCCAAGGCCATCAATACTATGGCCCCGGCGGTCATTGAGACCAGCAGTGCCGCTAAAACCTTCGCCACCCTTGGCTGATTTTGCATAGTCCTAAACCTGCAGACAACTCGAAAAAAATAGTATTATGTCATCGCTAACATTGTGAAAATACAAAATGCTTTTATTTGCTTTCAGGTTCCTGGATTCCCGCTCCGCCAAGAGACGGCGGACAAACTTTGCGGGAATGACAAGATTGTTCGCGATAAATCTATTTTCACATCAATAGCGTTGACGAAGTACTATAGATAACTGTCCAGAGACGGAGTATGACTATCTTATAAGGTATACATCGGCAGGTGTCGATAAATTGCTCCAAATTTTGCTAAAATTTTTGTAACTTACTTTCGAAAGTTTTCACCTGCCTCAATAACGCTCTCTTTTTAGCCACAAAGGCACCAAAACACAAAGAAATTTAATCCGCCGTGCGTCTGGCGGATAAAAATTAAAAAATTTAGTGCCTTTGTCCGCCGAAGGCGGATAAATCCGCCAGACGTAAGGCGGATAAATGTTTTGGTGGCAAAAAAAATTCACAGTTAGCCTGTTATAAACCCCGTTAGAAATTCCGCAAAAGGCAAAAGAATGCAAAAACGGGAGATTTCTAACGGGATAAATAGAGCTTGATTTACGGAACTCGAATCTGTATATTGCCTTACGTTGATTTGGGTATTCAACGCCAATGGCCTTTTCGATGATATAGAAACGAAAATAATAAGGTGTTTATGCAAATTGAATATAAGATGGAGTTACGAAAATGACGTCAAAATTTCGTCCGCTAACGCCGGAGGAAATTGCCAAGCTAACTGACCAGGGCTGCAGTTGTACCGATTGGTCAAAGCTGCAGGTTGCCGAAGGTTTCAACGCAGAAAAAGTTAGAACGACGCACTTTTCCGGCGAGGTAAAATTAGGCGTTTTTGAAAAGCAAGTATCCTTTCTGGGCGGCGTTACAAAGCCGACTGGGGTCAGTAACGCAACAATTCACAACTGCACTATCGGCAACAATGTATACATAAACCAGATAAGAAACTACATCGCCAACTATTGTATAGAAGACGATGTGGTAATAGACAATATCGACCTGCTCGCAGTAGAAGGTGAAAGCTCTTTCGGTAATGGAACGGAAGTCTGCGTTGTTAATGAGGCCGGCGGCAGGGAAATACCGATTTACGACCAACTATCGGCCCATACCGCTTATATAATAGCGTTCTACCGGCATAGGCCGAAAGTAATTGAAAAGCTGCAGAAAATGATAGCCGACTACACCGGCTCTGTTACCTCATCCATAGGCCTTGTAG
>Ga0315543_1003967_pt1 | contig 12846 bp, 17 predicted proteins | sample SalMarSW160210MG_2_FD_203098 | JGI IMG/M metagenome (GOLD analysis project Ga0315543, IMG submission 203098) | Salt marsh sediment microbial communities from the Plum Island Ecosystem LTER, Massachusetts, United States - Salt Marsh Sediment SW1601-210 ...
GCCGCTTACCTTGAAATAGAGCGTCAAAAACTAGTCGAAGAGCTATTTAGGTGAATAAACCCTCAGGGAAAGATTAGCCACAATTCCAGGGACACCATACCAATCAGGCCTACTACAAATCAGGTATTATGTCCCAGAATACCAGCAGGGTAAAGAGTGTTGATAAGTGGTGTCATATATGGTACCATAATATTACCCTGTATAAAGTACACCAAGAGGGAGAAGACCGAAAAAGGAGGCAGAGTATGTTGAGGTGGTTTATGTTCAATGTCGCGAGACAAAAAATCCCGGGAGGCAATCCGGCGGAATCCTAGAAATGTGGCTTTGCGTGACTTCGAAGCACTAATAAAACAATACGGATATATCGAAGAAGGCGCAAAGCATCCCAAGGCTATCATAGGAACGCGCACGATGCCTTGCAAAAGAGAAAGCCCAGTTAAATCCTGCTACGTAAAAGAGCTATTAGAGATTATCGAAGAACAAGAGGCATAACCGGCCAGAGATTACGATTAAGATGGAGATTAAAGATGGTAATTAAAGGCAATATAGAGAAAGAGTTAGAATACTATGCGAAGTTGCCTTACACCGTTATAGTTGAGCAATGGGATGACGGTGAGGGCCCTTATTGGGTTGCCAGGATTGCGGAGCTTCCACATTGTTTAATACACGCAGATACACCTGAGGAAGCCGTAAAAGAGATTCTGGAAGTCAAAATGGATTGGATAAAGTCCAATCTGGAAAGAAGACTTCCTATTCCTGAGCCGAGACCGCGCAACTATAGTGGTCAAATCAGACTCAGAATTTCGCCTTCACTTCATAAACTACTTACATATAGAGCTGAAACGGAAGGAATGAGTCTGAATCAATATATGGCTACGGCACTGGCAACGTCAGTTGGTATACCCAAAGAGCCCACTCACTTGAGAAAGGCGAGAAAAAAAACTCTGACAAAGGTGTAACGAATTCCAGGCGAATTCCAATAGCGCCTTTCAGAAAAGGTGGTAAGTCTTTTCTGGGCACTGTTGCCGAAGGTTAACCGCGATTTCTATTACCCGCGGGTCGATAAAGACTTCTACCTGCCGAGAAGAAGGTGAGGTATTTACCAGCCGATGCCCATCTTGATATTGAGACCCAGCAGAGGTGCAACCCCAACCATGCCAGAAGACACTGGCTTTGCTATTGGAATATAATAGGATTCAAATCAAACAGGAGCAGGAGTTAATATGCCAATTTATTCTGATTCTCGGCTAAGTATGTATGAGGACTGTCCCTTCAAATATAAGCTTCGCTACCGGGACAACATCAAGCGGGACATCGAAGGGGTTGAGGGCTTCCTTGGTTCAAGAGTTCATGAGACCTTGAAGAAGTGCTATGACGACCTCAGGCTTACCAGGGTAAACAGCTTGAGTGATTTGCTGGCCTACTATAACAAAATCTGGCAGGAAAACTGGAACGACTCAATCATCATCGTGAAACAGGACCTGACAAAGGAGCACTACAGAACCCTGGGCGAAAAGCTGATTGAAACTTACTACAACAGGTATGCCCCGTTTGACCAGGATATAACCATAGGCACTGAGCTTGGTCTTAATTTCCCGCTGGATGATGACAATAGTAAATACAGGATGAGGGGTTACATAGACCGATTATCACGCACTCCCGATGGTATTTACGAAATCCATGACTATAAGACATCAGCTCATTTGCCAGGTCAGCAGGACGTTGATAATGACCGGCAACTTGGCCTATACCACGTTGGAGTCCAGAAGAAATGGCCCGATATCGAGAATATCAGGCTCATCTGGCACTACGTCGCCTTCGATGAGGAACTCGTTTCCTACCGCACCCCTGAAGCCATCTCAAACTTAATTCAAAGCACGCGAGGCTTAATCGATGAGATAGAAGCGGCTGAGGACTTTCCACCAAGGGAATCTGCCTTATGCAACTGGTGTGAGTATCCTGACCTGTGCCCGATGAGGAGGCATCTGTACACGGTGGAGGCGCTGCCGGTAAACGAGTATCTCAAAGAGCCGGGAGTTACCCTGGTTAACAAATACGCGGCTCTTAAAGATGAATCGAAAAGGATAGATGAAGAGATACAAAAAGTGAGAGAGGCAATACTCGAGTATGCCAGGAAGGAAGAGGTTGAGGTCATAAAGGGCAGCGACTGTAAAGCGCGAGTTAGGTTTGAGGACAAGCTAAAGTTCCCCGGAAAAAGCGATGCAGAGCGCCAGGAGCTGGATAACACAATAATAGAAGCAGGCAAGTGGGCAGAAGTCTCTCAACTTGATACCACAGCACTCACCGATGCTATCGAAAGTGGCCTGTGGAGCAAAGACCTGATTGATAAAGTCATGAAGTACGGCAGAATTGAAACAACCGATTCCGTTCGTATATCGAAGCTAACCGACGAGGAAAAGTAACCAATAACCATCGAGCGTCCGGAAAAGACCACATTCTTCGGCCAGTATGGCTCCGATTTCGTCTCCCTTATAGCTGACGAGTTACCATATCCAGTTTCATGGTCATTATCGTGGGTGCTATAATTCCGCTCGAATCTGCAGCAGTTGTGGATAAGATTATTGGCACTTGAAACAGCAGTAAAAAGGATTGCCCAGGCAAGGGACAAGCTTCGAACTCTGCCCCTACCACATTTCTTAAGCGCAATAGAAACATCTCGCAATTTGGCGCTGACTTTCCTGACTCTCTGTGGACCAGCACTGGCGATATACATGGCTATAGATTTGCAAAGGGGCATAGGCCCTCCTGAACCTTTGAACGCCTTCGCTATTCACATGCTGCTTGGCGCCCTTGCCGGAGTGGCAGAAGAGGTCGTATTCAGAGGCCTTGCCAAGCAATTCCTCGGAAACGGCGGATTAGTCATAGGTACAATATGTTGGGTCATACTACATCAATTCTATGCTCAGGTTGCCACAATTTGGCGTCTGCCGGGTGACATCTTAGTTGGCATATTCTACCTTAAGCTGTGGAGGGGGCGTTTATGGTGGCTTGCGCTTGTCATTCATCCTCTGTGGAATGTAGCCATTATTGGAGGATGGCAAATAGTAAAAATGCACCTCGCTTAGATCTGGCACCTCATTTTCTAGCCTCTTTAACAGGAATTGCATGTCAGTGAACAAGCGGGCGAACTGTGTAATGCCTTGAGACGGAAGACCTGAACTTACACGAATATCACCCTGCAACATAACCAACGCCGTGGCAAACGGCGGGTCAATTCAGATGAGACCTATCAACGATTATTCACCCTCCGTCTCTTCATGAATGCGCAGGCGACCTGGCTCCACAATCCAGAGGTGTCCGCACGGGTCATGGGAATGCAGGGAAATAGTGAACTGCTGAACGAGGTCCAATAAGCCTTTTACTGTCGGATGAGGGTGGCGCAATACGACCAACCCCGCATACTTCTCTGGTGGATAAGCAAAAACATTGGCGAAATCCAGGTCTAATGTGAGCAAACAACGTCCTTCGTGACTGGCGGCGGCTGCAACGACGTCATCTGAGACCCCGCTAAGCTCCTCCTGTGGGACAGTGAGGACATCATGGCCCTCCTGCACCAAGACTTCCTCAGCTCGTGGATCAATATTTTCATCCAGTTTGAGCCTCATCAGCTCTTTGCCACCTCTACAGGCAGCACTTTCTCGCGTGTCATCTCCGCGGCGTAAGCCAACGCTGCCTGGATATCTTCGCGTGTAAGACTCGGGTAAGCTTGCAAGATATCTTCGACAGAATCGCCATTAGCTATGCAGCTCACAATAATCCATACCATGATCCGTGTCCCCTTGATACAAGGCTTGCCATGACAGACATTCGGGTCTATAGAGATGCGCTCTTTCCAATCGTCCATATTACAAACCTCCTCCGTGATTACCACATTATAGCATAGAAAGGCTAAACCCTATGGGCTCTTCTGGCTATTGCTGTTCATCTCTTATCTTGATTATCCCTTGAGGTGTTGGGGAACGCCTCGCATTATGAGCCTTCAACATAACCAACGCCGTGGCAAACAGGGCATTCGTCATTCTGGCGAATTCCCATAGCGCCTTTCAGAAAAGGCGGTAAGTCTTTTCTGGGCACTTCCCCTTTGCCTTTGCATTTCGGGCACAGTTTCGGGTTCTTCATTTTTTCACCTCCTTCCCGGTATTACTTTTAGCGAAGAACGCTTTCTTCACCATAAAACCAAAAACACCAACAACCACGATCACCGGTATCAGCCTGGTGACGATGGACACCAGCAGGTCAAAATCCATTAACCCGATGATAACCAGGCATACCACAGGCACTGCCAGGACCAGTATCAAAATGCCGCGTAATATCCTTCTAACCATATCTCTCCATTCTCCCCCTGCTCAATTCCCCTTCATCGTCCTGGCATATCCATGGTTGACGCAGATGTTGAATCCCAGGCGGTGACCATTCCTACCGTTTATCCTGGAGATGGCCCTGGTGACTTCTTCCTCGCTGAAGCTGAACCGCTCAGGGTCATCATGGTTGTTCTGGCTATAGTCAATAACCAGGGTGTAAACTATCTCCTGAATTTGAGCCGGCGTGAGCCCCTCCGTCCTATCGGCAAGATAGCTTTGAGTCCCCTCGTCCATGGGTATTTTGCCGGACAGCGATGAAATGAACTCCCTGCGATACTCTATGGCAGGACAAGGCAACTGTATCACCCGGTCAAATCGTGACGGTCTCTGGCTCAGGGCTTTGTCTATTATCTCCAGGTGGTTTGTTGTCGCTATGGTTATTATCCGTTCATGCTCCTCAACGCCATCGAGTTGGGAAAGCAGGGACAGCAATGGTATGCGTCTGTGCCTCTCGTCAGCAATGAGGTCGATGTCCTCAATGAAAACAATGCAGGGGGAGAGGTCCTGAGCCAGCTCGTACAGGCTTGAGATATAACCTGAGAGAAACAGTGCTTCGGCATTGGCTATGATGCCGGTTGTCCCCGTACTCTGCGCCATAAGCGCCTTACACAGCAGGGTCTTACCGGTGCCCGGTTCTCCAACAAGGAGGATTCCTCGCTTGGAGGGAATATCGTATCTGGCCAGGCGTTCTTGACTGGCAAGGAAACCGATGGTGTTGGCTTCGATATCCGCCTTCAAATCAGGGGCAAGGATTATGCTTTCCCACAGATTGGAAGGTAAATGCAAGAACCGAATGCTCCCAGCGAATTCCAGTTTCTTACCGCGGTAGAAGTTCTGCTCTTTAGCCATGGAGTCAACGCCCCGGCCAAGCTGGTCTATTTCATCCTTTTTGGAAGCAAGTCCCTCTATCTGCATAATGGCGCTACCGGTTACATCGGTAGGATGTATGGTGACCATAAAGTGACTATCACCTTTTTCCACCAGTAAACAGGCCTCTACAGGGAGGTTTTCATACTGGTCATAGTCCGTGTTCACGTTAGCGTAGATTGGCTCGGGATAGCGGTAACCAAGAACGCGGATAACCTTCCATCCCTCGGCTTTGAGATAGTGGTGGAGAGCCCAGGCGAGAAGCTCATTATAATAAGGCGGCAGGATAACCACGCCATTTTCCCTTTCGCCTTCACCGAGGAATTTGGTGATAATGGTGTTGTTTCTTTTCCGCCGCCGGTGCATATCGGGCAAGAGCTCGTCATCTTCGTCCTGTGACTTAAGCGCTGCTATAATGTCCTCGTAGTCTTCATCCCGGTGCATTTTTTGTTCCACCTCCTTAAAAATAATTTATCAGTTGCTATGGTAGCAGAGAGTTGTGACAGCTAGATTGTCACTTTTCGTGGAAATTGTGGAAGTACCAACTAAGATTGGTTAGCAACTCCCCTCTGTCATTGCGAGCGAAGCGTGGCAATCCTGGGGAAAGTAAAAGTCAAAAATCAAAATGCAAAATGACAGAGCAAAAATGAAAAACAGTCCGTATCGAGCTGAAGGCTGATGGCTGAAAGCTGATAGCTATTAAATTCGAGATTGCTTCGTCGCTAGCGCTCCTCGCAACGACAAATAAACAACCTCCAACAGTTGACGGTGGCGTTAAAATAGCTATAATGATGCCAGTCCCAGGGTATAAGGAAAGCCATGAAAGGTGGTAAGTATGACCGAACAGCGCGTCTCCTTTATATCATCTACATCCTCAACCACAACCCGCAGGGCATAAGTCCGGCAAAAATAGCTGAGGATTGCAGCATTAGCACCAGGCAAGCGTACCGCGACCTCAGTGACCTTCAGCGCTACCTCAACGTTCCGCTCTGGGCAGATAAGGGTAAGTGGGGTATTGAGCCGGGTGTCTATTTGCCACCCATCTCCTTCAGCCTCTCTGAAGCAATGACCATCTTCCTTGCTTCCAGACTCTTGCTTGCTTATAGCAACGTCTACAATCCAAGCATCGAGCACACCTTTGTGAAGCTAAATTCCGTCGTCCCCGGGCCGTTAAGAGATGAGATCCGCAAGACCATGGAACAGATGCAGAAGCGGCAGATAGACAGGCAGTTTGTCGATACTATGGAACTTCTTGCCCGGGCCTGGACACAGGGGCGCAAAGCAAAAGTATGGTACTGGACGCTGGGAAAGAAGCGGCCGACCGAACGGATTATCGAGCCATATTTTATTCAGCCAGCGGGTCTGGGGCATGGCAACTACGTCATTGGCTATTGCCATCGGGCAAAGGAAATCCGCACTTTCAAGATAGAGCGGATCCAGAATATAGAGTTGTTAGATGAGAAATACACGGTGCCCGCAGATTTCGATGCTAACGAGTTCTTTGGCTCGTCCTGGGGAATCGTTGTCGAGGGCGAAGTTGAGACCATCAAGCTGAGATTTGAGGACCCGGAGATAATCAGGATTATGGAAGAAACGAGATGGCACCCATCGCAGGTGCTGGAGAGGCAGAAGGACGGCTCGGTGATAATGACATTGAGGGTTACCAGCACGGTGGACCTTTACTCCTGGATACTCAGGTGGGGAGAGAAGGTGGAGGTGCTGGAGCCCGAGGGACTCCGGGAGGAAGTGATAAGGACAGTAGAAGCTATGAGCAAGGTGTATCTGAAGAAAAAGAAAGCATAAGCAAATTTTGACAGGAGATGTCACGGGGATGAGGGATAATAAAGAAAAGGAGTTGATAGGAGGATAGCATGAGTAGCAACCGGCAGTCAGAGCGTCAGACCTTAGTAAATAAGAACATAAAAAAGCTGTGCGAAGACTTTACGACCTACGTTAACTCAGGTGCGCAGAAATACAGCGGACCAAGCGTATATTTTCATGTGAAGACAGTAGAGAGGTTTCAAAACTTGGGTAGTAGTGTTTCGAGGGCAGTCAAGGACGAGCGTTTCAGTGAATTGCTATACGCTACGCTCGTTTCCTGGGGCATGCATGACATGAAGGGCGCCAAGATGCCAGATTTCGGGACCTTTTGTGACGGTATTGCCAAGCTATCTCCCAAAATTGAGGCTCTTTCCGGGTATCAGATAACCACAGTCCCCGAATCAGATAAACAGAATATTCTAGACAGTGTTTGGCAACTAATCGTCGCACTGCCTGGTAGTGCGACCAAGTCATCAAGATTGGTGGCTAACAGCAAGTTGCTTCATCACCTATTACCTCAGTTAGTGCTACCGATAGACCGAGTTAATACAGGTCTCTTCTTTGGGTATGAAAATGAAGCAAGTTTTCAGGGTAAAGAGAGCCAAATATTCTACTTTATTTTCCCTCAAATGATTTCCATAGCCAAGGGGAAAAAAGATATATTGGATCACTTTACTTACGAAGGGTTCAATAGCTCACCAACAAAGGTCATTGATAACGCAATTGTTGGCTTTGTTGAGGAAGAGGGCTTAAAAAAACAAGTGAAGGAAAGAAAAAAAGAGAGAAGGGAAAAGCGAAGAATGGCACGGGCTTGATTATTGATAGTGACACGCGACGCCTATCTCGATAGTGAAACCACAGGCTTGTCCTGCCAGTATGCGGATAATAACCTATCGGCACTTACTTGGTTAAGGATAGGACAGGCAGTTTGTGACAATCTAGCTGTCAAAAGTACGTGCTATTATATTTCCAACGTATATTGAGAAGGAGGTGAAATATGGATAGGGAGGAGATTTTAGAAAAGAAGCTGGAAACGCTGGAGGAGTTGGAGAAGATCGGGGAAACACAATACGATGAGGAAAGTGACGAAGGTAAGGAAAGCAGAGATATAATGAGCCTGTATATTCCGAGACCTCCAAGGGCTGAGATGGAATCAGCTATGGAGAGGTTAAGGAAGTTAACTTGGCCCTGGTAAAATGAAAACAGCAGGTAAGATACTTGCCGTTCTTGCGGCAATAGTAGGCTTTCTTTGGTTAGTTAAGAAGTTGCTAATTCCTAAGATAGGCAACAATGTAAGGGATTTCTATTATCCGCGGGTTGGCAAAGACTTCTACTTACCCCGTGTTAGTAAGAACTTCTATTTACCTCGGAGGAGATAACGGATTTGCCAGCCGATGCCTGTCTTGATATTGAGACCGGTTGGGGGCAAAACTAACCATGCCCAGAAGACACCGCCTTTGCTATTGGAATATAATAGGATTCAAATCAAACAGGAGCAGGAGTTAATATGCCTATTTATTCTGATTCTCGGCTGAGTATGTATGAGGACTGTCCCTTCAAATATAAGCTTCGCTACCACGACAACATCAAGCGGGACATCGAAGGAGTTGAGGGCTTCCTTGGTTCAAGGGTTCATGAGACCTTGAAGAAGTGCTATGACGACCTCAGGCTTACCAGGACAAACAGCTTGAGTGATTTGCTGGCTTACTATAACAAAATCTGGCAGGAAAACTGGAACGACTCAATCATCATCGTGAAACAGGACCTGACAGCGGAGCACTACAGGACCCTGGGCGAGAAGCTGATTGGGACTTACTACAGCAGGTATGCCCCGTTTGACCAGGATATAACCATAGGCACTGAGCTTGGTCTTAATTTCCCACTGGACGATGACAATAGTAAATACAGGATGAGGGGTTACATAGACCGATTGTCACGCACTCCTGATGGTATTTACGAAATCCATGACTACAAGACATCAGCTCATTTGCCGGGTCAGCAGGACATTGATAATGACCGGCAGCTTGGCCTATACCACATTGGAGTTCAAAAGAAATGGCCCGATATCGAGAATATCAGGCTCATCTGGCACTACGTCGCCTTCGATGAGGAACTGGTTTCTTACCGCACCCCCGAGGCTATCTCAAACTTAATTCAAAGCACAAGAGGCTTAATTGATGAGATAGAAGCAGCTGAGGACTTTCCACCAAGGGAATCTGCCTTATGCGACTGGTGTGAGTATCCTGACCTGTGCCCGATGAGGAGGCATCTGCACACGGTGGAGGCACTGCCGGTAAACGAGTATCTCAAAGAGCCGGGAGTTACGCTGGTTAACAAATACGCGGCTCTCAAGGATGAATCGAAAAGGATAGATGAAGAGATACAGAAGGTGAGAGAGGCAATACTCGAGTATGCCAGGAAGGGAGAGGTTGAGGTCATAAAAGGCAGCGACCGTAAAGCGCGAGTTAAGTTTGAGGACAAGCTGAAGTTCCCCGGGAAGAACGATGCAGAGCGCCAGGAGCTGGATAACACAATAATAGAAGCAGGCAAGTGGGCAGAAGTCTCTCAACTTGATACCACAGCACTCACCGATGCTATCGAAAGTGGCCTGTGGAGCAAAGACCTGATTGATAAAGTCATGAAGTACGTCAGAATTGAAACAACCGATTCCCTTCGTATATCGAAACTAACCGACGAGGAAAAGTAACCGAATATACAAGATGATACCCACAAGTCCCTTTCATTTGGCTAGCTCTGCTGAGATTGTTCTTCTTGACGACGAAACAAAGCTGGACAAACACTCCTAAGAGCAAATTTTGGCAAGCAGCGATAAAATCCGCCAAGCCCAAACAAAGCAGCGGTTTGATTAGCCGTGGGAAAACCCGCTTGGTACAAGTGATTACCCTCACTTTGAGCGTTCAATTTGATCTACTTCGTTGTCCTTTAGTAGCTATTCTAGTTATAATGATCAGGAGCAGCTTGAGGTCTATTGAGCAGTAGCGAAGCTGGTGGGAAGGGGCGTACATATAATTTGGAGGATAAAGAAATGGCAAAGGCTAAATATCTTGTGGATGAGAAGGGTAAGAAGACAGCAGTTCTCCTGGATATCAAGGAATATCAGCGATTCATGCAGCGGCTAGAAGAACTAGAAGATGCCCTCAGTTTAGATGAAGCAGTTCACACTGCTCAAAGTTTCAGGGACTATCGTGAAGTCAGGGCTGAATTAAAGCGAGAAGGACGTCTGTGAGGTATGTCGTGCGTATCTACAGAATTAAACACAGACGGGAAGTTTATCGCTGAACCATCTTCCCTATCCCTGGATATATCTAGGCCGCTTAGGCATCACGACCCTTTTCAGCGAATTGTTCGGTGCGACATGTTGCCATCAGAATATGAACTGCATAAAATAGAGCTTTGCGTAGTGATTGACGAGTTGTGACAGTTAAAATCGTAACTGATAGTGTTGCTGATTTACCATCCGATGTGGTTAAAGAGCTAGGCATTACGGTGATTCCCCTACTTGTTCGCTTCGGAGAAAAGGTTTACCGCGATGGCATTGACCTGACTGCTGAGCAGTTCTACAAGAAGCTAAAGCAGAGCAAGGTCCTTCCAGGTACCTCAGTACCATCACCGGGAACCTTCGCTGAGGCATATGATAAGCTGGCTGAAGACACGGATGAAATCCTTGCTATCATGCTTAGCTCTAAGCTCAGCGGCACCTATGAGGTAGCGAAACAGAGCGTTGGGCTAATGAAGAAGAAATGCAGGGTAGAAGTGATTGACTCAGAATGGGCTACTATGGCACAGGGATTCATAGTCATGAAGGCAGCTAAAGCAGCTCAGGCTCGCGCCAGCCTTGATGAGGTGATAGCGATAACTCGAAGGACTATTCTCCGTGTGGATTTTCTATGCACCTTTGATACCCTGGAGTATCTCCGGAGAGGTGGTCGTATCGGTAAGGCTCAAACCTTTCTAGGGTCAGTACTCAGGGTGAATCCTCTAATCACCCTGAGAGACGGTGTGGTTCAACCCGCAGGCAGAGCACACTTTCGAGCTAAAGCGATAGAGCATTTATATAGCTTCGCTATGAACTATTCCGGCATCGAGGAAATGGCTGTGGAAGACACCGCTTGCCCCGACGAAGCGGAGACACTTGTTAACAGACTTAGCGCTAAATTTCCCAAGGAACGTATCTATCGGTCAAAAATGACCCCGGCAATCGGCACACATACCGGCCCTGGCCTCTTGCTGGTAGCTATACTAGGAGATAAGAAGTAGCTACGCAATCGAATGGATGAAACATCAATCTTCCATTTACGGAGAGCATTTTCGCATTTTGTTATTGTACCTATCTGCCCAGAACTGAAGAAAATAAGATTGAAACCTGATTCCGAGGAAAGTTGAGTATGGATGAACCTATTGATACAAATCAGGCAGTCAATCCCATTCACTACGAGCTAGCTATCACGGCAGAGGAGGCGAGACTCGGAACTAAAAAGATATTGTCAAGGCGTGGTAAAAGGCTGGAGGTGAATATCCCGGCTGGAGTAATAGCAGGCAGCACAATAAAATTAACTAACGCTCTCCAGTTAACCGATGGTCAGCCTGGAGATATTCTAATTCAAATCAAGGTCAAAGATGAGAAAGTGGCAGCCGGAGTCATTGAAGTCAATGACGGTAATTTTGAACAGGAGGTCTTAAAATGCGAGACGCCCGTCGTAGTAGATTTCTGGGCACCATGGTGTGGCCCGTGCCGAATGATTGCTCCGATAACCGCAAAGCTAGCAGAGGAGTATCAAGGGCGGGTCAAATTCTGTAAGTTGAATGTAGATGAGAATCCTCTGTCGGCAACGAAATACCAGGTTATGAGTATACCGCTGTTGCTATTTTTAAAAGGCGGCAAGGTACTTGAACAAATTATTGGCGCAGTTTCCGAGTCTGCGGTTCGATCAAAAATAGAGGCAGTAAGAGGAACTCAGCATGTCTGAATGGATGAAAATAGTTGATGAACTTGGTCCTGAGAAAATCATCCATGTTTATGACCCTGCTGTTGGGATGAAAGCTGTTGTTGTTGTTGACACTGCATCACTAGCCGGGTCAGCAGGTGGCACCCGCATGCTTCCAGATATAACCACGGAAGAAATATTCCAGCTTGCCAGGACGATGACATACAAGTTCGCCATCCTCGATATCCCAATAGGCGGTGCCAAGGCAGGTATATGGGCTGACCCTATCACGAGTGGGGCGCCACGAGAAGCTATTCTGAGAGCCTTTGGAAATGCGGTGAAGCCATTGCTTACAACAGGAGTAACCTTAGGAGCCGATATGGGCACTGATGCCAGAGATGTAGCCACCATCTATGAAGGAGCTGGCGTCCCCTCGGGAAGCACGGGTCTGGCGCAGCAAGAAAAGGATGGGGAACCCCTTGAGGACCACGCCACAGGCTATGGGGTTGTTGTAGCTGCTAAGGCAGCTTGTGACTTTGCCGGCATGAAGCTTAAGGGGGCTACCGTAGCCATTGAGGGCTTTGGCAAGGTGGGTGGTGGCGTAGCACGCTATATGACTGAGGCAGGCGCTAAGGTAGTGGCAATATCAACCATACATGGGACAGCGTATAACAGGGAGGGGCTTGACATTAAAAAGCTTTTAGAGGCACGTAAGAAATCCGGGGATAAGGCTGTAGAGGAATATGAAAATGCCCAACACATTGATAGGGAAGCAGTATATTTCCTTCCCGTTGATATTCTTGTCCCCGGGGCACGCCCTTACGTGATCG
>Ga0315543_1003968_pt1 | contig 12843 bp, 16 predicted proteins | sample SalMarSW160210MG_2_FD_203098 | JGI IMG/M metagenome (GOLD analysis project Ga0315543, IMG submission 203098) | Salt marsh sediment microbial communities from the Plum Island Ecosystem LTER, Massachusetts, United States - Salt Marsh Sediment SW1601-210 ...
GAGAGTAAGATACGTTTACTTGCGGGGCAGGGTTCTCCTGCCCCATTTTTTCATTTCAGGTTGATAGAAGGATGGGTGAAGGAACGGCTCTCTTGAGATTCCGCATGGATCACTACTCAGCGAGTCCTCCTGCTTTGTCCTCTGGTCAAACTTAGGATTTAAGGGGAATAGCATCTGCTCCCGCGGGCTAAGCTTTGAAGCGGGTGAAACGCGTGGTATCCTAGTGAGGGCGCAAAAGGAAAGGAGCGTTATGTCAGTGAAGAAGGATTCAAGCAACCTAGTGTGGCTCGATCTGGAGACAAGCGGACTCAAGGTGGGGCCCTGTGCGATCCTGGAGATTGCGACTATCATCACCGACAAGTACTTAAATGTGCTTGCCGAGGGACCAGACTTGGTCGTCCACCAGCCGGAGAAGGTTCTTGAGGCGATGGATGTGTGGTGCAAGAAACAACACAAGATCTCTGGATTAAGCGATGAGGTCCGTCGCTCGACCCTTTCTCTCGAACAGGTAGAGCAAGAGACGAAGGCCTTTGTTGCCACCTATTGTCCGCCGCAGGCATGCCCACTCTGCGGAAACTCGATCTGCTTTGACAGGCGCTTCCTGATCAAGTATATGCCCACACTAAACGCGTTTTTGAGCTATCGCAATGTTGATGTAAGCACGATAAAAGAGCTTGTGCACCGCTGGTCCCCAGGCGACGCTCTGGAGGAGACTAAGTCCTCGAAACACCGTGCCCTCGATGACATCCGTGAGTCGATCGAAGAGCTGCGCCACTACCGTAAAGCCGTGTTCAAGGAGTAGAATGAGCGATCCTTGGTGGGAGCAGTTGATAAGGGCGCGCGATCAGATCGGAGCATTCGTTCATCGAACCCCGGTGGTGACCTGTGCCGCTATAGATCGCGTCTCGGAGAACACCGTGTTTTTCAAGTGCGAGAATCTGCAGCGAACCGGTTCGTTCAAGTTTCGGGGTGCACTGAACGCCATTTTATCCCTCTCGCCGGAGGAGTCTGCTCGTGGGGTCATTACCCACTCTAGTGGGAACCACGCCCAGGCGGTGGCGTTGGCTGCCAAGCTGCACGGAGTGCGTTCGTTCGTAGTAATTCCGCAGGATGCACCCAGGGTGAAACGGGAGGCAACTGAGGACTACGGGGCAACGATAATCCTCTGCGAACCGACATACGCCTCGCGGGAGCAGACAGCAACACGGATCATAGAGGAAACGGGGGCTGTCTTTGTCGACTCCCACGATGACGTGGGGGTCATTGTTGGTCAGGGAACGGCGGCGGTAGAGTTGATCGAGGAGGCTGGCTCCCTCGATCTACTACTTGTCCCCGTCGGTGGGGGTGGACTTCTTGCAGGAACAGCGATCGCCGCTGCCCACCTCTTTCCAAGAGCAAGGGTGATCGGCTGCGAGCCGGCCGGTGCCGACGACGCCTATCAATCGTTCAAAAGTGGGAAGCGGATTACAGAGTTCACACCGAGAACGATCGCTGATGGACTGCGAACACCTCTTGGGGTTTCCAATTTTGAAATCATCAGGAAGCGCGTCCACGACATTGTCTGTGTCTCCGAGGAGGAAATCCTCTCGGCGATGCGCTTCATCTGGGAACGGATGAAGCTCGTGATCGAGCCATCGAGCGCGGTTGCCGTCGCTCCATTGCTTAACCGCTCTCTTGGCGTGAGCGGAAAACGCGTTGGCGTCATCCTAAGTGGCGGAAATGTCGATCTTGACCGGTTCTTTCAGTTATTCTAAATTCTAATAGCCCGAAGCTGAAACATCCTGACCGCTCAAGGGACATTCATCATTCCCTCTGGCGAGATGCAGCTGAGCAGCATGTGGAGGCCGCATTTGTGAGGAGTGAAACTTCTTTTTCCTAAACGGGTATATAGAACGTCAAAACACAAATTTGACCTCCTTGCTGCCGGAAGAAGCCACATCTCTCTAACGACGGGACCTGCCAAAGAGAAGGTCCCGTCGTTTTTGCGGTTTACCCCGAAGCAGGCTTAGGCTTAACTTAAGAGGCAAATCTTATTTCCCAGGCTGTCCCCAGTGAGGGCGATGGTCCCGTTTCATCAGCGCTCTTCGTCTTGATGGTGGGAAAAGTCCGCGAACAAGTGATTTTGGAAGTGATAGTTGTTCAGTGCTAATCGATGGGGAAATCGAGCCTGCGCACCAGGTCAAGGAGGTCTTCAAAGGCGGTGAAGATCGCCGCTTTCGCATAGACAACGATCCCTTCTGAGTCAATGAACACGGTGAATGGGAAAGCGGTGATCTCGCGTTTGACGGTCTCCTCCCGCGGCTGATATGTGCGTGCGATCACCTTTCCCTCATCGTAGAGAACGGGGAAGGTAAGGGAGTACTCGCGGACGAGCGCAGCGGCTTTCTGGGGTGAGTTCCCTGAGCATATGGAGAGGAAGCCAACACGGTCTCCGTAAGTGGTGTGAAACTCCTCGAAAAAGGGAAACTCCTTCTTGCAGGCTCCACACCAGGTCGTCCAAAAATCGATGATGAGTGGTTGACCCATGTAGTCGCTGAGGGAACCTGTTCCTCCATCGAGTGCAAGGAGCGAGAAATCAGGCGCTGGTTCGGAAACGATGGGAAACTTGCTTGTCGCGATCAACCTCTGTTTCTCGGTTAGGCTCTCCAAGTAACCCCACTGGGCGTAGGCGAGGAAGAGGACCAGGGCTGCGATTGTGATGGCAAGAAGCGTTTTCATCATGACCCTAAAGGATAAGCGCCCCAGGGGAAGTTTCAAGTTTTTTGTGATATCTGTCACATTCGGTAAAATGGCCGCATGAAAAAACTCTTGTTTTTGCTGATGATTGTTTTAGTGCTGCTTTTCCTCACGGGGTGTTGTATCGGTGGGGTCTGTTTCTAGCTGTTGATCTAACCTCACGGCAGGGACGAGCTTACCGCAAGCTTAGACACCGTCGTTGCAGGAGGCAGTCGAGCCCCCGGATGTGGCGCGCATCGGTGAGGATTGCTACTCCAAGCGGGTTTATCTTGACGTAATCATCCATGATCGTTTGCGGGTCAACGCCGAGAGCATCTTTGTGGTAATGCGACTGCTCGGGGAGTGGTTTCCCGAGTTCGCAAAAGAAGCTGGACGAGATCGACGAGAAAACCCATCAATTCATCTGCTTTACCTTGTCGATCAAGAACCGGTTCAAACTTTGTTTGCGTAAGCATTTCAAGGGTGCGTTGGAGGCAGGGGCTACGCCCAAAGAGCTCGCTTATATCATAGCGCTGGTGTTCGGAGAGAGTGCCGGAGGCGACGACTGCTGAACACACGATGCTTTGGGAGATTATGAAAAGGTCATGAAGGAGAGCATTCAATGCGGTCCTAAGTAAAGGCGGGAACGGAGAGATACTTATCAAAACATGGAAGTTGGGCGGTGTCTCATCATGAAGATCGAGGTCTTCGGAACAGGCTGCCTCCTGGGGTGTTCCAGCTGCAAGATCCCAATTGAAGGTGTCAGGCAGGCGCTTGCTGAATTAGGACTTGAGGGGCGGGTGGTCAAAGTCGACGATGCACTCTTGGCAGAAGGGGTGAACCCTTTGCGGGTTCATTATACCCACGTCTAAAGGGGGCGACAAGAGGAAGAGAGCGATGAGGACATCGATGGGTTGGGCGTTTGTGTCGCTGTGTTGATACGAGGTAGGTCTTTGTCTATCATATGCCAACTATCGCATATGAGGAGCATCCGTGAACCAATGGGTAGATCTTTTCCGTGTCCTGGCAAATGAAGACCGCTTGCGCATCTTATATCTGATTATTCACTGCCAGCAGCGGCTGTGCGTGTGTGAGATTGTAGATGCGCTAGGCCTTCCCCAGTACCAGGTATCAAAGCACCTGCGTCTACTGCGGCAGGCGGGTCTGATCCAGGGTGAGCGCCAGGGACGATGGAGCTACTACGGTGTCTCCCCTGGGGAGAGGGTCGAGGGGGTTGCCCGGTTCCTTGAGCAGGCGATCGCTCCCGATACGTTTGCGAAGGAACTTGCCAACCTAAAGCGGAGGCTTACCCTGCGCCGGGACGGGCGCTGTGTTTACATTCAGCAGACAAATTAACGAGGAGGAATAAGATGAAGAGAATTGTCATCCTTACACTGATCGTCATCGTGGGGCTGGGGTTTACCCTTGTGGCTGCACCGAAGATCGACGTCGATCACCCGGTCTACGATTTTGGAGAGGTGCTTGAGGGATTTCCCGTTACCCATACGTTCGTTCTCAGTAACCTAGGAGATGAGACACTTACGATCTCGCGGGTGTGGGCAAGTTGTGGGTGCACCACCACTGCCCTTGCCAAGACAAGCCTCTCCCCCGGCGAATCCGTTGACCTAGACGCCATTTTGAATACAGCGGGACTGAGTGGAGACATTCGCAATAAGGACATCTACATTGAGTCAAATGACCCAGTAAATCCTACGTTGACCCTTCGAATCATAGGGTCGGTTGAACAAGGGGAAAAGATGCAGAAGTACCATATTCCTGCAGAGGATCTTAACTATTGGTTCTATGTGTTGATCGACCTTCAAGATCAACAGGACTTTGCAGTCGGACACTTGATTGGGGCGATCAACGTTCCTTTATCGGAACTTGAGGACTGGATAAATCCGCTCCCACGTGAGACCCTCATCATCCTCTACGATCAGGACGGCTCGTTGAGCGACGAGGCTGCTCAAGACCTCAATGGTAGTGGTTTTCCCAATGCGAAGAGCCTTTTCGGTGGACTAAATGAATGGATGCGGCGGCTTGATGACAGGTTCCTCCTCTCTGCGACCACGGAGTGAGGAGGCAAGGCTGAGCAAGGGCTTTCAGACCTATCTAGCTTGAAAGGATAAACTGACCGTTGAAAGGGTTATCGAGCGTCCTCCTTCTGCTATCGCTTCTTTCGCTATGTTCGCTGGTTGCTTTGGGGCAGGAGGTGGAGCTCGTCTACTTCTACGAGGACGGCTGCTCTCACTGCGTCCGCACCGAGGCCTTCTTGGAGTCGATCAGCCCGAAGTACCCTGAACTGCATATCCTCCACTACGAGATCCACGACGCCGATGCACACGACTTGTTGGATCGTCTTCTCGCTGCCTACGGCGCGGAACTTGGCCCTGTCCCTATTCTGTTCATCGGAGATATCGCCCTGGTGGGGGATACGTTCTACGGGCTCGCCGAGACACCGACGACCGTGTCTGGACGAGTGGGGGAGATGAGGCTTGAGGAGGTAATCGCGCAGGCGATAGCGGAAAACGCTCTCTCTCCCCTGATGCGGGCGGAGACAACGGAAGGGAAAGGGCTGGCGGGGAAGCTTACCATCCCGGCGGTCGTCCTCGCCGCTGCCGCTGATTCGGTGAACCCGTGCACCTTCGCCGTGTTGGTCCTACTTTTGGGGACGCTCCTCGTTGCTGGGAGGAAAGGGAAGGTTCTCCCGGCGGGACTGGCCTTCATCGCGGCGATCTATATCTCATACTTTTTGATGGGGATCGGGATCTTCTCTGCGATCCAGGCGGCAGGGGTGCAGCGGCCGTTCATCCTCGCGGTATCGGGCCTTGCGATCCTGCTCGGATTGTGGCACATGAAGGACTACTTCGCTTACGGTAAGTGGTTTGCGATCGAGGTCCCGCAGCGGTGGCGACCGGCGGTGAAGCGGATTACCTCCTCGGTTGTCTCCGTCCCCGGCGCGTTCGCTGTGGGAGTCATCGACTCCTTGTTTCTCCTTCCCTGCTCTTCGGGACCGTACATCGCGATTCTCGCTCTCCTCTCTAAGACGACCACCCGGGCGCAAGGGACTGGACTCCTTCTCTTCTACAATCTGATCTTCATCCTTCCTCTTCTCATCATAACCCTGGCGGTCCATTTCGGATACACGACCACAGCACGGGCGGAGCGATGGCGCTCGGCTCGCCTGGGGAAACTCCACCTGGTATCGGGTATCGTTATGTTCCTCTTAGGGGCGGGGATGATCCTCGTCCTTCAGTTGGGATATCTCTAAAGCTAAGGAAGGAGGAAACGTGATCAAACGAAGCTTTACGGTGCTTGCTACAGCGGCCCTTCTTCCGGCTGTCATCGCGCTGATTGCTTTCCCACAGGTCCAAACTGAGTCGCAGGTCACACAACCGGCGATCGTTGTCTTCTACGAGGAGGGCTGCCCGGACTGTGTGCAGATGGAAGGGGCGCTCGAGGAGCTCGTCGTCGGCCACGACGAGCTTGTGATCATCCGCTATGAGATCAACGAACCTGGAATGATGGATCTCCTATGGAAGCTCTCTTCCCACTATGGGGTACTGGCAACGAGCGTGCCAGTGATCTTTGTTGGGGAAGAGGCGATCGTGGGAGCGGGCCGGGCCGAGGAGTTTCATCTACGTACCGCCGTGGATGATTGTATCACCTACGGCTGTCCCTCCCCGCTTGCCTACGCGGAGGGGCCAGGCTTTCCCAGAAGGGATCTCCTCGTCTTGGGGGCGTTTGTCGTCCTGTTTGTTCTCCTTTTCTACCTGCAAGGTGGATAGCGCCATCACGATGTATATTGGAGGAGAAGTACTTGTTTAACATTTCAGTACATTCCTTATCATGAATTCCATGAATGGTGCAAATCTTGAGAGATTTAGCGATTGAATGATTGGCCGCCGGCTCCCAAGGGCCTCCCGCCGGGGCTGGAGCCCCTTGGGGACGGAGCCTGGTCCAGAGGGGAGATTGTTAAATTACTCAATCTCTCACTCGTTAAATCACTCAATTTCGTATGATTCATAAAGAGCCTCCGCTGGATACCCTTAAACTTGCTGGGGGGAGGAAAGCGGAGATTCGCTGAAGGCGAATTCTGCTGTTAGTATCTGCTAAATAAGCTCTGTCAAGCGTGCCAAGCACGCGGTGTACGACCTCAAGTACCACTTTGTTTGGGTTCCAAAGTACCGTAAATTGGTTTTGCAAGGTCCTGTGGCTGAGAGCTTGAAGGAGATTTTCCAGGGCATTGCAGAGCGCTACGAGTTGGAGATTGACGCGCTTGAGGTGATGTCTGACCACGTCCACTTGTTTCTGTTGGCTCCACCCAAATACAGTCCCAGCCAGGTGGTGCAGATTTTCAAGAGTGTTTCGTCCCGGGAGCTGTTTCGTTGTCATCCCGAGCTTAGGGAGGAGTTGTGGGGTGGGGTACTTTGTACGGTCGGTTGGGGATGAAGTGACAGCGGGCGTGATACGCCGCTACATCAAACTGCAACATAAGGATCAACTCCGCTTAGACCTTTGGTTTTTGCCTTTTAATGCCCCTTTAGCTTGCTGCGGGGTTCTTTACTCGTGTCATTCGTGATTTCCGCATAACCTTAGACGCTAATGATATACGAGTGGGGTGGGTGCATCAGGCCTTGTCTAACTCCTCACGCTTACTATACTAAAAGGCGAGGAGGTGGAGAGGCTGTGAATGAGGCGAAGAAGCATCGGTTCTCGGCGCTTTCTAACGAACAACTCATCGAACTACTCCGCCTGTCCCTTAAAGGGACCTCTGACTCCTTATACCTTTCTTGCCTGCGGGAGGAGATCGTCAGTCGGAACATCGGGCTAGTGAAGTCGATCGCTGTTGGATTTTTAAACTCGGGTGAGCCACTCGATGATCTTATCCAGGCCGGCTACATGGGTCTATTGAATGCGGTGGCAAACTTCGATCTAGCGCGAAATACCCGCTTCTCCACCTACGCCAGCCACCTGATTAAGGGGGAGATTCGCCACTACATCCGCGACAAACACTCGACAATCCGCATCCCCCAATGGGTGCAGGTGATGAATCGAAAGGTGAAGGAGGCAGAGGAGGCGTTCTTCAAGGAGGAGGGATACCCTCCCCCGATCGCCGAGCTTGCCAATTGCCTTGATATCAGCGAATCACAGCTTGTCGAGCTCCTCCGTGGACGCAAGGCGATGACCTACATCTCGATCGACCAGGAGCGGCGCAGTGTGGATCCCAACCCCTCTTCCCCCGACATTACTCACTTCTGTTCTCGTGGGGAGAACCTTTCGTTCGATTTTCGTATGCGGATCATCATCGCAATCGAGGAGCTTGCCGAGATCAAACAGCAAGTCATCGATGGACTCTTCTACCAAGGTAAGAGTCAAACTGAGGTTGGAAAGGAGTTGGGAGTCTCCCAACGCCAGGTCTCACGGATGAAGGAACAGATTCTAAGAGAGATGAAAGGGAAACTGGCTGGGCCTCACCGTGAGGAAAACTAGACCATAGGGGTATTAGGCATAATCGGGATGTGGGCGGAATGAGGGAGGAAACAGGGGTGCTCGACTTGTTAAACCTGATTGGGAAGGTTATTGAGGAACTTCGGTCAAGCATCGAGCTGTTCGAGGCCTCAAAGCACGAGGATGGGCTAACGCAACTTTCTTCCGTCGTTCTTAAGATCGATCACTACCTCGAGCGGAGCGATGACGACTTGCTGTTGAAGCTTGTTCCCATTGATCGGGCCAGTTTGGGGAAACGCCTTAAGGCCGTCAAGGGCGAGCTTGTCTCGGTAATTGAAAGTTTCAGTTCCACTGCACCCTGAGTCGATAGTGTCTGGCAGACAGGCTGTGATCACCGGCGGGACAAGGGGGATCGGGCGAGCGGTCGCTCTCCGCCTTGCCCAGGATGGGTTTACACTTATTCTTAACTACGCGCACGACGACGCGCAGGCGGGGGAAACCCTTACAACGGTTCAAAAGCTTTCCCCGCAGTCGATCGCTGTCAAGGCCGACGTCACCGATGAATCAGGGGTTAAGCGCCTTCTGCAACAGGCGAGTGTTTCTGGCCCTATCAGTCTATGGGTGAACAACGTCGGGGACTTCCTGGTTAAACCTTTCCTCGAAATTACCCTCAAGGAATGGGAGGAGGTTCTAGATAGCAATCTCACGAGTGCCTTTCTCTGCTGCAAGACGGTTGTTCCCCACATGCGTGCTCATAAAGGCGGGCAGATAATCAGCATCGGGATGATGCACACCGAGATTCTACGCGCTGTCCCCAATACCGTTCCCTATACGATTGCCAAGGCCGGGCTCCTCATCCTCACAAAATCGCTCGCTAAGTCGGAGGGGCGGTACGGGATTCGGGTAAACGCAGTCAATCCTGGCTTTATCGAGACAGGGGCCTATCCTCTTAAACAAGTTGAAGATATAATCCCTCTAGGGAGGACAGGGCAACTAGCGGAGGTTGCCGCCGCGGTCTCCTTCCTCGCCTCCAAAGATGCGAGCTACATCACCGGGGCGATCCTGAATATCCACGGCGGAGCTTACCTCTAGAGCTACTCTACCTCAGCGGAATAGGTCCCGTTGGAGCGCTGCAGAGTGATCGTGGTCATCTGTTCTGGCTGGATGACCACACTCTCCAATTCAAGCGGGGGCAGGGTATCGATGACCACGCGGTAAACGCCTGCGGGAAGACGTGGCCCAGACTGGCCGAGCACCCCACTGAAGACCACTTCACCTTGCTCGTTGTACACTTCATATCGGATCGGTGCCGCAATTTGAAGCGCACGGCGCAGCCCTTCCGTGTCGTCGACATCGAAGTACACCCCACCTGCTACCTCGGCGATCTTCTTCAGCTGCTCTCTTGCTGCTTGAAACTGTGCGACGTCGTACCCTACCACGTGAACCCGCAAGTCGTAGCCTGCAGCGACCAGGGCTCGAGCAGCAGCAATGGGGTCTCCTCGGCACGTCTCCATTCCGTCGCTTACAAGAATCAACAACTTAGACCCTGCAATCTGTGCGCAATCTTCCCGTGCTTTGTCAAGTGCATAGGCAAGAGGGGTCGCTCCTCCGGTCTGAAGCACTTGAATCTGAGCTTTCAGATGTGCACGATTGATCGGCCCAATAGGCACAAGGAGCTTGGAATTCCCGCATCCTCCGAAACTCCTGAATCCTACTTCGGTGCCGTCCAGGATGTCGTCGACGAGTTCTAGGAGGATCCGTTTTGCCACATCGAGCTTGCTGGAATCCTCAAAGGGTTCGTCCATGCTTGTCGAGGTATCGAGGATGAGCAAAAGGTTCTCAGCGGGCCGCTCGGCGGAGATCGCAAGCTCCCCCAACGGCAACACCTCAAGCACCCCAAAGGCTTCGCCAGGTTCAACTTCAAGCGCCGTCCCCATTGCACCGACAGCATCGATGCTTGGGCCTGAGCAAGAGGAAGGGTCTTCGTCTCTCGGCACATCCCTGAGCCTAACAAAGCGGAACTCCTCTTTGTCGCTTACGAACGGCGAGATGTCTATGCCTTCTGGGTACCCGCTTACCTCACCGACAAAGATGAAGTTGATTCCGTTAGCACTGATCTCCACCTGGCATCGTTTCCCGTTTGTAATATAGACAAAGAGGTCATCGCCCGGTACGTCGAGCAGCAAGTTATCGACAAACTCCAGAGTCAGATAGCCGCGATCGTCGAGTTCGCTTAAGCGATAACCAAGGGCAACAGCGCATGTGTCGCATCCGTAGCAGGCCCTGCACCCGTCTCCATCGCAGTCTGGCGGACCGAGGGCAGCGCGTGGGTTAGCGAACGACGCTTTAACACAACTCGCCGCCCGATAGGAAACGACGCGGTCGGCGAAGGAGCGGTCACCGAGGGGGAAAGTGACACCGCTGTAGGTCGCCGGTTCGGCGAGTGCAAGTGAAGAGACCATTGTAATTAGGAAACCAATCATTAGGCTCAAGAAGATGCTTGAAGCACGCGCACTGATGTTCATTCATTCACCTCCGACAGCTTTCATCATGTGCCTCATTGACTATTTACTTTCACGTCTTCCTCCATCATAGGACGATTTGTACCGTAAGACAAGTGCTCGCTGCGGTTAAATATCAGTGAGCAATCAATTTTTTGTGTCTGAATGAGGATTCTCTTCCTTTGTTTGTTGACAGCTTCCCTCCGGTTCGCTAACATGAAATTGTTGCCGAGGTGGCGGAATTGGCAGACGCGCATGGTTGAGGGCCATGTGGACTTTATACGTCCGTGCGGGTTCAAGTCCCGCTCTCGGCACCAACGTCGCGCGTTAGTGCAGGCTCAATTATGCGAATTTTACTGGACGTGATGGGGGGAGATCTCCCCCCGTGTGAGTTGGTGAGAGGGGGAATTGCTGCTGGGCACCAGAGTGGTGCGGATATTCTCTTTGCCGGTGATCCAGAGGTAGTCCGCGCTGCGCTTAACGCGCACAACGAAGTGGAGGGGGGATGTTTCACCATCCTCCCGACGACGCAGACGATCGGAATGGACGAGTCGCCTGTACGGGCGGTGCGCAGTAAACGCGACTCTTCATTGGTTAGAGGATTGATTGCCCTCAAGGCGCGGGACGTCGACGCGTTCGTCTCTCCGGGGAATACGGGTGCGGTGGTCGCCGGTTCAATCTTTACCCTCGGTCGCATCGCCGGGATCCCCCGGCCGGGGATCGCCGCTTCTGTACCGACTGTTCTCGGAGAAGAGATCCTTGTCATCGATGTAGGTGCGAATGTCGATTGTGCCCCGGCTCACCTCGTACACTTTGCCCTGATGGGGGCAAGCTACGCGCGTGACGTGCTGAGGATCTCCCACCCGAGGATCGGCCTATTGAACATCGGAACGGAGAAGGCAAAGGGGAATAAGCTGAACTACCGCGCTTTTGAACTCCTGGAAGCTGGGCCGCTACCGTTTGCCGGGAACGTCGAGGGACACCACTTACTTACCGAGCGGCCGGTTGATGTGGTCGTCTGTGACGGGTTCGTGGGTAATGTCTTTCTAAAGGCGCTCGAAGGAGGAGTCTCGGCTGTGAGCGACTTGTTGAAAGGGTCGATTCGGGATAGCTTTCGGGCCAAGATAGGAGGGCTGCTTCTGCGGCCTATCTTTTCCGTCCTGCGCGATAGGCTCTCCTACCAGCGTTTCGGTGGGGCACCGCTTCTAGGCGTAAACGGGGTGGTGGTGATCGCCCATGGGCGATCCGATGCCAAAGCGATCGAGTCGGCGATCGAGGTCGCCCGTTGTGCTGTTGAGGCCGACCTGAACACTGAGATCGGACGAGGGATCAGTGGGTGGAGTACCGATGGGGGCTAGGATCATCGGAACGGGGAGCTACCTGCCCCCAAAGTGCTTGACCAACGCCGACCTTGAGAGGATGGTCGATACCTCAGATCAGTGGATTGTTCGACGGACCGGGATTCGGTCACGTTATCACCTTGCTGAGGGGCAGGATCCAGCTATTATGGGGATCGAGGCCGGGAAGAATGCTCTTAACCAGGCTATGGTCTCCCCTGAACAAGTCGATCTGTTGATTGTCGCCAGCAATTTTCCCGATATGATCTGTCCGGGGTCTGCGCCGTTCATTGCCGCTGGACTCGGTCTTGACCACGCCCCATTCTTTGACCTCAAGGCTGGCTGTTCGGGATTTGTCTATGGTCTCGCTATAGCCGACGGGTTAATCAGCTCCGGCTTATTCCACCATCTCTTGTTGGTGGGGACCGAGGCCCTCTCCCGGGTTACTGACTGGTCCGATCGCAAGACCTGCGTCCTGTTTGGCGACGGCGCTGGTGCTGTTTTGCTCGAACCGGCCCCACCAGGGGAGGGGGTCCTAAGTAGCGCGCTGTATGGGGACCACGATAAGGCCCTTCTTCTTCACCTCCCTGCTGGCGGCACGAGGAGACCGGCAAGTCACAAGACCGTAGAGGCGAAAGAGCACTACCTGAAGATGGAAGGGGCGGGGGTCTATCGCAGTGCGGTCCCGATGATGGAACAGGCTACCCGCGAGGTACTCGCTTCTGCTTCACTTCGGCTTGTTGACGTCGACTGGCTGATCCCACATCAGGCGAACATCCGCATCATTGACTCACTGATCCAGCATCTTGATTTCAGTCGGGAGCAGGTGATTATCAACC
>Ga0315543_1003970_pt1 | contig 12838 bp, 9 predicted proteins | sample SalMarSW160210MG_2_FD_203098 | JGI IMG/M metagenome (GOLD analysis project Ga0315543, IMG submission 203098) | Salt marsh sediment microbial communities from the Plum Island Ecosystem LTER, Massachusetts, United States - Salt Marsh Sediment SW1601-210 ...
CGGTAGCCGTCGGCGCCCAGCGGCGCGAAGACTATCTGGCGCGGCACGAGCCGACCTTCGACGTGGCGACGTTGGCCAACATGATGCTCGGTCCCGGCGACCGGATTCTGAGCCAGGATTGCCGGCAATTCTATTTCGACGCGCCGACGACGCAGGAGAAGGTCTTTCGCCGCGCTTGCCACTATGAAAAGAAAGTGGTCGAGCCGTCGGATCTCAGCCACGTCCTTCGGCAAGCCGGTTTCACGCACTTGCTGCTGGTCGACCGTGGCGATGGGCGCGGTGCGTTTTTCGACGCCACGCTGACCCGACTGGCCGATGCGGACCCGACCGTCGAGCATCTGGTTCAGTGTGTCGCGGAAGACGCCGACGGAGGCATTCGCCGTTATCGGTTGGTGAAGCTCGGGAGCCGGCCACCGGAGGCGGCAGCCTCTTGTGATCGTGGAAACCGACGACGATAGGTCGCCGCAACGCGAGGGCGCGCTGGTCGGCCCACGTGTTTTCAGGGAGCCATGCGGGCGACCACCGCTTTCCAGAGCCGCTTGCCGCCGAGGCCGTTGGTCATGATGACAATGCCGCTACCGCGGCGCGGATCGAACTCGCTGTAGCAGCGGAAGCCGGTTCCATTGGCGCCCCCGTGATAGAAGCGATCACCCAGCCGCGTGGCGTTGATCTGCCAACCGAGCCCATAGTGAACGTCGCGGGAGGTCGACGGTGAGAGCCGCTTCACAGGCCGGCGTGGGTCGGCCTTGGACGCCCGGGTGAGCATTTGCTCGATCATGCTTTTGCCCAGCGAGTGATCGGCCGAACGATCCTTGCGCATGATTTCCAGGAGGAACAGGGCATACTCTGAAGGCGAGCAGAAGAGCGAGGCCGCGGCGTTGGCGCGGCGAAACCGTGGGCCGGCCGTCTTGACGTGGCCCCGGTTGCCGTGGCCCGCGGCAACCAGGTTCGCAACGCGATCGTTCCAGGCGAGACTGCTGGTTTTCATCCCGACCGGGTCGAACAGCGTTTTGCGCATCCATCGGTCGGCGGACATGCCGGTCACGTGTTCGACGACGTGTTGGAGGTATTTGAATCCTTCGCCCGAATACTCGAACCGGCTGCCCGGCTTGAAGAGAACGTGCAACAGTTCGCCCTTCTTTCGTACATTGGGAAGACCGCTGGTGTGGCAAAGGACCATCCGTGCCGTAATGGCCCGATGACGGGGTTCGTCGGGCAAGTAAGGCTTGCCAAGATACTCGAGCAGGGGTTTGTCCAGGTCGAGCCGACCTTGCTCGATCAGTCGCAGCACCGCATAGGCGAACACCGGCTTGGTCATAGAGCAGGCTTCGAAAAGGGTGTCTTTGTCCACCTTCCGGTTCCGGTCGGCCCGGCAGAGGCCGTATTGCCGGTGCCACGCCAGCCGATGGTGATCAATGCCCACGATGGAGACGCCGGGCACGTGGTGTAGGATCATCAGCCGGGGTACCAGATCATCGAGCATCTTCACGGTAGGCTCGGATGGCACGGGTCGCAAAGCAAGCGGCTTGTTGCTGGTCAACCGGGGCGCCACGACGCGCTGACCGAAACGCGTGATCTCCAACGAAGCAACCTCGCGCGGCCCCTTGGGATGGAACACAAGCGTGGTATCCAGATCGCCGACGCGGTAGGTCCGCTGATGGAGCACTTGCATTGCCGTTGGTGCTTGGTCGGCGATGGAGCAGGTCAGCCGATCGCCTTGTTGACGAATCTTGATCACCTGGTCGTCCAGCAGTTGATAGTCGCCCGCGACACTTGTCGTTTCCGATCGGCCGGTGGTGGCGGTGAGGATGGTCAATGTTCCGGCGGCAATCGCCATGACGAGAATTCTCAGCAGGCCAATCTGCTGAAAGCCCACAACACGAACCCAATGTGATGAGGAAGCAGGTGTGGCTACCATGATGCCGACTTTTTCTGTCAACGAGATGTCTCGGGCCGGGTCACTTCCACATCGATCCGGCCATCCCGACGGCGATGGGAACGAAGATCAGCAGCGGGCCCCAGGCCGCCAGGTGCGGCGAAATCAGGCAACTCGTGCCCAGGGCCTGCAGGGTCCAGGTGACCAACACGAACACCGAAACCACCAGGATGCACAGACCGATCGCGATGAACATGTTACGGTTCTCTCGCGTCATCACCAAGGGAAGCCCCAGCAGAAGAAGCGTCACGTCCAGAAAGGGACGAACCATGCGAGCGTGGATGTCCACGTGAACCTGATGCCCGAAATCGACGCTCGGGTTGCGCAGTCCGGCGATCAACTCGGCCGTCGAGGCGAACGTGAGTTCCTTGGTAAGAAGTTCAAACGTCGCATTGCTGGCCACGAAACACTGGTCCGGTTCCAGCCAGTCGGCGTCGCGGGGCGTGATGACGATCGGTTGGTTGTCCAAGTAAAGCGAGGCGGCGGAGGCGAGGTCCTTCGGCTGTTCGACGCCTACCAGCAAGTATCCCCCGGGTCGGTGCTTCTGGGCCGCTCGATAATACGCATCCTTCGCCAGTAGCTGGTTGCCGTAATCGCTCAACGCTTCCGGCAGCTGAAAGCTTGGCCTGTTGATGCGTCGCTCGGCGGCGTAGGTAGCCTTGCCGCGGATAAGAATGTCGGTTTGCTCGTCGTAACACGATCGAAGTGGCCGGCCGGACTGGCCCGTCAAATCGGACGGCTCCTGGGCCAGCTCGGTCTGATAGCGCGGGATAATCAACTCGCGGTTGGCCGTGGCCAGAACGGCAATCGACGCCGCGGCCACGATCACCGGCACGGCGACGCGAATACGGGGAACGCCGGCTGCCATCAGGGCGGTCATCTCGTTGTGGCGCTGCAGCCACGTGACGGTGAACATCGCCGAGATCAGCGCGAGCATGCCCGCCGTCAAATCGAAGAAGTACAGCGACTGATAAGCGTAATAGGTGGCCACGATCGACGCCAGGCCGCCGCGATCGTCGGCGACCTTCAGGAAGCTGTCGAGGTTCGTGAATGCGCCGAAGACGATATACAGGCCCGTCAGACTGAGAAAACAGATCAGAAAAGTCTGAACGAACTGGCGTAGGATGTAGCGATCGATAATGCGCATGATTGACCCTTGCGTGGCTCAGACCACCTGTCGGATTGCTCGACCCAACGCCTCGACGCCGTAACGAATTTCCTCGCACGAGGGAACCCCGAAGCTCAAGCGAATCATGTTCCTCGGCAGCACACGACTCTGGCTGGGATAGCAGTAGACGCCCGGCACGTAGAGAACACCCTCCTCGACGGCCCGATCGAACAGCGGGCCGTCCAGGCCGGAATCGATCGCCTCGGGCAGGCGGAGCCAGACGTAGAGCCCTCCGGTCGGACGGATCCAGTCGACACCGTCGATCGGCGCGAGGAATTGATCGGCCGCTTCCATCATGGCGCTGATCTTCTCGCGGTAGCTCGCCCGAATCCGCTCCAGGTGGTCGTCCAATAGCGACTCGGTAAGCACCGTGTGCATCAAGTACTGGCTGAAGTTGGGGGAGCCGAAGTCGATGTTTCCCTTGAGGCTCAGCACGGGCTCGACCAGATCGCGCGGCAAAACCCCCCAGCCGACGCGAATGCCGGGCGAAAATGATTTGGAGAACGTTCCGGCCACGACGACCGTATCGCCCTGGCGATCGAACGACCGCATGCTTGGCGTGTCCTCGCCCCAATAGCGGAGTTCGCGGTACGCCGTGTCCTCGAAGATCCGGATTCGGTGATCGCCGGAATACCGCTTGGCCAATTCCACCAAGGCCGCGCGGCGCTGGGCGGGGATCGTCACGCTGCTCGGATTGTCGTAGTAGCTGACGGCGTAAATCGCCTTGATCCGGTGCAGATCGCCGCTCTCGGCGCGTCGGGCCAGTTCCTCCTCGACGGCCTCCGGAATCAAACCTTGCTGGTCGGTCTCGACGCCGACGGCTTGGACCCCAAGATTGGCCAGCAGGCCGAGAAAGACGAAGTAGCTCGGCGCGCCACAGAGCACAACATCACCGGGATCGAGGAGCGTATCGGCCACCAGGAACAGGAAGACGTTGCTGCCGGCCGTGACCACCACTTGATCGACCGAGACGTTCATCTCGGCGGCCGAGCGGCCGTCGGCCTCGCACATCCGCTGCAGTAGAAGCTCGCGCAACGGGCCATAGCCGATCGTCGTTCCATACTGCAACGCGGCCAGCGCCCGTGCCGGATCGGACCAGAGGATTTCGAGCGCCTTTCGCGTGGGATCGACAGGAAGCGTCTGCTGGTCGGTGAAACCGGCCGCCAGCGAGACCAACTTGGGGTTGGCCAGCGCCTTGGCCATCAGTTGGGTAATGACCTGTTCACCCCCGGCCCAACGGGCACGTCGACTAAGCGCCTCTTGATGTAACATGGAAGGATGTCGACTTTCTGCGGATTTCTACGGAAAGATTGTGCCGGAGAGGGGCCACAACTCGCGGCGAGTATTTCTACGTTGGTCCCCTCCAAACGGATCGAGGCCGCCCTCGGCCTGCCGGACGCTAAGGTGTGATGGTCGCCGACAGCGCCGAGCGGCCCACGCACGTCCACCCATACGGGTGATTGCGAGCCATAGCTATACTTTTTTTTCGGGCCTTCGGGCTGCTTACCGAGGCAGGAAGGTCCAATCCCGGCAGCATAGGGGATTTGACCTTGGGAAGTCAAGAAAGGATTCCCCAATCGGCCTTCGAACCACTATGATATACTCGTTTCAAAAGAATAGGAAATCCACCGGATGTAGGAAATCCACCGGATGGAAGTCTCGCGGAGACATTTGCGTCCTATCGAAGACCATCGGATCGGGGACTGAATGTGAATGCTGAGGTCCACGGCTGCGGTAACACTCCAGTGCCGACGAGCAGCGGGACGTTGGGCGAAACACCGGCCGAAATGACGTCGTCGAACCCGCCGTCTCGGGCCGACCTTGGCCGGGGTGTCGTCGCCCGATGGTGCCGGCGGACGTGGCTTGCCGCCGTCAACTTGGTCTTGCCTCCACGCTGTGCTTTTTGCGGCGTTGACATCGAACCGGAAGACGGCGAGCCGCTTCTCTGTGAGACTTGCAACCGACTTCTCGTACCGGGCTGGCGGCTCGGTTGTCGTCGTTGTGGCACGCTGGTTCCTCAGGTGCCCGAACAACCCGAGTTCGTGGCCAGCAAGCCATTGCCGCCGGCTGGTCGTTGTCTGCGTTGCCGCAGGCAGCCCTACTACTTCGACGGCGTGATTCCGCTGGGGCCCTATCGTGATGAGCTTCGTCAGGCCGTCGTGCGCATGAAGCAACGTACGGGTGACCATCTGGCCGGCACGATGGGTGAACTCTACGCCCAGCGGCGGGCTAACGAAGTGGCTGCCTTCAGACCGGACGTGGTGGTTCCCATTCCCATGCACTGGTCGCGACAGATGGTCCGCCGCACGAACAGTCCGGAGATCCTGGCTGCCCGAATTTCCCGCCATTTGGGGGTTCCATCTGAAGGGGCCATGCTGGTTCGTCGCCGCAATACGCTTCCCCAAGCGGGTCTGCCCCCAACGAAACGGTTCGAAAACGTCCGCGGCGCGTTCCGATTGGGCAGGGGCTACGCTATAAAGGATGCGCGGGTGCTGCTGGTCGACGATGTCCTGACCACCGGCGCGACGTGTAGCGAAGCCGCCAAGGTGTTGAGAAAGGCCGGCGCCCAGATCGTGCTGGCGGCCGTCGTCGCTCGCACCGACCAGCCAAGGGCATAAGTCCAGCGACTGAGCAGGTGACCCCTTGTTGTGGCAAGAAGGATCGAGAGAATAGTAGCATGCCGGACAAACGCGAGAAGAACACCCGATCACAGCCGTCGGCCGACCATCCGTTTCGCGGCGCGGTGCTTCGCGGGCTGGCGGTGGTTGTGCCCCCGTTGCTGACGATCGTTATTTTCATCTGGGTCGGCGGAACGGTCAATCTCTACGTGCTTCGCCCGGTCAGCGCCGGCGTGCGCAACGCGCTGGCCTGGCAGTTGGCCGACATACGCGAGGAGTTGCCCCCGGAAGGTATACCCGAGAAGGATTTGCATCCGGGCGCGGATGCAACCGACTGTTACCACGAGACCTCCGATGGAAAGTACGTGCCCTATTTGGTCTACGACATGGTTCGGCGGAATCACGGAACCGAACCACTGCCCCAGACGGCCAAAGGGCTCTATCGTCGCTACGTGGAGCTGCGGTATCTTCCACCGCACAGGGTCGTTCCCGCCTTTTTGGCGGTCTTCATCTTCGTCCTTTATTTGCTCGGAAAATTCATGGCCGCCGGAATCGGGCGGATCTTCGTCGGCGCGTTCGAACGCGGTATTCTCCAACTGCCCTTGGTCCGCAACGTCTATTCCTCGGTGAAACAGGTCAGCGATTTCTTGTTCAGCCCTCGCCAGATTGAGTATACGCGCGTCGTGGCCATCGAGTATCCTCGCACGGGCATCTGGTCGTTGGGCCTGGTCACGGGTGAGAGCATGATCGACATTCGCGCGGCGGCCAACGAGCCGGTCGTTTCGGTCCTGGTGCCGACCTCGCCGATGCCGATCACCGGCTACACCATTAACGTCAAGAAAAGCGAAGCGCTCGACCTGAACATCACCATCGAACAGGCTTTTCAATTCATCGTCAGTTGCGGCGTGGTCGTGCCGCCGCAACAGTTGCAGGAGGCCCTGGAAAAGAAGGCAAAGGCCCCGCAGTTGGAGTCGGACGCCGCGCAGCCGGACGCGGCCGGGTAGCGCCGTAGGTCAGGCTGTGCCTGGCGGTCTTACGATGATTCTGCCACCGAGGCCATGACGGACCCGCGTGCCGTCGGGTGGCATCGGTTCTTGAACCGATGTGGCAACGCCACGGGAGGTCAAAACAGCCTGCTTTTCTCAAGTCAGTCTCGCGCAGAGCCGGGGAGACGCCGAGAAGAGTAATAGCCACGAAAGAAAACACGCGGCGCCAAGCCCTTTCTTGTGTCTTTGGTGGATCGCTTTCCACGGAAGATCCACCGGTGGGTGGTGCCCGCCCTGCTATTTCGTAGGAAGATTGGTATTATTGATGTTTGCATGGCCATTGAACGGTTGGCCATGGCCGAACTGCCTTGAAAGCCGGGCTCCCGTTGGTCGCCCTGGGTTCATTAGCCATGCAAGGGTCAATAGGCAATGAAATTGCGACTCGGAACACGAGCCAGCGCGTTGGCCCTTTGGCAAGCCAAGTGGGTGGCTCGCCGTCTGGCGGAGCACGGCGCCGAGATCGAACTTGTCACGATAAGCACGACCGGGGACCGGGAAGCCCAGGGCCCCATCGACGCCATCGGGACTCAGGGTGTCTTTGCCAAGGAGATCCAAAACGCGCTGCGGGCGGATCGAATCGATTTGGCCGTGCACAGCTTGAAGGATCTCTCGACCGAGCCGGTGACCGGATTGTGTCTGGCGGCCGTGCCCGAGCGAGGACCGGCGGGTGACGTGCTCGTCTTTGGCGATCAAACTTACCGATCGCTCGATGGCTTGCCGCCGGGCGCGGTGGTGGGAACCGGCAGCCTAAGGCGAAGGACCCAACTGCTTCACGTCCGGCCCGATCTGCAAGTGGAGCCCATTCGAGGCAACGTCGAGACCCGGCTGCGGAAGCTGGATACAGGCCGGTACGACGCCGTGGTCCTGGCCGAAGCCGGCCTGCGGCGCCTGGGTTTCGATCGCAGGATCGGTGAGATCTTATCGCTCTCGGTCATGTTGCCGGCCGTCGGACAGGGTGCGCTGGGCGTCGAGGCGCGCCAAGACAACCAGCGGACTCGTGCGGCTGTCGATCTGATCGATCATTGGCCGACCCACGCGGCCGTCATAGCCGAGCGGGCCATGCTCCGGGCACTCAAGGGAGGCTGTTCGGCGCCCGTTGCCGGTTGGGGGTGCGTCGAGGGCGATACGCTCCGGCTGGCCGGCCGCGTGCTGAGTGTCGATGGGACGGGCCGGATAGACGCGGTGCTCGACGGCCCTCTGGATGAGCCCGAGCGGTTGGGGCAAGCCGTCGCCCGGCGATTGACCGACCAGGGCGCGGCCGAGCTGATCCGCCAGGCACGACAGCGCTAGGCCGGGCTGAGGTTGTGTTCTCCGGGTTGGATTCTTGGCAATACGCCACAGTCTTCGGAGCGTTTGCCATGCTATCCGTCACAAACCAACTCGACGCATTTTTCCTGGTCGTTCCTAATCCTCGCGCCCGATATATCTTGCGCGTAGCCCCAAATTCCACTTCGGGAGGGAGACCGCGTTTTCCGGCAGCCGTAAGTACTCGACACAGCGCCCTTTGTATCGCGAGAGTTGGCAGAAGATGCTTTCACGGATGATGAGGATCGACACGATCCATTTTGGGTGTGTCGACGTCAGGCAGCAGGACGTCTTCCATTTCCCGTTGGGGATGCCCGGTTTAGAGCACTGCCGTCGTTGGGTTCTGCTGACTCCCCCGGACGAACCCGCCGTGAGCTGGCTTCAGTGTGTCGATCGTCCGGAGATCGCCTTGGCCGTGGTCGAGCCGCGTCGCTACCTACCGGACTATCGGGTGCGGATGTATCGTCGAGAATTGGCCCGCCTGGAACTGAGATCCCCGGGCGAGGCGCGTGTGCTGGTAACGGTGAATCGGACGCAAGGCGGATTGACACTGAACTTGAAAGCGCCGCTGGTGATCAACAGGAAGCGTCGCATCGGGCGACAAGTGATCTCCAATGGTGACATGGCCGTGCAGTATCCGTTGGAGGGAACCGTGCCGAAGGCGAGGCGGAAGATCGCCTAGGATGGATCTTGGATGAGAGTCTGAGAGCCGCGTTACCATACTCTGACATAAACAGTCACTCCAGTTCGCCGAGGAAGGAGTCAGCGATGCTCGTCTTGTCTAGACAACGGGATGAAAGCATCATCATCAATGACAACGTGGTGGTGACGATCGTAGACATACGAGGAGACAAGGTTCGCTTGGGCATCGAGGCACCGCAGGAGATTCCCGTCCATCGTCGCGAGGTATACGAAGCGATCCAACGGGAAAACCTCGAGGCTTTACGGCTCGGACCCAAGGATACCGAAACCCTTCGCCAGCAGAGCAAGGAACAGCCAAAGGACAGATAGGTCGGCGTGTCCGAGGTGAGGCGATCCGGGAATTGGGAGGACGAACCTCCTGGCGAGCCGAGTGTCTCCGTGCGTTTGCGTCCCGGCGAGCCGGGACGTGCCACCCCCATTTCCGGACATGCTCACGCTGTTCGAGAGCGTGCCACCCGACGCAACAACAATAGGGCCCGGCAGATACCACCGTCGCGTCCACCGGGCCTGCTTTTTCAGAGGACACAGGGAGATGAAAGCTCATCGTGTATCGTTGTTCCTCGTTCTGATGGTCCTGGGACTGACTGCGACCGCTGCGGCTTCCTCGCTGGGCCAAGACGGCCCGGTGGCCGACAAGGTGGGAAAAGCGGAACCATCGGCGGAACCTTACGAAGCGTACGAATACGACTATGGCTATCCGGAAGAGCAGGAGCAATGGACCGAGGAGGACGAGGAATCAACTGACTACGATTCCATGTTCGGCGATGTGTACGAAGATGATTCCTCCGACGGGGCGGACATCTCGGAGGACGGCGGTCTGGGGTCGGTAATCGGCGATGCGGACTCAGCCGAGCAACAGGATAAAGAGGGCACGGGCCACGACTGGGACCCTTACATGGAGGAAGTCTACGACTACGAGCGTGCCGGTGCCTTCGAGTACCTCGGCGGCCAATACGATGGCGACGTCGGGACCGAAGCGGCCGACGGGCCGTCGTTCGAGGACAACCCGCTCTTGAGGGCCGCTGTCTCGGCCGCCACACGCACGCTACGACGGTTCAGTGGGGCAATAGCCGGGCTTCTATGCAAGGTCGGGCCGCTCCATTAGCCCCCTGGAGAGTGGGCCGGGTCCAGCCAAATGGCCCACATCCCTCCCGGACGATACGACGGACACTCCGCACGATAATCGTCCTATCCGGAACGTTTGCGGCTCGGATGCACCGATGCGTCCGGGCCGCATTGGTGCGCGACGCAAACGGTTCGACGGAAATGACCGAATTCGGGGGGAAAGGTGTTGGCTGAATTCCGGGTTTTTCATTGGCAAAAGTCGGTCGTCGGGATAGAATAAGTGCAATTGGCTGCAATAGCCTTTCTTGACGACGATTCTCGGAGCGTCTTCAGGCGTGTCGCGCGGAACACGGCTCGCCTTACGCTCGGTTCTTACCTGCCGGAGATTCCAGATATGTCGACACACTCTCCCTTCCGACTGGCTTTCTTGGCTGTGGCCATGATGGCAACGTGGATGACGTGCACCGGAGTCATGGGTGCCGAGTCGAGCCCTGAGGCAGCTCGACTTGACGTGTTCTCCCACCCCGACGGCAACACCTACTTCGCGCTCGGTCTCAAACCGACCGTCGAGGTGAGCAAAGCGGATGGTACCGACGTCGTGGTCTTGTTCGATACGTCGAGCAGCCAAGCCGGCACGTTTCGTGACGATGCTTTGGCCGCGCTGGAAAGCTTGTTGGCCAATCTAGGACCCAACGATCGAGTGAAGCTGTTCGCCGTCGACCTGAACGCCATCCCGATGAACTCGGCGCTGGCCGCGCCGGGCGGCCGAGAACTTGCCGAGGCCGTGGAGAAGCTCAAGGCCCGCGTACCGTTGGGCGCGACCAACATGGAGGCGGCCTTGACGGCGGCCGCCACAAGCTTCAGCGGCGCGACCCGGCCCCGTGCTTGCGTCTACATCGGCGACGGCATGAGCGCCGCCAGCGTGCTGGGCACCCAGGAGTTCGACGAGTTGACTGCCGCGCTGGTCGGCGGGCGCGTGGCCGTCAGCAGCTACGCCGTAGGGCCGCGCCTGGACAGGCAATTGTTGGGTGCGTTGGCCGGGCGGACCGGCGGGGTGATGAAGTCCCAAGAGAACGTTGCGGTGCTGGAGAAAGCGGGCAGACCGAAGGGTGTCGTCCCGGTTTCGCCCCAACAGGCCGGCAAAGCACTGGCCGAGGCCGCTACCGGCGTGGTCTGCTGGCCCATTTCGGTCCAGTTGCCCAAGGGTCGCTTCACGGAAATCTTGCCGAGACAAATGCCGCCGTTGCGAGCCGACCGCGACAGCGTCCTGATCGGTACGCTCAAGGGGGAGGGTCCCTTGTCGATCAAGATGACGGTCAACACACCGGCCGGCACGAAGGAGCTTGCGTGGACGGTGGCGCCGGGCCAATCCGAGAAGCGGTATGATTTCCTGGCCAAGCTGGTCGATCTGGGCCGCTTCGACGGCGGGATGAGCTTGCCGCTGGTCGACTCGGCCAGTCTGCAGATGGCGCGAAACATAAGCAACGTGGGTGCGATCAACCTGGCCCAGCTCGCCCGAGAGGCGATGGCGCTGGGGAATCTTCAGCGGGCGGAACAACTGATCGGAGAGGTCCTGCGGCGCAAGCCCGAGGACCGCCAAGCCAAGGCTCTGCTGGCGGAAATCAAGCGGCACAAGACCGGCGGGCCGGCCGAGGATGGATTGAATCTGACAGGTCCTCCGAAGGCCGAAGCCAAGGAAGGTGCTTTCGCCCGGGCGTTCGAGATGGAACGTGAGATTATCGCCGAGCAAGTGACCAAGGACGTGCAGGTAGCGATCAACAGTGCGCGAAAAGGGAAAGCTCCCGGCGAAGAAACGATCCAGGATCTGAAGCTCATGCTGGAGAACGTCCGTGGTATGTCTGATTTGGATCCCGACGTGCGTGACCAGTTGGTCAGCCAATTACAGTCGGCGCTTCGCGCGACCCAGAATCGCCAGGAAACCGTGGAGCTTGCGCGTCAGCAGCAAGCGGAATCGCAGGCGGCGGCCGAAGAACGCGAATTGATCGTGAAGAACCTGGCTCGAAAGCAGGAGAAGGTGAAACAACTGATGAGGCGATTCCATTCGCTTCTGCGCGAAGACGGGTATCGCTACGAGAACTACCAGCAAGCCGAAGAGCAAGTCGCCGTGGAAGCCCTGGAGATCGTCGAAGCCGAGGACATGGCCTCGATGAAACCGACGATGGCGGAGGCCATCGCCTGGGTTCGCATGAAACGATACTACGAGGAGAACCGGCGTCGCAGGATACAGCGCCAGCGGGCCTTGCTCGCATCGCTGAATTCCGTCGAGGAGTCGCACATGGCCATCAACGATAACGAGCCGATCGTGTATCCCCCGCCGGAAATCTGGAACCAGATGTCGGAGCGCCGCAAGCTGAAGTATAGCAAGATGGACCTGGCGCTTCGCAACGAGGCCGAGCAACAGATTAACCGCGCCCTGGAAGACAAAACCAAGATGCAATTCAACGAGAATACGCTGGGGGAGGTCATCGAATACCTGTCGACGCTGCACGAGATCCCGATCACGCTCAACAAGAAGGCCCTTCTTGAGTTTGATCTGGGGACGGACACGCCGGTGACGTATTCGGTGGACGGCATCTCGTTGCGTTCGGCGTTGCAGGAGATGCTCAGCGAATTCGACCTGACTTACATCATCGAGAACGAGCAATTGAAGATCACCACCAAGGAAGACGCGGAGCAGAAACGCGTGCCGCGCGTCTACCCGGTGGGCGATCTGGTAATCCCGATTAGAAACTACCCGTCGATGGGCATGGGGATGATGGGTGGCGGCATGGGCGGCATGGGGGGCGGCATGGGCGGCATGGGCGGCGGCATGGGCGGCGGCATGGGCGGCATGGGCGGCATGGGTGGCGGCATGGGTGGCGGCATGGGCGGCATGGGCGGCGGCATGGGCGGGTGGAACGTCCCACGTGAAATCATCCCGCCGCAAGTCTTCCGACGCTTGCCTAAGGAGGTCCAAGAGGTCCTTCCCAAGAGAAGG
>Ga0315543_1003971_pt1 | contig 12833 bp, 10 predicted proteins | sample SalMarSW160210MG_2_FD_203098 | JGI IMG/M metagenome (GOLD analysis project Ga0315543, IMG submission 203098) | Salt marsh sediment microbial communities from the Plum Island Ecosystem LTER, Massachusetts, United States - Salt Marsh Sediment SW1601-210 ...
TGGCGAAGCGTTGCCCGGCCAGCGAAGAAAGGCAGACCCTGCGCCGCCAGATCAATAGACAGCCTATGTCCAGTCTAAACAAGCAGCAGGTACGGCTCCTCAACCAGTTGCTTGATGCGCCGCAGGAAGCGAGCCGCTGGCGCACCATCCACCAGCCGATGATCGAAGGTCAGGCTAAGCCACATTACCTGCCGGACACATATCTCTCCATCCACCACCGCCGGTCGGGCCTTGATGCGCCCCACCCCCAGGATTGCCGTCTCTGGCAGATTGATGATGGGAGTGAAGGCATCAATCTCGTACACACCGAGGTTGGTGATGGTGAAGGTGCTGCCGCTCAGTTCGTCAGGCAGTGCTTGGCCTGACTGCGCCCGCTCCACCAGCGCCCGCAGTTCACGGGCGATCTCGGCCAGCCCCTTGCGGTCGGCATCGCGGATGACCGGCACCAGCAGGCCGCGCTCCGTGTCCACGGCCAGGGCGACGTGCACCCCGCGCAGGTGGCGGATGACCCCTGCCCCCCATCCCTGGCCCTTCTCCCTATGAGGGGGAAGGGAATCATACTCCAGCCGGGCGTTCATGTAGGGGAATTCCCGCAGTGCACGGGCGACCAACTTGATTAGCAGGTCGTTGTACCCGAGGTTGAAGCCCAACCCGTCCGCCAGGCTCGCCTTCAGCCGCTCACGCAACGCGACGAAAGCAGTGGCGTCGGCCTCGGTGGTCAGCGTGACCGGCGCAGTGGTCTGGTGGCTCTCGTGCATGCGCTGGGCGATGATGGCCCGCACGCCGCTCATAGGCACTTCTGCGACGGCTTCGACCGCTTCTGCCGGTGCCGGGGGCACGGGGGGTGCCGGAGGCGAAGGCACAGCCGCCGCTGGCGTCACGGCCAGGGCCTGCCCTGAGCGTAGCCGAAGGGCCTGCTCCACATCCGCCTTGGTGATACGCCCGTCAGGCCCACGGCCGCGCACCGTGCGCAAGTCGAGCCCTGCCTGCTCCGCCAGCCGGTGCGCCACGGGGGTGGCCTTCGGGGGCACGGTCGGGAGACCGGCCCCAGCGGGCGCCTCCAGATAGGCCACCACGTCCCGCTCCGCGATACGCCCGTTGGGGCCGGTGCCGGTCACCAGCGCCAGGTCTATCCCTTTCTCGCGCGCCAGTTTCCGCGCCCGCGGTGAGGCAAAGATGCGCCCGGTGGGAGGCTGAGTTTCTTTCCCTGTTTCGGGTTCGGGTGCCGTGGCTTCGGCTGACCCCCATCCCCGGCCCTTCCCCCTGCGAGGGGGAAGGGAGTCATACGCCGAGATGTCCTCGCCGGCTGTGCGGGCGATCAGCGCTACCACGGTGAGCACTGGCACCGTCTGCCCCGAGGAAACCAATATCCTGCGCAGGAAGCCCTTCGCTGGCGACTCCACTTCCAGCGTGGCCTTGTCCGATTCCGTCGTGAACAGCACCTCGCCGCGCTGGACTGGCTCTCCTTCCTGCTTCAGCCACTCGACGATAGTGCCCTCTTCCATAGTCTGCCCCAGTTTGGGCATGATGACCTCAGTCGCCATAGCCTACTCCACCTTTATTTTATTCTGGTCTACCGATCTCCCAATCCACCAATTCTCAATTCTAAATTCTAAATTCTCAATTCTCAACATCTTCCAATCACCGCAACACTTCCCGAATACCAGCGATGATCGCTTCCACGCTGGGGACAGCCGCGTTTTCCAGCGGCTCACTCATGGGGACGGGCACGTCGGCGGCTGCCACGCGCACCACCGGCGCGTCCAGCCAGTCGAACAATTCCTCCTGGATACGCATGGTCAGTTCGCTGATGAACGATCCTGTCCTGTAGGCCTCGGTGACGCCCACCACGCGCCCCGTTTTTCTCACCGAATCGGCCACCGTGTCCATATCCAGCGGCTTGAGCGTACGCAGGTCAATCACCTCCACGCTGATCCCCTCCTCCGCCAGTCGCCCAGCGGCCTCCAACGCCCGGTGCACCATGCGCGAGTAGGTGACCACCGTCACGTCAGAGCCCTCGCGTTTCACGTCAGCGACGCCGAAGGGAATGATGTAGTCTTCGTCTGCAAGGGGCACGTAGCCCTCAATGCCGTAGAGCATCTTGTGCTCGATGAACATGACCGGGTTGTCGTCGCGGATGGCCGCCTTGAGCAATCCCTTGGCGTCGTAAGGGGTACTGGGCATGACGACATAGATGCCGGGGAAGTGCACCCACAGCGCCTCCAGCGACTGCGAATGGTGAGCGGCGATGCAGCGCCCGGCCCCGCCCTCAGTGCGGATGACCATAGGCACGGTCGTCTTGCCGCCAAACATGTAGCGGTTCTTGGCCCCCTGGTTGGCAATCTGATCCATGGCCAGCGGGGTGAAGTCCACGTACATGATCTCGGCCACGGGCCGCAGGCCGCACATGGCCGCGCCCACCGCTGACCCACCGATGGTCGCCTCAGAGATGGGCGTATCGCGCACCCGCTCCGGCCCGAACTCCTCGAAGAGCCCTCGCGTAGCGCCATAGGCCCCGCCGTACAGGCCCACGTCCTCGCCCATCACGAACACGTTAGGGTCGCGCTGCATCTCCTCGCGCAACGCCTCCTGAATGGCCTGCCGGTACTGGACCTTGCGCGTGCCCGGGCCACCCGCCCTTCGACGGAGTTCATCCCGAGCAAGGACGAGGGACTCAGGACAAGCCCGGCAGCGCTCCCGCAGTTCCCGCTCGCGGATGACGTCCGCCTCCGTCCACTTGAACGGCGCGTAGACGTACAGTTCCAACTCCTCCACCGGCGGCGTGGGGGAATTGAGGGCGAATTCCGTCGCCTCCTCAATCTCCCTTTCGACTTTTTCCTCTATTGCGTCAATCTCCGCCTCAGTAGCGATCCCTGCTTCGACCAATCGGGCAGCGAAAGTGGGGATGGGGTCGCGCGCCTTCCAGGCGGCCTCCTCCTCCTTCGTGCGATACTTGCGCGGGTCGGAGCGGGAGTGGCCGTACCAGCGGTAGGTCTGGCACTCAATGAGGGAGGGGCCGTCGCCACGGCGGGCGCGCTCGACGGCCCGGCCCACCGCCTGGCGGACGACCAGCACATCCATGCCGTCCACCACCTCGCCGGGGATGCCGTAGGCACAGGCCCGGTCGGCGATGTTCAACTTCGCCGTAGCCTTCTGGATGGGCACGGACATGCCGTACAGGTTGTTCTCCACGATGTAAACCACAGGCAGATCCCAGAGGGCAGCCAGGTTGAGCGACTCGTGGAAGTTGCCCGTGTTGGACGCGCCATCGCCGAAGAAGCAGAGCACCACCCGGTCTGTGCCCAGCAGTTGCTGGGCCAGTCCCGCACCAGTGGCCACCGGGATGTTGCCCCCCACGATACCGGTGGCCCCCAGGTTTCCCTTCTCTACGTCAGCGATGTGCATAGAGCCACCACGGCCCAGGCAGTAGCCGGTGGCACGACCACACAACTCGGCCATCATCTTGCCATAGTGCTCCTGCCGCGCCTCCTCCGCCTTCGCCAGGGAGGCGCCCCGGGCGTAGCAGTGGCCGTGACCGCGATGGGTGCTGGTGATGAGGTCATCGTCCCGCAAGGCGGAGATGGCCCCCACGGCCACCGCCTCCTCCCCCGCGTAGAGGTGAGACGCTCCCTTGATAAGGTCGCGCCCCAACAGGTCGTAAACCTGGTCCTCGAACATACGGATCTCCCACATCTGCCGCAGGATGTCAAGGGTCTGCTCCTTGGTAAGGTTGCGCTTCTTCAGGTTAATCTTGTTGCTCACGGTTGAGTCTACCTCCTATTCTACCAATCTACCAATACTTTCCTCGCCGTCGCAGCGTCCGTAACCAGCACGTTCACGTGCCCGCCTCGCAACGCCCCTAGGATGGCCTCCGCCTTGGCCTCTCCCCCCGCCACGCCGATCACTTGCTCGACGTCGTGCAGGGCCTCCAGTTCGATGCCGACGATGCGTCGGTTCAGTTCGATGTCAAGCACGCTGCCCTGGGCATCATAGTGCCGTGCACAGACGTCTCCTACGACTCCCTGGGCCCGCAGTTGAGCCAGTGCCTCTCGGTCCAGGTAGCCAGCCCGCAACAGGCTGCTTACCTCCGGTGCTGGCGCGCCAATGCCGACCAGCGCCACGTCCGCCCGACGGGCTAGCGACAGCGTCTCGCGGATGCGCGGCTCTTGCAGCAGAATTTCCCGCGCGCGGGCACCCTCGACGATCAGCGGGGCGTGGAGGTAGCGGTACCCTCCCCCGTAGACGCTGGCCAGCAAGCGGGCCAGTTCAGGGCCATCAATCAGCGGATCCCCTCCCCCCACCGCACCGACCATCTGCACGACTGTGATCGGGAAGTTATGGTCGGGTCGAAGCGCCCGTACCGTGTTGTAGACCGCCACGCCCCAGGAGATGCCGAGAGTGTGGACTTCCCTCTGCTTCGGGGGGGCCGGGGGGGAGATGTCTTCTACAATGATGCTTTCGATGTAGCGGGCAGCCAGTACCCCCAATCCACGCAGGATCTCCTCGTAGGGCCGGCCACCTCCGAGCAGTACCCTGGCCTGGCGCAGATGAAAGCGAGCGACCAGGTCAGCTTCGATCTCCGGCACAGTTTTCCAGGGATAGTGAACGATGATCTCCACCACCCCAGCCTCCCGGGCCTCCTGAAGCATGCGGGAGACCGTAGAGCGAGAGGTGCCAATCCGGCGGGCAATCTCGTCCTGATTCAGGTTATCCTCGTAATACATACTGGCGACTTGGGCCAGGAGTTCGGTGCGCTCAGTCATTGTTCAGGGCTCAATATGCACATTTTCCCAATATCTGCACTAACGTGCACATTTAATTTTACCACATGGAGAGGCTATTGTCAATACCCCACGCCGAAATTTGCGCAACTGTGCACGCTGTCCAGATAGCCAGCGGCCCGGCGAAGGATCTCGCCGGGCCACTCACGGAGGACGTTCGGACCACGAAAATCGCGAAAGAACGCGAAAGACACGAAAGCCTTCCGCGCTTTTCGTGCCCTTTCGCGTGTTTCGTGGTCCAGGACCCCGTGCCCAGGTCAGCATACCAGTCTCCATCTGCGAAAATCTGCGTGCATCTGCGTCCTACCCAGCTTGTCGGTTTGAGGCAAATCTTTGCCAGGCGGTCACGTCAGGGACGCTCCCCTATCAGCGCATCTCCTGCCCGCCGGTCACGTTGATCACCTGTCCGGTCACATAGCTGGACTGGTCCGATGCCAGGAAGACGACGACGTTACACACGTCGTCGTAGGTGCAGCCGCGCCTCATCGGCACCTGGTTTATGTACTTCTGGCGCACCTCCTCTTTGATGATGCCCCACTTCTTGGCGTATTGCGCGTAGAGCGAATCGACCCACAGCGGCGAGTCAAAACCATAAAAGAAGGCCACATTACGCCAGGCACCCGACTGACGGCAAGGGCACGATTCGCCAGCCGAGCTTACTTGCCCTCCGCGCCTAAGAGACGCTTCTTTATTTCATCCCACAGGAAGGTAGCGACCGCGGCAGTGATGGCTGAGCTAGATAAAAAGGAGATGACCTTCTTGATATAAGGCACCGGTGCGACAGCAATTTGCGATTCAACTGGGAAGCGAACACACTGACCGCCCACAGCCGCTTGCAGCGACAAACGGATCATATCCTGGCAAAAGAAGGTCGGCGCTTGGCATATGGAGAATCTTATCCGCCGCGTTAAGCTCGCACCACCAGCCAAGCCGTCAAAACTGATGAAAGCCTCTTCCAAAGGAGCGGGGTGCGCCGCTGCACTGCCCTCAAACACAACCGCCACAGTGCCGGTAATCGGGTCGGTACTGGAATTAGTCACTGTCACATCCAGATCCGCTTCATCGCCAGGGGCGACGTAGGCTGGCTGAATCAAGGCAATGGACAATGAGGGAAAGTTTGTTGGTGGCGGGTAAGCGCGAGGATAGACATACGTACCCCAGAGAATCAAGTAAAGAAAACCCAAGACAATCGCGGCTACCATAAACCGGCGTAGCCACGGACTGAGCGGCGCTGGCTCTTTGTCTGGTGTGATCAGTTTCACGTGCAGCAGTGCATCTGGCTCCGTTCTGGGGATCGCCGGCGCAAGCCAAGTAGGGGCTGAAGTTCTTTCTGTTGGATGCTGACTCATCGTGTCCTCCCAGGCCAATTGCTGACCAAAAGCCACAGTGCAATGAGCAGGAGCCCACCCGCAAAGAACACAGCGACCAGACTGGAAACTCTGACGCCGAACCAACCAATGATCAAGCCAAGCGCAGCCAGTAGTGCAGTGGCACGGACCGTGTACGCGCTCTCTCTAATTGGCCGTTTGGATTCAACTGTGCGTTCAGGCTCCCCATGGCTGACCGCTGAGCTAGGTCGTTGCACGAATTCAGCAAAGGATGAAGAGAAGATGGCGCTGTCATACAGGATGCACTTTCTTTCCAGTCGTCGCTTTTGTTCATCATCGATCCGGCTGACTTTCCCTCCGCACACCAGTCTTACCGCTTTCTGCTCATTCGCATCCAGGTTCTCCCATATATAGCGGAAATGCGGTTCCGCATCATTGGCATACTGTCTCCGCACGATTTCATAATCTGTTGCCACTAATTCCTTACACTCCATTTTCCGCGCGAAGAGGTGATAGCAAGCCAATTGAAAGAATAAGGGAAAATAACCACCAGCCTCGAAGACGAAGGCGAGGTCCTCTTCGGTAAAGAGATTCTCTTGCTCCGTCATCCTCAACAATCCCAGAATCATATCCTTGGCTTCCATAGGCCTCAGGAAACCCAGGTGAATCTCATCAAAAATGTTGAAGAAAGGCGAACTCAGGACACTCGTGTCAGCGTAAGTCAGATCGAAAAGGGAATCCACTGATGCAGTAACATAGACCACGGTGTACACAGGGCTACCAAGGCTGCGGAGATCGGAAAAGAGATCCTGATCGAGGTTTGGATTTTTGGCAGTGGTATCAAACTCGTCGAAGAGAAGGGCTAGTTTGTACCCCTTTTCCTTGATTGTCATCACTGCTTCACGGAACTCGTTGAAGTCGGATATACTCTCGGCCCAACCATCTGCTTCTCCTCGTTCCGCAAGCGCTCTCTTGGTCTCCTCCCATAGCCATTGGTAGAATCTCGTTTTGTCCAGATTGCCCAGGCCCTGGCAGTCAATGTAGACGAAGAGATATTCCTCTCCAAGATTGTGTTCCTGCTGCACTTCTGAATCGCGGAGATGAAACAGAAGTGAGGTTTTACCTATTCGTCGTGGGCCGACGGTGGAGATACATTGGCCATTACGCAACATCTGCAAAGCCCGGTGGGTTTCTCGTGTTCGCCCAAAAAAATAACGACGATCCCGTATGGGCCCTCGATAAAAGAAGGGGTTCTCCGGAATCGTTGGAGCCTCATTCTGTGACGGATTCACTGCTCACCTCCTCCACAACCTTGCTCAGCGACTTATAACGACGGAACCAGTGGGCGTACAACTGCGCCGTGAAGTCATAGGACACTGGGCTCCCTGGAATCTCACGGGCAATATCCCGGGCGGCCAGTTGCTCCATCGTTTTCATGATCTGGCCGGGGTCCAGCCGTATCCGGTAGGTTCCCAGCCGGTCGGCGATGGCAGCCGTGGTCACCTGATCCAACTGATCCCGCAACTCGGCCAGGGCGGCTAACGTCAGCCTTGTCTCCCGGTCCGATGTCTGCCAGAGAAATTCCAGATGAGCACGCCCTGTCTCCAACAGTTCTCCTACGGCATCACGTACATCTTGAACAGTGACATAATTGCGACGCGTTTCATTACATCCGTTCACCAGGATGTCACAGAGCAACTGGGTGAAGTAGGGATGGCGAGCCGTCAGGCGCAAGATCTCATCAATGGCCAGGTCATCATACACCATCCCGTAAGGCTGCACCGGTTCAGTGATCAGGCGCATGGTCTCCTCACGATTCAGGAACCCGACCTTTTTATACACGGCGATGTTAAACAGCACAGACCAGTAGTCCCCGATCAACTCTTCTACTTTGTGCGTGCCGGCGAAGATGAAGGCCAGTTGTTCTCCATGCTGAATCAGGTGGCGAAGATAGGGGAAGATCTCAGGGGGTAAGCGATCCTTGCTGACCCGGGCCCCCAGTTCCTCAAACTCGTCTATGGTCAACAGCAGGATGCGCTCCCCAATTCGCTCTCGAACCATAGGCATAAAATGTCGCTCAAAGACGTGTTGCGGACTCTCCTCTAGCTCCGCTAGCGTCAGACGCGGGGTAGAGATTCCGGCCCTTTCCAACCCATCAGTCATAGCCGCCGCCAGCCCCAAGAAAAAGTTCCCTATCCCTGGGGCAATCCCCAGCCCCTGGCAGTCTATATAGATCGGGACGTAGCGCGGGTCGTTCAGCCGGGTTGGAAGCTGTTGAAGGATGGATGTTTTACCAGTACGCCGTTCACCAATCAAGACCAGGATCATCTTTTGCATCAGGGTAGGGACGTTCTGGCGGATGAAATTGAAGATATCCTCCCGACCAACGAAGGTAGGGCTACCCAGCCTGAGAGGCGGCCCAGGGGTATAGGGGTTGGGAATCTCGATGAAGCAGGGCGGCGGCTCGAGTAAATAGAGAAAATCGGCGAATTCCTCGGCTTTGCCCTTGCGCTCCGGGTCGTGGTAGGTGATGCGGAATTGCAGCCGCAGCGGGCCTTCCCCTTTCGATCGCAGGGTGAATTCCGACTCTACTGTCTTGCCAGCGGTGAGTGTCCCCAGGTCTACCTTGCCCTCAAGTACTTCGTAATCCTGCGACGGCTCCAACTGGACCACGACCCTCGAAGCCACTCCCGGCCCGTCATTTCGTAGCATCAGGCCCACGGTGATCTCCTCCAGCGGGAGGGCCTGGCGACTGCGCAGGCTCACCTTCAGTCGGGCCGGGCCACGCGCCAGGTCCTCCAAGGCGTTGGTGAGTGCCGCCCGCCAGCCGGAGAGGATCTGTAGAAAGACAAATCGCTCTGGGTCCTGGAATCTTTCTTTTACAGTTCTCTCGCGCTCCACCAGTAGTTCCAGTGCCTGGCCCAAGGAAGCTCCTTGAGCAGTGAAATCCTTTGTTTCATTGTACCTTTTCAGCAGGTGAACAATGTCCCGTAGCTTCTCGACCTCTTCGATTGCTTTTGGAGGAAGGGCTACAAGTCGCCCAACCGCCCTTCCCTCCACAGTCTCCTGACGGGCCCCTTCACGCTTCCGGACTGTCTCGACGGTGGATACGATCTGCGAGTCCAGCGCCGCGATGCGGGAGACGGTGTTGGCGTCCAGAGCAACCAACAAAAACTCGTAGAATTCCTTGAAAGCAGGACCGCGCGCCACATCGGGGAACTGATAGCGGAAGCTGAAAGCCAACGACAAGGAAGAGGTAACCGTCCGCAGCAGTTGAAGGAAGCGTGGGTTAATAGGCGGCATCCCTGGTGTCTCATCTCGTACCTGGTTGTAGATCTCGGTCAGTGCCTCCGGAGCAAGGTAGATTTCGTTGCCCCGTTTTCCCTCGACCAAGCCTCCTAGGACAGCCCTCAGATTATCATGAAAAGAGCGTTCGGAAACAACCGCAAGGATTTTAGATACATCTACTTGATGGGCCATTAGTTCTTGTACAGCCTGGCGCACCCTTTCCGGATCTCTGGCGTAGCCTTCTACTTTCTGGTAAAGTTCTCGCATCGCCCTTTCCAGGCGTTGCACGCTGAGAAGCACATTGCCTGCCTCGCTGCTCAGTGCCTGGCCCTTCTCCCAATCCCAGGTGGTGAACGGTCGCTTGGGACGGGCCAGAGCGACCAGCCCAATCAGTCGGGGGGACTCTCTTCCCTCCTCCCCTTGGGACTCCGCTGTGATGGGAAAGACGGTCAGCGCTGTCTTCTGGGGCAAGTAAGGATCTGAAGGGGTAGCCGGCAGCAAGCCGTCGTAAAAGAAGTGAGGGTGGAGGAATTCTTTTGCCAGCTTGTCCAGGACTCCTCCGTCGGGCTCGACTTGCAGGGGCCACGTCACCTGGTTCTCATCTGTTTTGGTGTCCCTGCCTGGCACCCTTGCCCCCTTAGCCTCGCTTGGATCCCGGACTATCACGTGTCCTTTATGAGGTTTCCACCCATACAACTCTAGTTTCCCGTCCCTCAGGCTGTATGCAGCGCCCCAGCGATAGTTCACTAACTGTCCCATAATCGTCAGCATCTGCTCCGCCATCTCCGCCATATTGGCTGGGGAGCCCAGACGCCGTCTGATCTTCTCTCGTACTGCCAGTCGCCCCCGTTCTTCATCCACCTTGGTGAAGCTACGGGCCAGGAAAAAGAGTAGAACGAAGAGAGGCGGGAGAACGCCAACCGCAACAAGGATATTCCCCGTCTGCTCGTAAAGGTAGAACACGGATGCAGGGATAGGAAGGAGCGACAAGGTCATGAAGAAATCAATACGCACAAACGGCTCTTTATCAGGGGCCAGGAAAAGACGGATCTGTAGATCGTGAGGCCAGATGAGGAGCATCGAGACCAGGGAATAGAGGATGACGTAAGCCAGTATGGCCTGAATATGGATGTCGTATATGTCCAATAGCCAGGGGGCGAAGCGGTCGTGGATGAGTTGATATGCGATCAACGCTCCCAGGCCAGCCACAGCGTGATGACCAGCGTAAAAGAAAGCCCGACGGAGAGTTGGAAACCAGGGTAGATGCTGCTTGGAGAAAAACCTGCTCTGTAACGCCTCGCTGACCAAAGAACCGAGCGTAGCGATAAGCAATGCCGCGAAAGGGGAATCAGCCAAAAGGGCCAAGAAAATGAGCGGAAATCCCAAAGAGATGGTTGCACCCCGTAGAAAACGAAGACGAATAAGATCGCCTACCACGTACACAGCGAAGAAAACCAGAAACAGAGAGATGTCCTTCGGTACGAACTGAGGGCTAAATAGGGAGGGAAGCAAAACTGCGATGAGCAGACCAGCGTCGGTAATTAGTGCGAGGTGGATCTTACCTAAGATGTCGTAGAGTCTCATCCTGACAGCATTTCCTAGCTCGCTAAGTCGTCTCCGGCCAGTTCGCATAGCCTTCGTCCACTGATAGCTCAGTTCATCCTTGATACTTTTGACGCTCAAGGACACCACCTCCTTAGCGCATCTTTTCCCCTCATCAGAGACACCCCGCGCTTATTCCTCGGCTCAGATTTGTAACATGTACCCCACTCCCCGTTTGTTGACGATACAGTCTGCCTCGTCTCCCAACGCTTTACGAAGCCCTTTTATGGCGGATTTCAACCGTTCATCGCCTAAGTACTCGTACTCCTGTTGTTCTTCTGGCAATGTCGAAATCACTTCCCGATCCAGCTCCTCATTGCTCACTACCTGGCCTTGACGTTCCATAAAGTAGCTCAGGAGGGCGAACTGCCTTGCGCTCAGGGGCAGGGGTTCCTCTCGTAGCAGCGCACGCTGGTGGGTCATTGAGAGGACAAATGGGCCAGCCTGCAGGAGGTCCTCCGCCTTTTGACGGCGCACGAAATCGCGGAACAAGGGCGAGAAGTACTTGTACCGGCTGTCATCTTTGACGATCAGGCACAGACAGGCAAGGGCTTCTAACTGCTCCCGATACGTCTCCTCGCTTTGCGCCAACGGCAGAGCAGCCAGGACATACTGCTCTTGTGGAGTGAGATGCCTCCAATAATATTCAAAGTGGGATTCGTATCATCTCAATATGTAGGGGCGAACCCTCGTGGTCGCCCTCTTGGGTAGGTACAAGACCTGCCCCTACCCCGGTTTATTGAAAAGATACTCCGAATGGGTGGTTCGAAAGGGTATCTGTTTGGTGGGTGTGGATTATCTGTCCGTGCAACGCTTTAGCGCTTCCGAGACCCTGACCCACCGCCTTCTCTTGGAAGCAGGCGTCGTTATCGTCGAGGGTCTGAGCCTACGGGAGGTGCCACCAGGGCGTTACCGACTCATCTGTCTGCCGATAAAACTGGTCGGCAGCGACGGGGCACCCGCACGTGCGGTGCTCATTGGAGACTAGATTCGGAGGCGTGGGAAGATGAGAATCAGCAGTATGGTTCCAGTTCCTATGAAAAAACACGTCGGCCCGTTCCTTCTACGTGTTGGGGCTCGGCTGGAGCGTGTCGGGTCTCGGCTGGCAGTTCCCAGCAAGGCGGAGCTAAGGATGTTGCAACGACAGGTCTGTCGTGAGTACGTGCAGGCTCACTCTGAGTTGGCACACATGATGCCAGTCCAGCAAACGATGCAGCATTCAGTTCTCATGGGCGACAAAGCAGTCGAGGCTGATAGCCGTTCCGTTGACCTCCTGCGGATGCGGTTTGTGCGTACCATCGAGTTCGCCATGGAAGTCACGGGGGATATCACTTCACCAGAGGTCACTATACTAGACGCTGGCGCGGCCGATGGTTTGTATCTTCGAGCATTGGGCAAGCAAGGCGCAGGCTTGAGCATAGATCAACAGTGCGTAGACCAGATGCGGGCTGACGGGTTTCACGCCGAACAGGGCAGCATCTATCAGATGCCTTTTCAGACGAAGCAATTTGACTACTCGTTGTGCCTGGAGGTCTTGGAGCACCTTCAGAGCCCTATCGGCGCTCTGCATGAACTCAGGCGTGTCACTCGAAGGGCTCTGATTGTATCCATTCCCCATGTAGGCCGGACTCGCGTTCGATCCTTTGGATACTGGGAACAAGAGGATTCTACTAAGACATCTACTGAACTACGGGCAGAGGCCCACCACGTATCATCTCAATAAGTTGGGGCAGGTCTGTTGGTGATGGTGAAATGCCTACCCAGGTGTGATGAGATACCAACAGGGACAAGCACGTTAACAGTTTGACAGTGAGCTGGGAGCCAATCTACGGCT
>Ga0315543_1003973_pt1 | contig 12831 bp, 9 predicted proteins | sample SalMarSW160210MG_2_FD_203098 | JGI IMG/M metagenome (GOLD analysis project Ga0315543, IMG submission 203098) | Salt marsh sediment microbial communities from the Plum Island Ecosystem LTER, Massachusetts, United States - Salt Marsh Sediment SW1601-210 ...
CTCAAATTGCCGATGGTGAGTATCTGGAGGCTGTCAACACCATCAGGGAGCGCAATCCCTTCCCCGCTATTTGCGGCCGCATCTGCCATCACCCCTGCGAGGGGAGGTGCCGCCGCGGGGAACTCGATGACCCCGTAGCTATCAGGGCGCTTAAGCGCTTTGCCGCCGACTGGTATTTTGATCACATCGAAGAATTACCTGAACCAGAACCCTTTCCCCTGACTCACAGTCAAAAAGTAGCGGTGGTAGGGGCGGGACCTACAGGACTGTCCTGCGCCTACTTTTTGGCTCAGATGGGCTATCCTGTCACGGTCTTCGAAGCCCTCCCCATAGGTGGAGGTATGCTCTCGGTAGCTATACCCGACTTTCGCCTGCCGCGGGAAGTTATTGAAAAAGAGATAGATTATATCGCCAAGCGGGGAGTGGAGATAAAATACGACACGCCAATCAACGTAAATTTCACCATAGAGGATATCAAAGATAGTGGCTTCGAAGCTGTCTTTATTGCCGCTGGGGCACAAAGGAGCCAGAACATTGGCATACCCGGAGAACTGGAGGACATCGAGGGCTTCTACTATGGTTTGAGATTTCTCAGAGATGTAAAGGTTGGCAAGCCTGTTAAGATTGGACGCAAGGTAGCTGTTATCGGCGGTGGTAATGTAGCCCTTGACTCTTCTCGCACAGCTCTTCGCCTTGGTGCCGATGAGGTGAGTATCTTTTACCGTCGGTCGCGGGAAGAGATGCCGGTAACTGAGGTGGAGTATGATGAGACTCTGGCTGAAGGCGTCCAGGTTAATTTCCTCGTCAGCCCCACCCGCATAGTAAGCGACGACTGGAAAGTGACCGGTTTACAGTGTGTCCAGATGAAGCTGGGTGAGCCTGATGCCGGTGGACGCCGTCGCCCAATTCCCATTCCTGGCTCAGAGTTTTTCGCTCCGGCGGATACCGTCATTGCTGCTGTGGGGCAGGCTCCAGACCTGTCGTTTTTACCCCCGGATAGTGCTCTTGAGCGTACCCGGTGGGAAAGGCTGGCAGTTGATGAGAACAGATTGGTCACCAATGTTCCCGAGGTCTTTGCCGGAGGGGATTTTGTTTCCGGACCAGGCATGGTTATAGAAGCTATTGCGGCTGGCCGGAGAGGGGCTATCGCCATAGACAAATATCTCCGGGGCGATACCTCACGGGTCGAGATGTATGACCTGAAGCCCAGCGTTATTGAGGAAAAAATAAGTGGAGAGGAAGAAGAAAGCTGGGAACCGCAATTCAGGCCAGAAACACCTCATCTCCCTCTCCAGGAGAGGAAAGGTAGCTTCAAAGAGATAGAGCTGAGCTTTTCTGAGGAGAAGGCGAGACAGGAGGCTAAGCGTTGCTTAAGATGCGACCTGGAGAAATAAAAAATACTAAATCCTAAACAATATCAAATGACCAAAATCCCAATGAGCCAGGGGTTTGAGTTTAGAACATTGGAATTTAGAATTTGTTTAGAGCTTAGAAATTAGGATTTAACTTGTGGGAGGTTAGGCATGAAATCTATTACTAAACAAAAGACTTTTGAGGAAATCGAGCAGCAGTTAGACGGGTTTGACCGGGTGTATATTGCCGGTTGTGGCACATGCGCCACAATGACTAAAACTGGTGGGAGGGAAGAGGTCCTGGAAATGAGGGAACGTCTGCAAGAACTGGGCAAGCTAGTCACCGGCTGGACAGTTATCCCTACCGCCTGTGATGAGATGACCGAAGTAGCTATTAAAGAAAATAATGGAGCCATTCAGAATGCCAAATGTATTCTGGTCATGGCCTGTGCTTTAGGAGTGCATAAGCTGAGTACCTATATTGACAAGCCAGTCATTCCAGCCCTGGATACTCTTTTCATAGGTGTCGAGGATAGTCCGGGCTGTTTTCAAGAGGTTTGTGCCCAGTGTGGTCAGTGCGTCCTGGGGCAAACTGCTGGCATCTGTCCCCTGACGGCATGTCACAAAGGTTTACTGAACGGCCCATGTGGTGGCACCAACAATGGTAAGTGCGAGGTGGATAAGGAAAAGGATTGCGCCTGGACTCTCATATATCAGCGACTGGAAGCACAGGGCCGGCTGGATTTGATGCGTAAGTATCATTCCCCCAGAGATTACAACGCGGTCCTCAGGCCGCGAACGATCAGGATTACGTGAAGGAGGAGCTATGGCGCAGAGTTTTAGGGAAGTTCTCAAATCTGATAAATTTGTGATAACCAGCGAAATTGGTCCACCGAAGGGGACAAACATTGAAAAGATGCTTCATCATATTGACCTTCTCAAGGATAAAGTAGACGCGCTGAACGTTACTGACCACCAGAGTTCCGTAATGCGCTTTCCCTCCATTGGCGGCTGTCTGGCCATTAAAGAACAAGGAGGCGAGCCCATATTACAGATGACCTGCCGCGACCGTAATCGGCTTGCCCTTCAAGCTGAACTTCTCTTCGCGTATACCCGGGGCGTAAGAAATGTCCTCTGCCTGACCGGAGATGCTGTTGTAGTTGGCGACCACAAGGCAGCCAAGGGCGTTTTCGACCTGGATTCAGCACAGTTGCTGAAGACAATTCGGCAGCTGGAAGCGGGCAAAGACCTTGGGGAGAATGAGCTCGACGGAGCTGTGGAGTTCTGTGCCGGAGCTATAGTCACACCTGAAGCAAACCCGATTGAGCCTCAGTTAATCAAGTTTGAAAAGAAGATTGAAGCCGGTGCCGAATTCTTTCAGACGCAAGCCATCTACGACCTGGACAAATTTGCTAAGTTTATGGAATATGCCCGCCAATTCCCGGTCAAGATACTGGCTGGCATCATTCTACTTGTGTCAGCCAGGATGGCGACGTATATGACCGAAAATGTCCCGGGCGTCCTTGTGCCCCAAAACTTGATTGATGAATTAGCGGCTGCCCCCAAAGGTGAGGCAATCAATAAGGGTATAGAAATCGCGGGTCAGATGATTGCCACTCTGGAAAAAGAATCCATATGCGATGGAGTCCATGTCATGGCTATAGGCCGAGAAGAGGTGGTTCCGGATATCCTGAAAGCGGCGGGACTTGCGACCTAATACCCCATGGAAAATTCGTTTCACTCTTTTATACCCCACAAATAAGCGATAACCCTTCTCGTCTGGAGCTAGCAAATCTTTGTATCTGAGTAGAAGTTGGGGTGAGAGGATTTGAACCTCCGACCACCTGAACCCCATTTAGCTTCGGAAAAAGGCAGGAACCGCTTGCCTCCTTTCTCAGAGAGATCCTACCGAATAGAAGCTCAAGAGGTCAAGTGGCCTGGCAGCCATATGTCCGACGCAACAATCTGGGGGTAACATTTCGATGGTCTGCGTAGCTAGGCAACAAAACAAGTCAATGTGCAATTTCACCGCGAGGCATACCCTAGAGTTCTGCCTCGCCCTCTCGTTGCTCATACTACCAGTGCCACTGAAACCAGTGCTCGCAAGCCTGCTGCAGTCATCTTCTAGGCCAAAGCAGTGTTGACGGCTACGACACCAGTTAGAACAGGTCCCATTTGGCAAGCTCGACCTCGGCGCCTGCAACAAACACGTTCCCGTTCGACTGAACCCCCACCGTGTGCTCGTGGCTTGTGGCCCTCTAGAAGATCAGATCCCAGCTGCCGACATTGCACTGCCCGTCGTCGTTCCATCCCACTGGGCGGTCATTCCCAAGGGCATAGACATAAGCCGGACTGAGCCGTCTCTCCTTTGACGTTTTGCATATCTCTATTCGCTTTTTGTCGACTCACGAATTTTCTCCTGTCAATGTTAAGGTTCAGAGGGGTTGCGCATTGAGGACGGATAAGTAAAATAACCAAGATTTATGTTCTTGGAGGCAACTACAGATATCAAATACTGCCTATGCCATCCTTGAACCGAGTTCCATATTGAAAGAAGACCTGACCAATTTCTTAAGCGATACTGGTGCATGGGTAATAGCCGAATCAAAGAGAGTATGTGAGGCTGACGATTGAGATGAAACTGGCAGTACAATTGACATAGTCTCTGTAACTCGGCAAAATAGTGGCAAATTCCAAATAACAAAGAGAGGTGAGCTAATGGACAAGATTGAAGTACTTAAAAGGTCTGACCTATTTCGTGAACTGGATAACGAGCAACTTAGCATGGTGGCGGAAATGGGTACTGAACAAGTATTTGATGCGGGGACAATCATCCACAAGCAGGGGGCCCCGGCGGAGCTGATTCATGTGATTGAAGAGGGCCTGGCAGGAATTATTCTGGAGGTAGGGCCACTGGCACAACGCCAAATCCAGGCGGCCGCCAACTTTGAGAGCTTTGGCTGGTCAGCCATGATCCCCCCATACACGCGTACAACTACCGTTAAAGCCTTAGAGCAGACAAAGGTAGTCATTTTTAACGGACGGGAGTTGACTGGTTTTTGTACTACCAATTGTGGGGTAGGCTTCAAGATTATGCAGGCATTAGCTCGTGTGATAGCTGAAAGGCTACGTCAAGCCTATATTCAGTTGTTAGGCGTTACTGACGAGGACTGAGCAATCCTTGGTATTCAATCGTCACCAGGGATTAATATTCAATGTAACGGATTGAAGGAGTAGTACTTTATGGGACAAGAGACACTTAGTTCTATGATGCACGAAAAGAGGGTCTTCTATCCCCCAGCGGAGTTGAGTAGAAAGGCGTACATCAAGAGCCTGGAGGAGTATAAAGAAATCTATCAAAGGTCCCTTGACGACCCCGAGGGTTTCTGGGGAGAGGCTGCCCAACAGCTAGATTGGTACAAGAAATGGGACAAGGTACTAGTTGAAGACTTCGGGGAAGGTAAGCACGAATGGTTTGTTGGTGGTAAACTCAATGTCTCCTATAACTGTCTGGATAGACACCTTAAGACCTGGCGCAAAAACAAAGCAGCCTTGACCTGGGAGGGAGATATCGGTGACACCAAGACGCTCACCTACCAGGAGCTATACTATAACGTGTGCAAGTTTGCCAATGTACTGAAGAAGCACGGAATTAAGAAGGGCGACCGGGTATCTATTTACCTGCCTATGATTCTGGAGCTACCAATTGCCATGCTTGCCTGTGCCCGCATTGGGGCCATCCACAGCGTCGTTTTCGGTGGTTTCAGTGCCGAGGCATTGAGAAACAGAATATTAGACTGCGATTCAAAAATGCTCATCTGTGTCGATGGCTATTACCGCAGCGGTCGGATTATCCGAAGTAAGGATAACGCCGATGAGGCTCTAAAAGAATGCCCGGCGGTAAAAGACGTGATTGTAGTTCGGCGGGCCAGCATTCAAGTAGCTATGGAACAGGGTCGTGACTACTGGTGGCACGAGGAAATGGAGGCTGGAGATGTAAGCCCGGTCTGTGAGCCTGAGGTGATGGATGCCGAAGACCCGCTGTTCATCCTGTACACCAGTGGCAGCACCGGAAAACCTAAGGGTGTTCTCCACACTCAAGCTGGCTACCTGCTGTACGCCTACCAGACCTTCAAGTGGATATTCGATATTAAGGAAGAGGACACCTTCTGGTGCACCGCTGATATCGGCTGGGTTACCGGCCACAGCTATATCGTTTATGGCCCACTGGCTGCTGGCGCCACCTGCCTCATGTTTGAGGGTGTACCCAACTATCCTCACCCCGACCGGTTCTGGCAGATGGTTGAAAAGTACCAGGTCAATATCTTCTATACCGCCCCCACTGCCCTCCGTGCCGTAATGATGCAAGGGGACGACTGGCCGAACAAGCATGACCTGAGCTCAATACGCATCCTGGGCACGGTTGGCGAACCGATTAACCCTGAAACATGGATGTGGTATTACAACGTAATCGGCAAAGGCAAACGCCCGATAGTAGACACGTGGTGGCAGACCGAGACCGGGGCCGCACTAATTAGCCCACTGCCAGGAGCTACTCCCATGAAACCGGGCTCGGCTACGCTGCCGTTCCCCGGAATTGAGTTAGCCGTGCTCAGAGATGACGGCTCACCGGCCGAGGTAAATGAAGGTGGTTACCTGGTAATCAAGCGGCCATGGCCCGGCCTGATGCGGCGGGTCTATGGTGACCCGGAAAGGTTCAAAAATACCTACTTCGTCCAGTTCCCCGGTGTTTATACCACGGGAGACGGAGCCAGAGTGGACGAGGACGGTTACTACTGGCTGATGGGACGAATTGATGATGTTATCAACGTATCAGGACATCGCATAGGCACCGCTGAGGTGGAAAGCGCTCTGGTATCCCACCATAAAGTGGTTGAGGCAGCAGTAGTGGGTATTCCACACGAACTTAAGGGACAGGGCATATACGCCTTTGTTACCCTGATGGCTAATGCGGAAAAATCCGATGGGCTCAAAAAAGAGCTGGTAGCCCATGTCCGAAAAGAGATAGGGCCAATAGCCACACCCGATAAGATCCAGTTTGCTGATGCTCTACCCAAGACAAGGAGCGGTAAGATCATGAGAAGAATCCTGACCAAGATTGGTGCCGGTGAGGTTGATAACCTGGGTGACATTACCACCCTGGCTGACCCGTCAGTAGTGCATACACTGGTAAAAGAAAGGGTGTAGTGATAAGACACCTTATTTGGCTTTAGATTCAGTACAGGTCGGATTTGGAATAGGCGGACTGGTATGCACAGCCGGGGGCATAAGAGCAGCAGCAGCTAGAGTTTATTATTGTATTGTAGTTAGGCTGGGGAAGCTGAACCCCATGTAGCTAGTAGAAAAGGCAGAGGCCGCTTGTCTCCTTTCCTTACTATTCTATCTTATCTATTCTTTATTAATCAATTGGGGGGTGGAATATTCATCATTCCTAGTCTCACCAGCACAACTATTGATACTCCTGCAACAATGATACCAGCTACCGAATTTGCGCCCCCATCTTTCCATGGTCCTGTTTTATTTCTCACCAATAGTTGCACCACACCATTTACCATAAGTACCATACCAGCAATAAATGAACCCAGCAATATCACAGTATAAATCAAATCATAATCTATCATACACACCTCCAATTTTTAAACCTTCTATGAAGTACGAGAATTTTGAAACCCCGACCACGTGTTCCCCATGTAGCTAGTATAAAACGCAGAGGCCGCTTTCCTCCTTTCCTGTAATATTATATGATTATCTAATCCATGAATCAATAATAGAAGAGTACAAAAGGGAGGTATGGCAGTAAAAAAAGACAAATTGATAGGCAAAATCTCGCGGATTGCACTTGCGCTTGTGATAGTTGTGGGACTGGCTGGCCTGGCAACCGCATTAAGCCCTGTCCTGGCTGACGACCCGGTGGTCACCTTCCCTAATGCGCAACTTGATGCTGCCATCCGTGAGGCAATAGGGAAACATACCGGAGACATCTACCAGTCCGACCTTGAAGAGCTTACAAGTCTTAATGCCTCAGATAAAAGCATCTTTTACCTTACGGGTTTAGAATACTGTATCAACCTGACCATGCTTGACCTTAGTTATAACGAGATATCCGATATTTCGGCCCTGAGCTCACTTACCAACCTGACCATGCTTGACCTTAGTTATAACGGGATACCCAACATCTGGTCGCTGAGCTCACTTACCAACCTGACCACGCTTTACCTTTATGCTAACTCGATATCCAACATTTCACCGCTGAGCTCACTTACCAACCTGACCACGCTTGACCTTCGTTGTAACCGGATATCCGATATCTCACCCCTGGCGGATAACATCGGCCTTGATGAAGGGGACAAAGTTTACCTCGAATCCAACTATCTCGACCTTTCTCCGGATTCCCATGCAAGGAACGATATTCAAACCCTGCTGGACAGGGGGGTAAGCGTCTCATATAGCCCGCAAAAGCAGATACCGCTCATGGCGCTATTTATTGGCGGGATTATAGCTGCGGTGGTGGCAGGGGGACTGGCGATTTTCTTCGTGCGCAGAAGGAAAGCTGCCTGAACCCCATATAGCTAGTAGAAAAGGCGGCAACCGCTTGCCTCCTTCTATGTAATATGGTACATTCGTTATAGGTTAAAGTCAATATACGGTTCACTATGGTAAGACCTTTTAAATCTGAATTAGTACTCGAAGAAAGAATCTCCGAGGCGACATTACGAGCATATCACGTTGGCTACGACCAGAATAAATTTAGACTTCAACCTTTAGTTGATGTTATCAGAAAAGTAATCCCCGAATTCTCTCTTGGTTACATAGCTGGAAATCTAATATCCTCTGCAGAGGCAGTTGAGAAGATGAGAGAGGCTGCAATAATAGTATATACGACCGACAAATACCAGAAGCGTGGTGAATTTGGCGAATTAATACTCCATCTGCTCCTTCGTGACTTCTGCAATACTCTACCACTAATTTCTAAGATTTATTTCAAAGATTCCTACAACGTAACTATACATGGCTTTGACGGCGTTCACGTTACAACAGAAGATGGAGTTAACAAATTATGGCTTGGGGAATCTAAATTATACACCGATGGCAAATCTGGTGTCATCGATTTGTCCAATGACTTGAAGGAACATTTCGCCGCCGATTATTTACGGCAGGAATTCGATTTAATTTCCAAAAAACTACCTATTGATTGTCCTGAAATAGATCATTGGCGTACTCTGATGGATAAACACCAAAAACTAGACGTTATTTACTCAAGCATCGTTATACCCATGGTCTGTACATACACTAGCGATACTTGCCGAAACCACTGCGAAGAGACCGAAGGTTATATTAAAAGTTTCTTATCAGAATGCAAGTATTTAGGGAGCGAATTTCTGTCTCGAAATATCAGAACCGATTTAGATGTTATATTAATGCTACTTCCCGTCTACGACAAAGATGAACTCAATACTGAACTCGATAACAGATTGAAAGCCATGCAAAATATATGAATATTCAGAATTACAACGACGCAAAAAAATTATTATCTGACGCCACAGAAATTGACTTTGACACTAGTTTCTCTCTAGCCCAACTGTGCTCAAAACTACTTAGAGACACAGCAACCGAGAATAATGGACGTGAGATAGTTATTCGAATTCAAGATTCTTGGGATAGAATTGATAATAAAACTCATTTTCTATGGAATGACTTATGTGAATCTTCAGGATTATATCCGTATTTGGAATCTGCTTTGCTTGAAGGCAGTTCTTTACTAAGATACGAATTCCATTCATCGAGATATTTGCCAGATACTTATTTTCACGAAGAACAAAACCAGGTTTCTCTACATTTACAATCTAAAAACAGTATCGTACTCAGCGCTCCAACCAGTTTTGGAAAGAGTCTACTAATTGAAGAGCTCATCGCAAGCCAAATATACCACAATATAGTTGTAGTTCAGCCCACACTTGCCTTACTTGATGAAACCCGCAAGAAGCTTCTCAAATACTCTGATTACTATAAGATCATTGTTTCTACTAATCAGCCCCCAGTAAACGATTCCAAAAACGTCTTTTTGTTCACTCCAGAGAGAGTTGTTGAATACGAGTACTTCTCAAATGTCGACTTCTTTGTCATTGACGAATTTTATAAGCTTAGCCTCGAAAGGCAGGATGATAGAGGAATCATTCTTAATCAAGCGCTTAATAAGCTTCTCGGATTTACTCGGCAGTTCTATTTCCTTGGCCCTAGCGTTTCTAGTTTGCCTCGTGAATTTCAAGACAAATATGATTTTCTATGGATTAATAGCAACTTTGCTACTGTTGCTGTAGATGAATACCCAAAGATTATCACATCTCCGAAAGATAAACTGCATAACGAGCTCCAGCTCTTTGATCTGCTCCTTTCACTTAATGAACCCACTATGATCTACTGCAGTAGCCAGCAGAGGACAATGGCGCTAACAGAGGGCTACATTGACTACCTCGAGGAACGTAATCTCATTGACCATTACCTTACCTCCGATAACGATGATATGGCAGAGTGGATACGATTAAATATCCACGATAAGTGGATACTCAAGTCGGCACTCCAAAAATCCATTGCATTTCACCATGGTTCGCTTCCCCGGCATTTGGGTAGCTCTATCGTTGATGCCTTCAACAATGGTACTTTAAATCATCTATTTTGCACATCCACTCTTATCGAAGGAGTTAATACAACTGCCAAGAACGTTGTTCTCTTCGACAAGTTGAAAGGACAAAAGAGGCTCGACTATTTCGATTATAGGAACATTGCTGGAAGGTCAGGGCGAATGGCTCAGCATTTCATAGGACGCGTATATAATTTTCACCCCCAGCCGGAAGAAGAATATCTGGACATTGACATTCCTATTATCACCCAAGACAATGCTCCATTAGAACTCCTGATACAAATTGATGAATCTCAGCTCAAGCCATTATCAATTGACAAGCTTCGAGAGTTTAATCAGCTCAACGCTGACCTGAAATATACTATTAAGAAAAATCCCGGATTACCCGTCCAAGGTCAACTTGACATGGTCACCGAAATTGAACAAAATTTACCAGCACTCCGCTATCTCTTGCAGTGGACTGGTCCTTCTCCATCATACGACCAACTCCGAGCTGTACTAGACCTTGCTTGGAGACATCTCCGAGCTACAACCCGCGCAGAACACAATATTAGTAGCTCAAATCAGTTAACTTACTACGCACTAAAATATGCCAAAATCCAATCCATTAAAGCTTTTATTCAAGAAGACCTCAGAAGTCAGTATTGGGCCGACAGGGAACCAGATTTTGATAAACGCGTGAATATTATTGTCTTCAGAATGCTTGATATAGCAAGACACTGGTTCGATTTCAAACTACCGAAACTACTAAACGTCGTTTCTACCCTCCAGAATTATGTGTTTAGCAAACACAATTATCCCCCAGGCAATTATTCCCTTTTTGCCAACTCCCTTGAACGTGGTAATTTTCCCCCTAGCGTTGCAATGCTTCTCGATTATAATGTTCCCTCATCAGCCATAGTAAAGATTGCCAAATACGTTGACCCAGACGCCACTCCCGAAGCTGTACTTGCTATGTTATCTGAATACGACCTTACAAAGTTTGAACTCATCCCATATGAGATCAGTAGAATAAATGCGATAACCCGCTATAAAACGTCCTAACGCCAAAGACTCTTTCTTTTGTATTCTCCTATATACTTACTTATAATGGGGAGCTTAGTTTGCTGCCCCTATTACCAGTTTCCCCTATTTCACCAGATGTCAAGAATAAAGGCTTTGCCCCGCTTTCAGCCGTTCTTGACAGCGCTCTTATACATAACCCATACCCCATTTAGCCTCGAAAAAAGGCGGAGATCGCTTGCCTCCTTCTCTTGGAGGGGATTATAATCTTCCTTGGCCTGGTTCGACTTGTGGGGGTTCTGATTTCGCAGTCATCTATCCTGCTAACGACAAAGGATGTGTTAAGATAGGCGAAGTGGACCTCCCACGGTAATGTGATTTCAGCGACATCTTGCTCAAGGAATGCTCATGTCTCTAACAAGATTCATCAAGGATTTACTGAGGAAGCCTGAAGCAATCCCAACCCCCGGTGCCATATTCTACAATGCGACAGTGGCGAAAGTTCTTCGAAAGCCTGAAACAAAGATAGCTAATGACATAGTGGCAAAGATGGGAAACGGGACTATTCTCGATTTAGGTTCGGGAACAGGCTATTTGTCAATAGAGATTGCCAAGAGGTCACCCAGCCTGCAGGTCTATGGCATCGATCTCGGCAGGCAAATGGTCAAGATTGCGAGACGCCATGCAAAAGGCGTTGATAATGCCCGATTTGTGTTTGGCAATGTGGCCAAACTCCCTTTCAAGGATAATTCGATAGACCTTGTGGTTAGTACGGGCGCTTCGCACCATTGGAAGACACCGCGCCTGGTGTTCGATGAATGCTATCGTGTTCTAAAACCCGGCAAGGAAGCCTGGATATACGATGGGTGTCCTGAGGTTTTCAGCAACCGGGCTGATAGAAGAGAAGTGAGCGAGGAATATGGGTTCCTGGTCGGCCGACTTGGACGCAGAACCTCTATGCTACATGGTTTCACCAGGGAAGAATACCAGACCGTAATTAAGGGCATGCTAGAGCAAACGGCATTCAAAGGCAACTACCGGATGGCGCTAACAGATATTTGGATGAAGATTACGCTTAAGAAACGCAAGTGAGTACGTTCGCTATTTCACGACTTCTTGGTTGCTCGGTGGCTATGACACATCCGGTACAGGTCGCGAATTGCAAGCAACCGGCAATTATATTGTGTCCTCTACTGAAACGCTGGCGTCCAAGAAAGGAGTGATAGCAAAAATGGACAAACTGCAAATTAGTCCAAAAGAGATCGATGCCGTGGTTTTCGACATGGACGGTGTGATAACCGACACCGCTACTATTCATGCCGCTGCCTGGAAGCAGATGTTTGACGAATACCTCAGGAAACGCGCTGAACGACAGGGAGAGCAGTCTCAGCCGTTTGATGCTGATTTGGATTACCACCGCCACGTTGATGGCAAGCCCCGATATGATGGGGTTAAGGCTTTTCTGGAGTCTCGTGGCATCTCGCTTCCATACGGAAACCCGGAGGATAAACCGGACAAGGAGACTATATGCGGACTAGGCAATCGGAAGAACCGGTATTTTCTCCAGCGTCTAAAAAAGCAGGGCGTAAACCTCTACGAATCCTCCATTACATTCGTAAAGCAGCTAAGGTCAAGCGGTATCCGTACGGCGATTATATCGGCAAGCCGCAACGCTGAGGCCATGCTGGATACTGCCGGTATTCAGGACCTATTTAGCGTCAAAGTGGACGGCGTTGATTCCGTTAAACTTCAACTTAAAGGTAAGCCCGACCCGGCAATTTTTCTTGAAGCGGCAAAACGGCTTAAAGTAAAGCCTGA
>Ga0315543_1003977_pt1 | contig 12822 bp, 13 predicted proteins | sample SalMarSW160210MG_2_FD_203098 | JGI IMG/M metagenome (GOLD analysis project Ga0315543, IMG submission 203098) | Salt marsh sediment microbial communities from the Plum Island Ecosystem LTER, Massachusetts, United States - Salt Marsh Sediment SW1601-210 ...
GCCATGTTGAGCATACCTTGGCAACGGTATTAAGCGCGTAGTCCGATGACTACGACGAACGACAGCTTACATATCGTTATCTCCAAGTGGTTTCAAAAACAGGGCATCCTTCTGCTGTGTGAGTATACCCCGGCAACGGTATTAGGTGCGTAGTCCGATGACTACGACGAACGGCAGCGTACATATCGTTATCTTCGAGTGATTTGAAAAAAACAGAGCATCCTTCTGCCGTGTGGAGTATACCTTGGCAACAGTATTAAGCATGTAGTCCGATGACTACGACGAACGGCAGCGTACATATCGTTATCTTCGAGTGATTTAAAAAAAACAGAGCATCCTTCTGCCATGTTGAGCATACCTTGGCAACGGTATTAAGCGCGTAGTCCTATGACTACGACGAACGACAGCTTACATATCGATATCTCCAAGTGGTTTCAAAAACAGGGCATCCTTCTGCTGTGTGAGTATACCCCGGCAACGGTATTAGGTGCGTAGTCCGATGACTACGGCGAACTCCAGCGTAAGTAGCATCGGATACGACATGTCCCAATGAAGCATTACGCTCGTAGAGGTATGATTTCAGGATGAAGCTCGCTTTGGCCGTCAAGGAAAATTACGACGTGTACGGGCAGAAACAGGCTCCCGCCCACGGAGCTTTCAGGCAGACAAAATATGAGTGGTTTTATGTTCTTGGTGCGGTTTGTCCCGAGAGCGGAGAAAGTGTAGGATTGTTGTCACCTACGATTAACAGCGATGTGGTAAACATATTCTTAAAGCAATTCACTGAAGAAGTTTCCCACGATGTTCATGTTTTGTTGCTCTGGGATCAGGCCGGTTTTCATACATCGAAGAAATTGAAGATACCGGAGAATATGACCATTGTACCTTGGCCGCGGCATTCACCTGAGCTCAATCTTGTTGAGAACCTTTGGCATTACCTGCGAAGCCATTATTAGGCGAACAGAATTTACGCCGATTATGATGCTCTTCGCCTTGCTGTGGTTGAAGCGTGGCAGAAAGCTGCTCTGGATAAGGGAACAGTCAAATCAGTTTGCTTTACTAAAAATGCCCAGCGCATTTGTTAATCAGAACTGGTATTACAAGTGCCTTACAGACGCAAATTCAAAAAGGCGAAGGGTACATCAGATAATAGTTGCGTCGTTAAAAAGGCCGAATGCCCCAATCACGTATGGACCTATGATTTTATCAGTGACCAGACCGAAGATGGCGGCAAGCTTAAGCTCCTGACGGTTCTGGATGAGTTTACACGTGAAAGTCCGGCCATTGAGCTGGGCCGATCTATCCGCGCCAGAGATGTGATTGCGGTAATGGAGTATTTGTTCATGGTTCGCGGAGCACCAAAGTTTATCCGCAGTGATAACGGGCCTGAGTTTATTTCAGATGCGATTGAGAAATGGCTTAAAAGAAATCACATTGAGACATTGCACATTGCCCCCGACAGTCCGTGGGAGAATGGCTACATTGAGTCGTTCAATGGCAAGCTGCGTGATGATGTTTTGAATCGTGAAGTATTTCATTCGGTGAAGGAAGCAAAGGTTATTGTGGAGAATTGGCGATTGGAATATAATAATCATCGTCCTCACAGCAACTTGGATTATATGACCCCTGCCGCCTTCGCGGCGGGCTGCAATCCGTCAGGCTCCGCTACGCTCCGCCTGCCGGATTGCAGGATAAAGAACGTGGATAACTCTCTAATCAAGGGTGGTACATAATCCGGGGTCAGATCACCTGGACTCCGTGGGTCATTCCGCTCCAGGCCTTTGCCGATCAGGGCATAAATCTGACCAACGTCGACAAGATAGCAATTGGCCTGGGAACAAAGGGCAATATGACAATACCCGGCGGTTCGGGCAAGATGTACTTTAACGATATCCTGCTGAATCGACCGGGAACTGCTTCCCAGGAGTAAACGCCGCTGTCGTGAAAATAACAATCAATGTTTGCATAAGTTCGGGGCCTATACCAAATCAGCTTGGTGTAGGCCCCGTTTTGTCATGACAATTACAGAAGCTCTTGCTATAAACCGTTACAGCCCGAATCGAGACTTACAAACGTCTTTCCTGTCGCAGATTCCGGAATTACTTGATCTACAATCAGAAATGAGTTGTGATATGCTATCTCAAGGTACGCTGTTGGCCGCACAAGTCATTTGTGTATCATCTGCGGAACAACGGATAGTAACAGGTTGACTACTATCGCTATCATAGTCCAATTCTTTCAGTGATCCTTCGGCAAAAAGCTTCGCATCTTCCAAGCTTGGTAAATCACGAACCTTAATTGCCCCTACGTATCGATCCCGCGTAATATTCAGACACCAGCAGTTATCAAAAAGGTTATCGGAACGCCATACTTTAAAACGTGGATAACTCGTCTTTGCCACCCCTATCCAGGAATGAGTATTTTTTTTCCATTCTATCTTCATTTTATCCAGTCTCTGGAAGCTTTTTTCTATACTCTGCTATATCGGTCTTTCCAGACAAAATTGTTCAGCTTTTTTGGAGTAGAACCGGTCGTCCTTTGATTGATACGCTTCCTATCGGGGGGTAACTTTTAATCAAATTCACTGCTATAGGCCGCAGTGTTCACCAGCATGGTCAGTCCGGCTCAGGTTTTTCTGTAGAAATGCTGTGAAGGACATTATTGGCGAATATGCATAAAGAACGGAGAGGGCGGGATTCGAACCCGCGGTAGAGGTGTAAACCCCTACGACGGTTTAGCAAACCGTTGCCTTAAGCCGCTCGGCCACCTCTCCGAACATTATTTCGATAATCTACTCTATATAAGCCGGGATTGCAAGATGATAACTATAAAACTGCACATTTTTGTAAACAAAAACATTCGAGGATTTTGCCGCCCGGATGATATTGTTCTCGCTAAAAACCTAAGGAGTATTTCCTATGCAGAGATTTTCTATATCTCTTGCTACAATCTCAGCAATAATTTGCCCCGGCCCTGATAATATCCGCCTTGGCATAACATTCTGCCCAATTGTCTCAGCCGGGTGCTGCTTTTTGGGAGGCCTGGCCATTTTATCCGGACCTTTCCTTTTTATTGCGGTAATATTTCGCTGTTCGGCCATAATCTGTTTGGCCAGGTCGAATTTCGGTATTTCACCAGTCTCTTGCATCGCATCCTCGCGTTTGGTAGGCGGCTCACTTACAAGCGGTGCCTCTTTTGCAGCAGTTCGTAGAGTCTTCTCTTTTGAAGACCGCTTCTGCTTCTTATCATCACTTTCTTTAACATTTTTAGCCTTACTCACCGCCACAACCTCCTTCAATGCTAATCATTCCTTCTTACTTGACTTCTGTAGTATCTTTATCAAATTAAACGCTTTGCATAAACATAATACGCCCCGCGGGATGTTCCGTTCTCACCCGTAAGCCAGGTCTGCAAGCGAGTTTTGCCCGCTTTAAGCCTGACTTTGAACGTCACGCTATGCGCATCTACGGTAATCGGTTTGGTCAGATCCTCGTCGGCGACTTTCAGCCTGGCCTTCGTGGCGGTAATAGCCTTGCCGCCGGCAATCGCTTCGTTGATCGGTGCATCGGCTTCCCTAGGCCAACGCCGCAGTTCGAATTCATACGTGCCGTCGCGCTCAATCTCAACCACCCAGAAGCCATTTGCCCGGCTGCCGTTTTTGACCGCCTCCTGGCTCCATGGCGGGTTCGGGCCATGCCAATCGTGGGACATCAGCCGGGTCGGATTCTGTTTATCCGAACCAATAACGATCTCGCAGTACTTATCGAAACCCTGCGAAAGATCGGCCCACCACCGTTCATAAGACCGACGCAATTCTTCGACAACGTCTGATTTCGAATCGGCGATGTCCTTCTTCTGAGTGGGATCGGCCTGAATATCATAAAGCTCCCTGCCGTTAATCAGCCGCCAGCGTTGGGTCATCACCGTACTCTTGCGCCACTTTTCCGGATGCTCGATCCGCTGAGAGTGAACCAGCAGCGTGCGGTCGGGCCAGTTGCTCGCTTTGCCCTTCAAAAGCGGCACGAGGCTGGAGCCGTCGAACTTTACGCCGGCCGGTCTTTTTATGCCGCACAGGTCTATAAGTGTCGGCAGCACATCGATATGCGCCGAGAGCCGGTCAACATCGGTGGGGCCTTTCAATCCTCCGGCAGGCCAGCGTATAAAGAAAGGCACGCGGTGCCCGCCCTCGTATTCGGAGCCTTTTTTGCCCCGCATTCCCCCGGCGTGACTTCCCGATGTCCCGTTGTCGGTCATGAAGATAAGAATCGTATCCCGCTCCAATTCCAGCTCTTTAAGTCGGCGCATCAACCGGCCCATATTCTCGTCGATGTTTGTAATCATCCCGTAGAAGTTGGCTTGATTGTCTTTGACGCCTTTGTCCCTGTACGGTTTGCTGTATTTGTCGGCCACGTTGTAAGGACTGTGCGGTGCGTTAGTCGGCACGTAGCAAAAGAACGGACGATTCTTATTAGCTTCGATGAATTTCAAAGCCCCGTCGAACCAGATATCCGTACAGTACCCCTCGAACTTTTTCGCCCTGCCGTTATGGAAGTACGTATCGTCGAAGTAATCGTTGCCCCAGTAATCGGGCCCCTGCCCTACACCGCCCCCGCCGTGAATCAGGACCTCCTGAAAGCCCCTGTCCTGGGGCCTGAACGGATAATTATCGCCCATGTGCCACTTGCCGAAGATCGCGGTACGATAACCACTCGCAGAGAAAACGTCGGCAATTGTCACCTCATTTCTGCCCAGCAGCGACCGGCCCATAATCGTATGCCAGACACCCGTCCGCGACGAGTAGTGCCCCGTCAACAGCGCCGAACGCGTTGGCGAACAGGTCGGATCAACGTGAAAATCGGTTAGCCGGACACTCTGAGCGTGCAGCTTATCCAGGCTCGGTGTCACAATGACCTCGTTGCCGTGACAGCCGAGGTCACCGTAACCCTGATCATCCGTCATTACCAGGATTACGTTCGGCGAAAAACCATCCCCAAAGCTTTCAGCTTTGAGGCTGCCACCCATCGAAATGGTTACCGCTGAAGCGGCTGCAAAACCAACGGTTTTAAGAAATTCTCTTCTTGTCGAGCCGCCCATTTCGTTGCCTCCTTATTGTCCAGCACTTCGCGCGGGGCCCAGAGAAAGTTGTGTAAAATCGCCCGGCCTGAATTGCTCTATCAGCGAATGAACATCATCGACAGTGACAGCCTTGATTGCATTGACATCGCCTTCGATCGCTCGATACTGCTGCAAATACGTCCAGTTAAAACCAAGGTCAACCAGCCGACCCATCGGCAGCTCGTTCTTAATCACCAAAGCGCTCAATATTTTGTTTTTTGCTTTTGTTAGTTCACCTTCGGTAATGCCGTTCCGGTCTAAATCATTAAAAATGCTGCTGACAATATCGAGCACTTTCGTAACATTATCACTGCCACAGCGGATATAACTGCAAAACGCCCCCGTGCCATCCATCGCTCCGAACTGCATCGAGGCAGCTTCCGCCAATGCCTTGTCCACCAGCTCCCAGAAAAACCGCGACCCGACGTCGTCTCCGATAATCGTGCCCAAAAGCGAAGCGGCAAATCTCCTCGGGTCCTGAGCGGACACACCCGAACTCATCAGGCATATATGCTCGCGAACCAGATTTGCTTTTTCTACTCGTTCTTTCTTTTTACTGCCCCGGCTGTGGTCGAGTTTCCGCCCTACAGTCTGCGGCTGCCATGAGCCGCAGGAATCTGCGGCCAGGGAGCAGATTTGGTTCCAGTCAAGATTCCCCGCACAGGCGAGGACGATATTATTCGGAGCGTAACGTCTCGCAAAATATTCCCGCATCTGCCCGGCGGTTAAATTGTCGATACTTTCTTCGCTGCCAAGCACACTATTGCCGCACGGATGACCATCGAAGTGCAGGTTCCTGCACCTATCCATCACATCGAAACTCGGCAGGTCCTTGTACATTGCAATCTCTTCCTTGATGACGTTCTTTTCGATATTGAAATCTTCGTCTCTCAGGGCCGGTCTCATCAACTGCGTCCACAACTCCGTCACCTCGGCCAGATATTCCGGAAGAACGGCGGCATAATAAACTGTATTTTCCTCGCTGGTAAAGGCGTTGAATTGTGCCCCCGTCCTGTCGAACGCCTCATTCACTTCAAGTGCACTGAGCTTTTCCGTGCCTTTGAACAGCATGTGTTCCAGGAAATGCGAGACGCCGTTTATCTGTTCGGTCTCATCACGTGAGCCGGTCTTGACAAAAAAACCAACCGCCGCCGATTTCGCAGATTTGTTAAGCTCGCCGATTATAACTAAGCCGTTTTCTAATTTCTCGCTCTTAAATTCCATGCGTCGTCCTACTGTATTTTGACCTGCTTCGGGCCGATCGTCACAACCGTAAAGTCGCGGAACGGATTATTTCGCAAAAACGCCAGAACCGAATCAACACTGGTTGCCTCGATCTTGTCCTTGATTTCGTCCAGGCTACGAACTCTGCCCAATATGTAGTGATCGCTTCCAATGGCACCTGCCCTGCTGCTGGACGATTCGCTCTGAAGGATCAGCGAGCTTTTGAGTCCGACTTTGGCCCTGTCGATTTCTTCTGCGCTGATTCCTTCGCCGAGCCGGTTGAATTCGCCGATGACACAGTCGAGCGTCTCCTGGGCCTTGTCCGGTGTCGTGCCTGCGTAGCACATAACGCCGGCCGCTTCCTTCAGGCCGTGATACCTTGCGCCTATCGCGTAGCACAGACCTCTTTTTTCTCTGACCTCCGTGAATAATCTGGCGCTCATCCCGCCAGAAAGAACCGATATCGCAACCCTGGCATTGTAGTAGTCCTCGTCGGTCGGCTTGACCGTTCCGGTCATCAGGGCAATGTGCACCTGCGCACCGTCATTATCGATATGCGTATATTTTCCCTGTCTCGGGCCTAACGTTACAGATTCGCCGCCTTCTTTTGGCTCAGATTCGAACAATCTCTCTATCTGCCGGCAAACGGCATCAAAATCGTATTTACCGGCGACAGAAAAAATCGTCTGCGAAAGATTGAATTTATCTTTGATGATCTGCCCCGATATCTGAGCCGTTAAAGCCTTCAATTCTGGGATATTTCCGACCGTGTTGCGTCCCAGTGGACTCGGATAAAACTGCTCTCGCAGTTTAAGCATTACTTTATGCCGAGGGTCATCGTCTAAAGACAATACCTCATCAATCGCAAGTTGCCTTGCTAATTCGAACCGGTCATCCTTCAGGCTGGGTTTAAGTATAATATCTGCATACAAATCCAACGCTTCGGCCAGATTTCCGGCTTCCAATGCCGCACCAACGGCAATATGAGAGCTGCCGACCGATCTCCCGCGAACCAACCCCAGGCCATCGAGAGCGTCGCTTAACTGCCTGCTGTCTTTATCACCGGCCCCTCTGAAAATCCAGTCGGCAATCACACTTCCGGCCCCGCAGCAACCGTCCGGCAAGCGTGCCGCTCCGGCCGGCATCATAAAACCGAACGCCACCGACTCGACCGCTTCCATAGGCTCACCGAGAAGGACCATCCCGTTCTTTAATATTTGTATATCAAAATCTTCTGCCATTTATGGCCTCCATGGAGATTCCAAAAAAGTAGGCAGAATTCTACCAGCAAACAGATTCGGTTTCAACTGCAAAATTAGGCAGATGTAAAGCAATTAGATATCGAAGCGTAATCTACGTGGAGTTCAGGGATTATATGCTGACAATCAGAGTATAAGCCCCCTTGTTATGGGTATCGTAGCAGCGGAATCTCAACCGCAGAAATGTATCGACGTGAATGATCTGCTCCGCATAAGCATGGCGTTTCAAAATCGCCTTCGTCTCAACCATGCTCAGGTTGTTCCAGTGCCATTAATATAACGAGTTGAATAGTACTTTTGGCCTAACCAAAATCGGCTTTTTCCCCTATATCCTACAAAGCGGGCCCAAAAGGCGATTCTGCTCTCAAGGTCCATAGAAAAAGCCGAGCCAAATGGGCCCGGCCTTGGGATGTTTATGTGAGGTTCGTGCCGATGGGAATATCTCATCCACCTTTAGCCCGGTGGTATCACTTCGATCCGGATGAGGACAAAAATCACACTGTCTGAGTCAGGAGCATCTTCGTCATTTGAATTGTCCTCATTTTCTGCTGTCCCGACCAGCCGGAACAAAACAGCCTCGTCGGCTTCTATTTCAAGACTTGGCATTTCGAAGCCGCTCTGCCCGCGGAGGAAAGAGAAGCTCAACTCAATGAGTCCGTCATCGTCCAGGACTGTGGCTGCCAGCGCAATTGCAACAGCATCCTGGTCATCAGCGCCAAAGCTCCCAACAGTCCCCTCGTGACCCTCTTGCAGTATTAACCTGGGCCCTGACCTGAGCTTGAGATCATCACCGGCGCGTGCAAAGTCAGTGAAATGCTCGGTTTTGTCAGGATCGAGTCTGGCGTACGACACATCCGGGTAGCCTGCGGCTGGGTCCAATTCGATACTTTCTGTCTCCAGAAAATCCAGCAAATCATCATGCCCTCCAACTAAGGAGAATTCTTGTACGCGCGCTGAGATAATCGTGTATTGAATATCAGGATTCGGCTTGGCAGGCTCGGCAGGCGGAAGGTTAGACTCATATATATATTTTTCCGGCTTGTGTTCTCTCAAGTTCGAGGCGAATTCTCGTAGATCCGCCAGAGTGGTTCTCACTACTCTTGTCGTGCGGGCAAAGGCCGCCCGCGAACCACCAAGCTGGTATACGCCAACACATACTGCAATAACAAATACTGCCGCGGCAAGTTTTGTGATTCTGTTTCTCATAATTATTCTCCATATCCTCGACCGGGAAGCGGCCGAATAATCCTTTTCTGATTTTTCCAACGCATTCAGGACATCATCGAGAACTTCCTTGTCCCTCTCTGCGTTAGTTTTTATAGGTACATTCTTGATTAACTTTTTCATATTTTCTGCCGGTCTCATTTTTCCACCTCGCCATTTAACAATGACCGTAGTTTATCTAATCCATAGCGGTATCGGCTTTGGATTGTGTTTATGGACACGTTTTGCGATTCTGCTATAGCCCTGAATTTCATACCGCCTTGCACGTGCAGAATGACAACCTCCCGCTGAGGATACGAAAGCTTTGCCAAAGCGTTGTTCAAAGTGTCCAATTCTTCGCTTCTTATAATCCATCGCTCAGGCTTGCTCGAATCAGATATTATAGACTCAGTCTCGTCGAGGCTGACGGCCTGCCGTCGCTGATAGACACGCTTGCTATTCCTCGCGCGATTAGCGACGCATGTTATCAGGTAGCCTTTTAGATTGCCGCCCAGCTTCAACTTATCCGACGATTGTGCGAATGTGACGAAGACATCGTGTACAATGTCCTCGGCTACACTCATTTCGTTCAAAAGGCCCGTTGCTATTCTTAGCAGGTCCGTCTTATACTTTTCATAGATGCGCGCCAGCGCGGCTTTATCGCCGCACTTGAATCTCCAGATAAGCAGCTTATCTTCTATCATTGAAGTCTCACATACCCGACTAAAGAACGATCGTTCATCACTTATAATACAACCGGCTTCGTGTTTTTAGTCTAAAAAAATCATCTCCTGCAATTTTTAAGTCTTTCGACATAAAAAAAGGCCGAGCAGAAAAGCCCGGCCTTGGAGTTGATATCGATACAATGCGATCGGCTTTAAGGCTGAATCAGTTCTCGCCCGTATTGGTCTGCGGGAATCAGGCTATCGACAATATTCTTCAGTTCCTGCTCACTTACAGGGCCGTTGATGGCAAGAACCATGAAGGTTTTCGCAGGTGACATAAGGATATACCCAACGCGATTGGCCGCAGGCTCGAAACCTGAACTCTTGAGCGCAAACTCGGTCCACCACATCTCGCCTTCCTTATCCTTCTGGTGCATCGCCTTAAATCCGTTCTCCGACTCATACGTCCACGTCACCGGTTCTCCAAGCTCCTGCCATTTGTCATAAGCAACCGTCATGTACCTGCTAATCGTCTCACCCTGGCACATGACCACGTCACGACCATCATTTGCGCGGTAGACCGTTGCAAGCAAGCGGCCGGTCGGGCTCATCTCATCGGGTTCATCGTAAATCACACGATCAGAGGTCCACGAAGGATCTTGTGCAAAGATATAGACAGCAGAAGTAGCACGCTGAGCCATCTGTTGTACGGTTATAACTTCGCCTCCAGCGTCCACGTCAACGTTGAGACCGGCCTGTTTTGCAACACCCGGAGCCAGTTCGGCCAGATTCCAGGAATACGAAGGTCGATCCACCGTCTCGGCAACCAGACGCCGATGAATACTGGTTGTTCTGCCCTCGACGACACATTCAATCTCAGCGATGACGTCGGCATCGGTGCTGATCTTGAACAAATAGTAGGTATCGACTCCGCCCCAGGGATCGGCAAAACCCAGCTTGTAGACACGAACCGGTGTTCCGTCTTCGAGCGTCTCCGTGGTGACCTTCTGTATTGGCGGGTATTCTTCTGTGGGTGTCGAGCCTCTTATCCCTGCAGCAATTCCCAGAAAGTCCGCCGGATTGTCAGGCACCTCAAATGCGCTGCTCACGGCCTCCTGCTCAATTTGAAGCCGTCCGTCCGGACTGTTTCGGACCACGTAGATGAACTCGCCATCATAGGCATTGGCAAAAAGCACCCTGTCATCCATCTTTAGAACACGTACAAACCGGCCGGTCGCGGCATCGTACCAGGCAAGATCAGAAACGGTTACCGCCTTGTCCGCGTGCTTTGCGAGCTCAAGCTTATACTCGCGAGGCTGTCCATCCGCCCCGAGCGAATAGACGGGAAGCCATCTGTGAGACAAAAAGCTCCTGATAAAAGCCAGGTTCTTGTCCTGTGTGACCTCCGACTCCAGATCACTGAGAAGCTCACTCACATCACGCTCCTGTCCGGGATACAAGACGACCTCGTTGGCGATGTGAGCTATCCCACCAGTGCCACTGAAGAGTCTCTGCTCGGCGGCAGAGGCTCGGGCCAGGAGAGTAAACGACGATATTCGCTGTGTCGAGCCGGGTTCGGAAGAAAGCCAGCTAACTGTTACTATGATAATCAGCACGGCTGCTGCCGCGGATAACTTTGTGATTCTACTTTTCATGATTATTCTCCAAATCTTTAAATGTCGTTGTTTGTGCCGAGGTTGCCTTAATAAGACAGCAAGAAGCTTTTTTTCGAGGTTGTCGCGATGGCCGGCATCAGGCTCGTCATCAAACTTGATTTTGCTAATGAAGTCTTCAAATTGTCTCTCATCTCTGTTCATTTTCGATAACCTCAGATTCTTCTATGAACTCAACGGCCAATTGCTTTCGCAGCTTGGCAAGTGCTCGTGCTAACTGGCTGCGAACCGTGCCGGGACTGCTGCCCAATACATCGGCAATCTCTTTCAATTTCATATTCTCAAAGAAACGCAATGTGATGATAGTCTGGTAACGCGGCTTCAAAGCCAACAAAGCGTCTTTCAGAAGAACCAGTTTTGCAGCCGATTGCCCACAATCAGCAGCTTGACTATTGGCTCGCTCCTGAGCGGCCCGAAGCAGCCTGTTACGACGATTCATCCGTCTCAAATGGTTATTGACGGCATTGGTTGCGATTTTGTACAGCCAGTTGCGAATTTGTGCTTCGGTGCCTCTGAAACAATGAAAATTCTCAACCATTTTAAGAAATACTTCGGAAGTAACGTCTTCGGCCGCGGCCCTGTCAAACAGTCTGTGTGCACAATATCTGAATATCGCATCGTAATGCCTGCGGTACAACTGCACAAAAGCTGCTCGACCGCTGCGAGCCTGAATTACCAATCCGTTGTCTTCATCCACGTCTGCTGCACTCCGGAGTTTACATATTCCAACTATCATCACTATTATAAATGCGCAGTGGGCAAAAACGTGGCAAAAAATATTAAAAATCAAAATGCAAAAAGCAAAAATACATATTAACCCGGATTTCCCAAATAGTCCGTGACAAGTAAACACGAATTTGATAGTATAGAGCTTATGGAGACCACTCAACCCACTTTAGACTATCTTACATGGGAGAACCCAATGGGTGAAGCACGCAAGGACGCTCTCAGGCTCGATTTTGACCGCAAGTTGAAGCTTGAATTTCATGGAACCAAGGTCACGAGCGATGGAGGTTTGCTCGCCTAATGCCAAGAATTGCTGAAAACTTGACTTTACGAAGGGGCAAGCGGTCAAGGTCTGTGCAAAAGCAAGGATAGGAAGGAAGGTGGGACACAAAAAACGTGTTTTCGTGTAAATTTTCAAAAAAATTGTCTCGAAACAGAAAATTCTTGACTTTTCAAGTTAATTTAGGTAAGTTCATTGATGTCGTATGGAGAAATTATGTTTTTTAAGTGTGCATATGGGAAATCCCAGATGGGATTTTCCATATCAAAATACTTTAACAAAAAGGGAAAAAAATGAAAAACAGAAGACAACAAATTAAACGCTATGGTTTGCTGGGAGTTATCGCAATAACCCTGCTGACAATAACCCCAAAGACAATGGCCTTTATTATTGCAGATGACTTTAATGACGGATCGATACATCCGTCATGGCAAGTAACAGAGCAATCCGGATCATCCTATGTCACTGAAGAAGGAGGCTACCTTAGGCTTGGCGGAGGCTCCGGAGTGACAGGCAGAATTACTTTACAGCATACCGCTACCGTTGACATGGAAGAATCGGTCTGGATCGATTATGACTGGATTCAATGCACTGATCATAAGGCCAGATGGGGCATCGGGGTCTTCGATCAGTGGCTAAACACGGGTATGTATATATCCCTGGTACCCAACAATTTT
>Ga0315543_1003978_pt1 | contig 12819 bp, 14 predicted proteins | sample SalMarSW160210MG_2_FD_203098 | JGI IMG/M metagenome (GOLD analysis project Ga0315543, IMG submission 203098) | Salt marsh sediment microbial communities from the Plum Island Ecosystem LTER, Massachusetts, United States - Salt Marsh Sediment SW1601-210 ...
CAAAATCAACCATAAATTACACAAAAAAACAGAGTTTTATATCTCTCACTAAATCCCAAATTCTATTAAATTTAGCAACTCAGTCTAATATATCTGTCAATCAGTATATCAGTTTTGTTTTATAACTAATCTACTAATTTACCAATTAACCAATTCACTATTTTGTGCCTTAGTGTCTTCGTGGCAAATTCATTACTTGACTTTCAGTCCCTTTTTAATATGATTCATAATTAAAAGGGGGTTATTAATGACAAAAAGCATAAAGATTTTACTTTGTATCAGCGGTATACTTACCATTTATACATTTACTGCTATTTCTATTGGAACACGAATAGCATATCCTTTTAAAGTCCCCTACGCCGTCATTATGTTTTTTTTATTTGATTTTGCCCCCCACTCCATATACTTTCTTTACTTTTTTATACTTTTTATGTTCACTCCCGTACTCGCAGTTACAGATTTTCTTTGTGCTTACTATATAGATAAAAAACCTAATATATCAAGCAGAATAGCTTCTTATCGATCACTTATTACATGCCTTTTTGGTGTTTTTCCTTTCTTTGTAGGCTTATTTGTTTTTAGACCTATTCACTTGCAATCAAAGTTAACAACCATTGAAGGCGTTTTCTATTTTCTTTTTTATGGAACGCTATTCTACTTGTTAATGATAAGTGAACGAAAAGTACGTAATCAACAATACTAAAAATCTTAAACTTACTACAAATGTTTTTTGTTACTGGTATCTGGGACCAGAGACACGGTTCCTAACTTCTATTATGCGGTAAATTTCCCGAAAAATCGATGTTGAAAGGTCGTTTTTCATCTCCTGCGAGATACAAAGTTTGCGTAGGAAATGCAAAATCAATACCTTCGGAATTAAATCGATTTAAAATCTCTAAGTTAACTTTCTCGCTGAATCGCATAAAATCCCAGTACTCGGGAGGATGATACCAATATATAACGAGAATGTTCAGAGAATCGTTATTAAATTCGTTAAAAAAAACACGGGGCTGAAACTCAGGATTCATACCCTCATGGTCTTTCAATATATCCTTTATTATTTCCACAGCCCTCTTGATTTTCTCCACCGGAGTATCGTAAGTAAGGGCTATATTAAAAAGTCTTCTTATGTAGGGTCGCTTACCAATATTCTGAATAGTCATCCTGGCCAATTCACCATTTGGAACTGTAACAAGATGCCCATCCAATGTACGTATACGCGTAGAACGGAGTCCGACATCTTCGACAGGTCCGTCATGACCGTCTACAACAACCCGCTCTCCTATTTGAAACGGTTTATCCGTAAAGAGTGCCAGGGAACCAAAAAAGTTTTTTAGTGTATCCTGAGCAGCCAGAGCGAAAGCTAATCCCCCAATGCCTAAACCGGCAATCACAGAAGTCATTGGTTTACCTATGAGAACGGTTGCTATCTGTAAAAGAATAAGAATTACAACCGTGATTTTAAGCATTCTGCTAACCAAAAAAGCTAACATACCGCTAACCGAGCTCCTTTGATCCGCAGCAAGATCACGCATACGGCTATCTACCACATCAACCATTGCGTAACCTAAACGTCCGACTGCGAGCACAAATAAAACGGCTATAGCAGTTTGAAAAACACTTGCAATCGATTCGCTCATTGACAGAGGAATTATTCCAACTCTGAGACCAATTACAATACAAAAAAACAACGAAGAGCGACTTAATCCTTTAACTGTGAGACCGGCTAACTTCCTGCCTTTTCTATTAAATCTATCAGCACTTCTACCCAATAAAAACAGAGCGATCCGCCACACAACCAGAAAACCCAAGATAGTAAGAAGGAACACCGTGTATTGCCAAACAGTATTTCCTACTACTACCTTCGTTGTTAAAAAATTCCATGTTTTCATCATTTTTTTCTCCTAATTGATAGATAGATTATGTTTTTTAACTCAAAATTAGCGTATTGAACATTTAAATTTTATCTATCCTTAATTCAAAAACAGTTATGATTTATTGTTTTAATGATAACAAAAAATTTTGGATAAGTCAAGAGTTTATATGAAAATGGAAATAAAATATCAAAAATTAAAAAGCAAAGCCCATACCACACCCCAAATAGTAACCACAAGATTTCACAGATTAACACAAGATTCCCCAACCACCCCCAATATTTTTTTATTTTTAAACAACAAAATAAGTATTTAAAATCTGCCTGCCCCGTAAGGAAGTTTACCCTGTGAAATGCGAAGCGATATTTAACAGGGAACGACTGTACCAGGGTGAAATCTGCGGTTAATTGTTTGGCAAATTGACTACTTGACATGAAGCTTTATTTCCGTTATACATTTAAAAAAGGAGTTTAGAATAAAAAAATTAATTTTTATTTCACTCGTAATAATATTAACTATATTCTGCACAGCCAAAGATAAATCATATATACCCGGAATAGGTCCAGTTAATTCTATCAAAAAAATTCAAGGTGATTTTCAGTTTACCGAAGGACCTGCCGCGGATACGCGGGGAAATCTATACTTTACCGATGTATCCGCGAATAAAATTTATAAAATGAATAAAGACGAAGAAATTTCTACGTTCTTCGAACCTTCAGCTCACGCTAACGGTCTGATGTTTGAGAGTAAAGATAAACTTATTGCCTGCCAGATGGACGGGCAGCTGGTCTCTATAGATATCGAGACAAAAAAGATTGCAATCCTGACAGATAAATATGAGGGAACTCGTTACAACGCGCCAAATGACATTGTCGTCGATAAAACGGGGGGCATTTACTTTACCGACCCCCTATTTAGAGCACCTCAACCCCTACCACAGAATAAAGAAGCAGTCTATTATAGGAGTGTAGATGGTAAAGTAACACGAATTATATATAATCTAAAATCCCCTAACGGAATAATATTATCGCCGGATGAGAAGACACTCTATGTAATACCTACCATGCAAAAAGATATGTGGGCTTATACCGTTTTTGCTCCGGGCAAATTGGGAGAGGAACGAGTTTTTTGTCTACTTACTCAACCAACAGGAAAGAACAACTCCGGAGGAGACGGACTCACCATAGACACAAAAGGAAACCTGTACATAACTTCGGAACTCGGAATTCAGGTATTTAATCCCACTGGTGAACTTTTAGGGATTGTAAAATTCCCGGAACAACCCGCGAATGTGACATTCGGCGGACTCGATATGAAGACACTCTATGTTACAGCAAGAACTTCGCTTTACTCAGTAGAAATGAAAAGTACGGGACATACTTTTTTCGAAAAGAAATCTAATTAAACCAAGCAGTATGTTAGTATATCTTACCCTAGCATATAAACGAGTCAGGCAAAATGCAATGTAATTAAGAATTTAAAATAACAATGAATTTAATGACTTATAATGATTTTAAATCTCTACTAAATAGTTCAATGGGTAACTACTATAAAGGTAGATGGAAATATTTCAAAGAAGTTATCAAGATAATAAAAAATGAAAACATAAAATCTGTACTTGAAATAGGGCCCGGATTACTTCCTATCGTGAAGGATTCTGATATTTTACTAAATCCACAAGATGATCATTTCGGCAAACCTAATGAATATCATGGAAAAGTAATTATCCACGATATAACTATAAAGCCATGGCCGATAAAAGATAAAGAATATGATTTACTTATAGCTTTACAGGTTTGGGAACATCTGGATAATAAACAAAGCAGAGCTTTCAGAGAAGCTGCAAGAACATCAATAATGGCAATATTAAGTTTTCCATATTTATGGGAGGGCGGAAAAGAAAAATCAACGCATAGAGCACATAGAAATATTGATAAAGAACTCATTGGAGATTGGACTTTAAATATAAAACCCGAAAAAATTATAGAAATACCAAAAACAGGGCATGAGTTCAGTAAAGGTTCAAGATTGATATATTTTTGGAAATTTGATAAAGAAATTACACCGTAAAAAAGGAGTACCAAATGCCTCATGTAATAATTAAAATGTACCCGGGGCGAACTGCGGAACAAAAGTGTAAACTTGCAAAAGCTATAACTCAATCCGTAGTTAACATTGCCAATACAGCGGAAGAACATGTCTCTATAGATATTCAGGAGATAGCTCCCGAAGAATGGGCGGAAACAGTTTATAAGAATGAAATTTTAGTTAGACTTGACAAACTTCAAAAAAAACCCGGATATAATCCGTTTGCGTAAATACCAGGTATTAAGTCTCGGGTCTTAGGTATTAGGAAAAAACCAAGATATAACTCTTGCACTTTTTATCTACACTATTTATAATATTATTATCATGGAGATTGTATGAAAATTGTTGAATTTTATCTAATTCTATTATCCGTTTTAATAATATCCTACGCTTCAAAAAACGCAAACAAAAGTAACATAAAAGTTCATTTTAAATCCTTAGCTAACGATTTTGCGGCAGTTGATATGGCATTATACGATAATAACAAATTCGAATTAAAAACTGCTGTTCTTGAAATGCACGGAAATGAAGAATATATATTAGAACTCGCAGGTACCTGGGCTACTGCAGACAGTAATTATATTTTAATAATAAAAAAGTTAAAAAAAGAACAATTAATGGAATATCTTTTCGGAGGGTGGGAACACGAAGAAAGCGGTTTTGAGATAATATCGCAAAATAAAGTTAAATTCCCCATAGATCAAGAGTTTTTAATAATAAATAACGTTAAGTGCCAAAAACAGTAAAACACTATACAAAATTCAGGGATAAAAATCTCTTTAAAAGGAGGTTACCATGTATTTAAAAAAATTAATAACATTTGCAGTGGTAATCTGTATTCTAATACCAGGCTGTAAACTTTTTGAATCATCAGGGTCTTCGATTCAGGATTTATTAGCCGCACCCGAACAGATTGAAATCGATGGTAGAGAATATACAATAGAAACCTATTTATGGCGTGATTTTATGCTTATCAGTCCGCCTGACGGACAACCTCTTATTGCTTTAATATGGGTTACAGCAATCGATTCACTTACATTCCCATCTTCGATTGATGCCGATAGGCTGTGGGTCATAAATGATGAACTCCTGTGGGAAACGGAATTCTCAGGAGAAGACCGGCCAAAGAACCCTAACAGGGAGCATCAACTTGAAAAAGTCGCCAGAGAAGGACCAAAATGGGGACCTCAAATTCAGGTAGAAGTGATAGTAAGAGTTGTTGACGAAAAAAATAATACATATCTGCTGCGGGCTGCCGATCAATGGATTTATAGAACCGACTGACGTTAATCAGTTATAATATGAAAAGCTCAAATATAAAATATTCAGTAGATGATATAGTTTCAAAATTAAAAAGTAAAACCAATCTTGACAATTTAGAAGGAATGGCTCGTTACGGAATCAGCACGACTAATAGACTGGGAAACTCCATACCTTTTTTGCGAAAACTTGCAAAAGAAATCGGCAAAAACCATAAACTTGCTTCGCAGTTATGGGCAAAAGGGATTGATGAAACAAAAATTTTAGCCTCCATGATTGGGGAAGAGGATAAACTTACGGAAGAACAAGCCGAAAAATGGGTAGTTGATTTTAATTCCTGGGATGTCTGCGACCAGGTTTGTATGAATCTCTTCAGAAAAATGCCGTTTGCAGGAAAAAAAATAAAAGAATGGTCTAAAAGAGAAGAAGAATTCATCAGGCGAGCGGCATTTTCATTGATCGCCTGCGTTGCCGTATACTATAAAGAAATGTCGGATGGCGAATTTATAAAATTCTTTCCAATAATAAAAAACGGAGCAATGGATGAGCGGAATTATGTCAAAAAAGCCGTGAGCTGGGCACTCAGAAACATCGGCAAAAAGAACAAAAATTTGAACGAAGAAGTAATAAAATTCGCAAAAGAATTGGAAAAAATGGACTGCAAATCTTCCAAATGGATAGCAAGAGATACACTAAAGGATATACAAAGAGAAACGGTTAGGAAGAGATGGAACTAACAAATCCTTCGGATTGGTTAAGTAGTTGAGTCGTTAAGTAGTTGAGTAGGAAAATAAAATTAAAAACTCTGTGTTCTCTGTGGTTAAATTAGTTTTTTCTTATTGATTTTTAATCTTATATTTCTCTATTTTATATCTTATTGTTCGTTCGGAAATACCTAACTCTTTTGCAGCTTTACTCTGGTTCCAGTCATGTTTCTTTAACGCTTCCGTTATCATCGTCTTCTCAATACTGTCAACCGTGTCTTTTAACTTACCACCGTATTTTATTTTTTTACCAACAGATACGGGAATATCTGCATCGGTAAGATAATCACTTCTGGAAAAAACAATAGCCCTTTTAATTATGTTTTCAAGCTCCCTCACATTACCGGGAAAATCATACTTAAGAAGTTTCTTAAGTGCCTCATCGGTAATTCCTTTAATCTTTTTTCCCTCTTTCTTCGCTTGATTCCTTATAAAATGAGATACAAGTAAAGGAATATCTTCTTTTCTGTTTCTAAGAGGTGGGATATGTATTCTTATTACGTTCAACCTATAGTATAAATCTTCTCTGAAATTCTCCTTCTCCACTTCTTTTTCGATATCCCGATTGGTTGCACAAATCAATCTTAAATCTATAGGAATCTCCTCGTTAGAACCTATTCTAATTATTTTTTTCTCTTCTATTACTCTTAACAATTTCACCTGGATACTTTTAGGCAATTCTCCTATCTCATCGAGAAATATTGTGCCACCTGATGCAAACTCGAATTTACCTATTCTTCTTTTATCGGCTCCGGTAAAAGACCCTTTTTCATGTCCGAATAATTCCGATTCCACAAGTGTCTCTGCAAGAGATGCGATATGTGCGGTAACAAAAAGCTTTTCATTCCGATTCGAAAGATTATGTATGGCACCGGCAATAAGTTCCTTCCCGGTACCGCTCTCTCCCGTTACCAAAGCATTTGCATCACTCTTGGATGCCCTGAAAATAAGGGACATCATATTTTCCATAACCCCCGAATTATAGATAATTTTATCATATTGAAATTTTTCTTTTAAAGATTCTCTTAATTCTATATTCTCTCTCTTTAAATTGAGATTATCGAACGCCTTTTTTATAATCAGTGTCAGCTCATCCGGATCAATAGGTTTCGTCAAATAATGAAAAGCTCCTTTCTTCATAGCTTCCACGGCATTGTCGACATTCGCAAAGGCAGTAATAATTATAATTGGAATAATGGGATTTATTTTCTTTATATCTTTTAAAACTTCAATACCCGTTTTATCGGGCAACCTTCTGTCAAGAAGAACCAGATCGAAATTTCCACCGAAAAACAGCCCGACACCCTCTTCCCCACTGCCTGCCTCTTCAACCCTATACCCTTCTTTTGTAAGTATATTTTTTAATAATTTTCTTTGATTTGCCTCATCCTCGACGATTAAAATATTCAAATTAATCCTTTATAGGCAAAAGTATATCTACCTTCGTCTCTTTGCCGCTCTCAAGCTTTATACTTCCACCATGATATTCGATAATCTTACGGGCTAAATACAAGCCCAGTCCACTTTGTCTCTTATTTGAATAAAAGGGTTCAAAAACCCTGGTTGTTTTATCTCTTTCTATTCCTTTTCCGTTATCTATAATTAAAATTCTTATCACACTTCCAGCTTTTCTTACCAATATTCTTATCTTATTAGCATCCGCTTCAACTGCGTTTTTAATGATGTTTGAAAACGCGGATACCAACAAGGGACGATTTCCCCATATTTTTAAATCGGTTACAGACTCTAATTTTATCTCCACAGAATTATTTCTATTATCAACCAGCGATATGGATTCTCCAATCGTATTGTCAACATCGATAGTTTTTTTATCGATTTCAGATAATATCAATAATTTAATAGAATCCATGACAAGATTCATTCTTTTTACTTCCTCTTTAAGAATTCCACCTTGCTCTCCTTTCATGTTACGGGCAAGCAGCGAAAGGGTGTTAAGTGAATTCCTGATTTCATGGGAAAAGCCCGAAGACAGAGCTCCAATTTCTTCAAGGTGACGAATCTCTCTTTCTTTATCTATTCTATATCTATCGGACTTCGATAGATTATACAAAAGAAAACCCAGAAAAACTGCAAAACCAGCCACAGCAATTATAAGAAACAAATCGTTTAATATAATAATACGCTCGAGGGGTTCCATAGAAAATCCGGCTATGATGCTGCCTCCGGGGGTTTTTTCTTCAAGCTGAAATATTTTACCCCGGGGAGTTGTAATAATATGACTTCCTTCCCCTTCAATTGGCAGGAAACCTTCATAGAGAGAACTGTAGACAATAGGAGATTCATTCTCGTCAAGAATTGAGAAATAGACCAGGTTCGATGAAATCACAAGAGAATCGAGAACCCGTGTAATTCCGCCTGCCTCACCATAAGTACTCTTAGATAAAAGGAGAATATTGTAATCCGAACTAAGCACATTAACCAGATAAAACGGCTTGCCCTCTATATTTATTAGGGTCCCGTAATCCTTCTCTTTCAATTCATTATCGTAAAAATCCAGAATAATTTCTTCGAGCCCAGGAAATCCGGTCAATCCTCTTATAAGAGAATCCCCAAAAATCCAAATACCATCAAGGTCGGTATTTAAGGGAACGTTACTGTTTTCGAGGTAATCTTGAAGAAGATTATTTCCTCTGTCCTTTAGATTGTTAATTTCTATTCTTTTAAGCTCTATATCTCTTCTAACATAATTATCCGCAATCTCCGATAACAACTGAAAAGTTGTCCGGGAACCGTTTTTATATATACGCTCAATATTCTTGTTAGTTATTTTGACTGTAAGAAAAGCCAGAATTCCTATGACAACAAATATAGAAAACAGTATTAATGATTTGGATTTCATTATAGTAATCTAACAAATTTTTTCAGAAAATCAATTGGATTCCTCCACCAATGCTGTTTTTTGTATAACTCAAATTTTCTATCGTAGAGTTACTCAGATCCGAATTCACACCAAGAAAGAATGATAAGTTATTATTAATTATTTTTGTATATTGTAAACTTAAAAAAACTCCCGAATCATTCCGTAGGATATCTCCTATCTCAAAGAAATCCTTTTCGAAGAGTGTCAAATATAAATTGAGAAAAGATTTATACTTGACAAAAGTTTTTTCTATTGAGAAATTCAGATTTGTATTTCTTGCTATACCCTCCTTCTCGAAAAACGGGTCTAAAAGAAGTGAATCCGAGATAGGGTAATTATTTTTGGGCTCCGATAAACTGGAGTAAGAACCCGAAACACACAAAGTAAAGTCACCCGTAAGCGGGAAATCAAAAGAAAGGGAAATGTTATAATAAGGCAACCTTTCATTCTCATATAACATCAAACCTGCATCAATACCGGGAATAAGATAAAAGTAAGGCATCGGAATCGATATATGAGTTTTTATTTCCGGTCTAATATAGTCTTCCATAAATTGGGAATCAAAAGCAACATAACCAACCTTCATTCCCGCGGACAACAAAAATCCGGCTATATACAAAGATAAGGAATCACCCGCATATAACTCGTTCAATCCATAATTCTGGTAAGTAAGGGGGGTAAAACTGTAACCATCCAGATACAGATAATTTCTGTTGCCAAGACCGGGAAGATTAAAAATTTTTTGAATAGCTATTCTATTACCGAAAAAGATATCTTCCTCATCGAAGTCAATTATAGACATATTTCCCGAATAATCTATATCCAACAATCCGGAATAGCTGAAAAAAGGAGAAACATCAGATCTGTTACCCCCTTTCTCAATTTCCCCTATGAAATATATATTATCGGTATACGAATTAGATACCGAAACACCACCATAACCATTTGATAATAAAAGAAGGGGGAGGAGCAATATAATTGCCCCTCCAACCATCCCATGAATCTTAAGACTCATTATTATCTACCTCTGCCCTGCTCTCTCTCTTCTCTTAATCTTTCCTGCTGCATTTCCCCTGTACGACTTCCGTCTCTTTTCTGATTTTGCATTCTCTGACGCAGTTGTTCTCCTTCTTTGCCTGCCCACTGCGGAAATCCCTGTCTGTTTCTAAGGGTTACTTCTTCTTTATTTCTGAGATTTCTCATCTCGCGAACAAGCAACATACGTGCGCCATCAAAATCAACATCAGAGCCTCTTACTTCTATCTCATCACCGACTCTAACTCTGTTTCTGAGAAACCACTCGGGACCCAGTTGAACTTTCACCCTCTCATTCTCTCTAATTCGCACCTGAGCTTCGAAATTAAGCGTTCCCCCTGTCAGGTATAACTCTTCGATTTTACCCTTCATGGTTTTCTCTTTAATAGGATTATATATACATTTCTTTTCCTGCAATTTTGTTCTTATCCATAAAGGTTCGCCGTTCTCATTTCTAATATTATATTTATGGGTATTCCTCTCCATTACTCTCACTTTCAGCTTGTTTTCTTTGAGAGTTCCCTGAAGCTTTAACTTATCCCCCACCTCAATATCTTCATCCAAAAACCACGCGGGACCAAGATGCGCCTGCGTCATTTCCTTATTCTGCAATCTAATCTTTGCCTGAACGATATTCACTTCACCATAAGGCGGTAAGACTTCCTCCACCTCAACAACTTCACCCTCAACAATAACTTCTTCATCGGTAACACCCGTATCCGTCTGCGCTAAGATGAACAACGGTACAATCAACATAAGTAAGGTTAACGGCTTTTTCATTTTTGCCTCCTTTTTTATTTTAACCTTTTCTTTTACAATTTCAACCTTTATCATTTTTAAACCTCTCATTTTTAACTCCGATTATATTAATTACAATTTCCGTTCCACTTTACATTCTAACCTTCGACCAGAAACCATAATACATATATACCATTGATTACCAAGAAGATGTAATCAATATCCTGTGTTTTGCTTTTTCGCCTTAGAAAGATGACTCTTCGACAATCTTGTAATATTCGACAATTTTGTCGAATATAAAACATCATCACACGGAGGCACGGAGAACATAGAGAAACAACAAAGAATTATAATTTATTGCTTTAAAAACCCCCTACCCGCCAAAGCAAAGAGCAACAACAAATAACACAAATAACACGAATAAAAAAAATATTTTTTCAGAAACAAGACTATTGTAAACTCATTTGTGTCATTCGTGCTATTTGTTGTTAAAAAATGGGATGTGTGGAGTCTTTAAAAAACAAAAAGTAAATTTTAGTTGTTTTCTTAGTGCCTTGGTGACTTAGTGGCTAATTTAAAAAAGTAAAACAGGCTCTTGAAGTTTTACGAAAAATGAATAAGTTACATTCCGAGGCAATTAATGTTAAGAGCTGTAATTTTTGATATGGACGGAGTTCTTATAGATAGCGAACCATTTCACCTAATCGTTAACGAGAAAATCTTCGCAAATTTAGGAATAAATTTAAGCGAAGACGAATATCTTAGTTTCATCGGAACCACTCATAAAGATATGTGGACTACAATAAAAAACCGATACAATTTACCTCAAGGGGTTCCGGAACTTGTAAATATGCAGGTCAGCGGAAATATAGAATATATTAAAAATGAAGAAATTGAAGAAATAAACGGGATTACAAATTTACTTTCCAAAATCAAAAGCGAGAATATCAAAATAGGAATAGCCTCTTCCTCCCCAACCGAAGTAATAGAGTTAGTAACAAACAAGCTCGGCATCCGCGACTATTTCTCATCGATTGTTGGAGGAGAAAAAATTAAGAAAGGCAAACCCGCGCCCGACATCTTCCTTAAAGCCGCAAAATGTCTTAACGCGAAACCATCCGACTGCATTGTAATAGAAGATTCAAAAAATGGCGTACAAGCAGCAAAAACCGCCGGGATGAAATGCGTCGGTTTCAAAAACCCAAACAGCGGGAATCAGGATTTAACTAAATCCGATCTAATTATCTATAATTACGATTCATTAAATGTCAAAACTTTAAGAAGATTATTCTAAGTGAAATATAGTTTCGGGTTAAAAAATAATAAAAACTCATTTTAAATCTACGTTTATCTGCGTGCTAATTGTGGGGATTAGGATTTCGTATATAGGATTTAGAAAAAATGAATTCTTAGTGTTCTTTGTGTCTTTGTGTGAGAACATCGTGGTTTTGTGGGTTTGGTTTTAAAAAATCACAAAAAAAATTCGTGTCTTTTGTGTGTTTTGTGGTTTAATATTTCTTTCTTTATGCATTCACAGCTATTTCCCCGCTTGACTTTTACCTAAAGAACTTTTATAATATTATTAAATGAGAAATCATGAAGTCGCAGATTTGTTGTTCAAAATTGCCGATGGTTTAGATTTGTCGGGGGGGGCGTTTTTCAAAATCCGTGCTTACAGAAGAGCAGCAAGAGCAATAAAAGACTTATCCGAAAACATTGAAAAAGTTTACAAAGAAGGAAACCTTACAGATATAGAAGGTGTTGGCGAAGGCATCGCAAAAAAAATAGAAGAATATTTAAAGAAAGGAAAAATGACAAAACTTGAAGAAATATCAAAAAACGTCCCCGAATCTCTTTTCGATCTTCTGCACATCAGAGACTTAGGTCCCAGAACCCTTCACAATCTTAACAAAGAATTAGGAGTCGAGAATTTACAGGATTTAAAAAAGGTAATTAAAAACGGAGCTTTTTCCCGAATAGAAGGTCTGGGAGACAAAAAATCGGAAAAAATTCTTGAGAATATCAAATTCTATGAAGAAAAAAAAGGTGATAATCGACGTTTCACTATTGGAGAAGTAACTCCAATAGTAGAAAAAGTATTAAAAAATTTAGGAAAATTAAAATCAGTAAAAAAAGTCTCTCCAGCCGGTTCCTTGCGAAGAATGAAGGAAACAGTCGG
>Ga0315543_1003983_pt1 | contig 12809 bp, 13 predicted proteins | sample SalMarSW160210MG_2_FD_203098 | JGI IMG/M metagenome (GOLD analysis project Ga0315543, IMG submission 203098) | Salt marsh sediment microbial communities from the Plum Island Ecosystem LTER, Massachusetts, United States - Salt Marsh Sediment SW1601-210 ...
AAGAGGGTTAGGATATGGCTAGATCGAATTTCCACCAGTTATGGGACGCAACCCTAAAAAGGAAGCGTACTTGATAGCTCGGCACATGTCAATAAATGATGTGATCAACCCTCTCGCCTACCCCATTCCGTATGCCTAGATATTGGTTATTGACAATATGGTATACGAGTATTAAACTCAAGTCCCAACATATGAAAGAGACTTGAGAATAACATAATTGTAGTGCTGGTGTAGGGGTAATGCCTACATGTATAGGCTTATTGCTGACTTGAGATTGGCCAAGGAAGTCAAGTCCGCAAATGCTTCAGACGATGGCTACCTCGATGTGTGGGAAAGAAATATCGAGCCAGATGAAGACCCCAAAATCTTAGACCCTGCTATTGAGCAACATTCTCATAACTGATTTGAAGGGAGGAGTATCATGAACTGCCCACGCTGTAATGCTGAATTAAGAGTTGAGAATTACCGAGGTATTGAGGTTGACCGATGCCCTGCCTGTGGAGGTATGTGGCTAGACTACGGCGAGCTCGACCAGCTGGAGGACACGGTCTTTGACAAAGACGAACTCAAGGGGAGTTTGATGTTCCACTCCTTTGAGAGCGAACTCGTCTGTCCTAAATGCGAAGGACGGATGCAGCGATTTTACTACCGTGCCTACAATCTGGAACTCGACTTTTGCGAGCAGGAGCATGGGGTGTGGCTTGATGCTGGTGAGGAAAAGCGAGTCTTGGAGTTGATGAAACAACGAATAAAAAACCTCAAACGAAAGGCGAAGGCAGAAGAAGAGTGGGGCGACTTCCTAGCAAAGCTTAGGTCACCCTCTTTCCTTGATAAAGCCAAGAGTCTATTTCGAAAGTAGGCTATAACAAACTATACAAATAAGTGTCCAAAGTGTGGCAGAGAAACTAGGGTAATGACATAAGCATGTTTAAAGAAGGGAAGGCACAGTGTTAAAGTATTATCTGTATTGTATTGCACTTGCTAAGGGGTCTAATAAGTTCCTTGCTAGAGTGGTATGGGGCCCTTTTGATACTGAGGCTGACGCCTTAGAGGTGAAAAATAAGTCTGAGCATGGTGACCAGCACACTATACAAGCGCTTCCATGTGGAACCTTAGAAGAGGCTATCGACCATTATAGTAAAGTTGAGAACCCAGACCAGTCCGAGGTGAGGCCATTTAGTTCTTTAGAAGAAGTGCTTAAGTTTGATAACCTCGGTGAAATGTTTGGCCCTCCACCTGAAGAATCACCTTGGTATAAACGTTGAAGCTTACTGACCTAGTGTATCTCTGTATGATATGGGGATTCCCATCTCCCTAGGTCTTTGGTGGTCGTGGTGTCCACTCCAGCTTTTCTCAGCAGGCGAGCAAAGGTTCTTCTGAAGGTGTGATTTGAATCGATTAAGCATCACTTCTTTAGTATCAAAAAAGACTGGAGGCGACGACCGGATTCGAACCGGTGAATAGGGGTTTTGCAGACCCCCGCCTTAACCACTTGGCTACGTCGCCCCTAGGTCTAGAACACTTTTATGGTAAATCTAAATGTAGGCTAGACAGGACTTCAAGCCTGCCCCTCAACCTTGGTGCCTGATTACTTACCGAATTTAATTGTAGCAATAAGGAATAAAGTATGCAACTGTTAGTTAACAACATCAATATTTCAGAACCCTAACCTTATTTGAAGTCGCAACTAACCAATTGCTGCCTTTATCGTTTATAATTATTAGACGGGTTTTTAACAAGGGGGTGAAAGATGTTTAGCGGGAAATTATATCTGGTAATGGCAATGTTAGGCATTATAGCGCTTGTGGCTGGAGCGTGTACCAGCCAGCCGGGTCCTCTTCCTTCGGAGGTTAGAGATGCTGCTGAGGCCCGGGGTGTTGCGCTGTCCTATTTGCAAGCACATGTTGGGGACGAGGCACCGTCTCCAGGTGTGGATTGGCAAGCACAGGATGTTACCCCGCCAGGCCTTGTAGGTAGTACAACCATTGAATTTACTTCCGGTGAGTGGAGAGTTAAGGTGTCCTATCCCGTAGTGCCTCCAGAAAATACCGTGTATCAGGTTGTGGTATCCAGCGTTAAACTAGGCTGGCACTGGACGGGTACTGTCGAATATGATGGCACTGTGACAGAAGTTAGCCCTTTCAAGCAAATATCTGAGGAGGATAGCCAGACAATTGCTGAAGAGTTCTTAAGAAACAGCCCAACCTTTACTTTTGATGGCATCGAAGACAGCCTTAGACTCGTTGAAACTCTCTATCCTGATATTGAGTATGCCTGGTCGTTCATCTTCACATTTGAGAGCAGACATGCTGGGTATGGTGATAGAGCAGGTCAAATAGTGGCTCAGGTAATAACCCCTCATGAGGCAACAATAACAGTTGAGTACGGTGAGGTTAAGTCGGCATTGATGGATGAGAAGTGGAACATGATAGAGCAGAAATTTATTGACGGGCAGGGAGAGAGCCCTGAAGGAACCATGAGTGTTGCTGAGTTGCTTGCGAACCCGGTCTATGATACAGAAGTTAGAATTTACGGAGAGGTAGGTTTGTTAGGTGAGCTGTTTTGTCCATGCTTTGAATTGACTTCTGGTGGGCAAAAAGTGCAAGTTTGGTACGATTTGATGGTAGAGAATGACGGTACCGAAAGACCTGCTGTTAGTGTTCAGGGGATTAATAACGGCGACAGGGTTATCGTAACTGGTGAACTAAAAGGTGACGGTGGGACTCACTATTCCAAGGATGATTTCTGGGCAACTGTTATTGTTGCCCGTTACTAGCTAACTTAAGGTGATACAATTACCTTATGGTGGGCCATTGTGGACTCGAACCACAGACCTCAGTCTTATGAGTAGATAAATTTGTCATCTTTGTCTGTTTACCTCCTTTCACCTAACCAGAGAGAAACTAGATAATAATCTTCCCGCTTTATCACCCTAGTATGACCATTACTAAAACATCGATACCACTTTGCCTGCAAAGCCTTAACCTCATTAATATTATTAGCCACTAGCCATAGCGCCTTACCGGGAGCTAGGCGAGTGGCTATTTCTTTCAGGTTCACTTCTGTGATAACTGAGCCTCCAAAAACTGAGCCTCAATTGCTCTATCTAACAGTCGCAAAACAGCTAATACTCCGGGAACAGTCGCTATACCCGCTCCCCATGCTAGTTCAGGTGCTATATCATCCTCTAACTCTCCGGCTACCGCCTATGCGGTAGCCCTGACTGCTTTGACCAAATAAGGATTAAGCTGGTTTAGCTCATAACACATGCAGTCTATTGCCTCGTCTGGTGTTTTATTTGCTTCTGTGCACCGACGCAGTAAATCCATGAAATAGTTCATTTCTTTCTCCGACAGCACCTTGAGGCTGTCCTCGGTTATGTTGGGCAAGTGCTCAAACATAATGCTCCTATCCTATTTATTCGGTTTTTGCTTGCTTTCATTGATGTTAATGTTAACACAATATCAGCTAAAATCTAGCCAAATTACAAATCAAGAAATTAATATGCAGAACTAATATTAGTTCTGCATATTAATTTAATCTAAATTCAATTGTGGAGATAGGTGTCATAGAAGTCATACCAATCGATGGGCTAGATTAGAAATTAGCGGCTTCCTTTCTTGCCGCCCTTCTTTGCACCTATCCCTTTACCTCTTCCACCAACTCTACCTCCACCTTTCCCTCCACCCCTGCCGTCTCTCGGCCCCTGTGAACCGGCAGGTGGGCCCGTTTTGTCACGGTTTGGCATATTTCGCCTCCTTTCTGGAATCTGTAATTTCGACCTGAATCTGCCAAAAATAACTTTTTTGTGATGTACACCACCACCTTAAATTAGACTATTATGCGGGTAATAGTCAAGAAGCAATAGACTAGGCATGATTTCGGGGGAATCGCCCCGTTTTCATAGGTTCTTCCCATATCACATTATGAGTTAGTGTTTAATCGGGGTGAGGAAGTGCATCACAAAATTACTTCTTTCTCTCTACAATTCCTTTAACCCAAGCAGTAGCACGCTCTAGTTCTCCCTCTTTCAGCGGACCTTTACTGCCTTCAACGAAGAAACCCTCCGGCTCCGCTATCAGGTTGGCCCCTTTCTTTTTCAGGCTGCTGGCGATTTTGCCGGCGGCATAGCCGAGGATTTTAACCATCCTCGTCGATAATCTGGTATCGAACGCAGCTACTTTAATACCTTGGAGAGAAGACTCAGGGACTTTTTTAAGGAAGCCTCGAATCGCCGGTGTCGGTCTGCCTCCATAGGTTGGAGAGCCAACGATGAAAAGGTCAATCGTTTTTAATTCGGAAGGATCCACTTCACTCACACGGAGCACCTTAACATCACCGGTAATAGCACCACCGATAGCTTTAGCAATTTTCTCCGTATTCCCATAGGCCGAGTCATATACTACTAGAGCCTTCATTAGAGACACCTCCGTTCCATACTCGATTTCCTAGTGTACTCTAAAATCAATAAAGCCTCAAGCATGCGTAGTTTTTTCCAGTGTAGTGAGACTGCACAATTGTCAGGATTGTTCAATAGAGATCTGGTGAAGAGACGACTAGACCTGTTACACAAAACAAGAAATATGATGTCATATATTTTGGACATTTATTACTTGCGTAAGACATCGGGATGTGCAGGTGAGACAGTAAACACGACGTTTATCTCGTACAGTGTCAAGGGTTAATGAGACCTAGGTTGCGGCCCCAGCCCGGGACGGTCGGGATATTTTGCTGCCACAGCAAGGACTGCGGGGTGATCCAAGGCGGTTAGATGCCCCCGATCATGAATCAGGGTATCACCCACACGAAGCGTGGCTGTTCGGATGTCGCCTGTACAATGCATCCAATAAGGATAGGAGGGAGTTGGCGGTGGCCCCCCGATATGGACATGAATGTTGGAACTATGTGAATGGTCGATTAAACGGCGATATAGAATATTCGGGCATTGGTGTGATCCGACAGAGGCCTGTGGATGGACACCGGAATGTAAATGATTGAAGTCATAAACTCTATCACCCAAACGCTCACGCATCGAATCCAGGAACCGGCGAAGGGCATCAGCCTCGTCACCGCCTTCAATATTTCTAATGCGGCCATTCTCGATAGTTAGTCGAATTGACTCATTGAAGTAAGGAGATATGCCTATATACCGTGACCACCAGCTGAGCATGCTATTAAAAATAAAAAGACCTGAAGTCTTCGACAGTCTGATGGGTGGATGCACCCATTCCGGCCATGGTCGGTAGGGGCTCACCTCTTCACGTCGTGACGCGTAAGGATGTGACCACGAGTGTTCGGTAGTGGGTGAGTCAATTAAACCTTCAAGGTGTGTTCCGTTGTCATCGGTCAATTGCCAGGTTAGCCCTTCTTTAAAAGGGAGTGAGGCCTGGTAACGGATTTCACTCACAAGCTCATAGGGGGTTTGTGCCCAGGCAGTGCACAGGAGAGGTGCTGTCGTCGCGAAATTGCGCACCATTACCATATCTCGTTTCCAGTAAAAATCCCTGAAAGCCGGTATCTCTTCCGTCACAAGGTCGAAAGAATGATTAATGAATACATCACAAGCGGACAGGGCAGCTTTCACCACAGGGGGAAACCGCCAAGCATGAGGCTTAGCCACTTCGTCTATCCAGAGGACTGAGGCATTGGCACCTCGCATTTGTACAGCACTCTGGATCCAAGAGATGGCTTCCTGATCAACGAGGTTGTCTCCCCCGTGAAGTCCGTCAACGTGCGCCAGTATTACAACTTCCTGACCCAGTTGGATTTTGGCGCAATGCTCCAGCAAGTCATTGATAGCGACTGCAGCCCCTTTAGGAATTCCAAGTTGGCTACTCATACAACATATCCTCCTATACAATTAAGATAACTAATAAATACAAACGTACTGCTCCACTCTTACATTTTTGAATTATTTAAATTTAATCATCCTTATACCGTTACTTCGTTAGTATGGGGAAAAACATCCTTGTTACCGTGATATTATGTGTTTAGGTCATCTGGTTGTCAAATACCCTGTGCACATTCTTGGCATTTGCTCAAGCAGGTCTCCACAAGGCGAATCCCTAAGTCATCTCATTTGACTATTGGTTCCCCCCAATTTTCAAACATCTCATGACCTACCCCCCCAAAACTGATCCAACTATAATGTTAGTAAGACAAGACCAGTAGAAAGTATACATAGAATCATTCAATGGGAAGTTCAGAGATGAGCTGTTGAATCGGGATGTGTTTACCACTTTAACTGAAGCCATGGTATTGATTGAGCAGTGGAGGAGGGAGTATAATCAAATCCGTCCTTATAGCTCATTAGGCTAACAGCCACTTGCTCCTGAAGCCATTATGGGGAAAACACTAACTTAAAAGGTGGACCAATTAATGGGGGCAGGCCAATCTGATATGGTCAAGCTGAATAATTTATAGAAATCTCGCAGGAGGATAGGAATGGCGTATTATATAGGTGTAGATACTGGAGGCACTTTTACCGATTGTGTCGTTATGAATGAGAGGGGAAATACTTGGCTTGGTAAAGTACCAACAACCCCCCCTAACTTTGAGACAGGTATTATAAATTCAGTAGAACAAGTGGCTCAGTCTCTTAATAAGACTTTGGAAGACTTGCTAAAGGAGACGAATTTGTTCGTGGCAAGTTCAACTACGGCCACAAATGCGATGCTGACGCGTTCTGGAGCCAAAACAGGTCTGATTACAACAGAAGGTTTCGAAGACATCATCATCACAATGCGTTCAATAGGTAGGGTAATCGGTCTTGGTGAGGAAGCGATCAAGCATGTAGTTGCTACAAATAAGCCAGAGCCACTTGTTCCTAAAAACTTAATAAAAGGTGTTAAGGAGCGAATCGATTACAAGGGCGAGGTATTGCGGCCGCTCAGCCGTGAAGATGCAGAGATAGCCGTTGAAGACCTGATTAGGCAAGGAGTAGAGGCCATAGCTGTATCGTTTCTATGGTCCTTCATTAACCCTGTCCATGAAAAGTTGGTTGGAGAGATAATCAAGGAGCGCTACCCAGAGGTCTTTTTTACCCTATCGCATGAATTGGCACCTAGATTAGGTGAGTATGAGCGTACTGCCTCGACTGTCATCAATTCTTATCTTGGCCCATTATGTTCTAAATACATTCAGAACGTTAGTAGCCAACTGCAAGAGAAGGGCTTCAGGTACCCACTACTGATAATGCAGAGTTACGGAGGGTGTTTGCAGGTAACCAAGGCAAGTAAGGAACCTATTGGAATGCTTAGTTCAGGACCTGCCAGCGGCGTGGCAGGCAGCAAGTTTCTGGCTGACATCTTGGGGTATGAAAACGTGATTACGACGGACGTAGGCGGGACGAGTTTCGATGTTGGTGTAATAGCTGGAGGAAGACCTACCCACGCCAAGGAGCCGTCAGTTAGCCAGTACGTCGTACTAAATATAATGCTAGAGGTTAAATCAATAGGTGCTGGTGGTGGTAGCATTGTCTGGGTAGAACCTGAAACCGGGATAATTAAAGTTGGCCCAGATTCAGCTGGAGCTGCACCTGGTCCCATGTGCTATGACAGAGGCGGAACGAGACCAACATTAACGGATGCTAACCTGGTTTTAGGTTTCATAAATCCAGATTATTTCCTCGGTGGTAAATTTAAGCTTAATGTAGATAAAGCCCGGGAGGGTATTGAAAAGCAGATCGCTAACCCTCTCGGGGTGAGTGTAGAAGAAGCAGCGGCATCAATCTGGGACATAGCCAGCGCACATATGTTAGATTTGGTTCGAAATGTTACGGTAGCTAGAGGCTATGACCCATCAACATTTGTCATGTTCGTTTATGGAGGAGCTGGCCCACTCCATGCAACCGCTTACGGTAGGCAGGCAAAATTAATAATAATTCCCCACCTCTCCGCCGGATATTCAGCTTTTGGATGCCTTACCTCTGATATTATGCATACAAGCCAATTCAGTGAGCCGATGGTGAGTCCTTTTGATACCGATAGACTAAATGCTGGTTTCGAAAAGTTGGAGAGAGAGATAGTCGGTTATCTTCATGCCAATGGTTTTAAAGATGAAGACATAGTTCTACAACGATACGCCGACATGAGGTACGTGCGTCAGATAAATGAACTGCGAGTTCCCATTATGGGAGGTAGAATAGAAGCGCAAGATATTGAAAAGGTTTATGCTGCGTTCGAAAAGCTATATGAAGAACTATATGGTAAGGGTGCAGGTTATAGAGAAGCAGGAATATTTCTAGAGGCTTATTACGTAGAAGGTTGGGGGAAGGGCATTAGACAGGTATTAGTTGAGCACGAAATGAAATCACACGACCCGAGTGCTGCTCTGAAGGGTGAGAGGGTATGTTTCCTACCAAAGTACCGTGACTTTATCAAGGCAAGAATCTATGACTCTGATAAACTGGAAGCCGGCAATATAATCCCCGGAATAGCTATTATTGAAACTCCAGTTACGACTGTTTTAGTAGATGATGATCAGGTTGGCATTGTAGATAAGTATCTAAACATAAATATAAAACAAAAGGAGTAGTGAATGACTACAATGAATTTAACCCTGGATCCAACAACTTTTGAGATTTTGTCGCACCGGCTGTGGCAGATTACCTATGAGATGGCTCAGACGATGGTCAGGGTATCTGGTTCTGCAGTGACAGTCGAAGCCAGGGACTATATGACTTCCCTATATGCCGCAGAAGGAGACAGTCTGATGGTAGGCGCTGGCGTGACCTTTCATGGAGGTATTGGTAGCCTGGGTCTGAAGCACATCATAGACAAGTTTAGCAAAAGCCCTGGCATTTTCGACGGCAATTTCTGGTTAATTAATGATACTGAGATTTGCTCACCTCACCAGCCTGATTGTTTTATTTTTACACCAATATTCTATAAGGGAGAACTTGTGGCGTGGAGTGGAACGATGAACCATATGTCCGATATCGGCAGCATCGACCCTGGGGGTTTCTGCCCAAATGCACGTGAAATCTTTCACGAGGGATTGCGGATTGGTGGCATTAATATTGCTGAGCACGGAGAGATAAAACGCGACCTCGAGTATACACTTCTAGGAATGAGTCGAGATCCAGGCATGTTTGGTCTGGAGATAAGAGCACAGATGGCAGCTGGTACAACGGCAAAGAGAAGGGTATTAGAGACAATAGAAGAGTATGGAATAGAAAGTTTTAAGAAACTTTGTGCTGATATGCGAGTCTATTCTGAGTTTCATATCAGAAACCGACTAAAGGAGCTACCAGATGGTACGTGGCGAACAATAGAGTACTTCGATGACGATGGTCTGACCGATAGAATCTACAAGTGTGTCACGACCTTGACAAAAGAGGCAGATACGCTAACGTTTGATTTTACCGGAACGAGTGAACAGGCACCCACCTATGTTAATTGCGCCAAACCAGCGGTAAGTGGAGCAGTATTTACAGCAATAGCGACTCTTATTGGCTACGATATACCATGGAATGATGGACTTATGAACTGTGTAAAGATTATTGTCCCTGACGGTACCATCATCAGTGCTACCATACCAACACCACGCTCTTTGGGTTCTATTGGTGGTCTACTGTTATGTCAAAATGCTTGTGTTACCGTAGTGTCGGAGATGCTACAATCTAGTGGTATTGAAAAGTATAGGAGAGATGCATCAGCTCAATGGAATCCTTCTCCATCAGGTGTAGCTCTTGCTGGTGTAGACCAGCGCGGTAACTTTTACGTAACCATCGTAATGGACGAAAATGGCGGAGGAATGGGTGCTAGGTGTTATGCTGACGGCGTCGATGTTGCTGGCATGCTAGCAGTACCGGAAACCTTGCTACCGAATGTCGAGAGGATGGAATATCTGTTTCCCATGCTTTACCTATACCGCAGGGAGGGTATGGATACCGGTGGGCCTGGCAAGTATCGAGGTGGATGTGCGAACGAGATAGCCTTCACAATACATGATGCGCCCTTGGGCGTTATTGATGTCATCGGCCACGGCTTCGGAAGTGAAGCTGCTATCGGGGCTGGACTCTATGGTGGATATCCAGCCGCAACCTGGCAACATAAGGTAATCATAGATTCCGACATAAATGCGCGTATTAAAGATGGGACCATACCCCAAAATATGGATGAGCTAAATGGGACTCACGAAATAATGCGGGCGCAATTCCGTAAAGAACTCCATACAAATGATGTCTATTATATCCATCGCTCCGGGGGTGGTGGTTACGGAGATCCGCTAGATAGGAAGCCGGAGTTAGTTCGCAAAGATGTAATCAATAGGAGGGTCAGCCTTGAGTCTGCCAGAAAGATATACGGGGTAATTATTGATCCCAGTACGCTCCAGGTCGATGAGAAGAAGACAGAACAGGAGAGAAATCGAATACGAGAATTTCGACGTTCTACTGCAAAAATGAAGCAGAAGTAGTCCTGTGGTGAAATGTCAAGTTTTGATGGTTGCACCTTTTCAAAAAATAATAAGGGGTATCATCGGGTAAAGCTGTCCTGTTGCTAATCAAGAAGAAGGAGAGCAGGTAATTCTTTCCCCGTAGCTGGGGTGAAGGAACAAAAAGGAGGCTGAAAAGTCCAAATTTTGAAGCTAAAAATGAGGCTTTGGAAAGCTAAACAGCCTCCGGTGCAACAGAAAGGTAAGAAAGCTGCCCCAAATTAACTTGGCAAAACTAATTATTTATTACAAGGCTACCCATTTCTGTGAAGGTACCTAAATCCTTCAAAACATAACATACGAGGAGGTTAACATGAAATTAACCATCGGCGAGTATTTAGAAATAGACGACTCATCTGGAGATAGCACATATAAATGCAGAAAATGTGGGCATGTGTTTTGCGCCGTAAAAGATAACTACAAGAATTATACCCTTATAAGGGAGATACCTCTTAATAACCTAGGGAAGGAGTATTCAAAAACGAAAAGGTTCTGTTTTCGGGAGTTTTATTGCCCTGGTTGTCTCACCTTGTTGTGGGTTGATATGACCGAGAAGGGTTTGCCAATTCTCTTTGACCATGAGTTGAGATTAACTTAGGGTTCCAGTTTGGGTCCCCCCCATCTTTAATACTAATTGCAATGGTACAGTTCCTGCTTTCTCCTTTGTTAATCCAGCCTCCGCCGGATTTGTTATGGGTAAAAAATCTCTCTTCTTCTTAGAAGGGGTAACAATGTATTTGTCTCAAGAAGCGTTAGATGATACCTTTCGTTTTATAGCGGATGTTTCCGGGAGAGGGAGTTTGATTGTTTTTGATTATATACACGCTGGTGTTCTTAGAAGAGAAAACAAGTACTATGGAGAGAAAGATATCTATAAAACGGTGGCTAAAGTGGGCGAGGAGTGGACAGAAATGGACACATCTGGATTAATGCAGCAGATTGGTGCTATGCCGTCAGGATAGAGCACAGCGGTAATACAAAGATTTACTGACCGTTTAGAAGTTTAGTTTCCCTTATAGATTTCATCTTATTATTGGGTGATCAGCAGGCATAATGTGACAAAACGGACTTTTGTTGCCTAGCTTAACAATCTGAGTGATTGTTGCCTGAGTAAAAATGCGCCAGAAAGTGCAACCACTCACACTTACCCTATTATGTATAACATCCTTAAAATTGATTCTTTGGTGCTTCTAGCGAAATGGCACTCTACCCCTCATCAACTTCGATTCCAAGCTGTCTAACTGTTGCTAACAACATATAGTCAAAACGTAGGGAGGCAGGGGTCTGTAAAAAGCCCCGACTGTATAGACGCAGTCAGTTTGAGTTGCTGCCTAATATAGCTATTTAAACTAACCGCCCTATCTTTTGCATCCTTGCCTTGTCTGACTATGAGAACCGGGTCATCCGCTTCCAGGTGGAGGTCGCCAACCTTGAGATTAGCCAACTCACCTCGTCTCAAACCTGTCATTCTCGCTGTTTCTATGAGTAAGACATCCCTATCGATACTTTTCTTATGGCTTTTCTTGGCTTTAATCCCCTCTATCAAGCGGTCAATATCTTCAGCTGGGACATACTGAGGAAGTATTTTGGGCACTTTGATTTTTAAGGGCAGTTTCTCGCCACTATACCAGTTAAAGAAAGCACCAATGACATAGCAATAGCGTGCTCTAGTATTTAGCTTACGGTCGCTGAACTGGGTTAAAAACTGGATTGCCAGCTCGATGGTCGGTGGGAATTGCCCCAGGAAGGTCTTAAACTTATCCAGTAATCTCTGTGCCTCATAGCGGGATTTGAGGGTATGAGTGTTAGCTATGAGGTTATAATAGTCACTGAATAACTGGTCATTGGTTTTAGTCTTGTTTTCCATCTTCCTCCGCCCTTCCTCCCCTAGAAGCATTATCAGAAGCTCCCGAACAGGTAGCTCTTCAAGAATCGGAGACTTGGTGGGCCATTCTGGACTCGAACCAGAGACCTCAGTCTTATCAGGACGTCAGAAACACTCATTGTACTCTCTCCTTCCCAATATCAGTTTTACCAACGGTAAAACTGATATTACAACACTGCCAGCCGATTGGCAACACCTATACAATAGCAGTAATGGCCGTGAAAGAACTCAGAGTATTTAAAGCTCGGCCGAAACCTCGGCCCATTCCACCGCCACGACCCATGCCTCGGCCTGGCCTCATGCCCCGACCTCTACCTAGACCTCGGCCTATGCCTGTTCCCATGCCTCTGCCTCCACTTAATCCAGGCTGGTAAAATCCAGGGCTAGGACCAAATTGAGGAGTCGCTTGCTCAGGAACTCTGGCTCCCATAATCTCACACACTTTGGCAGCAACCTCCGGTCTACCACTAACACACCCATAACATGG
>Ga0315543_1003984_pt1 | contig 12808 bp, 13 predicted proteins | sample SalMarSW160210MG_2_FD_203098 | JGI IMG/M metagenome (GOLD analysis project Ga0315543, IMG submission 203098) | Salt marsh sediment microbial communities from the Plum Island Ecosystem LTER, Massachusetts, United States - Salt Marsh Sediment SW1601-210 ...
AGATTCTGCTGATTAAAAATAACTCTTAAGTTGGGAGCGAGACTCCCAACTTGCTTTAAATAATTAACCGTGCCATCAAAGGAAGCATTATCAATAACCAAAATTTCGATATGTGGATGAGTTTGTCTTAAAACTGAATTTAGACAATCCTTAATGTACGGACGAGCATTATAAGTGAGAAGATTTATGGAAACTAAAGGATGATTTCGCTGCATATAACAAGCCGAGATTGGCTATAAAAAATAAAAGGACCTTATCATTAAAGAGGACAACATCAAATAAACTATAGCCCAAAACCCAAATCAAAGCAAGTAAAAAAAAGCCGGCCCAAACGCGAAAAAATAGCTTTTTATATTGAGTAAAGACCCGCCAAGTATCTTTAAATATCTGCCAAAAAATAACTAATAAAACAATTAAAGCAAAAACACCCATTTCAGCAGCAATATCTAAATAGAGACTATGGGCTGAAGCGCCTCGCTTAGCTGAAACCATTGGTTCATTAAGAACCAAAGGGAAATTACCTAAACCAACACCTAACCAAGGGCGGATTATAATTGAATCAATTGTCCTTTGCCAAATTTCCAGCCGACCTTTGACTGATATCTCAATAAAATCAAAAATGCTCCTGGCTCTCTCAAATAAAGAAATATCAGAAACCGCTTCTTGACCTAACTGAATATACTGGGGTAGGAAAAGAATAGCTGAAGCAATTGGGAATAAAATAAAAAAGAGAATCAAACAACCTAAAATAAGCTGGATTTCTTTCCACCATCTTTTAATATATTTAGGAATAAAAAAATCTGTCCCGGAACGGATGGTTGGCGACCAGTAAAGAAAAATAATAAATAAAAATACTAAGCAGGCTCCCAAGGCACCTACCCAGGCTCCTCTGGAACCAGAAAAAATAATCGCCAATAAACAAATGATTAAGAAGAAATAATAGACAGCTGCTTTTTCTTTAGCCGCTTTTGGCCGCCGGAAAATCATAGTTAAGAAAAAAGGTAAAGTTAGGATACAGAAAAAAGCAAAAGAATGAGAATCGGGAAAAATAGAAAACATTCGTAAGGTTGGCAATTGATAGGAATAATAAGAAAACCAAGTATTGCTATATGACAAAAGATTACTCAAGGCCTGACCATAAAAAACACTAATTACATTTCTATCCCAAAGATACCAAAATTGATGAAGATTAATAAAGAAAACCATGATTAGCTGTAAAAAACCAATTCCTAAAGTTATGCCCATGGCTACTTTAATCGCATTAATAATCTTAAAAATCACCTGTTTATTTTTAGCTATAACATTCCTGATAACAATATAAAGCAAAAAGATATTAATCAAAAACAGAAGCTTTTTAATGCCAATAAAGAGATGGTCGGCCATTAAAAGAGATAAACAGCCAATCAACAAAAATATCCCCGTCAAATATTCTACACGATAATGATTTAATTTCTCTTTTAATTTCCAGCGGCCAAGAGCATTCTTAACTAAACTAATAGATATACCCTGCCTGAAAAACAAAACCAAAAATAAAACCGTTAATAAAATTCGCCAATTAGCCATAGCGTCAAAGCTTTCGGTAATAGGCAAGGCAACAAATAAAGGAATAGAAGCAATAAAAACCCAAAGTGAATCTTCTAAAGGACTGAAAATAAAATAAAAAATTAAGATACCGGTTAAAACTAAGCCGGTTTCCCGCGGCAGAATATTAAAAACCATTAAAAAAATAGCCGCTAATTCGGTTAAGATGATGACTAGATTTTTTGCTTTTGAATTCCTCATCTACAAAGAAAAGGCAAATACTTAATATCCTTTCAGCTTCTTGGAAGCCTGATGCTGTCGCATTCGCTCCAATGCCTTAGCTTCAATTTGCCGGATGCGTTCTCTAGTCACGCCAAATTCTTGACCAACTTCTTCTAAGGTATGGGTGATACCGTCCCTTAAACCAAAACGCATTTCTAAAATTTTCTGTTCGCGGGACGATAAATCAGTTAAAATATCTTTCAGCCGGCGGCGCAGCAATTTGCGAGCGGCTACCTGAGACGGCGAAACGGTTTTCTTATCTTCAATAAATTCGCCTAAACTACTCTCTTCGTCCTCGTCGCCAACCGGCGCCTCTAAAGAAAGGGTCTCTTGAGAAATTTTCATAATATGTCTAATTTTATCAACATTCTCCCCCATTTCCACAGCTATTTCTTCAGGCAGGGGCTCCCGGCCTAAATCCTGGAAAAGCCGCCGCTTGATTTGGGTATATTTACTGATTGTTTCAACCATATGGACAGGAATGCGGATAGTTCGGGATTGGTCAGCCAAAGCCCGGGTAATTGCCTGACGAATCCACCAAGTAGCGTAAGTAGAAAATTTATAGCCCTTATGATAATCAAATTTTTCTACTGCCTTAAAAAGCCCGATATTTCCTTCTTGAATTAAATCTAACAAACTTAGATTACGGCTCCGACCAACATATCTTTTAGCAATACTGACCACCAGCCGTAAATTAGCTTGAGTTAATTTTTGCCTGGCTTCTTCATCTCCTTTTTCAATTAGTTTAGCTAATTTAACTTCCTCTTGAGCGTTGATTAAGGAAATTTTACCGATTTCCCGCAAGTACATCTGAACATTGTCAAATGTTTCCGCTTTAAGAGGAATTTTTTCTTTAATTAACTTTTTTTCTTCCGGAGAAAAGGCTTCTAAAAATTCAACTGATTCAATTACTCTGACATTGTTCTCTTTTAATCTCTGAACCACTCCTTCTAAGCCGGTAATATCTTCTTCTATTTTGGGAGCCAGCTGAAGCATCTCTGCTTCAGTAACAAAACCTCGCTGGCGGCCCCGGTTAACTAATTCTTGAATTTTCTCTTCGGTGATTAATACTTTTCTTTTTTTCTTTCTCGGCTGGTTAACTCTTTTTTTCGACCTGGGCCGTATTGATTTGCGAGGCAAGCTGATTTTTCTTTGTTTTTTCTTTCGGCTAACTACTTTTTTCTTAACCGGCTTCCTGACTTTTTTCTTAATTGTTTTGGCGACTCTCTTCTTGGATGGTTTTCTTATTTTTTTCTTAACCACTTTCTTTACTTTTTTCCTGACTGGCTTTCTAGCTTTTTTCTTGGCTGGTCTGTTTATTCTTTTCCTCGCCGGTTTCCTTGCTTTTCCTTTAGAAGAAGTTCGTTTGACCGCTCTTTTTTTTCTGCCAGAGGCAGGTCGCCTTTGGCTAACTTTGTCAGAAATTATTTTCTTCTTTTTAGGCATGGTTTAATTAAGGGAGTCCGATCGAGCGTTCAAAAATTTGAACGCTCGATCGGACTCCTAAATTTTAATTAACTCCTGGATAAATTAGTTTGCTTAGTTAATTTATTAAATTCTTCAGTCAGTTTTTTAAGAGAATCTTTATCTTTTTTTTCTTCAGCTTCCCGAATAGATAAATTAAGCTGGTCTAATTTTTCCCGCCAGTAACGCTTGCGCAATTGACTGAAACAAAATCTAATTTCCTTAACTGGCTCAAATTTATCTAATAAACTCTTTTGGGCTTCTGTTTTAAAAACAAGTTCATCTAATTGATTAGCTAAATTAATAGGTAATCTCTCTCGGAAACTTTTTAAATTATTCCCCTTACCTTTGCCTTTCTTTAAATTTTTGAATATTTCCGCTAACTCGGAATTAATAAATAAATAAGCTGGCTCCCTTTTAAACCTTTTTATTTTTCTTAAATTAGTCAGGATAAGACCTAAAGTATACTCTTCCAGATTAACTGCCTTTAACTGGCCGTTATCTTCAGTTTCTTGATCAATAGCAACATAATCAACTTGCTTTATTTTAGCCATTTCCTCAACTAAAACCGCCTCTTGAACCCTTAGTCGCCTGGCCAATTCCTGAAGCCAATGAGCCTGCTCAATCTTATTGAGAATCTTTTTGATTTCCGGTAAAAGAATCCGGCTTATTTCCTTTTTGCCTTCAATTGTTTGTCCGTCATATTTCTTTAAGGTGTTGGATAAATAAAATTCTATCAAACTAGTCGCTTGACTAACTAATTGAGACCAAACCGAAGAATCTTTTTGCAAGCAGTCAGCCGGATCCTGCTTTCCGGGCAAGTTAATCACCTTAGTATTAAAGCCAAATTGAAGAGCTAAATCAATTCCTCGTTTAGTGGCTATTTCCCCGGCTAAATCCATATCAAAAGCCGTGGCTAAATTTTCTGTATAGCGTTTGAGAATTCTTAGTTGTTTTTCCGTCAAAGCCGTCCCGGAACTGGCCACCACATTTTTAAAGCCGGCTTGATGAGCCATTAAAACATCCATTTGCCCTTCTACCAAAACACAAAGATTTTCTTTTTTAATGTCCAATTTGGCCTTGTTTAGTCCGTAGATAACCTGGCTTTTATCATAGATTAAGGTATTAGGCGTATTGATATACTTACCCATTCGGCTGTCTGGCTGCTCGGGATTTTCCCGGGCCGTAAAACCAATAACTAAACCGTTTAAATCATGAATAGGGAAAATAATTCGGTCGCGGAATCGGTCGTAATATTCGTTTTTTTCCTCTTTTTTAACAATTAGACCTGCCTTTGAAATTTCATCGTCAGAATATCCCCTGCCCCCTAAAAAACCTAACAAAGCTCGCCATCGCTTAGGCGCATAACCAATCTGCCATTCTTTAATGGCGGCTGCCTTTAAACCGCGACCAGCCAGATATTTTTGAATATTTTTACCTGCCTGACTGGCGGCCAACTGCTTGATAAAAAATTGATTGGCTAAATAACAAATTTCATAAAGCCGCGTTCTTTCAGTTTTTAATTTAGGGTCTACTTTTTTCAATTCTACCCCAGCCCGCTGAGCCAGCATCCGCAAGGCATCGCCAAATTCCACTCCTTCCATTTGCATAACAAAATCAAAAATAGAACCACCGGCCCCACAGCCAAAACATTTCCACATCTGTTTTTCAGGCGAAACCACAAAAGAAGGCATCTTTTCCGAATGAAAAGGACAAAGCGCCTTGTAATTCTGGCCGGCTTTCTGCAATCGAATATATCCCTGAATTACATCAACAATATCCAACTTATTTTTTATTTCATCTACTGGAGAACTAATCATATATTTCTAACGTTTGTATTCTACATTATTTTCATCTTCTCCTTTAAGTATTTTATCAACCATTTCAATTTCCTCTAAAATCCCTTTAATTAAATCGTATTTCTTAGCTTCTGGATAAGTGACCCAAGCATAATCAATATTATCTTCATCTAATTTTACCCGGCCTGACTTGTATGGACAATACCAACTTAGGATAACTACCGGCACTCCATCTGGTCTAATAAAGACAATATCTAGCAAGTACTTAATTTTTCCAACCTCCAAATTAACTTCTTCTATTATCTCTCTTCTCAAAGATTTCTCTAAACCAAAATACCACTGGCCCTTAGTTGTCTTTGGTGTGTTGATATAGTCGTCAGTCTCCAATGTGCCTCCAGGCACGGTCCACATTCCAGGAAAGGCATCCTCTTCCAAACTTCGCTGAGTAATTATGTATTCAATTTCGCCTTTTGTCTTTCGATAAATAATCGCCGTGGAAGCAATCCGATGAAGTTTTTTATCCTTGATTTTCATTTTTTCTTCTCCCAACGATTTTTGTCTCTTTTATTAAGCTTTTCTTTCACTATTTTTTTAAAGGCCTTATCTAAATCTATCTTTTTTGAATTAGCTAAACAGACCAGCGTAAAAATAACATCAACTATTTCATCTGACATTTCTCTAACTCTCTCATTGGATTTCTTTCTCTTTGGGCCGTAAAGATGGTTAATTTCTCTAGCCAACTCGCCGGTTTCTTCCATCAACTGAACCAATATCTCGTGCGGCTTAAAATAGCCAATCTTACACTATTTAACCAATCATCAACTTGTTTTTGAATTTCTTTTAAAGGCATGATTTTATCTTTGGCGACTATAAACCATATTTTCCGAATAATTTTTTATAATTTTAGCACTGGTGAAATACATCTTTTCCGGCAATTTGTCCAGAGCAAACCAACGCCACTCGGTTATTTCATCGGGTTCCATTACTTTCGGTTTACCTTCAAATTCTTCGGATAAAAACCCAACAGTCACAAAATGGGCGTCGCTAACCCGCTCGTTGGTTAAGCTGATAAATTTTAATTTATCCTGATTGATTTTGATGTTGGTCTCTTCTATCACTTCTCGGGCGGCCGCTTCTTCAAGGGTCTCGCCAAAATCAATTTTGCCCCCCGGCATAGTCCAAGTGCCTTCACCGTGAAGCGCCGAATCGGCTTTTTTGGGGTCATCGTGCCGTTTACCCAAGAGAACCTTATTGTCTTTTAAAATCATAACGCCAATACCGGCCCTAACAACATTTTTTTCATCTTGAGGCATATATTTATTAAATTAAAAAAGCAAATTATTTCAAAATTGCAAACTGGCGGAGAGGGAGGGATTCGAACCCTCGATACCTTGCGGTATGCCGCCTTTCCAAGACGGTGCACTGGGCCACTATGCGACCTCTCCTTGATTAAAAATATGTCATTAATTTCTGTTTTATCTTTTCTACTTCAAAAGAATCCAATAGGTCATCGGGCTTATGCCTTAAACGGCTAATTTCTTTTTTTAATTCAAACTTGCTTAAGCCGCTTTTTAAAGAGTCCTGAAAAACACCGCTGACATAAGCTCTTTCTCTATCAGATAATTCAGGAATATCTCGTAACGCGTTCTCAAATTTCTCTCGATATATTTTTTTACTTGAATCAAATATGTCAAAAATACTCATGATTATTTCTCCACTAATTTATTCTCCAATAAAAAATCTTTGACTCTTTCGAATATTTTCTGATGACCTTGAGAATTAGAATGAAGACCGTCAGCTAAGTCGCTACTCTTTAACAAACCAAACATATCAAGATACATAATTTTATTCCTCTGACAAACTGACTTTATTACAGAATTATATTCTTTTATATTTTCATTTGTCCAATAACTCGCTTTATTCCATAAAGTAGGAGCTGTTTTTGACTCATCTACCTCACTTAACCCAATAAAAATAATTTTTTTAGTAAATTCCTTTGCCTGATTTATTAATTCCTTTAAATTTTTTTGGAAATTTTTTAAATTAACTCTAGAATTATCTTTTGAATTTAAAAAATTAGAATCATTTACTCCAATAGCGAATATTATAATATCTGTTTTCCTGATTTTGGGATCTTCTTCTTCCCTGGCTTCAACCTCGTTCTTAAATCTTTCTAACAAAAAATCTGTGGTATCTCCTCCAATACCTAAATTATAGACAGTGTAGAAGATTAAACGCTTAATATACTCGTCATTGTGAAAAAACGCTTTCAATCGGTCAACCCAACCTCCTTTTTTAGAATCTCCAAAACCCCAAGCAATACTATCTCCAAAAACTAATATATTAATAAATTTTTCTTTATCCATAGTTTATATCTCCATTCCCCGCAGGTTTTTTATTCTTTCTTCTACTGGCGGATGAGTCATAAAAAACTTGGAAACTCTTTTACCCTTAAAGGGATTGGCAATATACATATGAGCCGTAGCTTTATTAGCCACTCGTAAAGGTGTTTTATCTTGGGAAATTTTTTCCAAAGCCCGGGCCAGTCCTTCCGGGTAACGAGTTAATAAAACGCCATCAACATCAGCTAAGAATTCTCTTTTGCGGGAAATAGCCATTTGAATTAAAACAGCGAAAAAAGGAGATAAAATAGCCAGAACAAAACCAATTAAAATCATAATACCAGCCAGTTGCCCACCCTCCCGGCTATCGCGGCGGCCTCGGCCAAACAATGTCCAACGCAAAAACCAATCAGAAAGTAAAACCACCAAACCGACTAAAATAACTACTACGGTTTGTAAAAGAATATCCCGGTTGCCGATATGGCTTAATTCATGAGCTAAAACACCTTCTAATTCAGAACGGTCTAATTTTTCTAAAAGTCCTCTGGTTACGGCAACGACCGCATGTTCCGGATTGCGGCCGGTCGCAAAAGCATTGGGTGCCATTTCATCAATCAGGTAGATTTTCGGCATAGGCAGGCCAGCCGTGATAGAAAGATTTTCCACTAAACGATATAATTCTGGATTATCTTGTTTTTTTATTTCTCTAGCCCGACTCATCCGCAGAACAATTTTGTCCGAATACCAATAGGAAGTAAAACTCATCACCGTACTGAAAATAACCGCCACCACTAAAATAACCGGACTGTTAAATTGATAAGAAAAAACCCAGCCCAAACCGATAATAAAAATAAGAAATAAACTAATCAATATCCAAGTCCGGCGGATATTGCTATCTTTGTGAGTATAAAGAGTGGCCATTGAATATTATTACAAGCGAGGGCAGGAGTTAATTTTCAAAAGCGTCTGAAGTCAAAATTGCTCGGTTTTCGCTTTAGCGAAAAATTTTGACGGAAGCCGAGCAAATTTTTTCGCTGGAGAAAAATTTACGTCTTTTGAAAATCAACTCCTGCCCTCGGAGCGGTTAAAAACTTACCTTAACTGGCTCACGGGCCGCTGCTTCCTCTACCTCAAAGAAATTTCTTTTGTTAAAACCAAGTAAGCCGGCGACTAAATTATTAGGGAATTTCTCTATTTTAATATTAAAGTCCCGGACATTACCGTTGTAAAAGCGACGAGCCGCCTGAATTTTATTCTCTGTATCACTTAATTCTCTTTGTAATTCCAGGAAATTCTGATTAGCTTTCAAGTCAGGATAATTTTCCGCCACGGCAAACAATGATTTTAAAGCGCCAGCCAGCATATTTTCTGCTTGGCCGTGTTCCTCAATTGTCTGGGCGCCCATGGCCGCGGTCCGCGCTTTAGTCACTTTTTCAAAAAGCTCTCGTTCGTGCTTGGCATAGCCTTTGACTGTATTAACTAAATTAGGAATCAGATTATAGCGCCTTTTTAACTGAACATCTATATCTGACCAGGCCTCATTAGTTCTGTTTTTCAGCCGAACCAAGCCATTAAAAATACCTATCAGCCAAAGAAAAAGAACGACAATCAGGCCGATAATTATCCATAAAGTTGTGGTCATATTATTATTCCCTGAAAGAATTCAACCGAATCTGACTGAGTCGGATTTGACTAAAGTCATTCAGGCAGCATTATTACTCTCTCTGCTATTATACTACATCTAAAATTTTAAGCAATTATTGACAAATTACATTAAAAAAACAGCCGTCTTGAACGAAACGGCTGTTTTTTTAATCAAGAATCAAATTTTACATCATTCCGGGCATACCTCCACCCATTGGAGGCATTGACGCTGACCCTTCTTTTTTATCCGGTAAATCAGTAATCACGCATTCGGTAGTCAAAAGCATGGCCGCGGCTGAAGCAGCATTCTGGAGAGCAGAACGGACTACTTTAGTTGGGTCAATAATACCTGATTCAAACAAATCCTCGTATTTATTCTTAGCCGCATTATAACCATAGCCGCCGCTTTTTTTCTTAATTTCGTCAACGACGACTGCCCCATCCTGACCAGCATTATTGGCAATCTGTCTTAAGGGTTCTTCTAAAGCCCTTCTTAAAATAACCAGACCTGTCTTTTCATCTCCTCTTAGTTTTAATTCCTTCAAGCTTTTCAAAGCCCTAATTAAAGCTACGCCGCCGCCAGGAACAATTCCCTCAGCCACCGCGGCTCGGGTAGCAGCCAAAGCATCTTCAATCTTGGCCTGTCTGTATTTCTGTTCCGCTTCGGTGGCCGCGCCAACTTTAATCACGGCTACGCCACCAGCTAATTTAGCCAAACGCTCTTGTAATTTTTCTTTGTCAAAATCAGAATCACTCTTGGCTAATTCTGTTTTAATTTGATTAACCCGTGCTTCAATATCCGCCTTGCGGCCCCTACCCTCAACAATGGTAGTATTTTCTTTATCAGCAATCACTTTACGCGCCCGACCAAGCATTTTTAATTCCGTATTTTCTAATTTCAAACCAACTTCTTCAGAAATCACCTGACCACCAGTTAAAACAGCAATATCTTCCAGCATTTCCTTGCGTCGGTCACCAAAACCAGGCGCTTTAACGGCCAAAGCATTAAAAGTGCCTCTCAATTTATTAACCACCAAAGTAGCTAAAGCATCGCCTTCAACTTCTTCGGCAATCAGGACAATATCTTTTTTACCGCCTTGAGTAACCTTTTCTAAAAGCGGCAAAATTTCCTGAATGCTGGAAATTTTCTTGTCAGTAATCAAAATATACGGGTCATCATATTCGGCCTGCATTTTCTCCGTGTTAGTAATCATATAAGGAGAAATGTAGCCCTTATCAAAACGCATTCCCTTAACAATTTCTTTGGATAAGCCAAATGTTTGCGATTCCTCCACGGTGATTACTCCATCCTTACCAACCTGCTGGATAATTTCCGCAATCAAATCACCAACTTCAGAATTTTCAGCTGAGATAGTCGCCACTTGGGCAATCTCTCCTTTGCCGGCTACTGCTTTAGACATTTTCCTTAAAGCATCAACCACCGCCTCAACTCCTTTTTCAATGCCTCTTTTTAGAGCTAAAGGATTAGCTCCGGCGGTGACGTTTTTCAATCCCTGACCAATGATTGCTTGAGTTAAAACAGTCGCCGTAGTTGTGCCATCGCCAGCCAAATCATTGGTCTTGCTGGCTACTTCCTTGGCAATCTCTGCCCCAATATTCTCAAACTTATTTTCCAGTTCAATTTCTTTAGCGATGGTCACTCCGTCATTGGTAATCTCCGGAGAACCAAAACCTTTATCTAAAACAACATTGCGGCCCTTGGGTCCCAAAGTAACTTTAACCGCATTAACTAATCGGTCAACGCCTTTTTTAAGTTGACCCCTGGCTTGTTCATCAAATTTAATTTGTTTTGCCATAATTTTATTCTAATATCGCTAAAATGTCCTCCTCTTTAGCGATAAGATACTCTTTATTATTTATTTTAATCTCATTTGGTCCGTATTTGGTAAAAAGGACCACATCGCCTTTTTTTACAATCATCGGTTTATTAGGTCGACCTGGACCAACCGCCACTACTTTCCCCTGTTCGGGTTTTTCTTGAGAAGCCGTCTCAGGTAGAATAATACCTGATTTGGTTTTTTCTTCAGTGGAAATTGGCTCAATGAGCACTCTATCTGCTAATGGTTTAATCTCCATATAATTCAATAAACAAAAAACAATGAACAGTGAACAAATAAAAAATATTATTATCTAAGCCTGTCGAAGATATAATATTTCTTGGTCAAAATTTTATTCCTTGACAAGCTCGGAAATAAAATTTTGGCAAACAGGTTCATTGACCACCGTCTTCTGTCCTTTCTTGATATTTACTAGTTTAACGCAATGTCTTTAAATTGTCAATCCCGAATCTTTTTCCTGCCCCATTTCAGCCAATCCCAATTCTTTCATTTTCTGATTATATTTTTCTAAAATTCCTTTCTCTGGCGAATCAGGATGAAATTCTAATTGCTCATCATTAAAAACCACCCGACCGCCTGACTGATAAGTTAAGGGGTCCTGACTGATTCGTCTGGCCTGAATTCTTTTCAAAATAAATTCTAAAGCATCACCTATTTTTTTGTCAAGAATAGATTCTTTTAATCTTCTAGAAAAAGAAAGAGATTGATTGGATTTAATTTGTCTTAAATAACCCTGCTGGCTTTGAGGATAAAAAACCAGATAATCCTTGAGCCACTGATTAGCTTTCTGAAATTTATTATACAATTTGGGAGTGTCACTCCCAAATCGGGAATGATATTCCCAAGTTGGAACCAAATGAGCATAAGTTTGAGCATTGTATAAGCTAGCCAAAGGAACCTTCAATGATTGGTCAGTCAGATAATGATTAAGGCAAAATCTATCTTTAGTTAAGCGGTCATGCCGGCGCTGGCCGAGCAAATGAATAAACAAAGTAGTCAGAGCCCGGCAGGTCCAAATACGGCCATTTCGGGTGACAATTAAAAGGTCAATATCCGATTCTTTCTTGGAATTGCCCATGGCTAAAGAACCACTGACCGCCACCAAGCGAATAAAGGGAATTAATTGAAGTAGTTTAACCATTCGCTTGGTTTTTTCCCATTTTTGGTCAGCTATTTTTTGTCTTTCAATCCTTTGTTTAACTATTTTTGAACTGCCTTTTAGGAAATAAAAGCCGTTTTTTTGAATGATTAATTTGGATAATTCCGGACTGTTTTCCAAAATATCTAAAATCTGATTCAAGGAAGTTGTACTTAAAGGACGCGACCTCGGTTCTGAACGTATTAAATATTTAAAAACTTCCCAACCAGTTATTGGTCGTCCTAAAACACCATAATAAACCAAAGTAGCTAAAATAGATTTTTCTAAATCAGTCATACTAATACAGGGACAGTCCTTGAATCAAGGACTGTATCCGAAGGACTGTCCCTAATATCATACCTCATTTCCTGTAAACAAAAAAGGGCGCTGATTCTGATTTAGTTCAGAATCAAACACCCTATCGCATTGTTCAAAAAGATTGACCCTCCCAAAAAGATGAAAAATCTTTGTCTTCAGGATATGGGGGTTGCCCAAACATAGCCACCCATTCTTTGCCCTTACCTGGCTGTAAGGTAATAGGTTCTCCAGCCTGACATTGTGGACAGGAACCTTCTCGAATATCATGCCGCTCCATTTTTCTCGCAAAATAGGGGTAGTATTGTTCTACATTTAACGATTCTGCCGTTTGCGGCCCCCTATCAGCAAAACATAGAGCTGCTATAATTCTGGCATTGGCTCTTGTTCTAAACAGTTCTTCGGTTTCCCTTATGGTGGTACCGTCGTTAACAATATCTTCAA
>Ga0315543_1003985_pt1 | contig 12807 bp, 12 predicted proteins | sample SalMarSW160210MG_2_FD_203098 | JGI IMG/M metagenome (GOLD analysis project Ga0315543, IMG submission 203098) | Salt marsh sediment microbial communities from the Plum Island Ecosystem LTER, Massachusetts, United States - Salt Marsh Sediment SW1601-210 ...
CGATCGACGACGGGGCCGGCGTGATCGACGACCTCACGGCGGGCACGTCGACGGCGGACGTGGGCCTCGAGCCGTACGTCCTGCTGGCCCGCGTCCGGTTCGACTCGACCGAGGCCGACACGGGATTGCCGCTGACGGCCGACACGCTCACGACACCGAGCCCCGCTGACGTCGGCTTGCGAAACGCCGAGGTGACGCTGCTGGGCAACATCCGCGACACCGTCGTTCTGACCGAGCCGCCCGCGACGACACTCTCGCCGGTCGTGTTCGATCTGGACGATGATGGGGAAGTCGGACTGGGCGATCTCTCCTACTTCGCAGGAGCGTACGGACACGCGGCCGCTGCACAGGGCGTCGCCTACGCTTGGGCGTGCGACTTCGACCGTGACGGCCAGATCGGGCTGGGTGACCTGAGCTATTTCGCCGCCGCCTATGGTCGCGTCCACACCGACCCCGAGTTGATGCTCTGTGCCGGTGGCTCGCTGGGCGGCTCTTTGGAGGGCCTGGCGCCACCGCCCGCTGCCGGGCTGACCGGGAGTTACTCGGCCGCAGCAACCGCCGCCGCGCACGACGCGGCCCTGGCCGCCGAATACGGCACGTCGGGCAGCCAGATGACGATCTCGTACGCCTACACCCCCATGGTTTGGCTACCAGACGACCCACAGGACGACGAAGCCGACGATGAGGCCGAACTGATCGACCTGCTGCTTTCCGATCCAGAGGCGTAAAGGGGCAAGATGGGTCGACTCAGAACGTGCTTTCAAATTGGCGGTAAGCTCTCTTGAGGGTGCCACTGCTGGCTTGTCCAGCAGTGTTTTTCCGGGACAATTGGCTTCGCACTGCTGGACAAGCCAGCAGTGGCACCCATTTCAAGACACGTTCTCAGTCCGGCGTGAGGATCTGATTGAGCCGTTGTGAGAGCACCGCCAGGCTGTCGACGAACCGCACGTTCTGGACGACGACCGAGTCGGGCACTTCCAGGTTGACCGGGCTGAAGTTCCAGATGGCCCGAATACCCGCCCGAACCAATTGCCCGGTCACTTCCTGAGCCGCGGCGGCCGGCACCGTCACGATGCCGACCAGCGCGCGTATCTGGGCAGCCCGTTCCGCGAGTGCTTCCATCGGCAGGACATCCTTGCCGTGGACTCGGCGTCCGATCTTCATCGGGTCGACGTCGAAGGCGACCACGATGTTCAGGCCGTGAGACTTGAAATCTTCATAGCCGAGGATCGCGCTGCCCAGGCCGCCCACTCCGACCAAAAGCGCGACGGTGGCGTGATCCCAGCCGAGGAAGGATTCGATGGCGTCGATCAGGGCGGGCACGGGATAACCGACCTTGGGACGCCCCACGATTCCGGTCATCGCCAGGTCCTTACGGACCTGCACGGTTCCCAACCCGAGGTCTTCGGCAATGTAGGTGCACGAGACCGCATCGCGACCCTGCGCGTTCAACTGGCGCAGCAGCCGTAGATACAGCGGCAATCGGCGAACGCTGGGCACGGGATAACTCTTCGCGGGCTGGGCACCCATCAGGGCGTCTCCTGCTATGCGATCGGCATCGGCGGAAAAAGGGGACAGGCCCAATTTGTGCATAGCACCCTTCGGGCCGCAGGCGGCAACTTGGACCTGTCCCCTTTTTCCCGGAACGATCTTCCCCATTGTAGTGGATAGCCGGGATGCCGGACAACGCATCGACCGGGTCACTCGTACCGATATTTGACGATCCAAGGATCCTTGGTCTTCTTCTGCCAGTTCTTGAGCTTGGCCTTGAGTTCAGCCAGAATTTCGGCGTGGGCCGGATCGTCGGCCAGGTTCTTCGTCTCCCAAGGATCGGCCTTCAGGTCGTACAACTCGTGGCGGGGACGATGGATGAAGGCCTCGACCGTTCGGCCACCGTACATCTTGTCCCCGCGACGCAACACACCCTGCCAAGTGGGCGATGCGTACAGGTCGGAGGCGAACGGATAGGGCAGCCCGTGGGCCAGGTTCAAGATGTACTTGTACCGATCCGCTCGCACGGCCCGCATCGGATAGTAGGTCGTGATCTCGTGAAACGTGTGGGAGAGATAGACTTCGTCCCAGCCTTTCGGATGTTCCTGTTCGAGGATCGAGAGGAACGAGCGGCCATGGAACCAGGGTCTCTTCGGCATCGCGCCGGCCCAATCGAGCACCGTCGGCGTGATGTCAGCCCAGGTGATCATCGCGTCGGTCACGACGTTTTTCCGCTTGGCCGTCGGGTCGCGGACCACGCAAGGCAACCGAACGCCCGGCTCATACACGGTGGTTTTTGCGCCGGGAAAGGCAATACCGTTGTCCGAAATGTAGATAATCAGCGTATTGTCCCAGTGGCCCGCCTCCTTGAGAATCTTCATCAGTTCGACCAGTCCGCTGTCGGCCCGCTCGGTCGAACCGTAGTACTTGGCCAGTTCCTCGCGGCACTCGGGCGTATCGGGCAGATAGGGCGGCACGATCACGTCCTCGGCCGAGTAGTGGTCGAAACCCTTGCGGCTAAATCCTCGATGCGGTTCGTTCGTGCAAAAATGGAGGAAGAACGGCTGGCCGTCGTCGGCCGTGATGAACGACTTGGCCATCCTGGCCATGTTGATCGGGTTGCGGCGCGGCTTGACGTCGCGACCGCGGATCAGCAGATCAAAGGGATAAACTTCTTTCGGTGCCAAGTGGTATTTGCCGAAACAGGCCGTTCGATAGCCGGCCTGCTTCAACAGCATGGGCAGTGACTTCACATGGTCAAAGGTGGAGAAATGGTGATGCCGATGCTCGTGCCCGTAGTGACCCGTCGCATGGTTGTACAGACCCGAGAGAATGACCGATCGGCTGGTGCTGCAACTCGACGTGGTGCAGAATGCCCGGGTGAAGCGTGTGCCCTGCTTGGCCAGCGCGTCGAGGCCGGGCGTTTGGATCACCGTGTGGCCATAACAACCGGCGTCGTTCGTACCCTGGTCGTCGGTGACGTAAAGCAGCACGTTGCGTGGGCCTTGGGCCGGCGCCGCCCAAGCGGGCAGCGCGGCGACCAAGAGGAACAAAACCAAGAGGATTCCGAAGGACAATGGCAAGCGGCGCAACATGGGAGGGTGGCCTATCGGGGTTGAAGAAAAACGGGGCAGCTTGGAGATACTTCCTCCAGCATACCAACAAGGTGCGTCACTTTCAAGAAACGCGGCCTGGGGGCAAGCCGTGGCGCAGGTTGCGTGCAAAAAAGCCTCGACACGGCGCGGCGACATTCACAGAAGGCTTTCCAGCAACAAGCGGATCTTGCGCATTTCGGCCGCCTGGTCCAGATCGTGCGTGGGCTCGATATCCACCGACAGCGCGCGCTGGTAGTTCCGCTTCGCCAGTCGGGAGACGAGCCGACCATATTCCACCTCGCCCTGCCCCACCCGGACTTGATACTGGTCCTTGGTCGTGTCGCGCAGCCGCACGTGGATGACGTATTCCATGATCTGCTCGTAGCTGCCGCGATGAGGACCGAAGATGAAGTGGCTCGGGTCGAGCGTCACCCCGAGGCCCTTGACGTTGTCGCAAAGGACTTTGGTGGTCGCGGGATCCTGGGTAATCCGGCCGGTTTCGGTCAACAGCCCCACCACAGCCCCCTCCAACGACGCAATGCGGACCAATTCGCGAAGCCGTTCGACCTCGGCGTTGAACGGCGTGCCCAACTCCGAAGCACGCATCGAGAGCGTGATGACCTTCGTCGCCTTGGCCAGGCGGCAACAGGCCGCGAACTGCCCGTAGTATTCGCTCTGGGGTGCTTCGACGTCGATACTGTAAGCGACGATGGTCAGCCGCCGGGTATCGCGGCAGATTTGCAGAGCGCCCTCCGGGTCGGCTACCACTTGGGAAGGCTTAAGATGCCCCCCCGACTCGTGGATCATGATCTCCACGGCGCTGAATTCCAGGTCGACAAGGCGTCGCAGTGCGGCATCCAGCGGCAAATTGGCGAAACATCGAGTCGTTGCAGCAACAAACACAACCGTGCTCCTTCGAGGGACCATCGTTCTACCAGCCTGCACATCTTACCTTCCCAAGCCGCCCGGAGGCAACACCAAGCCGGGTGAGCCGACGTTGTCTCGGGCATAACCTACAATAGAATGATGTTGTCACACGCTGTCGGGTCTGGTTGTTCCGCCAGGGGGTGTGTTACCGGCGACACAGCCAGAACGAACAGCTCATCCGAGGACGCACGCCGGAAGGGAATCGCTCGGCGACAAAGACCACCGAACGGGTTGCGTCCATAGACCAGGGGGACTATGAACCCATGTTGAGTCAACGGTTTATCGGGACTATGTTAGTGGTCTGTGTAAGTGTAGGAGCAGTCGTGCTCGGCGCCACGTCGGTCTGGGCCGTCTGTACCCAAGTCACGTACCGCCCGCTGCCGTCGGCCTGTCCGACCTGCTGTTCGGGCCCCTGCATGTGCACTGCCAATATGTATCACTGGGGCTACTACACGCGGCAATGGCGACCGTGGCCCGGGGACTCGGTCCGTCAGGATATCGTCTTTCCGCAGAGCCTGGGCGTTGAGGCCATCGCAACTCCGCAAGGCACCAAGCCACGTCCCCTACCCAAGGAGAAGTACGGCAAGCCAAAAAGGGTGGCGGACAGGACCGTCGAAATTGAAATCCGCGAAGGGGCGCCCGTCGAGGCGGTCGAAACGCCGACGCCCTTGGAGTATGGGCCCGATTGGGAGCAAGGCCCACGGGGCCTGGATTTCGGACCACAAGGTCCTTCGCTCCAGTAGCAGTACGAGTGAAGCCGGCTCTGGCGGCCGGCTCGCCGAAGCAGGTTATTCCGACAGAGGAGTCCGTCATGGAGTCGATGCCCCCCAGTGAACCCCCTTCACGGCCACCGCTCACGGCCGAGGTCGTCCAGCCTGCACGGCCGACTCCGCCGCCGCCACGTCGACGATGGCGCCTCGGCTGCTTGCTCCTTTTCCTGCTATTGATCGTGCTGGGTGGCCTGGTGCTGTCCAACGTGGTGCTGATCAGCCGCATTGGGCTCGGAATGCTGGGCTCCGACCACCGTGTACGCGAGAAGTTCGTTTCGCATAACCGCTACGGTTCGGACAAAGTGGCCATTATCACGCTCAAAGGCGTGATCTTCAGCGGCGAAGGATTCATCAAGCGGCAAATCGATCAGGCCAGGGAAGATAAGGAAGTCAAGGCGATCGTTTTTCGCGTCGATTCGCCCGGCGGCACCGTCGCCGGCAGCGATTATATCTACCATTACATGCGCCGGCTGGCCGACGAGCGGCACATCCCCATCGTGGTCAGCATGGGCGCGACCGCGGCCAGCGGAGGCTACTACGTGTCGATGGCCGTGGGCCCTGAGCCCGACACGATCTTCGCCGAGCCGACGACCTGGACCGGCTCGATCGGCGTGAAGATTCCCCATTACGACCTGTCCGAGTTGCTGAAGAACTGGGGAATCAAGGAAGACACGATCGCCAGCCATCACCTGAAAACGATGGGCAGCTTCGCCAAACCGATGACCGAAGAAGAACGGAAGATCTACCAGGGCCTGGTCAAGGACAGTTTCGACCGCTTCAAGGAGATCGTTTGCCGGGGCCGGCCCCGGTTCGCCCAGGACCGGGCGGCGCTGGATAAGCTGGATAAATTGGCCACCGGCCAGGTCTACACGGCCGAGCAGGCGCGCAAGAATGGGCTGGTCGACAAGATCGGGTTCGTCGAGGATGCGGTCGACCAAGCCATCAAACTGGCCGGCTTGGACAAACAACAGGTCCGCGTGGTCAAGTACAAACCGGAACCCACCTTGGCCTCGATCCTCACCGGCGACGAGAGTCGCAGTAGGCAGCTCGACCTGCGCACGCTCCTGGACATGACCACGCCCCGGGTATACTATCTGCACACGTGGCTGCCGGCCGCTTTCAGCAGCGGGCAGTAGAAAAGGATTGCGAGCCGCGGCGTGCGACGCCTCAGCCGTCGTCTTTCCGCGACGGCTCGTCCGGACCCATGCCACCCGGCCCGTGGCGCTTTGCTCGTTGCGTCCGGTCGGCCGGCGGGTGTGCTCGCTTCGTGGGTGAGCCAAACCACGGGAAGGACGGTTTTCGCTCCGGTTTTCTTCCCGGAGTTCGGGCCCCCTGGGGACGAGAAAAGTCTTTGACCCGATAGTGACGGCGCAGCTTGTCGTACATTTCCTTGCCGGGCAGTCTCAACAACGCGTCACGTGCCTCATCGCCTAGCGCGCCGGAGTTGAAGAACTCGGCCAACTGTTCATTGCTCACGTCGGCCGTGGGTCCGCCAGGGCGATGCATCCATATTTGTCGGCGGACCATGTCCAGTAAACGGTGTGCGACCCATCTCCGCTGCGCCTCCCCCGACATCTTGTCAAAACGCTTGGCAGTGGGTTTGGAAAGTTGATCGCGCAGCGTGCTCAGGTCGGCCGTCTCCAACTGAAGGTAGTCCGCGAAGAGCCGCACGGCTTGATCTCGCCGCCCGCGAGGCCCACGCGTATTCCTGGCCTGTTCCTGCCATTGTCTCCATTGCGCTCGCCCGGGCCGGCGCGGGTAGGAGTCCCAAAAACGACGCAACGCCCGCGCGTCTTGCGCCCAGGAGCGCTCCTTCTTGATCCGCGCCACGCGCTCGTCGACCGGTAGTTGCCTCACGGCGTTGCGCGTATAGGGAATCAGCGTGTCGAGCCAATCGCAATAACGCCGCATCACTTCTCGCAGCGCTTCCCCGTCGGGCTCCGCCCCCAAACCTGCGTGCAACTCGCGAAGTCGAGCCTGTTCTCTCGGGGTGAGATTGGCAAAACGATTCTGTTTCTCGGCCAGCTCGGCCTTCTGCTCCGGCGACATCGCCTCGATCAACTGCCGACGCCGGGCCAGCTCCTCTGGGCTCGAACCGACCAGTAGCAGGCTGAGCACGGCCAGCACCGCGCAGAGCATCGCCCGCCCTGGGCACCGTCCGGAAGCGTGTGCCGCTGCTTCGCAAGAAGCAGTGCCGCTGCAAGTCCTGGGCACTGCTTGCCTCCCGGCAAGCAGTGGCACACCGTCCTGAGACATCCGGGCTGGGCACCCTGCTCGTCGAGCCGTGCCAGGGTCAACGGGGTTCATGTTTGCCTCCCTCGCTGCCTTGCTCGTCCTCTTCGACGAACAGCTCCTGCTGGCGCAGTTTCCGCAGGAAGTCGATGCTCTGTTGGATACTATCGTTGTCGTTGAGGATCAGGCGGTACTGGTCGAGGTTCTCCAGCACGGGCAGATCCTCAAGCAATGCGTGATTGGGATCGCCGCGCAGCGCGGCAACCGCGAGAAACCCCGCCACGGCGGCCGCCAAAAGACTCCCGGCGATCATCGCTCGGCGACGGCGCCGCAGCTTGGGCAGCCGGGCCCCGTGCTGCCCGGCCTCTGCTTCAGCCTGGACCGCCACCAGCTCGAGCGTGTCCTGGGTAAACGTGCCTTCCGTCCCCGACCGCTCCAAGTGATCCAGCATGTCCCACGCCTGGCCGAGTTGCGCAAGACGCTCGCCGAGCTTCGGGTCGTCGGCCACGAGCGTCTCGATCTGCCGGGCCGTCTCGTCGTCCAACTCGCCGTCCAAATAGGCCACCATCTGCTCATCGAGCAGCGGTCCCTCGCCAGCCGGTTCAGGATGGGGGGAGTCGGAGTTCATGGTCAACTTCTATCCAGTGTGGCTCATCCCTGAGCGTCGGGTGCCACTGCTGGCTTGTCCAGCAGTGTTATTGCCGGCAAATGCGCTTCGCACTGCTGGACAAGCCAGCAGTGGCACCCATCAAAATGGCCATTACATGACACTAGTCACCGTCTTCGTTCTTGCGCAACGCCGGCTGCTCACCCCGCTCTACGTAGGGAGCAAGCACGTCGCGCAAGTTGCCGCGCGCCCGGGCCAGCAGCGATTTGATCGCCTGCGGCGAAAGCTCCATGACCTCGGCAATATCGGCGTAACACATTCCTTCGAACTTGCTCAACAACACGGCCAGCCGCTGCCGCTCGCCCAGCGACTCGACTGCCCATCGAACGATCTGGCGCGTTTCGGCCTTGGCCAGCCGCCGCACGGGCATCTGGCTGCTGCTCGCCCGCGCCAGGTGATCCATCGGATGAATGCCCATCGGACCGCTTGCGCGAGCGTCGGGCCGCACCTCGTGGCGCCGAGCCAGCGTCCGCAACGCATTGGAAGCCACATGGTTGGCGATCGTGAAAAGCCACGTCGAGAACTTGGCTCCCGGAACATAGGTCTTTCTGGCGCGATACACCCGCAAGAACACTTCCTGCGCAAGGTCTTCCGCCTGGTCGCGGCTGCCCATCAGGTGAGCCAGCAACGCCACCAACCGGTCCTGATAGCGCAGCACCAACTCCTCGAAGGCCGCGGCGCTGTCGTCGCGGACTTCGAGCATCAGCCGCACGTCGGGGTCCCGAAGGGCATATCTCCGGGCGGAGGATTCACTGACGACCAAGTCGGCTTTCCGGCACGGGCCAACGGCACGGACGAGTCCCGGCCGGCCCGGGACCCTGTTCTCTTCTAGTCTAGACCGGTGGCCTCGGCGTGACCAGGAGCGGATACCCGAAGGACCCCACATTCAAGGGGCATCCCCATCGGGTAGCCCCGACATAAGAAGGAACCCCGGCGGCACGCGCAAGTGTCGCGCCCGGGATGCCACTGGCGCGAGCGCCAGTCCTGGGTGCCACTGGCTGCTCGCCAGGTGAGTGGCAGACCAGCGCCATGGGCGCAAGAAAGAAGCCCATGCTCCCATAAGCATGGGCCGGAGATAACACGATCCCGTTGACCCCACCGCCGCCGCGCGAGCCTACCGGAACACGGCCCGAAGCGTGTTCCGAACCGGCTGGCCCGGCACATAATACCTCGCGCGCACCACGTACGGATAGCCGTAGACGACCGGGGCCGGCCCGTAAACCACCGGTGCCGGTCTATAATAGACCACCGGCGCCGGGGCAGCGACGACCGGCCGGGCAACGACGTATGGGGCCGGATACGTATACACCGGACCGACCGGCCAGTAGTTGGCCACGACCGGCGTCGGCCCATAAACGACCGGAGCCCGGGCCACATAGGTCCAACCGGCCGAGGCGACCGACGCGCCGAGCAAGACAATTCCCAAAGCGGCAAGTATTTTCTTCATGGACCCTGACTCCTTCTGTCTGTTCACTTCTCGAAACGCGTGATGTGGCACCCAAGCATCATCCATGATTCACTTGCGCAACCGAAGCCCTTGCTGGGTGGTACTGGCTGCTGGGAGAGCCAGTGCGGACCCCGGAAACGACTATCGTAATTCTAGCTCACGCGGCAGCCGTCGGCAACCTACCCGGCTCGGCCAAGCGACACCGGTTGCTCGCCAAACGGTAGGGTGCGTGCTAGCACGCACCAAGGGGTCTGGGCGGCACCGGTTCTCTCCAGAACATGTCCTACACTATTTCCTTGCGCGTCGCAGTGGCCAAGAGCAGGCACAAGAAAAACGGTCCACCCAACAGGGCCGTGATAATGCCGACCGGCAACTCGGCCGGGGCCATGACCGTCCGGGCCAGCGCGTCGCAAATCACCAGAAACAGCCCGCCGAAGAGCCAACTGGCCGGCGCCAAATAGCGATGATCCGGCCCGATAATCAGGCGGCAGATGTGCGGCGCCATCAGCCCGACGAATCCGATCGGCCCACAGACGGCCACCACCGCGCCGACCATCAGCGAGGCGGCGAGGAAGAGGATTCTCTTCGTCCGCTCGACCTCGACACCGCGGCTGGCGGCCAGTTCCTCGCCGGTGGTGATCAGGTTCAGCTCGTGGGTCAGATAGAAGATGACCAGCGAGCCGGCCACGACTAGCGGCACGACGTCCAACACGTCGCCGAAGCTGACGATCTGGTCCAGCCCGCCCATCACCCAGCGAAGGATGCGATAACTATCGGTGAAGTCGCTGACGTATTGCAGCAGCAGGATGAGGCTCGAAAACGAAAAACTCAGCGCCACGCCCGCCAGGAGCATCGTGGCGGTAGAGAACCCTTGTCGCGCCCGGGTCAGGCCGTAGACCAGTGCGATGGTCAACAGCGCTCCGGCAAACGCCGAGAGTGTGATGGCCGATTTGCCCATCCAACAGGCCGCCAGGCCCAGGTGGATCGCCAGGGCCGATCCGAGCGAAGCCCCGCTGGCCACGCCGAGCGTGAACGGCGTGGCCAGCGGGTTGCGGAACATGGCCTGAAACGCCATGCCGGCCGTGGCCAGTGCCGCCCCGGCCAAGAAGGCCATCGTCACCCGCGGCATGCGGATCTGCCACAGCACGTCGACCAACACCGGATTGCTGCACTCGCCCCACAGCGCCGAGACCGGCACGCGCATCATGCCCACAAACGGCGCGGCAACCAGCACCCTAATCGTCAGAACGAGCAGGATGATGAGTATCATGCCGCGTGTCATGCTGAATCCTCCGGCGCCCCGAGCGGCACCACCATCGGCATGCCGACATGCGGGTGGTCGACGAGCTCGAAGGGGCAACCATAGATCCTTTGCAGCACGTCGGGCCGCATGATCTCGTGCGGTGCTCCGATGAAGACAACGCGGCCCCCGCCGAGTGCGACGATCCGATGGCTTTCCAGCGCGGCCCGATTCACGTCGTGCGTGACCGCGATCGTTGTCAAGTCCGAACGTCGCGCCGTCCGGCGCAACAGGCGACAGATGTCTTCCTGATGGTGATAGTCGAGGAACGTGGTCGGTTCGTCCAACAGGAGGATTTCGCCTCCTTGGGCCAGGGCGGCCGCGATATAGACCTTCTGTCGCTCACCGCCGCTGAGCGTGTCGAGCCGGCGCCCGGCAAACCGGGTCGTGTCGGTCTGCTCCATGGCCCCTCGGGCCGCCTGCCGATCCTCCTTGCCGACCGGCGAGAAAGGGCTCAGGTAAGGATAGCGACCCATCAGCACGAACTGTTCGACGGTAAAGGGAACGGGCTGCGAGTCGGCTTGGGGCACGTAGCTGATCCGCCGGGCGAGCCGCTTGCGTGGGCAGTCGCCCAGCGGTCGGCCGTCCAACAGGATTTTGCCCGAGCCGGCCGTCAGAATGCCCGCCAGACACTTCAACAACGTTGTCTTTCCGGCGCCGTTGGGCCCGACGATCGTGACCGCCTCGCCACGCTCGACGCCGAAGGAGACGCCGTCGAGGATCTTTCGGCCGCCCAGCCAGACCGACAGACCGCAGACGTCGATGGCGTTTTGTGAATCGGCGTTCATGGCGGGTGGAGGTCAAACAGGGCCAATCAATCACGGGCAACCGACGTACGGAGTTGAGCGTAACCATGATACTATCACATGTCGATACGTTTGGGTGTTCGCAAGCCATCATGGGTAGACGACTCTCCCCCGCATCGGCATCGGTCGGGCGTTTTCCTGAGACCGATCGACGTTGTAAAGGGTTGTCTAGAAAGCACTTCTGGAGAGGACGGTCGCGGGGAGCATGTTGATACGAAGAAAAGGCTTGCATTCCTGGCTTCTTTTGACGATATTACGGGATAGAATTCAGTAGATTTGCTCCCCGTCGGACTTGCCGAAAGGCCCCGGCGGGGTTATTTTTTGCCCATGCCATCCGAGCCTTCCATCAAACAAACGGTCGCATTCTTCGACGGGCAGAATCTGTTCCACCACGCGAAGGCTGCCTTTGGATACTCCTACCCGAACTACTGTCCGCTTTCACTCGCATCCAAAGTGTGCACTGCGGGCGGATTCAATCTTCATGAAATCCGTTTCTACACCGGGGTTCCTTCCGCCAGACACAACCCAACCTGGAATCGGTTCTGGTCGTCCAAGTTGCTCGCTTTGTCTCACATGGGCATCAAGACGTTCTCGCGGGAGCTTCGCTACCGCAAGAAGACCATTCGTCTTTCCGACGGAATCGACTACTGCGTCACCATGGCCGAGGAGAAGGGCGTTGACGTCCGCATCGCGATTGACATTGTGCGGCTGGTGCGCAAGAGACAGGTGGATGTCGTACTGATCTTCAGCCAAGATCAGGATTTCTCAGAGGTCGCTGATGAGGTAAGGGAAGTCGCCGAGGAACAAGACCGCTGGATTAAGATGGTGTCCGCTTTTCCCTTCAGCCCCAGCGCGAGCAACAAGCGCGGCATCAATAAGACCGATTGGATCAAGATGGATCGGGCGTTTTACGACTCGTGCCTTGACAAGCGTGAGTACCGACTACCCCCAGGAACTTCTTCGGAGCGTTAGGCGTCGTCGGCATCCCTCTTCTCTGCCCTGCCTTGGCGGGGGTCTTGATGCTGCCCACGTGGCTTCTCCAGAGCAAGCACTCCGGTCCAACGATTACACCTCCTACCAGTGGTAAAAGTGTGTCCCATTCGGTACAACATAGGAATTGGTACCCTATTGTCCACGCCCGTTGATCCTGTCGGAGTCGTGATGATCCGCCTGAAACGAAGCTCACCGCCGGTGTGGGAATACCCGAAGTACGAGCCGGGTGAGCCGGTCTCGCTTTTTGTCCCGTGCTACGTCGACCAGTTTTTTCCCGACGCGGCCCGGGCCACTGTCGAGCTGCTGCGGCGGCAGAACGTCCCAGTCGTGTTTCCGGCCGAGCAGACCTGCTGCGGCCAGCCGGCTTTCAACTCGGGCTACTGGGACGAGGCGCGTCGCGTGGTCCACCATTTCTGCGACGTGTTCGAGCCGTATCGGTGGATCGTCGGCCCGTCGGGCTCGTGCGCGGCGATGTGCCGCGTGTTTTTCGAGCACGTCGATCCCGACCCACGGATCGTCGAGATCGGCCGCCGCGTGGTCGAGCTGACCGAGTTCCTGGTCGAGGTGCTCGGCGTGAGC
>Ga0315543_1003988_pt1 | contig 12798 bp, 12 predicted proteins | sample SalMarSW160210MG_2_FD_203098 | JGI IMG/M metagenome (GOLD analysis project Ga0315543, IMG submission 203098) | Salt marsh sediment microbial communities from the Plum Island Ecosystem LTER, Massachusetts, United States - Salt Marsh Sediment SW1601-210 ...
TAAGTGGCGGGCAAGCCGGGATTTGGAGACGCTGCAATGATTCACAACTAAGGGGTCATTTAGGTAACGAAAGCGCCGTTAGCAGCTAGTGTGATGAAGTCCTCAGAACAGGAGATGGGTTGACGGCGGTGTGCGATTACTATAAAATAGCTCTCAACGGTAGAAACATTTGCGGCTGTTCAGCCGTAGTGCATAAGTATAATGGTGTTTATGCAGTCTTTAGATAGGAGAAATGGGCGATGATTAAAAAGGTGCTTTTAATCATATTGATTTTGATTATTGTTGGAGGGGTACTCTTCTTTGCAATAGATGGAGCAGCTAAAAAAGGGGATGGTTATAAAACAGTATCAGTTGAAAGGGGGGAGATTGTCGACAAAGCTTTGGCGGTCGGTCGCATTGAACCCAAGAAGGAAATTTCCATCAAGTCCAAGATATCCGGTATTGTAAAGAAAGCATACGTAGAGATTGGCGACGAAGTTAAAGTTGGCGATCCTCTCTTTGATATTGCCCCCGACCCCACACCGGTGGAGTTTGCCGAGGCCAAACGGCAGGTTGAACTCTACCAGGTCACTTTTGACAATGCCAAGAGGGAATTTGACCGGGCCAAGACCCTGAAGGATAAACAATTGATCTCCTACCAGGAATACGATCGCACCCTCGCCGACTACGATGAAGCCGAGCTTCGCCTGAAACTGTCCCAGGAAAAGCTCGCTCTCATTGAGTCCGGTCGGACAGAGATCGCCGACCGGACGGTTGACAATATCATCAAGTCCCCTATCGGGGGAACCGTCCTGTCGCTTCTGGTGCAGGAAGGTGACCCGGTAGTGCCTCTCACATCTTACCAAGCAGGCACCGATCTTATGACTCTGGCCCAGATGGATGATCTGATCTTCAGGGGAAATGTTGACGAAATCGATGTAGGAAAACTTTACGAGGGAATGACGGTGGAAATTGAGATCGGCGCTCTCCCTAACGATACTGTCACCGGTGTGCTGTACAAGATTTCTCCCAAAGCGCACAAAGAGGAAGGCTCAACCTTGTTTGAGGTGGAAATCACAATAGGAGAAGTAGGCAAGAAGTTCCTGCGCGCCGGCTACAGCGCTAACGCCGACATTGTTATCACCAAAAAGGAAGACATCCTGTTGATACCGGAGCGGCTGGTCAAAATGGAAGACTCGGTTGCGACCGTGGAGGTAGAGGACAGCACAGGCGTCATAACCAGCCGCGAGGTTACTACCGGTCTGTCCAACGGGATAAAGATAGAGGTAGTCAAGGGGCTTGAGGAAGGCGAGCTGGTGGTGGAGCGTCCTCCAAAAGAGATAACCGCTGACTAGTCCGTTCAGGAGATACCTGTATGGTCACCCTGCTGTTGATTAAACAGTTTTTCAACGATATGCGTCGCCAGAAACTGCGCAGCGCCCTGACGATGTTCGGCATCTTCTGGGGCACCTGTTCTATTGTGCTGCTGTTTGCTTTCGGCAAGGGTATCACCGAAGCACAGATCAAGTCGCAGAAGGGTCTTGGTGATAATATCGCCATTGTCTGGCCGGGGGTCACGTCCAAGGAATTCAAGGGACTGCCGACAGGACGCCGGATACGGATTACAGAGGAAGACATCTCTTATCTGAAAGACAGAGCCATAACCATATCCCGTATTTCGCCTGAATATCAAAAGTGGAGCGTGAGAATGAAATACGGCAAACAGAGTACTCTGCGATATGTCGGCGGCGTATGGCCGGAATTCGGTGACATGCGGAATGTGATTCCCGCCGAAGGTTCACGATTTATCAACGAACGTGACATGGCCGAGAAACGAAGGGTGATATTCCTCGGAGATCGTTTGAAGAAGGATCTGTTCGACACCGAAGAAGCGATTGGCAAACGAATTCTGGTCAACGGCACGCCGTTTACCGTTATCGGGGTGATGAAGGAGAAGGAGCAAAACAGTTCCTATACCGGACGAGACAACCGGCACTCATGGATTCCATCCTCGACTTTCAGGACGATGTTTTCACACCGCTATATCAATCTGTTTATTGTCCAGGCGCTGCCGACGTTGAGCATGGAAGTAACCAAGCGCGAGATATCTGAACTGCTTGGCTCGAGGTACAAGTTTGATCCCTCTGACACGGAAACCCTGGGTATATGGGACACTACCCGGGGGATTGCTTTCCTGAAGACGTTCTTTCTGGCGTTCCAATATTTTTTGGTGGGGATTGGCGTTGCTACTCTTATCACCGGCGGTATCGGCGTTTCCAACATTATGAATGTCGTTCTGGAGGAACGAACCAAGGAAGTCGGCATCAAGATGGCGTTGGGCGCCCACAAGGGAATGATATTGATGCAGTTTGTTATGGAAACTCTTCTGATCACCGCCGTGGGTGGCTTCTTTGGATTTGTGTTTGCTTACGTTATCGTGCAACTGTTCCCGATGTGGCAGTTGGAAGAATATGTTGGTATCCCGAGTGTAGACGTTTGGGGCGGCATTATGGTCACTATAGTGCTCGGTTTGGTCGGTCTGGCGGCTGGTTTCTTCCCAGCCCGGCGGGCTGCAAACCTGCAGCCGGTTCAAGCACTGAAGCTGTTTTAGGATTCTATGAGACTATCGATCATTTACAATGTGTTCATTCGGGATTTCCGCAAGCAGAAAAAGCGTATAACGCTTACTGTACTGGCCTTAGGCTGGGGAACGGTTTCCATTATGCTGCTGCTTGGCTTTGGTGAAGGACTGCACCGGCAGATGACTATCAACAGCAAGGGCCTGGGTGAAGGGATCGCCATCATGTGGGGTGGGCAGACATCGATTCCATTCAAGGGCATGGGTAAGGGGCGACGCATACACCTGTTTCCTGATGATGTCAACTATCTGAAGGAAAGAATACCAGAGATCAAAGAGATCGGCGGTCAGTACGACCGGTGGGGTATGAAGCTCAAGTATGGGGACAACCTTGTCAGCGAACACATCTGTGGCGTCCCGCCGAATTACGAGCAGATGCGCAACCTCATTCCGGAACGCGGCGGCCGTATGATCAATAATCTCGATGTCAAACTGCGCCGCCGGGTCGCCTTTCTGGGGAATAACCTCAAAGAGCGACTGTTCGGTGACGAAGGTGCCGTCGGCAAGCACGTGCTGATGAACAGTATGCCTTTTACGGTTATCGGGGTGATGAAAGAGAAGCTTCAGAACAGTAGCTACCATGGCCCCGATGAAGATATTTTCTTTATACCGCCAACGACCTTCGTGGCCATCTTCGGCGATCCCTACCTCGACAACATCGTCTACCAGCTACGCGACCCGAATGAGAACGAGATTGTGGAGCGCAAGGTGTTCGAGGCAATGGGAGTCAGGTATAAATTTGATCCTGACGACGACCGAGCGCTGTCGGTCTGGGACACGGTTGCCGGCAGCCGCGAGTTTGACAACATCATGTTCGGGATAACTATATTCATGGGTATTATCGGAGGTTTGACGCTGCTCATTGCCGGGGTAGGGGTAGCCAATATCATGTATGTATCCATCAAGGAACGCACGCGCGAAATCGGTATCAAGATGGCTGTTGGCGCTCGCAGATCATATATCCTCGCTCAATTCCTGCTGGAAGCGTTGCTGATAACATTCCTTGGTGGAGCAGGGGGGATGGCCGTCAGTTATGTCCTGACGGAAGGATTCAAGCGGATACCAATTGAATCGGACGTGTTGAACTTCCTCGGACGCCCGACTCTTTCGTTTGAGATAGGAGTGGTTGTGATTATCATCCTCGGTGTGATGGGGATACTTTCGGGTTTGTTTCCGGCTATGAGAGCAGCGTCGGTTAACCCGGTGGAGTCGCTGAGATATGAGTAAGGGTAGAGTCTATCCATGTCATTCCCGCGAAAGCGGGAATCTTTCGTGGGCAGCTCGCCAAAGGCAAGTCCACATCTGCCCCATTCGAGTTCGCACACAAGAAGCTGTGTTAACCACCGACTTGATAAGATGGAGAAAGCGACAATGATAGATCTTCAACAGGTTACCAAAACCTACATAACCGGCACGGTTGAATTTCAGGCGTTGAAGGGAATTGACCTTCAGGTAAACAAAGGTGAGCTTATCGCCGTAGTGGGCCCCTCCGGCTCCGGAAAGTCAACTCTGATGAATATCGTCGGCTGCCTTGATATTCCCACGTCGGGTGAGTACCGGCTTGACGGGCGGTTGGTCACGACTCTGACATCCAACCAACTGGCCGACATTCGCAACAAGAAGGTCGGTTTTGTGTTTCAGGCTTTTAATTTGTTGCCGTATGCCACGGCTTACGAAAATGTCGAAGTGCCGCTGCTTTTTGCCAAGGTCGGTGGGCGGAAAAGGAGACAAAGAGTAACCGAGGTTCTGGCACAGGTGGGATTAGCTGATAAGGCCAACAATAAGCCGACCGAACTATCGGGCGGGGAGATGCAAAGGGTGGCTATTGCTCGCGCCCTGGCCAACGAGCCGGAGATAATTCTGGCCGACGAACCAACCGGCAATCTTGATACCAAATCCGGCGGAGAGATCATCAACTTATTCGATGGACTCTGGAGATCGGGGAAAACTGTCATCATCATTAGTCACGACGTTTCTATTGCTAAACGTGCTCAACGGATTGTCAAACTCAAGGACGGTCTTGTCGAATCCAACGGCAACTTGCTGTAACTTTGACGGTTGCTACCCCATCGATGCAATTATGGTTCGGTAGTCAAGAATCAAGTTGCATACCATTTACAAACATGTATATTGGGCTTGGAGAGAATCGCATGGCGACTTCCATAGATGCTATCATAAACCGTCAGCTTTTGAAGTGGGAACTGGGGAAAAAGAAGGCTGACGAAGAAAGGAAACCAAGACCAACTCCACCCCGAATTGTAACCGTCAGCCGACAACTTGGCAGCCGTGGTTCATACTTCGCTCAACAGCTCGCAGAAAGACTGAGTTATCAAAGCTTGCACCGCGAAGTAATTGATGCTATTTGTCAGTCTTCAGGCTACCGCAAAAGAGTGGTTCAATCGCTGGATGAGAAATTCTGCGGCGACTTAGAAGTCATGATAGAGTCGCTATTCACCGGCCAGTCAGTGGATCATCACGACTACTATCGGCACCTGTTTCAAATAGTGTTGTCAATGTCCCAACTGGGGGGCGTTATCCTTATTGGCCGAGGGGGAAATTTCATTCTCGGGCCTAATCGCGCTTTCCGCATGCGCTTTGTTGCTCCCAGGGAAAAGCGGATTGATAACCTCGTTAAATACATAAAGGTAACTGAGTCTGAAGCCGCCAAGATGATTGATACTTCTGACGCCGAACGAAAGGAATTGATCGCCAAGCTCTTTCATGTCGACAACGACAACCCTCGCCACTATGATTTGGTTGTTAACACTGCCTTTATTGATCTTAACAACCTGCTGGATACTGCGGTTAAGATGATTGAGACCAAATTTAAGAAGTTAGGGGCTATGAACCTCTCGTCCTCTTAGGAGACCGTCTTAAAAGTCAACAGTCATCGCGAGCGACCGAAGTGAGAGTGGCGATCTCAATTGTGTAATTGTCTCCTCTGTAAGGGATTGCCACGTCGTCCGCCTCAGGCGGACTCCTCGCAATGACAGTTTCGGGAGCTTGTGCGGTCAAAAGTCATTCTTTTGTCACAACCTCTGGAGAGAGCTGCCCTACTGAGCCGCTGTTTCATTTAGTTGACGAAAAAATGAGTCTTAGACGACCGGCAAAACTTCCCGAGGATCAAACTTCGCCTTCAACTTGCGGGAATAGACAGCGTCAGGTGCGTTGTTGCTCTCGGCCAAACCGGCCAAAAAATTCTCTCGGTCAATGGCGTTCATTTTCATTGAGCTCGAATCCGCCTTCGCTGTACTGGGCAAAATACGAAACGATGCGGACACGATCAGACCGAGCAGCCCCCAGGAATTAGAGAAGATTTTGACTAGATCATATCCAGAAACAGATTTGAAGCAGATAGAGCCAGGGTTGATGATATCCCCTTTGGGGGTGACGATTTCCGCTTTGATGAAATACTTTTTCAAAGGGAAATCATGGCCATCCAGTTCAGCGCTCAGCCCGGTTGCGATGGCTCCGCCCACCGAACCAACGTAGGGAAGAGAGGAATGGGGTAGATAGAGCTTGATTCTTTCGAGTTGAAGATTGATTTCTTGCAGTGGGTATCCGGAACCGGTGGTGATATAGAAATCTTTGGGAGCAATCTCAAGTACAGTGTTCAGCCGGTCGGTTCTGATTGACACCATATCGACAAAGGGCTGGCCTACCGGATCGATGTTGTTGCCGAAGCCGGTGATGTACATTTTTTGACCGTATTGGTTGGCCAGCTTAAACAGTCTGGCGGCTTCATCTGCTGACTCCGGATGAAAAGTGGGCACGGCTTTCTGGTAGGTCAACCTGTCATCAGGGAATTCGGATTTGATAATCGAAATGAAGTTTCCAGTCTCACTCATAGTAAGAAGATAGGAATCTTTTTAAGGCTGTCAATCAGAGGATTACAAATAGATACTGATTGATGTGGTTTTAAGGAGTACTCACGACTTGATGATCAAAGTACCTTCAGCTTTTCATGTTACAAAGATGTCCCCTTTTTTAATAAGTGCTGCGGCGATGTCAACATTATTTTAATGCCTTATGACATCATCCGACTCAAAAACAATCTTAGCATCAGCCCCAGTGAATTGTGTTACTAATTTCCTATACGTATTTATAACCCTCAAAACGATAAAAATTCTGCCATCGAACCATCGCCCTGACGTGCTCAACTCGCAATTATCAAGCGATTGGCTTACTTGGCCATCAGGAACGTTTTAACACCCTCCCGGTTACCATTTGTTTAGACTGCGATACTGAATCCAGATTCAAGGGGTTAAGCAGTTCTCTTGACACGGGAAGTGTAATTACTCTAATTACCCATGAGTGAACTTGTGAGGGATTGGAAATTGATAAATCGATATGAAGAGCGAATCTAAAATCGTAACGTTATTTGCAGCGTGCGGCTTCTGCTTACTGGTTTTGCTGCTGAGTTGTTCGGAGGAACCCACCAATTCCTCAACCCCGACTCTGCAGGTTGAGCCGACATCTCTCCATCGGACCACTGTGTGCAACAGACCAATCGGTCGAAGTGAGATTGATGTCCGAGGCATAGGGGAAGAGGGGATAACCTTCACCGCGATGAGTTCGGCAACCTGGCTCACTCTTACCAATGCTTCTGGAGCTACCCCCGGCACTATTTTCGTGAATTTTGGTGTTGGAAGTTTTGACGTAGGGGTGTATGTTGACACAATTGTAATTACATCTTTGCAGGCGATCAATTCTCCCCAATTTGTTGAAGTCACTTTGACTATTGCGTCGGAAATAAAAGTCTCCTCCGATAGTCTCAACTTTCTGGGATTAAGGTCTGGTGCCAATCCACAGCCACAGAAGATTGTCATCACCGATACCTGTGAGACTGGTTTTAGCTACACTCTCAGCGAATCAGCCTCGTGGCTCGCTCTTTCCCCTGAGAGTGGGACGGCGCCGGACACGGTCACGGTGAGCGTCGATATCGCCGGCCTGCCCATCGGCATCTTCACGGAGATCATCACTATAGATGCTCCGCAGGCGGCCAATTCGCCGCGAGGAGTTCCCTGTACTCTGGTCATGTCCAGTTGGGGTCAGCAGGAAAACCCAATCCAGCAGGATTTGCGAGGAGTGACGTTTGTGGACGAATACCGTGGCTGGGCGGTTGGTATCGATAATAACTTTCCTGAAAGAATGGGGTTCATTATTACCACCGTCGATGGGGGACAGCACTGGGTTCCCCAGAGGGTGGCAGTAGACTCGGGACTGGGGGATGTGGCTTTTGTCGATGCCAGCACCGGTTGGACGGTTGGCGTCGGCGGCTACATTGTACATACATCTAACGGCGGCAACAGTTGGACCAGTCAAACCAGCGGAACTACCAAGGATTTGTGGGGAGTAACTTTCATTGATCCCGATACCGGTTGGGCAGTAGGTCGAGATGGCGTGGTTTTGCATACCACTAACGGTGGAGACAATTGGAATGAACAGTCAAGTAGCACAACCGCTCCCTTGAGCCAAGTTGCCTTTGTTGACTCCCGATATGGCTGGGCAGTGGGCAATGCCGGAACAATCATTTACACTAATGCCGGCGGGGACAACTGGACCAACCAGGTGAGCGGAACCGGCAGCAATCTGCGGGACGTCTATTTCACTGATAGAGATACCGGTTGGGTCGTTGGATCAGAAGGCACAGTCCTGCACACCACCGACGGTGGTGACACCTGGCTCCCTCAACTGGTATCCACTGATAACCAGTTGAATGGTATTGCTTTTTCAAGTGTGGGTCAAGGTTGGGCTGTTGGCGGTAACGGGACGATACTGTACACCACGGACGGCGAAAGTTGGTCGGTGCAGGTAAGCGGAATGACTAAAGATCTGTTTGACGTTCATTTCTTTGATGAGAACATTGGCTGGGCGGTGGGGGAAAAGGGGCTAATTATTCATACTCTCAGCGGCGGCAACTAGTGTGATGTCCCAGAAATACATGCTAATAAAAAAAGCAGCAAATTAAATCGTGGCATGGGCATCTTGCCCATGATTCACGGGCATGATGCCCGAGCTACAGCAAAAGAATATGTGAACATATATTTGGGACGCAACACTAGTTATACTATCCCAAGTAAAAAAATAGTGTCACATGTTATAAGTGGTGGACAAAGAAATTTAACCTGCTGCCATAATGTTAACTGCCCCTCTTTTTCTCTGGTAAACGTATATACCGAGGCCGAGCAGAAACAGTCCTATCGAGATAGCCTGGTTGTAGGTTGGATGCATTCCGAACAAGTGAAAACGCATTTCCTCTTCGTAGTAGCGGACATATTCAATTGCAAAACGGAAAACTGCCTCGATCATAAACAGTAGAGCCACCAGCTGCCCAGCAAACCGCTTCCGCTTCATCATGAAATGCAACAGGAGGAACAATCCAAATCCGTACAATGAAATGTAGAGTTGTGACGGATGTATGGGGGCGTCGAGATACACTGCGTAGGGAATCGAATCCGGGGGGAATGAAACACCCCAGGGCAGGTCGGTGGGCGTCCCAAAGCAGCAGCCGTTCAGGAAGCACCCGATTCGTGCAATTCCCAGCCCCAACCCAAAAGCTGGTGAAAAATAATCGAAAACCTCCAATGTGGATATCTTCCTCCAATGGCAGTAGATAAAGGTGCCTATGATTGCCACCAGCACCCCGCCGTACACGTTCAGTCCGGCGATACCAAACTGATCGGTCCCGAAGGGATTAAAGGAAGCCGTCCAATTGCCCTCGAATTCGTGGAGGTGGAACAGAACGTAAAACAGACGGGCGCCGAAAATGCCCCCGAAAATCATGATGTAGGCGACAGTTAGAAACCGTTCGAACGGTTTGTTGTCGCGTGATGTGAGATATTTGATATACAGCACGCCGGCAAAAAAAGCCAGTGCCATCATTACCCCGTAGCTGCGAATGATAATTGGGCCAATACGAAAGAGTTCAGGATGCATGTTCTACCTCCAAATCCCTTTGAGGAAGGTGTGTGATACACGAACGGTTCCACCTTGGGTAGTATTTCCAGACCATCAAGGTAGTTACCAGTCCAAGGATACCCCCCACGAAAACGTCAGAAACGTAGTGAAACCTGCCCCAGACAGTGCCGATTGCCAGACCGATGTTTAGCGGCAACAATGTCCAGCCCGCTTTACGGTACTGTCGAAAGCAGTACATCATTATGACCAGCATCACTCCAAAATGCGACGATGGCATACACCCGCCCCGCACGGCGCCGTTGTCAATAACAACTTCCACCATTTTTCTGAACAACGGACCTTCAATCTGGTTCACATATTGTCCTGCTAAATGCCATCGAGGTCCCTCGATTGGGTAAAGGAAAAAGAGGATATATGAGAGAAAAAAGGTGAGACAGGCAGCAGTCAGAAAACTCTTAATTGTTTCATAATGCTTCTTGACAAACAGCACCAGCAGGAAAACGAGTATCCAAAAGTAGTAACTGAAATAGCAAAACGAAAACACCTCGTTGGCCCAAATGTTGAGCAAGTGCCGGTCAATATAGAGGGTGGGATTGACACCGAAAATCGCTTTCTCAAACGAGACCAGCTGGCTGTCATAGAAATGGCCAAACACCAGAAACATTAATCCACCTGTCGCTTGGTAAAAGAAGGTAAACAGCAGGATGGGATACGTGATGCGAATAAGCGTGGACAAGCGGTTCCTGTGCTCATCAACATATCGGGCGATAAGAAGTGCCACAGCAATCATACAGGTATAGAACGCGATTTCGTCATAGTACATCCGCATGGGCCTTCCAAGCAGCCCGATGAGCACCAACATCAGAAAAGAGTAACCGACAATCAGCCAGTCAAACGGATAGAGTCTGACAGTCGGTTTGTCCGGCGTTGGACTTGTCGCTGCGGAGGGCACCTACTTTTGTTCCTTTCCGCTCATCACCAAAACAATCTCACCTTTCACCGGTTTCTGAGTAATTGTATTTAAGATATCGCTTATTTGACCCCGCTGAAACTGCTCAAACCGCTTGCTTATCTCTCTGGCGAGACATGCCTTACGGTCGCCAAGCACTTCCAGCATATCAGTAAGAGACTTTGTGATACGATGAGGAGACTCATAAAAGACAAGAGTGTGTTCCAACTCTCTCAGTTTTTCCAGACGTTTCCTTCTGGCTGCAGACTTATGGGGCAGAAACCCCTCGAAGAAAAACCTATCGGTGGGGAGCCCTGAGGCGCTCAGAGCGGGAATTATAGCTGTTGCACCGGGGAGGGGAACAATATCTACGTCATTGGCAATGGCAGCTTGAACAATGCGGTAGGCAGGGTCGGAGATTCCCGGCGAGCCGGCATCAGTAATCACAGCTATTGAAATCCCCTGCTTGATCTTTGTTAAAAGCAACCTGGCTCGGCTGGCTTCATTGAAGTCGTAGTAGCTTACCAGTTTTTTTTTAATTCCGATTTTTTTAAGTAGAAGGCCGGAATGGCGGGTGTCTTCACACGCCACAAGATCGACTTTCTGCAGTACCTCCAATGCCCGCTGGGTTATGTCGCCCATATTTCCAATCGGGGTGGGAACGAGGTACAGTTTCCCGAATTCTGCAGTCATCGGAGAAATCCTATTCGCTCAATTCAATGTATTCGGGAACCGGACCTCGACCCAGCGTGGCAATATCGGGTATCCGTCGTTTGAAGGAATTTCTGTTCAGAAGCGAAACAACCCGACTAATATCGGTGGGGCTAAACCCTTCCCCTTCCAACGTGTTTATAGAGGTTTCCCTGTCGTCTACAAGACGCCGCAAGAGGCGGTCAATCTCCTCATATTGAACGCCAATCTCACTTTCATCCGTCTGACCAATCCATAAATCAGCCGAGGGAATCTTTTTGACGATGGTCTCAGGCACTGACAGGGCTTTGGCAAGCAGACGCACTTCCGTTTTATACAGTTCGCCAATAGGGTTGAGGGAACAAGCTGCATCGCCAAACCATGTTGTGTAACCTAAACATATCTCGGTTCGGTTGCCGGTTCCAAGTACTAGACAGTCAAGCTCCTGGGCAATGTCAAAAAGAATCGACATTCTCTCGCGAGCCATTTTGTTGCCGGCCCTCAGCTTGTTTGTCTGATTGATTTGCGGGAAGTAAGCGTCAATCATCGGAGTAATGTCAACTGTACGATGTTTAATACCGAGTTTTTTTGCTAGTTCGACAGCGTCAACGACTGAGCTCTCAGAAGATGTTCGATAAGGCATGAGCACGCCCGCGACTTTCTCTTCACCCACGGCTTCAACCGCAAGCGTCGCCGACACGGATGAGTCAATGCCGCCCGAAAGACCAACTACGTATCTCTTCAACCCCGATTGCAGGAGCTTACTTGAAATAAATCTCTTTATGGTAGTAGTTGCCTTGTCAATTTCAAGCGTTGTCGTCATAGCATAGACCTTCTCCAAGCCGGTAAACAATATGCTTTTTGTATGTCGCTATCAAGAAAAATGTTGCTCTTATTGACAGACCAACAGAGCGACACTACTTTGCACTTGCCCATGGTTCACCATATTGTTATCACTGGCGCACCGGCGTCAGGTAAGACTGTGTTTCTCGAAAGGCTCAAAAAAAACCCCCGATTTCTCCGATTTTATTTTCTTTAATGAACTGGCCCGCCAACTTCTTTCTCGGAATCCGCAGTACAGAAAAAACTGGGGTGAGTTTCATGTCAAATTGTATCACCAGCAAGTGGCGTTGGAAGAGCAGGCTCACAACCGGTCCTTTATTGCCGACCGGGGAACGGTTGATGCCTTTGCCTTTCACCCGGAAACCATGTCCAGTGTCGGAACAACTCTCGAAAGGGAATACCAAAGATACAGCGCGGTGATGCAACTGGGCACTGCGGCTGTGCTTGGAGACAGGTTCTATCAACGGGACACCATTCGAAATGAACCAGCCTCGGCTACCATTGCAATTGAACAGGCCATCACTGATGTATGGCGGGCACATCCACGATACTTTTTTGTCAAAGCGGAGATTGATTTCGAAAAAAAATATCGTACCTTTTTACAAATAGCGAAGAGACTGACTAGTGATTGATGGCTGGCATAATTAAACAAATGTGCGGATCAAACGTCATTAGTAAAGAGAATCAATCCTTTAGCGGGGAGAGAGATATGAAAACAAAATTGTTCTTCGTGATCATCGTCGTATCCGGTCTATTGGCAGGTGCTGTATCGGCTGAG
>Ga0315543_1003989_pt1 | contig 12795 bp, 20 predicted proteins | sample SalMarSW160210MG_2_FD_203098 | JGI IMG/M metagenome (GOLD analysis project Ga0315543, IMG submission 203098) | Salt marsh sediment microbial communities from the Plum Island Ecosystem LTER, Massachusetts, United States - Salt Marsh Sediment SW1601-210 ...
ATGTTATTCTATCCTTAAAATTCCCTTGCCTGAATAAATCTTTCCCGGGAAATTTCTTTTCTTAAAATCTTGCCAGCAATTAGCTTTGTTATATTAGCTTATTTAACCTAATAGGTTAAGTTAACAGTTATTAACAGGGGGTTGATAACCTTTTTTTTGATATATAATGATAACGGATAATTATTAAATGGAACTTTTTATAAAAATTGGAGTCTAATAGTATGGAACGAAAAAAATTGATCTTTGACAAAGGGAGTGGTGATAGTGAAAGCTACTATCAAGGATGATCTCGGACAGGTCTTGCAAGTAATTGAACTAGACGCAAAAAATTTTAAGACTGGTTCAAGGGGCTATCACGGGCACGGAAAAGTCCCGGTCAATGGGAAAAGATACCAGGCTAATTTTATGCTGGTAGAAATCGGATCGAAAAAGAAAAAGTAAAGCTATTTTATCCGGTAGGTTGTGAAAGCAGCCTACCGGAAAGGGGGCTAAAATGGGCTATAAAGCTAATAATATGGGGGATGCACTCAAGGGGAAAAGAAAAAATCCCCTTGTTGATGATATTGTTGATGAAGATACTTTAGCAGAATATATCGGATGCCATTCTACTACTATCAGATACTACACAAGAAAGCTAGGCTTGCCTTTCATACCTTTAGGCAGGGATCGGTATTATTCAGTCAAGTCAACTTATAACTGGTTAATATCAAAACAAAAAAACAACGGTCAAGAAAAAGAGCAAAAAAAAGAGGGGTTGACCAGAACATCGAAGGGGCTTGTCGAATGAGAAATTTGACCCCTCTCTGGACGCAATTCCCCGAAAACCATCTGAAACTTTGTCAAAACTGGGTCAAACTGCGTCAAAACCATCTGAAACTTCACCAAAAGAAAAGGGGGCAAAAGTGAAAGTCTGGAATATCAGGGATAACTTTGGGCAACCTGGAAAGGTCAGGCTAGACAGGGAAGGAAGGCTTGAGATCAAGCCTTGTGGCTGTAGGCTGTGGCGGTTGATAAGCTATATTGACATCAGCCTATTTAGTGCCAGGGACGTAAAGAATGCTCTGAAGGCTACCGAAGGAATATCACAAGTCAAGAGTCAAAGGGGCTAAAATGGACAAGGAATTAAAGCGCAAAAAGCGCTGGCTTGATGCTTTGAGAATAGCCAAGATTCTCTTTGAGGATGAAGGCTATCACATAAGATACCTGAAAGACCTGGAGAGCTTTATCATAGCTAATAAATGAAATGAAAGGGGGCGATAACAATGGCAAAGAAGGCAACCAGCTTTATGAAGGCAAGCGGTAAAGGCTTTATCAAGGTATGGAAGTCAAGGAAAAAAACAGGGGCTACCATAAGGCAAGCCTGGACAGAAAGGCGTATATTAGTTTTGGACGGGCTACCCTATGAGTTTGATCTACCTTGTGGCTCGTATGTATATGAGCCTAAAGGGGGGCTGATAAAACCGGGCAAAGTGCCTGATATTAAAAGCGTGATCCCTAAACAGAGGGGCTATCACAAGGTAGAGGTAGTAACCGAGTATAACCTTTTGAGTCTATTAAAATGGGACAGCTTTTTCCTGGTAACTCTAAAGGGCAACGGAGTAAAGGCTTTCTTGAGATATGACTTTTATCAATATCTCACAGAAAACGCTTACTCCACAGATGTAACCTGGAAAGTTAAAAGCAAAAAAGATCCTGTTCTTTTTTTCCTGGACAAATGCCTTTGTGCAATGGTAATGCCTTATGACTTAAACGAATAGGGGGGGGCTAGTCCCCCCTCAAAGGGGGTGATATAAATGGGAAAGAAGCAAATATGGAATGGAAGAGATTGGATAAAAGCAGAACTTTGCGAAAATGCAGTCAGGAACACAGACGTAAATTATGGACGTGGTATTGGAATTACTCAATGCTATGATAATGCTGCTGAGTTTTCTGTCACTATTCACTACACAAATTGTATAGGGGATGAGTTTGACCAGGACTCGGTTAAACTTTGCGCAGGGTGTTTGAGAACACTTAAAAAATCGGTAAGAAAAAATGGTTATAGACTTGAAAGCAACAGGATATAACGGTAAGCAAAAATAAGGGGGGGGGTGATATAAATGAAAAAATATGACTGGTTTTCTGATCCTGGACATGGCTGGATTAAGATAAAAAGACAGGAGTTAATAGACTTGGGAATTGAAAAAGAGATAACAGAATATAGCTATCAACGGGGGGATTTTGTCTATTTGGAGGAGGATCAAGATGCCTCAACATTCATTGACGCACTGGAGAAAAAAGAGGGCACAAAATTCATGAACATAGACCTAAGACACCACATAGCGAATAGACTCAGCAGAATAAGGGGCTATGAGCCTTATAACCATAACCAAAGGGGGTGATATAAATGGCTAAGAAGGAATACCAAGTGACGTATTCTGTAACATATAGCATAGAAGCGGACAATGAAGATGAGGCTTATCAAGAAGCAGAGGAGCGGTTTAGGGAGGATTGGGAATCGGGAATCAATGGTATTAACGAAATGTTTAGCGTAAACGTGGAGGAGGTGAGGAACGATGGAAAGCATTGACAAAAAATATCGCAAAGTCAGAAAATTCGTAAATACTCTTGATGAAATCAACAAGGAGTTCATAGAGGAGGAAGCCATAGGGGAAGACTATTATAGCCCTTTCCATGAGAACTACCAACTGGAGAGAGTAGTAAGCGAAATATGGGACAAGTTAGTGGACTTTGTTGTCGAAAAGGAGCGGTCAGCCAAGTGTCCGAACATAAGAAGCATAAATATACGGGAAATAAAAGACAGGCTCATAAAGAAATATGGAGTGTTAGGCTTTAGCTCCACCTTCATCAGTAACTATATCAAGAATCACTATCTCAAAAAATTGGACAAACTGAGCTATGAGGAGATCCTCCGGGAAGCCAGAAAGACCCTGCCCGTCATCTGGATTAAGCATGGCCGAAAGAAAATCGAGCTGGAGGACATCTGGGAGAAGGACAAGCTGATATTGAAAGTATATTTTGGGGGTTATAGCTATAAGAACCAGACGACACTCGGGGCTATTGAAAAGTTGACAGAGATAGTGATGGAGGGAGAATCACCAACCACAGCAAAAGCTGGAGAGCTTTCAGCGATATTCTCTTCACGGGGCGAGGAGGTATATAGGACACACCAGATATATGGCAGGAACATAATCAAAGCCCGGCCATACAAAAATGGTAAATTCCTCCTCTGGTTCAAGAACGAGAGAACAGCCAGAAAAGTGGCGGAAGCATTGATAAGGGGGTGAGACCAATCAACAAAAGAAAGTCTATCAAGCTAAACAAAAAGGAAACCGATGATCTTTTGAAAAGGCTGGGCAAAGAGACCAGGATCGCAACGGTAGAAAACAGCACCTCCAACAAGGTGCTAACGGATATTATCACCGAAGAATGCCTAGCCAAAATCCTAGACATAAAAAAAGAGACACTCCGGGACCATCGGAAAAAAGGCTTGCCTTATATCAAGCTGGGGAACAAAACCTACTTCTCCCAGAAATCGGTCTATATCTGGCTACTGAAACAGGAAAAAGGGGGATAGCAGAAAAAAACGCCTCCATAGAGGGGGCAAATCGCTCATTCGACAGGCGGAGCAAGGGTTTGTATGCGTTGCCACCTCTCAAAGTGCCTCTATCGCAAGATTTTTTTCAAGCCAGTTGCGGAATAGAGGGATTTTTGGGGTTCGTAGTCGAAGCTGTAAGGAAATTTCCCTACGGGGGTTGACAGTTACCAAATATAGTATATAATAATAGTAGGGAACTTTTGGGAAGAAAAAGAGTCTAAATATAAGGAGCAGATCAAAATGAGACCAAAAAAAATGGAAGATGACATCCTAGCGGAGCAGAAGCTAGTACGGTTTACCAAGAAAGACATGAATAAAATCACCAAACTAGCAAAAGAGAGAGGTTTAAGCATAGCCAGCTTCATAAGAATGATAATGCTGGAATATCTTAGTAAAATTTCCGCATAGGAGGTGAGAAAGGTGTATCCAAAATATATAAAATGGCTACTTTTAGCAACGGTAGCTCTTGTTCCAATTTTGAGCGGATGCGATGGATGTGATAAGAAAAAATATGTAGCCCCCCCACCTGCCCCTGCCGCTCCTTCAAACTTGAGTGGCAGCGCAGTTTCCTCTACCCAGATAGATCTTGCTTGGCAGGATAACTCCACTAATGAGAAAGGCTTTTACCTATACAGAAGAACCACCAATAGTTATGCTCGGGTAGCAATCTTGGGAGCCAATGCTACGTCTTGGAATGATGATGGCCTGATGCCAGAAACAAGTTATTGGTATAAAGTTATTGCCTATAACGATGGCGGGGAATCACCTTCATCCAACGAAGTCAACGTGAGGACTCCCCCAGGGCCGGAACCGGAGCCAGAGTTACAAGCTCCCACTAATCTAACAGCAACCGCAGTCAGTTACAAGCAAATCAATCTCTCTTGGAAAGATAACTCAGTTAATGAGGATGGTTATAAAGTTAAAGTACGTCATAATGGAGGCGGGTATGATACTATAGCCGAGCTTGGTCCGAACGCTACTGGATATGAACATTCTAAACTTCAGCCAATGATAGAGTATGAATATTATGTAGTGGTGTATAGAGGAGAAGATTGGGTCAATTCAGAGGGAGGAGCTTCTGCCACCACATCCTGTCCTGTAGTAATTTTTAGCTCTGGTATCTCAGCTCGGGATGGGGTTGAATATCTGGACATAGAATTAAAAAATAATGCTAGTGAGGATTGCGAAGTAGAAGTGACTGTAAATTTTTATGACGCTGCAGGGCCCCTAGAGACTAAGAAAGCGGATATTTACATGAAGCCAATAAGTTATGAGTGGCTTGAAATTGTTATTAGTCCTTATTTCGGGTGGAAAACATATACTATAGAAATTACAGACGTGGAAATTGAGTATTAAAGGAGGTAAGAAATAGTGAAAAAAATAGCGGTAGTAGCTGTTTTAGTAATGCTGTTAATATCTTCCGGGATGGCTTCTTTTGCCTTCCAGAACGAGCCGAAGGGCTTCAGGGGATTGAAGTGGGGAGACCCGCCGAGCGAGGGGATGGAGTTTCTCAGGGAGGTTGAGGGTATGATGGTCTATGGAAATCCGGACGAGAAGATGAAGCTCGGGGATGCTCGATTTTACATGATACTCCATACGTTCTATGTCCCGCCGGATGCAATCGAGAAAACATTCATGGCGACTGCGCTCTACTTCAAGGGCGAGGAGAATTTCAACATCCTAGAGACGATCTGCCGAGTCAAATTCGGCGAGCCGACTGAGGAGGGATTCCATCAATTTCAGTGGACTGGCCTAGCGTCAACCGTCGTGTTGACCTACGACAGCGTAGAGGAGAGCGGATTCATGAGCGTGGGGAGCACGATGATTTTCGGCCGATACACGGAAGAGAAGGAGCAGAAGCAGGCTGAGGATGCCGAGAAGGACTGGTAATAGAAAAACTCTGGAGAGGGGAGAACAAAAATAGGTCTCAGCTTCCCCCCTCTGGGGCGAAAAGAGAGAGGAGGTAGATATGCCACGATACAGCGTAACAAATCAAATAACAAAGGAGATCCAAGAGGTAGAAGCCCCCTATGCTCAGGTGGCCTGCGAGAGATTGGGCTGGATGATAGGGAACTGCTTCGTTGAGTGCATAAGGGAGGGGCCATTTAGTGATATTAGCCAGGGGGAGGTGAGGAAGGTGAGAAGGAAAATAGTTGTAATCATTGCTTTGATTATCCTTGCTTCAGCAACCATAGCCTACTCTGCCCTTTTCGGCAAAGGATACCATCTCGGTAATTTTAACTTTAGTCAAATCGAGGGAAAAGTCTATGTGATTGACTATGGAGATAAGCAAAAGATAGCTCTTTATCTTTACCGAAGAGCTATTGGTCTCGGAGTTACTGGTGGTCTTGGCAAATATGAGGAGAGCCTGCACCAATGGAAAAATTTCGTCAGGGATGTGAATATCCTAGACCAACAAATAGATAAAAAGATAGCTGAATTAGGAGCAAAAAAATGAATATATGGATGGCTTTATTCATAGCTTATTCAATAATAATAGCACTTGGTATAGGAATTATATGGGATTCAGTTAGCACAGATAAACGCTTGAGAAAAGTAGAACAAGAGTTAGCTGGATTAAAAGGCGAATTAAGGGGTAGGAAACTAATAGAAAAAGGCAAACCGTAGCTCCCCCATCCATCCTTGTAGGGGGAGCTACGCGTCGACGGAGGAGTCAAATGGAAGTAGGCGATAAAGTAAAGTGGATGCCAGACGAGAGTGAATTTGAGGGACGAACTTTCAGGATTATTAGGTTTGAGTGGCGGGATAGGAAGTTAAGGGCGGTATGTAAAATAGAATCTGAGCGATCACCATTCCTGGGGATTCTGCATGCTCCAAAGATGCCGGAAGCTGTGGATTATGTCTTTGAGCTGAGCGAATTAGAAGTGGTGCCTTAGCCGGGAGTAAAAAATAGAAAAGGGTCAAAGCCCCTAAGGAGGAAACCTTGACCCAGAGTAGAGGGGATTACTATCTCTCTAATTACAAATTTACCTATTTGATTTCAAAAATAATCTAACCATGCCCTACCAATACAAAAGAGAACCATTATCAGATGATGAGGTCAATAAACTAATCAATCCCTGTGAAACCTTTAGAGAGAAATTTGTCATCTGGACACTTTTAGATACTGGGTTAAGGCTTTCAGAGTTTGCCGACCTAACCATAGATAATATCCAGTGGCAGGAAAAAAGATTGGTTATCTATGGCAAGGGTGGCCCTTATGGGAAGAAAACAAAAAGAAGAATCATCCCGATGACAGAGAGAGTCAGAAGCTTAATGAAGTATCACTTTGCGGAAAACAACGGCATCGGGGCAACCAAGAGAACAGTTGCAAGGATAGTAAAGAAAGTAGCTGACAAAGCTGGGATTTCAAAGCCCGTCTCTCCACGTGTCCTAAGACATACCTTCTCAGTTAAGTGCATCAAAAGGGGGATCTCCACCAGAGCCCTTCAAACGTTACTTGGTTATGATAGATTGATAACTACTGAACTTTATCTTAATTTATCACCAGAGGACGCCATCAGGGAGTTCTTAAATAAGTGGTAGGTTCGTATATAACTTGTTAGATGAAATTGCGGCTCCTTATTGCTATAGCCCTCTATGGCTGTCTAAGAGACAGGGTTTAGTGTTAGATTTAAGGAGTCTTCGGGTCTTAAGCTTGACAACTTGATTACTAGAAGTACATTAGAGACAATTTGACTGTAATTGTAAAGATTATGACTAGTATAAAGGAGGTGTTTCTATGGCACAAGCAATAAATGAGTTTACCGAGAAAATCTATAAGAGGTTCTTAGAAAACCTTCGAGGTGATGAGGAAATTCCTGATTCACTAATTAACGAGATCGAGAAGTTAGCGGACAATGGTCAGCTAACAAATTCTGAAGCTATCTTCAAAGCTTACGAAGACTGGGAGGGAAGCCATGCCAAGGATTAAGAAGCTACATGTTTACGGATACAGAGGAATCACTAAGGAAGGAAATTTACCACTTGAAGGGAAGTCTCTCATACTTTTCGGCGAAAATGCAACCGGTAAAAGTTCATTTGTTGAGGCTGTTGAAAAGCTATTGACAGAGAAAGTATCAAGCCTTGATGGACGTGCCAAGGGACTATCATCGGCTAAACATGGTCCTAGCATCAGAGTTTCCAAGGGTGGTTCCGAAATAGAAATTACTTTTGACGATGGCAGCGTCTTCGATCTTAATACCCCTCGGCAATCTTTACCTTACCCTATTAGAAATTATCTAGCTGCAGCCCAACAACCACTCTTCATACTCCGACGTTCTCAAATTCTACAGTTGCTTGAAAATAGGCCTGAGAAAAGGGGCGAACTTTTGCAACCCTTCCTGCCATTATCAGAGTGGAACGAAATTGGAGATGCCTTTAAGCAATCTAAGGAGGAAGCCGATCAAAGGGCACGGGAATCAAAACAAGAACTTGAGCGCGTGGTAAAGGAACTATCTCGCTTGTTAGAGTTGCCTTTGCCCCTAGTAGCCGTTACTGAGGAAGCACTTGTTGAGTCTGTAAATAGGCGTCTTTCACGGGATTCCTTCCCGACGATTAATGCTGCTCAAGGAATTCAGGAAGCGCTTCACCAGGCTAAACGAAAACTGTCTTCCCTTGGGGATATTTCAGCCCATATTGCCTTACACAATCTGTCAGAACAAATAGAAGCCATCATTCCAAGCTTGCAAATCGACTGGCTAGCAACTCTTTTGGAGAAAATTCGTGAATTGCAAAGACAAGAGCAAATGCAAGCGCGCCTCTTCTTTGAGGAAGTGCTACAAAAGGGGCTTAAATGGATTGAGCAAGCGAAGCTTGATTATTGCCCTCTTTGTGAGCAACCCATTGACAGAGTGGCGACAGCTGGGCGAATACGGCATCGTCTAAGTGAAGTGGAACAATTGATCACAGTGCGCCGCGATGTAGATAAACTAAGGCGTGATGCCATTTCCAACTTGAAGGATCTTGCCCAAAAGCTTTCAGCTACAGAAGAAAAGGCTTCCTCAGTCGGAAGAACAAACATTGTCAATCTGATCACAGAATTTCGAACTCGGGTTGATAAAGCCCTTGAGGTCTTGTCACCGAAGGTTAGTGATATTAGAATTCAGGAACTTACAGAAACCCTGAAATCTTGGTCATCCTATAGCTTTCCAGCCCGCTTTTTAGAAATCCACCGCCAGTTAAAAGGGGTCATATCCACTATACCCAAACCGGATACTGTTAGATCTTTGCTTGACCTCAGGGACTTCTTATCGGATGTGCAACGACTCTGGCAAGAGCAAGAATCCTTAAGAGTAAGAGCTGAGCAAGCCCAAAGAATATTGGAAATAGCGGCACAGGTTTTCAAACATGCTGAAGAGTCAAGAAAGGAGGAAATCCAAACACTTTTTAACCAAATTGCTGAAGATATCGATAAGCTCCATGAAAAAGTTAACCCTGATAAAAACCGAAGAGGAATGCAGTTAAAGGTTCGAGATGTGGGGACTTTTAGTGTAAATCTAGGGCATAATTTTTATGATCGGAAGGAAGAGGATCTTCGCGCTTACTCTAATGAAGCTGATTTAGACATATATGGACTATGTATCTTTTTAGCTCTTCGCCGATGGTATAGGAATCAATATCCCGAGTTCAACCTGCTTATTCTTGATGACGTCCTTACCAGCATAGATGCTGAATACAGGGTAAGGTTTACAGAGCTTTTAATGAATGAATTTAAGGATTATCAGATCCTTCTGACAACTCATGATCGAATATGGTTCGAACATTTACGAGACATCCAAGCAAGATGTGGAGTGAGCCAGCAATTCATTACTAAGATAATACACGAATGGAGTCTTGATGAAGGTCCTGACTTGAGAGAGCCACAAGAGGAGCGTGAGAGGTTAGAGCAGCTCATTATGAAGGCAGGTGAACCATCTCAAATAGCTGGTGAAGCCGGCCGGCTCTTGGAGTATATACTTCAAGAGATGCGATACAGCCTTCCCCTTGCAGTTCAAGCTAGACGAGGTGAGAGGTATGAGATTGGAGACCTTTGGCCAGCTTTTTACAGCAAGATAGGGAAGGAATACACCGGTTTCTACAATAAGGCACAAAGTACCCTTGAAGCCCTCAATGTTCGATGGCCACTCCGCAGTTGGTTAGGTGCCCATTTCAACTATTGGGCAAAAGGGTTTACTCGTAAGGAGGCAGAGGAGTTTGGTAGAGCCGTTGCAGATTTGTTCGACCTGTCTTTTTGCACGAAGTGCCGGAGATTCATACAACCATCGACCACGCCTGAGGGGCAAATGGCTTGCCGACGCGGTCATCTAATCTATCCTCCCTCCGGTAAAGAAGCAAAACCCCCGAAAGACATTGAAGAGATCTTAAAAATCACGCTAGGTGCTCTAAGTGATACTCGCTTGACTAGTGAGCAATATTTCGAATGGAAGAGGGCTGAAATCGGAGCTGAAAATTAATGCCCATGATTACACATGCGCTCGATGCCTCTGCTCTTATTGTATATTTGAGAAAGGAAGCAGGGCATGATTATTTCGTGGAACTTTTAAGACGAGATGAAAGCTCCTTTGCTATACACATGGTTAACCTTGGAGAGCTCTATTATGTATTTTGGAGATCAGATGGGCAGAGTAAAGCTGAGGAGGCATGGTCAATAATCCGCGAGATGCCCATTCGGATTGTGAATTCGCTCAGCGAGTCCTTTGTCAAGCGTGTTGGGCGCTGGAAGGCAACTCAAAGAATCTCTTATGCAGATGCATTCGCACTGGCGACAGCGGAGGAACACGGTGTTCCGTTAGTGACAACCGACCATCAAGAATTTGATCCCATCGACCATATGGGACTCCTTAAATTTTACTGGCTGAGGTAAAGACTGCAAGGGTGAATTTAGGATGTGCTCTGAAAAAGCTGCAAGCCAGGGATAGATAACTCAGGAGCATTTAGGAAGAAATATAGGCATGGGATAAAGCCGCAACTTCATCTAACACGGGCTTTGCGGTTCGCTTCGCTCGCCCAAATCAGCCTTCGGCTGACTTCGCAAAGCCCGGAAACGTTAGCCGACACGGCATTAGGGAGGTCCAAAAAATGGAAATGTATAACAAGATAAAAAAGGAGATAAGCCAGGATTACTATCAGCAAAATTTTACAAATGATGGCCAAAGATTTATAGCTTGGTACCTACGCAACATATATTTAAGGGATCCAATTCAAACGAAATACGACATCACGGATGGGCCAGATGATAAGCAAATTGATGCAATAGTTGTAGATGATGATAATTCTACCATATATATCATTCAAGGAAAATTTTTTGGCGCGGCTAAAATTGATTCCGAACCCCTTAGAGAGGTTTTATCCGTATGGTTACAATTGAAAAATCTTATAAAATTACAAGAGACAGCAAACGAAAGACTAAAACGGAGACTTGTTGACCTTTCTAACGCCTTGGAAGAAGATTACGCCATAGTTTTCGAGTTAGTTACTACTGGTATGCTCACAGACTCTGCGAAGAATGATTTTAAGGTATTTCAAGAACAACTTGCAAAAGATGAAGAATTAATGGCTTCCATTCATGTTGTTGATGAAGAAGAGTTAAGAAGAAGATATGAAATGGCTTTAGAGCGTGAACTCCCCTCAATTAATCATACAATCGAACTGGGGACGGCAAAGTATTTATTGATGGAACTTGCTGGAACCCAGGTAATTACCGCTGCGATACCATTAAAAGAATGTACTAAATTCCCCGGGATAAAGGATGGGAGACTCTTTAGGAAAAATGTTAGACAGTTTATGGGATCAAATAACAGAGTAAACAAGAGTATCAAATCAACAATTTATAGTGATAAACATAGAGATTTCTTCTTTTATCACAACGGCATTACAGCGATTTGCGATAGAATGAATCTAAACAATAATACGTTAATTCTTAAAGGATTAAACATTGTCAATGGTTGCCAGTCTTTGAATACAATCTTAGCATGCAGTGAACGTGTAAAAGAATTAGAAGATACTTACATACTCTTTAGATTTTACGAGATACCTCAAAGAGATAGGGCAGATAAAATAACTATTTCTACCAATTTTCAAACTGCTGTTAAACCAAGGGATTTGAGGAGTAATGACAGAAGAGTATTGAATTTAAAGAGATTATTTGAGCAGAAGTACCCAACAGGCTACTTTATTACTAAAAGAGGGGAAGAACCTCCAGCAGATAAAGATAAAAACTTGATAGTTGATCTTGTAGATGTGGGGAAATGGCTTATTTCTTGGCACTCACAGAGGCCTAACATAGCATATAGTGAAACAAAGATTTTTGACAAATACTTTGAGCAGTTATTTAAAAGAGATTACGGTCCCGAAAATATCCAAGCTTTGAATATGTGGATGCAAGAAATAATGAAAGGATGGAAATCTGAAAATCCTTTCGGATTAAACGAATCATTACTAGCCATGAAAGCCTATGCACCGTATCATGTTCTTTATGCAATATCTCAGTTTTTTGCTATAGCTATTAATTATCCTGATAGAGTGCCTAGCCCTAAAGCTACTCACAAGCAAATAAGTGGAAAGAATATAACCGAGCAAATTGTTAATATGGCTGCATCTTGTTTAAATGTCGCAATAGAAGAAGCTGCCAGTGAACAAACCTCTTCTGATAAGATTTTCAGCCCGCAAAACTGGGTAAAAACGAAGTCCTGTTTAGGCAAGATCAAAACAGCTGTAAGAACGCAGATACATATGCTACCTAATTTTCCAGGCGGTAAAGAACTAAAAGATAATTTAATTATTCCCAAAGAGGCTTTCGAATATCGATGGGAGGCTGATTAATGATTGCCACGTCGGCTAACAGAGCGTATCTGGCTTCAGTGCATCGCACTTTCGCCCAAATGTTTCAGCACTTCGCAAAGCCCTAAAACCCCATATTTTCTGAACCAAACACCCACCAGCAATAAGACAATCCGGAAATAGGCTTGATGCCTTATTTTAAATAACCTACACTTATCTTACCTTCGCATTTGTTATACAAATACGAAATATTTTGCTAAAATGCCTTCCGAGGTCCCCATAAATACATATTCCGGGAGGCTAACCCCACTTCCACACTGAAGAGTCAAAATTGGGGCTTTTTTGAATAGTGGGTTAACTGAAACCCTTTATTTATGGGAATTTTTCTTTTTGGTTCTTTGAAAAACGCCAAAATA
>Ga0315543_1003990_pt1 | contig 12793 bp, 8 predicted proteins | sample SalMarSW160210MG_2_FD_203098 | JGI IMG/M metagenome (GOLD analysis project Ga0315543, IMG submission 203098) | Salt marsh sediment microbial communities from the Plum Island Ecosystem LTER, Massachusetts, United States - Salt Marsh Sediment SW1601-210 ...
TACATCCGCACCGGGTCATCTGTGACCTCGACTGGAACCTCACGCGCGGTGACAGTCAGCTCTTCTTCCTTGATTTCTTCCAACTCGCCAGGAGAGGGTTCATCTACCTCATCCAAGTCCGAGTCTGAGATACTCTCACCTATCTTCAGCAAGGTCGAGTCGGCATTGGATAACGCCGATAGAACGCGTTCCGGCGCATCAGGTGTCCTTTTCGTCCCCCGTCTGACCAGCCCATCTGCTGTGCTGGCTTGTGTGGGTTTTCGTTCCTCTTCTCCGCTCATCAGCACTTCGGTCCTACAGGTGAGGATACACTTGAAGCGTGTTCCTATCCTCGGTCCACCCAACTCCACCGCTGTGCCAGCGCCTGTTGCGTGCGCAGCAGCGTCTCCTTGTACGTCCGCAGGGCCCCGACGTATTGTTCCGCCCGTATATCCCCTGCCTCTTGAGCCTCCATGGCCAGGAAACTCAGTTCCTGGCCCAACCGCCTGAGATTGCGTTCCCGCAATCGCAACTGCGTCAGCACAACGTCGCGCACCAGTTGCTCATCAGCCAGCGCGACTTCATCGGGTGTAAGTAGCCCTTCCAGCCGCGCGTGCAAGCCGGTGGGCAATTGTGCACGCAGCGCCTCGACAGAGGCGGGATGCTCAGTCGCCAGAAGTGCTTCCCACGCCTCGAAGATCGCCCTACAGCCCACATCCTGGAAGTCCTGCCCGCGTAGAGGCTTCAGTTGGCTCTCTCTAAGCGCCTCGTTGACCTGCGAGAGGAGGCCGGGCCGCTGCAGGAGCCTCGACAGGCAGTAGCTCTCCAGACTTGCTTCTCGGCTTTCCAACATCTCTGACAAAGGTGTTTCGTCCTGCTTGGCCCAGCGATTGGCGGTCCGCCTCGTCTTCTTCTCTAATGCGTGTAGGAACTGAGGAGCGGAAATCCTGAGAGCACGAACTAGTTTCTGTGCGTACGCATTCCGTTCAACCGGGTCGGATACACTTCTGAGAATCGGAAGCATAGTGTCAGCGATGTGTTTTTTCGCCTTTGCGTCATCAAGATCAGACGACGCCAACAAATACTGCATGTAGAATTCTACTACTGGCTTTGCTTCCTGAACCAGTGCCTTCCAACGTTGTGGGTTCTGGCGGATCAGATCATCTGGGTCCTGTCCACTGGGAAGTTGGAGAACGCGGATTTCTGCTCCCAATCGGGCCTCGTATCCCACCAGCCCGCGCGGGTCGAAGACAGGCTTTTGTTCCTGATCCAGTGCCTCACGTGCCACCTCGACGCCGCGTAGCGTCGCCTGCACGCCCGCTACGTCAGGGTCGAGCGCAAGCACAAAGCGTTTAGTGTAGCGCTGGAGTTGCCGCAGTTGCGTTTCCGTGAGCGCAGTCCCCATCTGCGCCACTACATTGGCGAACCCAGCCTGGTGAGCCTGCATCACGTCCATGTAGCCCTCGACGATGACGACCCGATCCTCGCGGCGGATGGCCTGCCGTGCCAGATCAAGCCCAAAGAGCGTGCGCCCCTTGTCGAAGAGCACCGTCTGGGGGGAGTTGATGTACTTGGGCACCCCCTCTGGATCGAGCGTTCTTGCCCCGAAGCCGCTCATGCGACCTTGCACGTCGCGGATGGGGATCATCAGCCGATCGCGAAAGCGGTCATAGGTGCTACTGCCGTCCTCCCGCTGCACCAGTAGCCCGGCCTCAACGAGTTCCTCGACCGTGTATCCGCGCTCGGTCAAGTAGGCCCGCGTCCTCTCCCAACCCGGGAGGCTGTAGCCCAGCAGGAAATGCTCGACCGTCCCGTCGCTCAGACCGCGCCTGACGACGTAGGCCCGTGCCGCTTCGGCCTCCGGGGCGTGGCGCAGGAGGTGGTGGTAATACTGGGCCGCTGCAGTCAGAAGCCCGCGCAGCCGATCGGCTTCCTCCTCCGCCTGTGCCTGCGCCGGGGGGCGCGGCCGCAGTTCGACTCCCGCCCGTCGCGCCAGTTCCTCCAGGGCGGTACGAAAGTCCCAGCCCTCCCGCTTCATCACGAAGGCGAAGACGTCACCTCCCTCACCACAGGCCCCGAAGCAGTGCCAGCGTTGGCTGTCGGGGAAGACGACGAAGGAGGGGGTCTTTTCGGAGTGGAAAGGACACAGAGCCTTATAGTTCCGCCCCGACTTCTGGAGTGGAATGTATGAGGAGATGACCTCAACGATGTCTAACCTTTCCTTGACTTCGTCAATTACGCTCATTGTCCAGCACTATAAGTTATTGTACTCATCTCTGGCGTTAAGGCAAGTGGGCGTACAGCAGTCAGCGGTCAGCCGTTAGCAGTGAGCGGGCTATGCGCTAATGGCAAACGGCTACTACTCACGTGCGCTTGGCATAAACAACGTGCGGCAGACAGCCTGCGCTACCTGCCACACGGAGTCCAGCACAGGGGTGAATCCCCGTGCTAAAAGGGCAAAGCCCCTGCAGACATATCATTCTCTCTGATCGTCAGAGGCGTGCCGGAGCGTTGCCTGGGCAGCCGCCAGGCGGGCCACCGGCACGCGGAAGGGTGAGCAACTCACGTAGTTCAGGCCGACGCGGTGACAGAAGTCTATTGAGGATGGGTCACCGCCGTGCTCGCCGCAGATGCCGATCTCCAGATCAGGATTGGCCTCCCGCCCCTCCTTAACGCAGAGTTCTACCAGCCGCCCCACGCCGGCCTCATCCAGCGTCTGGAAAGGGTTGACCTCCAGAATCTTGAACAAGACTTTCTTGCCCTCTGTGTCCACCTCGCCTGTCTCAATGCCGTCCACGTATCTCATCAGGAATTTCCCCTCGGCGTCGTCCCGGCTGTAGCCGAAGGTCATCTGGGTCAGGTCATTGGTGCCGAAGGAGAAGAAGTCGGCGTACTGAGCGATCTCGCCGGCGGTGAGAGCAGCGCGGGGCACCTCGATCATCGTGCCGAACATGCACTTGATCTCGACGCCTTCTTCCTCCATCACTTGCTCGGCAACGGCCTCCAGTTTCTCCCGCTCCAGTTTCAGTTCGTTGACGTGGCCGACGAGAGGGATCATCACCTCTGGTATCACTTTGATGCCCCGCTTGGCGCAGCGGCAGGCGGCCTGGAAGTAGGCCCGCGTCTGCATCTCCGTCAGTCCCCGGTACATGATCCCGGCCCGGCAGCCGCGCAGCCCCATCATGGGGTTCACCTCCCACATGGAGTTGACCACCTGGAGCATCTTTTCCTTCTCAGGCAGTTCGGGCGAACCAGGGTCAGTGCAGCGCAGGCGGGTGACATCCTCGATCAATTCCTCGCGGTTGGGCAGGAACTCGTGCATGGGCGGGTCAATCAGCCGCATGATGACGGGCAGGCCATCCATGGCCTCGAAGACGCCCTCGAAGTCCTGCTCCTGGAACGGCAGCATCTCGTCCAGGGCAGCCTGGCGCTCCTCGTCCGTCTCTGCCATAATCATACGCACAACAGCGTCGCGGGCGCGCTCGTCGAAGAACATGTGCTCGGTGCGGCAGAGGCCGATGCCCTCGGCCCCGAACTGGCGCGCCCGACGGGCGTCTTGGGGGAGGTCGGCGTTGGTGCGCACGCCGAGGGTGCGCATCCCGTCGGCCCAACCGAGCAACTCGACCAGGCCCGTCTGCTTCTCGTACTCGACCTCGAGGGCGTGGATCTCGCCCCAGAAAACCTCGCCAGCGCCGCCGTCAACGGAGATGACGTCTCCCTCCTTGACGACGCGGCCGGTGGCCTTGACGGTGAACTGATTTCGCTCGACGTCCACACTGATGTTCTCGCAGCCAGCGACGCAGGGGAGATTGTTGCCTCGCGCCACGACCGCTGCGTGGGAAGTCATCCCGCCGTGCTGGGTCAACACACCCTTGGAGACGAGCATGCCCGGCACGTCGTCGGGGGAGGTCTCCGGGCGCACCAGGATGATGGTCTGGCCCTGCTTGCCCATTTCGATGGCCCGCTTGGCGTCGAAGACGGCGACGCCCGTGCCGGCACCAGGAGAGGCATTGAGGCCCTCCGCCAGCAGGTCACCTCGCTCCTCGGCGCTCAGTTTCGCCTTGGGGTCGAAAAAGGGATGCAGAAGTTGGTCCACCTCCACCGGCGTGACGCGCATCACCGCCTCCTCTCTGGTGAGCAGCCCCTCACGTACCATGTCCATCGCGATCTTGACCGCCGCGGCTGCCGTGCGCTTGCCCGTGCGGGTCTGGAGCATCCACAGTTTGCCCTGCTCGACGGTGAACTCCACGTCTTGCATATTGCGGTAATGGCGCTCAAGTTGCTGGGTCACCCCGACGAACTGCTCGTAGATGTCGGGCATCACCTCCTGCAACTGCGCGATCTTGAGCGGGGTGCGGATGCCAGCGACGACGTCCTCGCCCTGGGCATTCTCCAGGTACTCGCCGTAGAGTCGCCTCTCGCCGGTGGCCGGGTCGCGGGTGAAGGCGACGCCGGTGCCGCTCCGCTCGCCCATATTGCCGAACACCATGGTGCAGACGTTGACGGCGGTGCCCCAGTCGTGAGAGATTTTGTTGAATTCGCGGTAGGCCACCGCGCGCTCGCCATTCCACGAGTTGAAGACTGCCTGGATAGAGAGTTCCAATTGCTTATAGGGGTCAGCGGGAAAATCTTCGCCGAAGTGCTCCCCATACATACGCCTGTACTCGGCTACCAGTTCCTTCATTCCCTCCAGGCTGACCTCGGCGTCGGACTTAACGCCCTCCTTGTCCTTAAGTTCCCGAAGCCTGCGCTCAAAATGCTCGCGACTGTAACCCATCACGATGTCGGAGAACATGGTGATGAAGCGGCGGTAGGCATCGTAGGAAAACCACTCGTTGCCAGTCAGTTCCGCCAGGCTGGTCCGGGTTTCGTCGTTTAGCCCTAAGTTGAGGACGGTATCCATCATCCCTGGCATAGAGACCCGCGCGCCGGAGCGGACGGAGACGAGGAGTGGGTTTTCCGGATCGCCAAATCGCCTGCCGGTTCGTCGCTCGATCTCCTTGAGCGCCTCCAGCGTCTGCTCCCACATGCCGGGCGGGAACTCGCCGGTCTTCATGTATTCGACGCAGGCTTCAGTCGTGATGGTGAAACTGGGAGGTACGGGGAGCCCAGCACCGGTCATGTCGGCCAGGCCGGCCCCCTTGCCGCCGAAGACGACTTTCATCTCAGCCAGGTCGGGCTTGTGGCCCAGAGTCTCAGCCAGCTCCTCGCTGGCCGAACCAGATAAGTACACCCATTTCTTATCACTCACAGTATCCTTTCCTCCTGTAGAATTTATCATGAAGTCTCAAGCAACCATTTCACGGGAGTAGAGCGAGTGCTCAGTAAGACACCTCGGTCACTTGCGTACTGGTCAGCGGTCATTCAACCAGTTGGCAATTATACCCGTCTCGTAGGGTAAAGTCAAACCTGTGGAAAATCGTCAGAACTGCTACGTTTTCCCTGCTCGCGATTTGCGCCCCCAGACATTACGTGCTATAATGTTTCCTCGTCAGGCCATATTACGCGAGTGCCATCTGGTTGAAGAAGTGTTCCGGTTCAATCTGACTGTGGCTGTATTTCCCGTTATGCTCTGAGCGACGGGTGGATTACGCTCATCAGGTGAGCCTATGCCATAGGTCACGTATCTGCAAGGAGAATACTTCATGGAGAAATCGCGCCCCACCGTAGTTACATTCGTGGCTATCCTGCAGTTCATCCCGGCTCTTCTATTGCCGCCAGAATTGCTCCTGTCTATCAACCCCGTATTGCTTCTGGTCCCCCTTGCCTTTTTTGCACTCCTCGGCTGGGCCATGCTGACGCTCAAGCGATGGGCCCTGACGCTGTGCATCTTCGTGCAGGGACTCAACGTCGTGGTTCGATTCCTGATCCTGTTCCCGCAGGCATTCAGTGGAGAGAACAGCATGGACTGGTCGTTTGTGATTACCAGCCTGGTGTCTATTCTGCTGTCCACCGCCATTCTGTACGTGATAGACAGGCCCAAGACCCAGGTGGCCTTCAGAGCATAACCTGAAACTTTATCGCCAGCAACGTGGCGACGCCGTTACACCAATCCTGTGGAAGGGAGGTGATGGTGCCTGCGACAGGGGATGGGCACCCCAGTAGCACCGTCGGTTGAAGCGCAGAGGAGAAGCCCTTCAACCAATAGCGACTCTACACATAAGGAGGAGTTGAAATGAAAGCCATGAGAATCTTGAGTATCCTGGTGGTCATGTCCCTGCTCTTCAGCGTCGTGTCAGGCTGTGCCAAACCCACAGCAGCTCCAGAAGAGCCAGAAGAGGCCACCGCGGAGCCTACCACGGCGCCTGCAGAGGCAGAGCCGCTCAAGATCGCCATGCTGGCGGCGATGAGCGGCGACGTGAAGACCTTCGGCGAGGGCACCAAGCGCGGCGTGGATATGGCCGTCGCGGAGTGGAACGCCAGGGGCGGCGTGCTCGGTCGTCAGATCGAGATTATCGTCGGCGACACCAAGTGCGATGCCCAGGAGGCAGCCAACGTCGGTAACAAGGTCATCACCCAGGACAAGGTACACTACATCGTCGGAGCCGTGTGCTCCAGCGCCTCGATCCCCATCTCGGAGATCGCCAACCCCGCTGGCGTCGTGCAGATCAGCCCGCCCTCGACCAACCCGCAGGTGACGATCAACGAGGATGGCTCCAACAAGGAGTACATCTTCCGCGCCTGTTTCCTCGACCCCTTCCAGGGTGAGGTGGACGCTTCCTTCGCCATGACCGAACTGGGGGCGAAGAGTTCGGCAGTGCTCTACGACGTGGGCAACGACTACGTCAAGGGGCTGGCCGAGTACTACAAGGCCTCCTTCGAGGATCTGGGCGGCGAGGTGCCGGTCTTCGAGGCTTACGTCAAGGAAGACACCGACTTCTCGGCCCTGCTGACCAAGGTAGCCGAGGCCGACGTGGACGTGCTCTTCCTGCCCGACTACTACAACAAGGTCAACGTCATCGCCAAGCAGGCCAAGGACAAGGGCATCACGGCCACCCTGCTCGGCGCCGATGGCTGGGATTCGCCCGATCTGGACCTGGAGGCGGTGGATGGCGCGTACTTCAGCAACCACTACTCGGTCTACGACCCGCGCCCCATCGTCCAGGACTTTATAGCGGCCTTCGACGCCGAGTACAGTATGACGCCAGACTTCGTGGCTGTGCTGGGCTACGACGCGACCAACGTCCTGTTGCAGGCCATCGAGAATGCCGGGGTGGATGACCCCGCTGTGGTCAGGGATGAGTTGGCGGCTATCCAGTTCGAGGGCGTGGCCGGCGAAATCAGGTTCGATGAGGTCGGCGACCCGATCAAGAAGGCGGCCATCAGCCACATCACGGGCGGCGAGATCGAGTTCGTGAAGTTCGTGGCTCCCGCTGGCGCGCCGGCGGAGGAACCAGAAGAGGCAGCGGTTCCGCCTGCGCCTGGCTTCCCCATCAAGGTCGGTATGCTGTTCCCGATGAGCGGGGACGTGAAGACCTACGGCGAATCCAGCGCCAACGCTGTGAACCTGGCCTTCGACGAGGCACGGGCTGCCGGGTGGGAGATTGAGACCACCCTGGGCGACACCAAGTGCGATGCCCAGGAGGCAGCCAACGTGGGTAACAAGGCCATCACCCAGGACAAGGTGCACTACATCCTGGGCGCTGTGTGCTCCAGCGCCTCAATCCCCATCTCGGAGATCGCCAACCCTGCTGGCGTCATACAGCTCAGCCCCACCTCGACCAACCCTCAGGTGACGATCAACGAGGACGGCTCCAACAAAGAGTACATCTTCCGCGCCTGCTTCCTCGACCCCTTCCAGGGTGAGGTCAACGCGGCTTTCGCCATCCGTGACCTGGGGGCCAAGACGGCGGCAGTGCTCTACGACGTGGGCAACGACTACGTCAAGGGCCTGGCCGAGTACTACAAGGCTTCCTTCGAGGAAATGGGCGGCGAGGTGCCGGTCTTCGAGGCCTACACCAAGGATGACACCGACTTCGCGGCCCTGCTGACCAAGGTGGCCGACGCCGACGTGGACGTGCTCTTCCTGCCCGACTACTACAACAAGGTCAACGTCATCGCCAAGCAGGCCAAGGAGAAGGGCATCACAGCGATCATGCAGGGCGGTGATGGCTGGGATTCGCCCCTCCTGGACGTGGAGGCGGTGGATGGCGGTTATCACAGCAACCACTACTCGCCGGCTGACCCGCGCTCCATCGTGCAGGACTTCGTGGCCAACTACGAAGCGAATTACGGCGCGCCGCCGGATGCGCTGGCCGCGCTGGCCTACGACGCGGCCTGGGTACTCTTGCAGGCCATCTCCGAGGCTGGGGTGGATGATACGGCCGCGGTGAAGGATGCGCTGCAGAACATCCACTATGAAGGCGTGGCTGGCGAGATCGTCTACAACGAGTTTGGTGACCCGCAGAAGACGGCGGCCATCAACCACGTCACAGGCGGCAAGGTTGAGTTTGTGAAGTTTGTGGCTCCTTAGTCCGCCGCAGTACAGCGAGGAGGGGGCTGGTGCTCCTGCCCCCTCTTCGCCTCTATCAGACTTCGGAAGTCTCCAGGGTGCCTTGTCAAACCAGGAGACGCCGAAAGCAAGACGGTCTCGCCCAGAGATACTCTCTGTAGACTTCCGAAGTCTTATCGTGAGAGGAGAACGTGGCATGAAAGACAACATCGTTAAGGTGCTTCTCAAAGCACTTAGTTGGGGCATACTCGCAGCCATCGCAGGAATGATCATCTCGGTCATCGGCGGCTGGGTTGCCAAAAACCCCGTCACCTTTATCCAGCAGATGCTCAACGGGCTGCAACTGGGCTTCGTATACGCCATGATCGCGGTGGGATATACGCTGGTCTACGGCGTGGTGAAGTTGATCAACTTCGCCTACGGGGACCTCTTTATGGTCGGGGCATTCGTGTCGTTTTATGGCATCACCCAATACGGCCTCTCTTTCCTGCCGGCTCTGCTGCTGGCGACGGTGGCCTGTATTTTCCTGATGGTGATCATTGACCGTGTGGCCTACAAGCCCCTGCGCGATGCCCCCCGCATCGCGGCACTGATCACTGCCCTGGGCATGTCCATTTTCCTGGAGTATTTCACCGCTCTCAAGTTCGTCTTCAGCCCCGACTACATCGCTTTTATACGCCCGTTCGAGTTGGTGACCTGGAACGTGGGAGGGGTGACGTTCACCAACATCCAGTTGGTCATTGCCAGCGTCTCAATCGTGTATTTTCTTGGGGTACAGTACATCGTAGGGCGCACCAAGATCGGCAAGGCCATGCGAGCCAGTGCTTTCGACAAGCCCACCGCCCGGCTGATGGGCATCAACGTCAACGCGGTCATCGGGGCCACGTTCGCCCTGACCGGGGCGCTGGCGGGGACGGCGGCCATGTTGTACGCCACCGCCTACCCACAGATCTTCACCTTTATGGGCATCCAGCCCGGCCTGAAGGCGTTCGTGGCGGCGGTCATCGGCGGTATCGGCAGTATTCCAGGGGCTTTTGTGGGCTCGTTGATCATGGGGTTCGTCGAGGCTATGACAGTAGGTTACGTGCCTCTGGGCTCTACCCTTAAAGATGGCATCGCTTTCATATTGCTGATCGTTATGCTCCTCATTAAACCCACCGGCATCTTCGGCGATCCGTTCGAAGAGACGAAGTAGAAGGGGACAAACAATGAAGATTCGCTCACTACCTACCTGGCTGACAGCAACACTATTCTTTCTGGTCGTCGGCGTTGGGTTTCAAATTATTTCTAGCCACGGGTGGCTCAGCGGGTACTGGCAGCAGGTCATCATGCTCGGGACGCTCATGGCTATTTCGGCCCTGGGCCTGAACCTGAAGTACGGATATGCGGGGCTGTTTGCCCTGGGCCACGCCGCTTTCTACGGCATCGGCGCTTACTCCTCCGCCCTGATCACCAAGGACTGGATTGTGGGGTGGAGTGGAAACCCTGCTGGAGGGCTGGCTGGCGTTCTGGCCATCGAAGTGGGATTCATCCTGGCTGTGGTCGCGATCTCCTACTTCAAGATCGGCCACCTGCGCAACCTGATGCGAGATAAACTCTCCAGGTGGCTGACTCCTTTCGAGGCCTCGGTGCTGGCGACGGTGGCCATGCTTCTGGCGGGCGGGCTGACTATCGTCGTCGTCGGCGGGGGAAGCGGCTGGTTGGTGCGACAGGGCGTGTTAGCCCTCGTGCCTCCGGTACTGGGGGCCCTGCCCATAGCCATGTCGCAGCAGGTGATCTTCTTGCTCGCGCTGCTATCTGGGGCTGTGCTGGCCGGGCTCGTCGGTTTCCTCGTCGGCCTGCCACTCCTGAGCCTGACTTACGACTACCTGTGCATCGCCACGCTGGGCTTCGGGATCATTACGTATGTGTTCTTCAACAACGCTGACAAATTGATCCCCACGATGAAGGGCGCACGAGGCATGGTCAATATTCCCAACCTGACTACCTGGCCGTGGGTGTTTGCCTGCGCGGCAGTGGCACTCGTCGTCATGCGCAACTTCATCTACTCGAGCACAGGACGGGCCATACTTTCTGTCAGGGATGACCCTATCGCGGCGGAGACGATGGGCATCAACGCTTTCAAGTTCAAAACGCTGGCCTACGCCCTGGGCTGTGCGTATGCCGGGTTGGCCGGTGCTTTGTACGCCCACCTGTACAGTTTCCTGCATCCCTCAAACTTCACCTGGCTTAAATCGGTGGACCCCTTCGTGATGGTGGTCTTCGGCGGGGTGGGAAGCATGACCGGCACGGTTCTGGGGGCCTATACCTTCGAACTCCTGCTCGAGGGGCTGCGCGTCTTGCCGGCCGAGTTCATAGACTGGCGCTACGTCATCTACCCCCTGATTGTGCTGGCTGTGATGTTGTTCCGGCCCCAGGGGCTCATGGGTAACAAGGAGTGGGGCTTCCTGAAACTCCCCAAGATAGCCAAGAAGGAACACGGGCAGGGGGAAGCCTCAGCCGGAATGTCCAAGGCCGAGGCTCAGGCATCGGAGAACTAGAGGAGGTGAAACAAACAATGGCACAGTCAGACATTCACGGCCCGGACCCGGGCACCGACTCGACTGTTCTGAAGATTGGCGGCCTGACTAAGTTCTTCGGCGGGTTGCGCGCGGTTCACAATTTTGACGTCGAGATCAAGAGAGGGGAACTCGTCGGGCTCATCGGGCCCAACGGCGCTGGCAAGACCACCATTTTTAACATGGTCACCGGCATCTATCCGGTCAGCGCGGGCAGCATCGCCTACAATGGACAAGAGATTACGGACAGACCAGCCCACGAGATCACGCAACTGGGCATCGGCCGCACCTTTCAGAAAATCCGCATCTTCCCCAACCTGACGGTCCTGGACAACGTCCGCGTCGCTTATCACCCTCACGCACGGTACAATTTATTCGATGGTGTCCTGCGCTCGCGCCGTTTCGGCCAGGGCGAGCGGGAGATGACGGAGAGAGCGCAGGAGTTCCTGGCCGTGTTCGGGATGGAGCATCTTCAGGATACGCTGGCCTCGAACCTGCCCTACGGCGCACAGCGACGCCTGGAGATCGCCCGCGCGCTGGCGACGGAGCCGGACTTGCTCCTGCTGGACGAGCCGGCAGCGGGGATGAACCCGCGTGAGGTCGTTGAGTTGATGGAACTGATCCACTTCATCCGGGATCGTTTCGACCTGACTATCTTCCTCATCGAGCACCAGATGCGCGTGGTGATGGGCATCTGCGAGTGGATCACCGTCATTGACTTCGGTGAGATCATCGCCCGTGGGACATCGAAGGAGATCCAAAACGACCCCAAGGTGATCGAGGCCTACCTGGGCAGCCAGGCGACAAGGATGGTGGCATAATGTTACTGGAAGTCAAAGACCTGAACGTCTACTACGGAGCCATCCACGCATTGCAGGGCATATCCTTCCACGTGGAGAGAGGCGAGATCGTCACCCTCATCGGAGCGAACGGTGCTGGCAAGTCAACCACGCTGAACACGATCTCGGGCCTGGTCAGGGCACGTTCCGGGGGCATCAAGTTCAAGGGACAGGAGATTACGACCACGCCTCCCTACGAGATTGTCTCCATGGGAATCGTCCAGGTGCCGGAGGGGCGCAAGATTTTCGCCCCTCTGACAGTGCAGGAGAACCTGGACATGGGCGCTTTCTCGCGCAATGACCGGGCAGCCATCAAACAGAGCATGGAGCGGGTCTTCGAGAGTTTCCCGCGCCTCAAAGAGCGACTCGATCAGTACGGCGGCACCCTGTCCGGTGGTGAGCAGCAAATGCTGGCCATAGGACGAGGGTTGATGGCCAACCCCGAACTGCTGCTGCTCGACGAGCCCTCGATGGGACTGGCGCCTGTGCTGATAGAGGAAATCTTCGACATCATCCAGGAGATCCACAATCAGGGCACCAGCATCCTGCTGGTGGAGCAGAACGCGCAGATGGCCCTCTCCGTTGCCAGCCGTGCCTACGTGCTGGAGACGGGGCGCATCGCGCTCGAAGGCCCAGCCCGCGAAGTGGCCGACAATCCGGAAGTGAAGGTAGCCTACCTCGGCGGGTAAGTGAACAGATTGAGTGGTCGGTCAGTGGACAGTAAAAGTCTCCCGCCGGTGAGTACCGACGGGAGACTTTACTTTGTGACGAGAGCCACACCCAACTTGACAGGTAGGCAAATCGCCCGTATCATACGCGCGGCAAGGCCGCAACCAACGTAGAGCGGATTGGCATTCCGCTGTACAGACTGGAACCGGCCTGGGTATTCAGGCCAGAAAGGAGGGCGCATAAGACAAATCGGCACAACGCGAAGCGACGTATAGCCACATGGTCCAGCCACGAGC
>Ga0315543_1003995_pt1 | contig 12780 bp, 13 predicted proteins | sample SalMarSW160210MG_2_FD_203098 | JGI IMG/M metagenome (GOLD analysis project Ga0315543, IMG submission 203098) | Salt marsh sediment microbial communities from the Plum Island Ecosystem LTER, Massachusetts, United States - Salt Marsh Sediment SW1601-210 ...
AATAAAAATCAGGGTAAACCCACTTGCTTGAGAGGGAAAAGGTCGTGTTGTCCCTAACTGCTTTCTCCAGATAAACATTCTCTGGCTGTATGACTAACGAGAGTGAAGTCTCCAACTCCTCGGCATGAAGCATCAAGTTTGATTTACGTATAGCTGTAATCGTATCGCCACCTAGGCTCCACCAGTCCAGCGCATATAAGCCGGCTTCTGGCAGGTCAAAGGATACTTTCCTAACCGCAGTTTGTAATGTCGAAGAATTTGGTCCGTGACCGTTTAAGAAAATGATATTCTTGTAACCTTGAGCCACGAGACCCCGAGCGATATCTTCAATCACCTTCATAAATGTGTCTGTCGACACGCCAATGGTCCCAGGATAGTACTTAAAATGAGTGACGTCAGTGTAATGGATAACAGGGGCAACTATAACCCGGATTTTGCCCTCTGAAACAAGCTTTTCGGCTGCCTTCTCAGCTATGTATTCGGGACAGCGAAAATCAACACTCAGGGGAAGGTGATACCCATGCTGCTCTATAGAACCGACCGGCACGATAATTGCATGAGATTTATCCAGTGTCTCCGCAACCTCGGGCCAGGTCATGTCAGCCAACCTTATTTTCATAGTAATTACCTCCTATCGGACAAATTCCAACCTTGCTCTTCGTCTAGTCTGCATTTGACTACACTCCTGCGTACTGACTATAACATCACCCCCTTTTTGGTTCTATCTCTGCTGCACTCAAGTCCACGATAGAATGTTCTACAATCCCACACTACGCAACTGCCTTATATAGCTAACAACCCCCCCTGGCGTAAGCAGTCCATTCTCAGTAACTATTCCGGTAATCAGCTCCAGCGGGGTAATATCAAAGTAAGGGTTTTTAACCTTGACCTCCGGCGGCAGCCTTCCCGGCTCAACCACCTCATACGGCTCTTTTTCCTCCAAATCAACATTATCGCTGGTCAGCCCGGGGGCAAATTTAAGCGTCTCACACAGCACATAAAAAGGAATACCGGCTCTTTCCGCAGCCAAGGCTAGCTGATAGGTTCCTATCCCATTAACTACCTCGCCGTCAGCACATATCCTGTCAGCCCCTACCACCACCTTATTCGCCGTTGAGATGTAAAGCCCCATAGCCGCATCGTCAATAAAGGTAACCGGAATTCCATAAAGCCCTAGCTCCCGGGCAAGCCTCTCGCCGGAGCGACCCGGACCCCCTTTAGTAGCAATCACTTCAATATTCTTATGCTTGGTAAAAGCTTCCTTTAGTGCTGCTAACACTGTTGAGCTACAGCTATGCGTCATTATTCTATCGCTATCGGCAATTAGCTCACAGCCGTATTTCGCAATTTGAACTATAGCCTGTAATGAAGCCTCAATTTCTTCGTCAGCCTTAGAAATAGCTAGTCGCCTGATTAAGCTCAAATCCATTTCCGCAGCCTTTTCCGATATAGCTTTAAGCAAACGGGTAACGATATTAAATATAGGTGCCATAGCCGGACGAGCCGAGATTAACCTCTCCCCGATTTCTCCTTGTTCAAGCAAAAATTGCTCAACGCTATTTACTCGACTCTGCTCAGCAGCCGCTTTTAATACCTCCGCCGCCTGCCGTGCCAGCTGGCTAGCACCATGAGCCTTATCATTCTTAATTTCGTCTATCAGGCTAATAATTTCAGGGCTGATTTTCATATCCACCGTTCTAGTAGTACTCGCTAAGAAAGGTTAAAGCTCAGGGCATACATGCTATCTACTCAAGAAGAGTATAAAAGAGAGCCGTCAGCCCCCCCAATATCTCCCCCCTTTACCGAAGTGCTCAGTTAAGGCAGCCAATGGAGTTTCTCCGGGTTAAGAACGAAGTCAAAATAGCTATTACTCATTCCGGGTGCATTCCATTTCCCCCGGGGCAAATCTGAATCGTTAAACTCATTTACCTCGGATACACCGACATTTATACGACCATCCCATCGGCTATTGATGTACCTCGGTTTATTATCAACTGTCCTAAAAGGTTTGGCCACAAAATTGTAGCGTCCTTCACTACGCACCGTGTGTCTTGCCGCCGACCCCCCATCTATGAGCTCTTTCTTAAATTCTATCTTTGCCCTTTTCACCGCAATTACTTCCCCGGGCATCTGCCCCCAGCACGCTCTGTAAATCTTCTCTAAAGCCTCCGCCTGCCGAGCGTTTGCTCTCTCATCTATATAAATAATGCTTTTCCAAGTGGTTCCTTTCGGGGCCGGGAATGGTGACGGCGAGTTAAAGGCGCAGAATACTACCAAGCCACCCAGGTTTATATCCCCGTAATAGCCCTCTTTTATATTAAACGTCCACACACCCTCGCATTGACTTTGACCATCATGAACCTGCGCCTGAGCCGGAGAATTCCAGTAAAGTGGACATACCGGCGGCGAAGTACAGCCTTCGGCGCAGTCTCCACTTACCATCCATTCAAACTTTTGTTCCGTCATGCTAGAGCCTCCTTTGATAATTTTTGTGTGCGCGGTCAGCAACACTGGCACAACTCCGCAATGGACACTTTAAGTAGCTGGCTTCTCTTTGTCAAGCTCATTTGAGAGATGAAGCAATCACACAACTTCAAGCAAGCTTAATTGCCATTACCACCGAGCAATGCTATACTCTGACACAAATAAGTTGAGGAGATTTCAGGTGAGAAGAGCTAATGGTCGTGCCTGGGATGAGTTGCGACCGATAAAAATAACCCCCGGATTCCAGAGCTTTGCCGAAGGCTCAGCACTAATAGAGTTAGGCAAGACCCAGGTGCTGTGCTCGGTTAGCGTAGAGGAGAGGGTGCCAAGTTTCCTTAGAAACGGGGGCAGCGGCTGGGTTACCGCCGAATACGCTATGCTACCCCGCTCCACAGTTACCCGCACCCCTCGAAATTACGCACTGGGCAGGATTGCCGGCAGGAGCCAGGAAATACAGCGCCTCATTGGACGCTCGCTGCGGGCAGTAACCAATCTCGATGCGCTGGGGGAAAGAACCCTGATTGTAGATTGTGATGTGATTCAGGCTGATGGCGGCACCAGAACTGCCGCCATAACCGGTGCTTATGTAGCCCTGTATCAAGCTGTCCAAAACTTGGTGAATATGGGAGTGCTGTCATCCATACCCTTGAAGAGCGCCATAGCTGCTACCAGCGCCGGTATCGTGCACAGCCATATGCTATTAGACCTGTGCTATGACGAAGACCACGTGGCTGATGCCGACTTCAATGTGGTAATGACGAGCAAGGGTGAGTTTGTTGAGGTTCAGGGAACGGCTGAGACCAAACCCTTCGCCAGGGAAACCATTGATTCTATACTATCACTAGCCGAAAGGGGCATTAAACAGTTGTTCCAGATTCAACAAGATGCCCTGGGAATGCTACAGGAAGGCTAGGTACTTACGGTCTTACCTGCCCGCTGCCAAAGATAATCCACTTATAGGTAGTCAGCTCTTTTACCCCCAGCGGACCCCGAGCATGCATTTTCTGGGTGCTAATGCCAACCTCAGCCCCCAAGCCAAACTGACCGCCATCGGTGAACCGGGTGCTGGCATTTACATAGACGCAGGCGGCATCCACCTCATTAAGAAAACGCATTGCCGCCTGATACTTCTCGGTGACAATAGCCTCGGAATGCCCTGAGCCATAGCGTGCAATATGCTCCAGTGCCTCATCCAGGGAGTCCACCACCTTGACTGCCGCTACCAGTGACAAAAATTCCTTGCCCCAATCCTCATCTACCGATGGCACCAGCTTCAAAGCTGGATACGGCTTAAGGATAGCTAAAGCACGCTCATCACAGTGCATCTCGACCCCAGCCTTTGCCCACTCAGCCGCCACCAGGGGCAAATAGCGCTGGGCAACATCAGTGTGAACCAGCAGGGTATCTAGTGCGTTACATACCGTAGGTCGCTGCACCTTGGCGTTAAAAGCTATAGCCACCGCCTTGTCCACATCGGCACTGCTATCAACATAGGTATGACAAACACCAATTCCACCGCTAACCACGGGCATAGTAGCGTTTTCCGTGACCAGCTTTATCAGACCGGCTCCACCCCGGGGCACAACCAGGTCAATAAAGTCGCGCATCTTGAGCATATGATTGACCAGAGTTCGGTCAGTATTTTCAATGAACTGCACAGCTCCGTCAGGCACTCCTGCCCTTGTAGCAGCACCCTGAACCACCCCGGCTAAGGTACTATTGGAGTGGATTGCCTCCCTGCCTCCCCTGAGGATAATAGCATTGCCCGACTTCAGGCAAAGGACAGAAATATCTATCGTAACATTGGGTCGGCTCTCATAAATGGCTCCAATTACGCCTAATGGGACCCGCTTTCTACCTACCTGCAAGCCATTAGGCAGGGTGCGCATATCAAACACTTCGCCAACCGGGTCAGGCAAGGCTGCCACCGCCAGCACATCCTGGGCCATGCCCTCAAGGCGACTGGTGTTCAACAGCAATCGGTCAAGCATAGCCGCACTCATACCTGATGCCTCAGCCGCCTTGTAATCAATCTGATTAGCCGCCAGTATCTTATCTTTTTTAGCTAACAGGTCATCAGAAATATTATGTAAAGCCTTATTCTTGACCTCAGCCGAAAGGTAAGCCATCCGCCGGGACGCCGCTTTAGCTGCCCCCGCCTTTGCTTCCAGTTCCTCCATAGCCGATTTCATAGCTTTAACCCCCTAACCTATAACGCTGCCAGATTATTTCTGCGCACTATTCTAGCGGTTCAGTACTACAAAATAATAGTAATAAAGCGGCGGGACTCCACTCACAGCCCGGTTAACCTTCTTTTTAAGAGAACACCTACCTCTGGTTCCATTCTGGAATTCAATGACATACCCCTCACCATTACTAATAGGCTTGTATTCCATAGGTACAAGCTCCCCCCGCCAGCTTGATTCTGATTCATCATATAACTTGTAATTAACATCGACTATAAACTTATTATCCCTATAGCTATACAGCTTGCCTCTATCCAACTTCAGAACTTCCTTTCTAGAGCACTACTAAATTATTCCGGTGCACTACCTCAGAGCCGTAGTCATAGCCGAGGAGATTGACGATTTTCCCGGAGTGTGCCCCCTTAATAATGCCGATATCGCCAGAGCTATAGTTGGTTATGCCACAGCCAAGGCGAGCTCCATCAGGGTCATAGATATTAACTATATCGCCACGCTGGAAATCACCTTCGACCTGCTTGATGCCAGCCGCCAACAGACTTCGGCTCTGCTTCCTTAACGCCAGGGCTGCCCCGGAATCTACTACCAGCTTCCCTCTTGTTGAAAGACCACTGAGCATCCAGCGCTTGCGACTCTCCAGCTTGCTGCTAGTGGGCAAGAAACGGGTGCCTATAGCCTCACCGGCTACCAGCCGTAAAATAATATTCGGCTCCCTGCCATCAGCAATGACCACTGTTACCCCTAAGGCAGTAGCCAGCTTGGCTGCCTCTATTTTGGTCATCATGCCACCCGTGCCAAGCCCGCTTGAGCTATCAGCCGCTAACCGCTCAATCTCTGAATCTATGTTGTCCACCTGTGAAATAAAACGGGCATCAGGGTAACGGTGCGGGTCAGCCGCATATAGCCCGGCAGTATCGGTAAGAATTAACAACAGGTCGGCATCAACCAGATTGGCTACCATAGCCGACAGGTTATCATTATCACCGAACTTAGCCTCCTGAATCTCATCCACAGCCACCACATCGTTCTCATTGACAATACAGAGCACCCGCAGTTCCAGCAGCGCCAGAAGGGTATTACGGGCATTCAGATAGCCAGCACGGTCGGAAAGGTCAGCCTTGGCAAGCAAAGCCTGAGCCACAGTAATATTATGCTGACCAAACAGTTGCTCATAAGCCTGCATCAGGCGATTTTGCCCCACTGAAGCCAATACCTGCTTAAATGGGATACCCCTAAGTTTCTTGGTTAATCCCAGTTTGTACCTACCCAAGGCTATCGCTCCAGAAGAAACGATGAGCAGCTCCAGCCCCTGCTGGTGAAGTTGTGCCACCTGGGCGACCAAACCTGACATTATATCCTGATTCAGGTGGTCGCTGCCACCGGTAAGCAAGCTGGTGCCAAACTTGGCTACTATTCGATGGTATGGTAATTTAGAATCTTTACTCATTTACAGCTAACCTAAATTCGCTCCATTAAATATTGTTGATATTATATCTGAAAATACTAACAGCTTCTACCAGCTATGACTAGGGTCAGCTTGTCCTAGTTGGAATCTCAGCAGTTACAGTCGTCCCCTTACCCAGCTCTGATTTCAGAGTTAGCTTGCCTCCAATGAGCTGCGCTCGTTCCTGCATCCCGGCTAAGCCAAGCTTGCCAGCAGCAGTTAAGTCGTCTATCCTTTCGGTTAACTCAAAGCCTTTGCCATTGTCTTTAACCGTTAAAACGGTCTTATCATCGCCAAATTTCAGTGTAACCCAAGCCTTTGATGCCTCGGAGTGCTTCCATATATTCCTTAATGCTTCTTGGGCAATGCGGAACAGTACTAACTCTATCTCAGGAGGGAAGCGGCGTACAGAACCCAGCACTGCCATATCAATAGCTATCCCAAAGTGCTTAGTCAAATCAGAGGTCAACCATTCCAGCGCTGGTAGAAGACCTAGGTCATCTAATACAGATGGCCGCAAATCTTGGCTAAAACGGTGAACCCCATCTAATATTCTGTCAGTTTGTTGCCTCAATTTCTCAAGATGTTTGATTTTCTGTGGCGAAAAGTGGGCAGCAGATATAAACTTATCTATTTCACGCAATAGAATTACCAAATCCTGAGCTGTATCATCGTGAAGCTCCAAGGCGATGCGCCTGCGCTCCTCCTCTTGAGCTGTGGTGATTTGCTGTAGGTAGTAGCGTAGATTCTCCTGCATTCGCCTCTCGGCAGTGACATCCCTGGCGATATTGTGAAAAGCCTTTGGCTTACCATTACCGATAACCAGGTCGGTAGTGAGCATACATATTGCTTCCGTGCCATCCCGCCTAATTATTCTCTGTTCGTAGGGAAGCTCTATGTCCTGGTGCTTGAGCAACTTACGCCTTACTTGCCTGGCCAAATTAAGGCTTTCCCCACTGAGAAATAACTTTACATTTTTCTTACATAGCTCCTTGATAGAATAACCAGTGAGCCCTTCAGTGGCCTTATTAGCTATTTGAATCTTACCGTTTAAATCGTGAACCCAAATAGCATCATAAGCACCCTCGAATAAGTCTTTATAATTATTTTGTAACTCTCTCAATTCCTGCTGAGCTATTTCTACCTTTGATAGGGCTTGTTGGTAGCGTTCCTTTTCCTTTCGATACACCTGAAGCAACAAGTTCACCACGCCACCAATGACAATAATACAACAGGTCTCAAGCAAAGCATCAGGCAGGTATAGAGAGATTAGAAAAATACGAGGCAACATAACGACTAGTGCCACGGCTAAGCTAGCCAGCCCTGCCCTCATCCCAAAGACGAAGCCGGCGTAGGTCACCGGCAGCAGGAAAAGAACCCGCTCTAGGGCGTGTCTGGTTAGACCAATAAATGAGAAAAGAGATGGTGAATCCGTGTTTAGTATCTGTTGCGGGTAGTGGAGGACTATAACAATGGCAAATAGTGCCAGCACAATCCAGAAACGGGGGTTAGATATAATCTTTGGCACTCGACTTGATATATGTGGAGCCATAGGCACAGTACCTCCACGTATTTAGACAAGGTAAAGGGTCAGGGTAGGTCCTTTAGAGTGAGCCAGCCTCGCCTCAACCCATATAATATAGCCTCAGTGCGTGAACCGACTCCTAGTTTATTAAAGATACTTCCCAGGTGGACCTGAACTGTGCGGGGACTAAGGAAGAGCTGCTTAGCAATATTCTTGTTGCTTACGCCCTTGGCAGCTAACTTCAACACTTCACTCTCGCGTTCACTGAGAAGTTCAGTTGCTTGCGTCTCAGAGAACCCGGGAGCTGAGGATATCATACGGTCTATGACGCGGCGGGCGATTACAGGATGAAGCACTGACTCACCAGCATATACTGCTCGAATGGCATCAATCAGCTCATGTACTCGCGCCCCTTTCAGTAGGTAGCCTGCCGCCCCCGCCTCCAAAAGGGCAAAAATGTACTGGTCGTAATCATAGGCGGTAAGTACCAGCACAGCTATAGACGGGCAAAGAGCCTTTATTTGCTTAGTAGCTTCTATACCGTTAAGCTTGGGCATACGGATATCCATTATGACCACATCCGGCTTTAGCTCGGTAGCCAGTTTGATAGCCTCTTCTCCGTCACCGGCTTCACCAACGACCTCCATATCCGGTTCACGCTGTATAAATTCACGAGTACCCTCCCGCACAATGGTATGGTCCTCAGCCAGCAAAATCTTAATCTTGTCCATGTACTCTATAGCCTTATCTCCACTGCCATTATAGCTTACCTTATCTACCACTTCAACAGAAGGTAATCCGGTAATGGCATAAGTAGGATGACTTAATTCTAACGTGCTCAGCTAACCACAAACACTTAGTGAAGTAGCTTTTAATTAAGTCACCTCGGCAGTCAAAAATAAGTGTGATGTCAGATGGCAAACGGCAGGTTATATAGTAATCTGAAAGAAGGAATAAAGAGTTAACCTCAGACAGTTCAGAAGAAAGGAGATTAAGAAAATGGAAACGAGGACTGTTAACGGGAAAACCGAGGTGGAACCGACTACAGAAGAATTAGTAGCCGTAGCTCCAAAAGAAGTCCAAACCCACCTCCAACTGGGCAAGGCTTACTTTCAAGCGGGTAACTACACGGAGGCTCTAGAGGAGTTTGAAACCCTTCTGGAGATTGCCCCAGGCAACATTGAAACCAGAGTCTGGATCCGAAGAGTAAAGGAGGAGCTAACCAAGCCGGGGATTGAGGCAATAGGAGAAGCTGCTCCAGCCGCCGAAGAGGTTAAACCCAAGGAATGTGTCTGGATGAAGATGGGGTTAGTGTCATACCGCATTTGCACTCATAATTATGACTGCCTCACCTGTGAGTTTGACCAGAACATGCAAGAGCGGATGGCTAGTGGGGAAGCTCCAGAGCTTGATGCAGCATTGGAGAGATTCAAGGAATTACCAGGTAATCAAAGAATGTGTCGCTATGCCATCAAAGGTGACGTTTCCTACCGGCTTTGTACCCGCCTCTTCCAGTGCGCAACCTGTGAGTTTGCCCAAAACATGGAGGATGCTCTTGAGCGTAAGCTGACTAAGCTATCTGCCCGACGAGAAGCCCTAAGTAAAAAGAAGTAACAAAATACAATCAAAGCGTGAGTAAAGGGGGTAGGCACTCCACTAGATGCCTGCCCCCTTTATAGTACCCCAGATTAGAAACAACTCTACCTTTTCTATGCAACCTAAATATAGGCGTGCTATAATTTCAACCATGAAGGTTTCAGAGCTGGGAGAGTTCGGACTGATTGACCTCTTGGCTGAAATGGTCAATCGCTCACAGGACAAACAGATAGCATCCTGGCAACAGCTTTTAACTGGCATTGGTGACGATGCTGCTGCCTGGTATGGTGATACCTCAATACAACTGGCTACCGTTGATTCCTTCATCCAGGATGTTCACTTTTCCCTGGGTACAGCCTCCTGGGAAGACCTGGGATGGAAAGCAATGGCAATCAACCTGAGCGATATCGCCGCTATGGGTGGCCTGCCCAGATATGCACTGGTATCGTTAGCCTTACCCAACCATACAGAAGTAGAGGATGTCACTGCCCTTTACAAAAGAATGATTGAACTGGCACGGCAAACCGGAGTTGCTATAATTGGTGGCGATATTGACAGTGCGCCGCTGGTGGCTATTACTATTACTATTCTCGGTAGCACTGGTCAGGATAAACATATACTTACCCGCTCATCAGCCAAACCCGGTGAGCAAATAGCTGTTACCGGTTATTTGGGAACTGCCGCCGCCGGCTTGGAGATGCTTACTAAACAGCTTCAATTTAACCCTGAGGATACCACCTATCTAAAAAAGGCTTTCCTTCATCCCTATCCTCGAATAACTGAAGGAAAGCTACTCGTAGAGCAAGGGGTAAAAACAGCTATAGATATTAGCGACGGACTGATTTCAGACCTGAAACAAATATGTAAAGCGAGCCAGGTTAGCGCCCGAATAGAAATTGACCGCGTGCCAATTGAGCCTGCAGTCAAAGCTAACTTCAATGAGAAATCTCTGGAACTGGCGCTATCGGGAGGAGAGGACTATGAACTGCTATTTACCGGGAGTGCCAAGACAATCGATAAGGTAAGAAGAGCAGTCTCTTGCCCGGTAACAGTAATCGGTGAAATTGTAGCTGATAAGCCCGGTGAGATAACCCTGGTTGACAGCAAGGGAAAGCCATTTAGTCTTGACAAGACAGGATGGGAGCACTTTACTGCAAGATGAAATTAAGCCAATCTACGAACCGCCTTGAGTTAATTAGCCATAGCCCTGAGCAGACCCAAAAAATTGGGGCCCATATCGGTGAGCTGGCTCTGCCCGGTGACATTTTTCTCCTTGTCGGCGAATTAGGAACGGGGAAGACCTGCCTCACTCAGGGTATTGCCTGGGGGTTGGACATCAAGGAATATGCCGCCAGCCCCTCATTTATCATAGTTAGAGAGCTCTATGGCAGGCTGCCTCTATATCATATCGACCTGTATCGTCTCGACCATATAGAGGAAATTGTAGAATTAGGTCTGGATGACTACCTGTATGGCAATGGTGTTTGTGTCGTGGAATGGCCGGAAAAGGGGTTAAGCGTGCTGCCAAAAGAGCATCTACTAATTCAAATAAGCTATCTGTCCGATACCGAGCGTAGTTTCCAACTCAAACCCAGTGGCAAACGCTACCTAGAAGTAGCGAGACAACTAAAACACTCTTCTTAGCTCAAAGAAAGGGCTACTAATGCAATTGGCTATAGATACTTCAACCGATATGGCTAGCATTGCTCTGGTTGAGGGCAGCCAGGTGCTAGCTGAATTAACCTGGCACTGTGGACAAAACCACAGCACGGAACTGCTGTCCCAACTGAACCACTTGCTCAACCAGAATAAGTTAAATCTTCAATCTGCCAGTTGTATTGTCGTAGCCAGGGGACCGGGAAGCTTCAATGGATTACGAGTAGGGATAAGTACGGCAAAGGGACTAGCCTTTAGCCTGGGAATCCCGATAGTTGGGGTCAGCACATTAGAGGTGACCGCCTACCAGCACGCTGAGACTGGTCTGCCTATCTGCCCAATACTTAATGCCGGTAGAGAGGAGATTGCCACGGCTATATACCAGAAGAAGCACAATGAGTGGCATCAGCTTATTCCTGAGCACATAACCACAGTTGATACTCTATGCTCACAGATAACCACAAAAACCATATTCTGCGGGGAATTCATACCAGTCATTACCACCCAGCTAAAAGAGCAGCTCAAGCAAAAAGTAATAATACCACCTTCTGCCGCCCTATTTAGGCGAGCCAGTTTTTTAGCTGAGCTGGGGCAACAGCGGCTGAAAGCAGGTAAACATGACAACCCGGCTACCCTGCAGCCACTGTACCTCAGGCGACCAGCAATTACTAAAGCCAAACATCGTTAAAGAATGGAGTCAAAAAATGGCAAATTGGCCACAAATATCAATCGATGCGTATGAAGATATTACCATGTGCTTCGGCTGTGGACGGAATAATCCTATTGGCTTGAAATTAAATTTCACCTGGGATGGCAAAACAGCTCGGACAGAGTTTACCCCAAATAAACTTTACCAAGGCTGGTCAGGCATTGTCCATGGCGGTATCATTGAGTGTCTCCTTGATGAGGCTATGAGTTATGCCTCATACTTTGAGGGCATACATACCCTCACTGCCAAAATGCAAGTGAGAATGAGACAGCCAGCCTTAATAGACCAGCCCCTCATTATCACCTCGTCTATAACCAAAAAGGCCAGAAAGCTGGTTGAGACTAGAGGAGACGTATCTCTTACAGACGGTACCCCTGTTGCTGAAAGCACAGCAACAATGTTTATCTTTAACCCCAAACAGAGTAATACTACAGAGGAAAGCCCAAGCGCAATGTCCAAAATAAAGACTAAGGCTGTTATCTGGGATATGGACGGGGTTATTGCTGATACTGCCCCCTATCACCTTATCGCCTGGCAAGAGGCATTCCAGAAAAGAGGAGTGAATTTCACCGAAGACGATTTCAGGCGTAGCTTCGGTCAAAGGAATGACACTATAATCAGGAATATTTTAGGTGAAGAAACATCAGCAGATGAAATAAAGGTCATTGGCAGTGAAAAAGAGGCAAATTTTCGCCGCAGAATCAGGCAAAACTTCAAACCGTTGCCCGGGGTAATTAAATTGATAACATCGCTCAAGGAACACGGCGTTAAGATAGCGCTAGCATCATCAGCCCCGATGGAAAATATCCAGTTGCTTACCAAAGGTTTAGGTATAAGTAAATACTTCCAAGCCATTATCAGTGATGAAGACGTAGCTGAAGGCAAACCCAGCCCTCAGGTTTTCCTGCTGGCTGCTGAAAAACTAGGGGTCGAGCCAAAGCACTGCATTGTGATTGAGGATGCAATTGCCGGTGTTACTGCGGCTAAAAGAGCCGGAATGGGTTGCCTGGCTGTAACCAATACCCACCCCGGGGCAAGCCTGACGGCGGCTGACCTTATAGTCGACACTCTGGAAGAAGTAAGCGTGGATGATTTAGAGGGACTTCTCAAATCTCCGAGAGAAATTTGAAGAAAGGGTAGATTATTAGAAGGAGCTTAAAAT